>JAALOO010000221.1_pt1 | contig 51901 bp, 61 predicted proteins | sample 7257641 | NCBI WGS metagenome assembly JAALOO01 (sample SAMN14085613, study PRJNA598686) | mite metagenome | biome: ENVO:01001000; feature: ENVO:01001002; material: ENVO:01001226; isolation source: single female mite from University of Michigan culture on fish food culture... ...
TAATGGAAAAATAGTTTTGTTTCCATACCTGTTTTACTGTGGGGTGGTGTTATTAGAGCCTAATTAGAAAAGTTCTAATAATAAAGTTACCCTTTAGTTTAAAACGGACCAGTGTTTCTTTGATTGATACTTTATACCTGTGTTGTTGTTGTTGTTTTAAAGTGCATCTAATCTGAGAAAACAAAAATAGGAGTATGAAAACAATTTGCACTGGTGTGACGATATTAAGAAAAAAAAGAGTCATTCGAGAAAAATCCGACAGGATTGGATTTACCTACTCGCTGACTTACATCAGAGAGTTTGCAGAGTACATCATTCATTTGACATCATTCAGTTACACTAACTCAGCAAGAGAATAGATACACTCTGTTTTCTCAGTGTGTGTGACACCAGACACCACAATTATTACCACTTCAGAGGGTTATGTCAGAGTGACGCCAGAGTACTTAATTACAGTGTTCGCTGATCAATGTCCACTTCAGATCGATCGATCGACTTGCCTGCCTGTGTGCTGAGGCTCACTTCATTTAGAAAGGGCGGAAGGGCTCTTCGGTTCTTTTCGTTTTCTTTTTCTTCTATATTTTCTGTTTGCCCAACGTTTGAGATGTAATTGCGAAAAGGGAAAAGGGAAATTTATCTTCCTCTTCTTCCTCTTTTTTGTAGTCTTCAGCAATCTCAGGTTGTGGTTGAGGTTGAAGCTGATTTTGCAGAATCAGCATTTTTTCTTCTTTTTCTCAGACTGAGACAATGAGAGGGTGAAAATACTGCTGTGTGCCTGCTTGGTAATTGGAAGAGCAGCAACAGTACTTTAGTAAGAAAGTAAGTAAGTAATTGCCAATTTAATTGTCATTGGTTTTGATCAGGCTAATGATGTGATTGGAAAGAGGGAGAGAGAGAAAAAGAGAGAAAAATTGTTGATTTGAATTGCTGTTTTGAAGTTTTAGTGGAGTGTTGCCGGGGATGAAAGTTTTCCAGTGCAGTCTTCTCAGGACGCTAAAAATACAACACTTTTGATTTGTTGCATACATTAAGACACACACAAACACACTTCTCAATTAAAAAATGTGTGTGTTTGTCCAGGCTTAGGCAGTAAACAAAGTTGAGCTTCTTTATGGCTCACATAACTTATTTTGCATTCAATTTCACAACAGCCAGCCTGCCAGCCATCTTTGTCCTTTCTCATTGTCACAAGTGTGTCTTTTTAGAGTTATGTAGTTGTGCATCCAGTACGTTGTCCATTGCTGGCAGTACGCGTAGTGATTGACTTTCTCTTTCTCGTATTCTCTCTTTTCATCATCATCATCATCATCATTGCCATATGTTCTAAAATTGGCCTCTGTACTTGCTCTCTCTCTCTCTCTCTTTTTCTCTTTCTTTCTCTCTTGTTGTCGTAGTTTTTCTTGTTGAAGAGAAAATCCACAATGCCAATCAGGATCCTGCTGCTAATATATATATTAAAGAGCGTCGTCGTCGATGTCTTCGCTGTCGTCCTCTCTTGGGATTGGATCGGATCAGTTTTTATTTGCTTCAAAGTGGTCCTCTTCTCTTGTGCTCGTGACTGAACGAAATTCGACAAAAGTTAAAAAGTGAAGAAGTCTTCTTCTGGAAAGAACCACCTTTCTTCCTAGCTGTGTTGTTCCAGTGTGTGTGTGTGTGTAAAAGTTATGTAAATGTAAGTGTGTGTGTGTGTGTAATGTTCCGATGACGGAATGATTCAGTGATTAATTGATCAGCAACAGCAGTGTACCCTTACCTTCTTCAGCACCTCTACCACCACTTCACCACCTCACCACCTCAGTGCACGTCAACCTGAGGTGGGGTTGACAAAAACACATCAACATCACCTTCATCAATATTATCAGCTACAACAACAACATCAGCACTGCTACCTTCTTCACCACCAGCACTACCTGTTGTTGTTGAAGAAGTCTCTCCACCCGTCTGAATATCTATCAACTCCCTTTATCAGCTATCAGCATCAGCAGCAACTAATAGATCGCTTATCAGCGTTTATTGCGCACCGGTCAGCGACAGTACGTTTTCGCTTTGATACTTACTTAAGCAAATGAAAAAACGAGAGGGTGATCATCATCATCATCATCAGCATCAACTTCGACTACGACCACGACCACGACAACAACAACTTCAGTATCCAGAATTTCCTCGCGCTTTCTGACGTCATCTGAACAACCTCCTCTTCGTTCTTTTCTCTATCAGCATCCCTGGCACTATCTTGTTCCTCTTTTTTACGCCAGCGTTTTCTCCACTTCTCCTTCCCGTTCTCGTCATCAGCTGCAGCAGGACACTGATTCTCTCTTTCTCCCATGATCATCACCCCCTGTACCACTATCAGCTCAGCTTCTTTTTGCTGTTCATCTGCTGCCGCCGCTGTTCTGTTGCTCCCTCCAATTTCCCCACCCCTGAAGTGAATGTGTGCAGTGAAGAGTGGTGGTGAGTAAAATAGAGAGAGAGAGAGGCAACCGACGTCATCGGTAGCACCCCATTCATCCAATGCACTGCTGCTGATGCTCATTGGCTTTGGCTTTAGTCAGACTCTGCCGCAGACGACCAAGCTGCCGTTGCCGTTGCCATTGCTGCGGCTGTTTCTGCGACAACGGCGACGCTGCAGCAACCACCACCACCACCACCACCACCACAGATCAGCTCACTCTGATTTGGATATAAAAGGCGACCGTCGAGCGGTGCTCTGAACTCAAAAACACTACTACAACCTCCCAGCCAACCAGTGGTGACAACAGCCAAGCAACTCTCGCGTGAGCGCAAATCTTCCTTTCCTCCTGAAGTCACTTTTCCCCTTGCCTCCACTATTTACCTCTCTCTCTAGCAAAACAACAGCACAAAAAACAACATTGATTGGTTTTGATTTCTTTCCTTTCTTTATCACTCGCACACCTGCTGACTCAACAGTTGACACTGAAGCCAGACAAGAGAAGACTTTGAACTTGACCGTCTTTCACTCACTTCGTCTTTCTCGACTCAACCGGACCGTTCCTTCTGCTGCCTTCTTCTTCTTCTTCCGAGCAAATAAAAACACCGTCAGCTGAGACTTCATTCATTCTTTCTTTCTTTTCGCTCTCTGCCAGTCAGTCAGTCAGTCACCTCGACTCTCTCTCTCTCTCTTCCACTTCTTCACATATCTTCACTTTCACCACCCCTCACCATGTTCAGCCTGCCAGCCGACAAGCGCTTCCACTCCTTTGTGGTGGACATTCCCACGGACAACTACAACTGGAGCACCGACTGGGCGGCCTTTCCCGGCATCCCCGCCATCTTCCCCGGGGAGCGGTACGTCCTGGAGCACGGCCACCACATCATGCGCCTCTCGAACCAGCACTGGGACCTCTCCATCTACCTCAGCGTCGCCTACGTCCTCCTCACCTTCGGCCTGAAGGCGGCCATGTCGCTGCGGGAGAAGGGCTTCGACCTGCAGAGGCCGCTGATCGCCTGGAACTTCCTCCTCGCCGCCTTCAGCTTCTTCGGCGCCGTTCGCTGTCTGCCGGAGTTTGCCCACGTCCTCGCCAACGATGGCTTCGTCGCCTCCTACACGCAGAACACCTATGTTAAGGTAAGTCTTTCCACTTCCGCTTTGGATTTAGCGTCTAGATTAGATATTACAGTTATTAGTATTTTTATTTTGTTTTATTTGGATGCCTGATTTCACGTACCCTTTGAAAGTCGGCACACTTTCTCTCTGTCGTCAGAGAGAAGAAAGAGAAAAAGTCCTCAGCTTTGAGTCACACTCACTCATCCACTTTCCCGGCTCTTTTTGTTTAATCTCAATCTGTGTTGTGGTCGTCCAGGCAATCACAGTTTACCTACTTTGCTCCTCTTACCACCACCACCACCACCACTTATCAGGTGTGTGTTTGTGTTTGCCGTACAGCACAAGTCTGCTGCTGTACAAACACTCATACAGTCTGCATCAGCACTAAAACCACGCCGCTCATTTCCTCTGCTCATTGACACTGCCGTTGTCGTCGGTCGTACCACTGACTGGGCAGTTTTGCGCCAATCTTGCGCAGCAGCAGCAGCAACAGCTAGTGTTGCACTCTGCTGTGGATGAGTAATTGCCTGCATGACTCTATGACTACCTCTTCAGTATTGTGATGATCTAATGACGGTGATGAGAAGGAGAGATAGAGAGTTACAGTTTACAACTACAGACAGTGAAGATGATGATAACAAGTGATCATTTTTTTGTCAACTTTTTGTACAAGCACTTTTACTTTTGTCTTTTACTTTTCTCTACCTACCTGAACTACTCAACAGGAATTACTTTCACTGGCACTAACCTATCATCATTTGTCTCTGTCCACATGTTATTCTTGCACTGTCATAAACATACACACACATGTGTGCAGCTTTAGAGTGCAAAAAACTGCAGTGTCTTTTCTTAATTAGCAAAGTGTCTTAGCAGAGTGACATTATTAATTTTTTGTGCAGCACAAAAAATAGCAATGAGCTTGGCAATCAAACTTGAGTGCAACAGGCTTTGCTGGCTAGTTTTTTTCTATTCACTAAAGTTGCTAATTGAGTACTAGTTCAAGAGTACTGTCAGATATTGAGCGCTGTTTTTGTCCGGATCTGATTGACAAGGTAGCTAATTATGGTTAGATAACTGAATAAAAAAAGTGTGTGTTCAAGTGCAAAAGGACAAAAATATTAAAGTTTAGTTGTAGGAACTTAGATTGAAAAACGGTTGCCCTTGCTTTTGCCCTAGAAAATGCTAGCTAGCCAGTTAGCTAGCTAATGCATCCGAAATCATTTTAAGCATTGTTCTTTTTTCGTCATTTTTGCTGCTGCTAATGTTGTGTCTGCTGAGCAGTCTGTGCCCTCATCATTGAGTCTTGGAGAAGCAACAGCAGCAGCCGCTTTAGCAGCATTAGTGCGGTGCGGCATTAAAAAATTGCTCAATTATTATATGCTCTTGAGCACACACAGCAACAGCAAAAGCAGCAGCTCAGTCAGACCGTTAGAAACAGTCAGTCAGAAACAGACAGACAGACACAGACAAAAACGTCCATGACATTTTTGGGCAAAAATAATAAAACAGACAGACAAGAGGAACAAGCGAGAGGGAGACATACTAAAACATACAATGGCGGCGAAAATGTAAAATTTAAAAATACAAAATCATTGTTGACAGGCAATTGTCATCTGTGCTGTTCTGTGCTGCTCTCTGATGTGCTGTACATCTCAGTAGTGATCATTTTAGAGAGGGATACATGAGAGGGAGAGTAAAAGAGAGTGAGTGAAAGAGCCGTCTTTTGTTGATATAAATAAATAATTGCAGCACTTCTACAGCGGCGTTTTTAGTTGCTTCAATTGCTGCCGTCGCTGCACTTGCTGCTGCCGCCGCAGCCAAATGATCATTTCCACAATTGAAATGATTTTTCTGTATAATTAGCTAGGTAAAAGTTTCTCTCTTACTAGGAAGGTTGCTTTTTTTGCTGTCGCCCTTGAAAGTCAAACTTCTGCTGTCTATTGGTCGTTCAAAAGAAGTGTTCCAAAAGAACTTATGTAATTTGACAGCTGCGATTGACTGACGAGCATTTGAGCACTGACCACAGTTTGTCAATCTTTCTCTTTCCACCTCCTCCTCCTCCTCCTTGCAGCTTTTAATTTAATTTACATTTTTTAACTTTTCCTTCTCTTTCTCCTCCTTTTTCTTGATTGGTTTTTTAACGCTAGCTGCCCAGTCAGTCTGTATAATCAGTGTGCACCGAATGAGATCCACTTTTTTCAAGGTGTCCATTGACTGCTGAATGGGCTCTAATCACGACAGTGGACGACGCTCCAGGACACATGCACTAACAGTAGTTGATATGGCAGCAGCAGTTGACATGTATGCAGCAGTAATTAGTACCTTACTTAGTAAAAAATATCAACATCATCATCATCAGTAGCATAAGTATCATGTTCAGGTACTGACACCACCACCTGTTGTCGCTATAGTCGGTCCAACTGAGTACTTTTCAATATTATTATATTTAAAAGGTTTATTAAAAACGGTTTTAAAGGCTGACGCTGATGGGCTTGCGTAAACTTTTTTTGTTGCTGCCTCTGCTGCTGCTGCTGCTCATGATCGATTGACCTTCCAGGTTTTTAAGAAGGTTACTGTTGAGAGTTAGAGTGAGAGTGAAAGAGAGAAGAGTCGTTTTCTCGTCTTGTTCGCACTAATATATTTTTAGAGGCAGTCAACATTTTTTCCGCTCTCAAGAGCTAATTTTTAAATTGCTCTTTTCAAAAAGTGAAAGTGTGAGAGCGAAAGAAAAAGTTTGAGCTGCAAATTTGAATAGCAAATATGCTGCTGTTATTTTGAAATGTTTTGCTGAATTTCTTGTTTTCAGATATCAATCACATTAGATTAACTTTGATGCGATTTTTGCCTCTACCACCACTGCCGTTGCCGCCGTTTTAGCAAGTGAAAAAATTAGAGAAAAAAATGAATGCGTTTTTGGCAGTTTTTAATGTGAACAGCACAGTTTTAAACAATAAAAAATCTTTCAGATAGACTCGGGCAAAACAAAGTACAAGTGCAGTACTTGCTCACACTTATTTCTTATACACATTAAACATATAAATTCTCCAGTTTTGATCTACAGCAGCAACAACAGCAGTAAACAATTAGCAAGTGCTAATTGTGTGAACCGATCTTTGTGCAAGGCCACTGCAGCACTTCTCTCTATTTTTCACGCTTAGATAGTGTTCTAGTTTTTTGTTTTCACTAATTTAGCTAATAGATTACGCACTCGTCTTTAGCACTTTTACTATTACTAGTGTTATTTGTACAACTTGTTGAATACTATTTGCATAGTAATACTAACTAGAGTACTCGCGCACTGAGCAGCAGCAACAATTGTGATTAATGAACGGCAATCAGCAGTGAAATCACAGCAGGACAGTTTTTCGTTAAAGTTAGCAAAAACAGTTGAAAAAACACACAGTTTTCTTTTGCATATTTTTTCGGTTTTTCTGCACTAACCACTAACTAACTAGCTGCCAAGTAGTGTGCACTCAGAAGCCCCTTTGAAGTTGACTGCAATTACACTTGTTAATTGAGCCGTGATTTTTTTGCGCCGTTGCTGACCACCGCTTGACACTTTGGTAAATATTTTTGTGGGCAGTTTGTTTGCGTAGTTTAGTTCAGTCAGTGGTGTGAACAGTGGTGTGACGGATGATCCTGCGCAGTCACACTTAACAGTTTTTTCTTTTTTTCTTTTCATTTTGCATACAAACTGTGGTTGCTATTGAAAATTACTTCTTTTTCACTTATTCATGACCACCACCACCACCACCAAAGTGGCCTGCGGTCATTTTCAGTTGGTATTTACTCATATGTAGTAGTAGACACAATTATGAGCCTCTTGTCCATAAAGTGATACAAAGCTATTATTTAGTTACTCTTTTCTACTCATCACACCTGTTGCTAGCTGTGCGTGTGCGTGTGTGTGTGACAGCTGAGCTGACAGTCAACAAAAAAAAGTTAGCTAAAGGGGTGATGCTAATGATGTGCTAGTTATTTTGTGGTAAATAGTCAACGCTAGAAATAGTGGTAGTAGATCAGCAGACGTGGAGGGGGTTTTCACCTTGCTACTTTACTACTTTTACCTGTTGCTACTGGGCAATTTGGAAAATCCAAGTACACATTACCATATCTCCTTAGGTGCTAGCACACCAACACATGATTGGCCAAAAATTGGCGGTATTGTGAGCATTGTGGTGCACCACCACTGTGTGTCTCAAACTGTGCAGTCAGCAGTGCAGTGTCCCCCTCCTTTTGCCGCCCGCTGATTGGCCAAAAATTGCCCCATTGACCACGCCTCTGCTGTTGATGCAGCAGCAGCCAGCACCTTTAGTGCAGCTGTACAAAACAACACTTTAAAGTGGCAAGAAAATTGCTGCTGTTGGTGATGCTCAACTACAAAATCCTTGAGCAGCCGTCAAGAGGTGAAGTGCTGAAAGCAGCAGCAGCAGCAGTAGCTACTCAAAACTTGTAGATTTAATTTGGAATTTTTCAATTTCATTTTGTGATGATGTTTACCACAGTAGTGATTAGTTTGCTAGTACGTCGTCAAGTAGTGCCAGTAGTGATTGCAAGGGTGCAAGCGCTTTTTTCTCCTTTTTGATTGGTCAATAATTAAAATGACTTGAAAATGATGACTTTGAAAAGTTGATTTTAATTTTAATTTTGCAGTTAGCTTTTTGTTTAATCTTTTCTAGCTAATCTTTGCAATCCAGTTGACACTTGTTGTGTTGTTCACCTCCACTCAGTCCTTGGGAATACCAGCACCGTTTTATTTTTTTGTTTGTCTGTCTGTCTGTTGTTTGTCAGCTGAGCAACGTGTGCTGTGTGTTGTGGCGGCAGTGGGTTAATTGGCCGAGCTAATTGAGACAATCAAAAGGGTGTTTTGTGTTTGGCGGCGACGACGACGTTGTTTCCGTCACGCCTGAGCAGATTTTTGCTTTTTTCTACCTGCTCATCAACCCATCCACCCAAGTGACCAATTCCCAAAAACTCTGCTTCACTTTGCTTTTGTTTTCTCAGTCGATGGCGACGACGACGTCATTAGACTGTGAAATACATTGTTTTGTGGTGGTGGTGGCGGTGGTGTTCAGCTTGAGCAAATGTGAAAAGGGTAAAACTTGGGGACACTTACACTGAAAGCGGGGTACCACTAAAAATTTTTTGCATTGTTTCCTCGTAGTTTACAGCATGCAATCGCTTCTTTTTGTTTTCAATTCTGGCTAAAAACTCTGCTGCCTTTGTTGTCGTCAATTTGTTCTCAAGTTGTACTCTTTGTGTGTGTTTACTCGGGTGTTCGATGACATCGACATTACCAAAAACTTTGTTTTTGTTGTTTCTCTTTTTAGCAGTGTGCTTGCACTGAGCAAACAATAGCTACTTTATCAACTAATTGAGCCACTAATTAAGCGCCGATTAGCAGCAGTTGTCTTTGAGGTGGTGACCTTTAGTCAATGTGAAGTGAAAAGACACTGCCGAGATTAGCGCTGGAGGCCTGAAATAGCAGATCATCTTTTATCTGCTGAAGGCTACAACTGTGTGTTTTTCCAGTAGCAACAGAAAAATATCATTAGAAAGGAGGGGCAGATATTGTTAATATAATGATCAGCGCTAATTGTCGCTAATGTGAGAAAACGCCATCAGCAGCTAATGATAATCAATAGAAGCAAGAGCTAATTTAGCCAATAAAAACACCAATGTCTCAGCAATTAATCATAACCTTTCTTCTTTTATTACCAATTCAGGACATTCGCGTCAACAGCTGGTACCTCTTCTTCACGCTCAGCAAGGCACCGGAACTGATTGACACGCTGTTCATTGTTCTGCGCAAGCGACGCCTGATCAACCTCCACTGGATCCACCACACGCTGACGCTGATCTACAGCTGGTTCGTCTTTGGCGACATGCCCAGCACCGCCCGGTGGATGGTCAACATGAACCTGGTCATTCACAGGTAGGTGCTCTTTAGCTTTAAACTCCTAAAACCCCTCCAAAACCTTATCAAAAAAACTAACCGTACAATTATTTTCTTTCCTCCTCCTCTTTCCCTTAGCATGATGTACGCCTACTACGCCCTGGCCGCCATGCGCATCCGCCTGCCGAAACAGGTGAACATCACCATCACCACCCTGCAAATCGCCCAAATGTTTGCCGGCCTGTACGTCAACGCCGACTCCCTCCGCCGGAAGCTGACCGGCCTGCCCGCCGACCTCTCCGTCGCCAGCGCCCTCGCCGGCTTCAGCCTCTACTTTCTCTTCTTTGCCCTCTTTGTCAACTTCTTCATCCGCACCTACCTCATTCCCACCTCGACGAAGGTGGTCAAGTCGGCGGTGGCCGGCGGCAAGACCATCCTCGCCGACCTGAACAACAACTCCGCCAACGGCGGCGGCGACCTGAAGAACTCGCCCGCCAATCTGGTCGTCTCCAACTGCGGCGAGATGGTGAAGAAGCTGCAGTAGAGGAGCAACAACAAAAACAGATAAGATAAAATAAGATATAAAGAGTAATATAGGATGCAAACAACTAATCAACCAACCAATCAACTTAATAAATAACCACAACAAACAACAGTGCTCCTGGCTCCTTTGATGATGAAGATGATGATGATGATTTGCGATTGACATTGATGATTTTCCTAATTTAATATGCTCTTACCACTTGGAAAACTGAGATCACCTACATTTTGGATTGTTCTGAATCGTGAATCTTACATTTCGAATACTGAGAAGCACACTTCAGCTCCTTTAACCTTAGCTAGCAGAAGTAGCAGCCGTAGTTTTAGCTCTAGCAGCAAAGACTTTATCTATCAGTAAATTGATAGGATCGATCTTTGCTTGTCTTAGCTCTCTCTCCTCTTCTCCTTTTCTATTCTTATCAAAGTGCTTGTGCTTTCATCTTACCACCAATTTCTCTCTTTTTCTCTTTTTCAACCCTGGGCTTTACATTCTATCACTCTTCTATTTCCCTCCCCTGAACTCTCAACTTTGGGAACTCTTTCTTTTATTGCTCTATTACTTATTAATCTTCAACTCCTACCACCCTCCACCACGACCACAACTTATTTATCAACGACTTTCACGCCCCCTTTCTTTTATACAGCTGTAATATTATCACTCGCTCGCTCTTTCTCTCTTTCTCTCCGGTGTGTTCTGGTAATCTCGTCGCCCTCTCTCTTTTTGTATTTTCTCCACACCCGTCATCTTTTGTTTAATTTGAACGTAATCTTTTCCTTTCTTTTCTCTCTTGCCATCTCCTCGCTCTTTCTTATTGTGATCCTCTCTCTTTCTCTCTCTTCTTTCACACTTTTGTACATAGACTCTCTCTTTTCCCACTATCATTTTGATATTATATTATCACACTCACAACTACCTATCACACACACACCTATTTCATCACTGTTCACGACAATTATTGAATAATAAAAATGCTCAATTTTTGGACACTTTAAAACTGGTGTTGTTGAATTTTAAGTTTTTGTTTTGCGGCGCTGGCGTGTGATTTTTGCTGTTGCTGCCTAAAAAGTGAGTGATTAGATTTTTCCGCTGCTCATTTTGATGACGATTGCTTGCGAATGTTTTGGTCAGCTGCCGCTGCCGCTGCTGCTGCTGCCGCTTTGCTGACGCGTACAAACGTACAGCATACGCTTTCCTCTCTCAGTTTTTATACTTTTTGTGCATTTTTCTTGTTGTTTTCGCCACCTCTTTTCTCATCACTTCAAAAAAACTCGTCTCAAATCTTCTGACAATGTCCACCACCAAAACCGTTCCTCCTCCGACTCCTCTGCGATTTAGCCTTCAACTTGACCGAACCTACACGGAGATGACGCTGGCCAAGGCTGAAGGCAGCCGGGCTCGAGCTGAACTGTACGACCTGCTGAAGAAGGTTCTCGAAGACTACCACCAACACAAAAACAACAAAGACAGCTTAGCTGATAGCACTTTGTCAGTGGACATCTACGAGGTGAGCCAGCGCTTCAGCAGTGATCACCTGAAGGCTGCCTTCAAACAGCAGGCAAACAATGGAACAGCTCAGCAACATCAGCTTCTCGATGGAGCCCTCCTGAAAACCGTCGTACAGGTGATGGGCCAGAAGGCGATCTTTGGCCAGAACGCCGCCGTCGACACGGAGAAGTACGTCTTTGAGGTAACTGTTCTGTAAAGTTTGACCTTTGACCTCTCCTTTTGTTGACATCTCATGATCGTGATCATCATCAGATTTTTGACGAGTACGCGCAAGACTACGTCACCCTCTGCCACCTCGAGTCGCCGGTGCCCAATGGCGCCCGACTGCGCATCAAGCTGAACGCCATTCAGGACGTCTTTAGCTACGAGGAAAGTTCAGACCACCACAACGAGGTCATCGATTCAACAACCTGCAAGAGCAAAACTGCTACCATTGTTGATCACTCGAAAAACCCTAAACCAAAGAAAAAGGTGGAAGAGGAGAAGACGAAGAAAGGCACAGAACTGAAGATTTCCTCGCCTCAGCAACAGCAATCCCAAACTAAGTCCGTCTACCACACCGCCAAGTCCACCAAATTCCCCTCCTCCTCTTTCTCAAACAACTCCTCGGCCCTGAACAGCAGCGTTACTCAGAAGAAGACAGCTCGAGGAAAAGGCAAAAAAGGCAACAAAAAGCGCAACAAACGTCGCGGTAACAATAATAATAATCAGCAGCAACAACTTCAGCAGCAGTACTCCTCAAACGACGCCTGCCACCAAAAACCCTCCCTGCCGCCGCTCTCTCGTGCTCAGGTGCACATGTTCAAGGTAAGCAGCAAAAAAAGAAAATTTTAGCTTTAAAAGCTCACACAAACAAATCTCATCATTTTAAATTTCAATCTTTACTACCCATCTTTACTACCCGACTGCTCAATTAACCACTGATCAATCAACCACTGCCGCCATCAATGGCCACCTCCAGGACATCTTCAAGGCGCTGGAGAGCGAGGCCGTCCTCGAGGAGATTGAACGCCAGGCGGGCTTCCTGCTCGCTGAGTTGGCCGATAAGGAAGATGAAGAAGATGAAGGCGGTGATAATAAGGAAAAGAAAAATGCTGATAAGAAAGGTACAGCTTCCAAGAAACAGCAGCACCTCTTCCAGCACCTGATTGCCCACCTGTGGAAGTGCGTCGTCGGCCAGGTGGCCAGTCTGCCGACTTCCGCCGCTGACCGAGCCGTCGCCCCTGCTCCGGGGTACCTGGGCGCCCAGTACCAGCAGCTGTACCACCTGGTGGTCTGCGTGCACTACCTCGACGCCCTGGCCCGCGCCAACAGCTACCTCGAGGCGGCGGCCATCTTTGAGCTGTTTAGCTTTGTCCACGGAAAGGTGCTCACCCCGTACTTCCGCCTGGAGGACTACTTTACCGGCTACAAGGAGGAGAAAAAAGATGAGGAAAAAACTGAAGATGAGGATGAGGATGAAGACATCGAAGGCCACCAGGATGGCGATAATGGCCCCTTGAAGAACTCCCAATCCCAAGAGTTTCCCAACGTCCACTGCGTCTGCCTGTGCGGCGTGTGCGGCCTGACCACCGGCGCCCTCATCGCCGCTCGAACCGCCTTCTGTGATAAGCAGGTGGTCCTGGTGGTGACGCAGGATGACTTTGAGGACTTTGAAGGCGATGATCATAAGGAAGAAAAAGAGGAGGAGGAAGAGGATGTTGTTGTTTTGGTGGCCACTGAAGAGGATAAATCACCTGAGCTGGGTGACGATCAGTGATCAGTGATCAAATTAAGCAGCAGCACTACCTTCCTCCACTTTTGTTTTTATCTCCAGTTTGTTTTTTGCTGTTTAGTGGGGTAGCTCCTTAGTTTCCTCGTTAACTTTTCCTCATCTCAAAGTTTTTAATTGTTTTTTCAACTTTATCAGCTTCGTTTTATCACACACTTTTTAGCTTGCCTGACAGTCGTCTTGTGATGCACTGCACTGCACATTGCTGTATACTTTTATATGGAAATTTGTTGTCATTAAGGTGCATCTTTTCCTGTTTTTTTCTTTTTTTCTGATTTGCTTTTACCATCCTAGCGCCAGCAATTACCCTTTTTATCTGATTTTTGATTTGACAAAATTTAGCTGCATTTTAAATTTTTTGCAAGTAAGTTTGAATGATGGTGTTCTCTGTTTTTTGTTTCAAAAGTTTGGATTTTTGACTGATAGGGAAATTCCTCAAAGAAATCTTACCCTTCAAGCGCTCACACACACGCTAAACTATTTAGTAATTTGCATAAAAAGTAGTAAAAGTTACTTTTAGTGCATTTTGGTAAACAAGAAGTTGTTTCTTTATAATCAACAACAAAACGACACACTTGAAATCTGCCCACTCGCAGCCATTTACTGAATTAATTGGTCAGCCAAAACTGTAATCATTCTAAATACTTTTGATTTTGTTTGATTTTTTTAGGGTACTCATTTAGGTGCAAAGTTACTTGTGATTTTTAAGTTGTAAAAGTAAAACTGTTTTGAACTTTTTTATTGAAAAAAATAGAGTGCAAACTCACTGGTTAGCACAATTATTGTCTCACCTGTTTTTTCCGCATCTCACTGTGATTTGATGTCATGCTGGTTACTTTCTGTTGACTAATTAGCAACCAGAAATGAGACATTACTTTTTGTTCTCAATCAAAAACAAGCACTAAAAATTTACAATTGAGCTTGTTTGCAATCCATCCTGCTGTTGCATTCATTACCATTGCAAATGAGACTATTTAGTCTTGTTTTTCTTTCTAAATGAGCTCAACACAACTGCGCTCTGACAGTTGAAAAAAGAGAAAAACCATTTAACCACTTTTAATGGTTACAATTAAAAATGCAGTGTCTAAAAAGAAGATCACAGAATTGAAAGCTCACACTTGATGATTATTTGCAAAACTTTTCACTCAAGTTACTTGTCAGTTGACACTGGAGTACACATCTTTCTCACGGTCACTGGCAAGTCAGAATGAGAAAAGAGGAATAGAAAAAATCAGGCTAATGCCTTTCCTAGTTTTTCAAAAGCAAAAACTAAAGTTGCTTCAGCTCATCACAGTTCCCAAAACTTCACCAGACAAAAACTTCTCATCTTCATCTTCTTCCCAAGCTCTACCTGTTTTTTTCTTTTTGCGGTCATTGTCACTTTCTCATTTCACCGTTTTTATCTCACCTTTAAAATATAAAATAAGCAGTTCATTCACTCGCTTTCACTAACACACCTTGCACCGACCGACCGACAGACAAACTGAGTTAACTGTGTGTTATGTTGGCCGATTGTCACTGCCTCTAATTATCCTGCCGCTGTCTTTAACTGCTGTCGATGATAATGACACCGAGACTACCAAGACTTGAACTGCTATTGCACGGAAAGTCCAGGTGTGTCGCGTGTCAGAGGGGAGAAAGGGCGAGAAGACAGTGGAAGGCAATGGAAGGCAATGGAAGGTGAAAGTGAACACAGAAACTTTCAAAAGTCTGTCTTTCTTCAACAGCGACGACGAGCTTCAGTGGTCGTGTAATTGAGCAGCACTGTCTCTCTGCACCTTCGTTCGATCAGTCAGTCAGCGAAATGGTCAAAAAGTAAGAAGGCCTCTGAGCAGTGGAAGATCATGACGTCAAATGGAGTCATTTTTGGGTCAGCAGCATTTTCACTGACACTGGCCGGCTAACATTTAGTTGGATAGTTAGCTAGCTAGTGTGGCCCACTCATTTGTCGGCCATTCTTTCTCTCCATTGCCTATTAGATTAACAGTCCACAACTCTTGCCTGTTGTTTTTCTCCCTTCTCTTTTCTTATCTCTTTCTTGCTTTCTGAGACTTTCAGCAGTCACCACACCGTAAGTTATATAAAACAGAGCGATACTTGTCACCAGACGACTAGTCTAGTGTCTTTGCAGCAGTTGTATCAGCAGTGCTTTTGTGTTAACATTTGACAACGAACAACAGCTAATCTCTTGTTCTTGTGTGTACCGCCGTTTCACACCGTCTAACATTTTCTCACCTTTTTCCTTTCAATTAAAAGAAAAGATCTGCCTTTTCCTTTCCTTTTGAACACCGTGTTTGTCACCTTTCTGATCGCCTGCCAGAGAGTTGCCTGAGTGAACGGAAATCACTTAGTGACTTTGTTTTTTTTGTTGTGTGCTTTGGTCATAGTAATTTTTGTCATAATGATGATCACCGCCACCTCCAAAAGTACTTCCTCAAGAGTCTCTCGGTCGTTTGCAGTGTTCACCTTTTTTACTGCCTTTGTTCTAGCAATTTTTATCCTTCATCAATGTACAACAGTGTACGGCAAGGAGATGCTCGTCAAAACTGGCGGCAAGAAGGGGTCACTGTAAGTTCTGCAATTGAATACCAAAACCCTTACACCTCTTACCTGTTTCCAACAAAAAAAACTTCTCTAGCATCATCATGGGCAAAAAGTGCGTCCCCACAATGATCAAAACGGGCGGCAAACGCGGCAAGGACATCATCATCATCGGCGACAACAGCAACTGTGGTCATAAACAGCAAACTCCTCACTACACTCCTCAGTACATTCCAATTCCGGTTTACCACCAGCAGCAGCACTACTATCCTAAAGTGGAGCACCATTACAGTTATCACGATGCAACAGCAGCAACCTATGGTCCTGGTGGTCATGGTGGTGGTGGTGATGCTTACCACGGAGGTGATCACATGAGCTACGATCAAGGTTATGGCCACCTGTTAGGAGGCGGAAGTGATGACTACGGTGGATACTGAAAACTGAAAAGCACCTCAACACTAGAAAAGTCCTCATCCTAATAATTATCTCCTCCCCTTTCTTCACCACTTTCTTCCTCCTTATTCTCTCTTCTTTTCCTTGACCTCTTTTCACTCTAAGTTTGTTTGTTTGTTTGTTTGAGTCTACTGCCTCCATTTTATACCGCCGTTTTCATCACTTCAAACAGTATTTTTTCATTTTCCGCACACCACTGTTTTTTTGTTGCCATTGCCATTCCCATTATATTTATTAGCATTTTCATGTAACATGCTTTGAAAAAAGAATAAATATAAAATCAATTATGTAATTTGAGGATTTTGAGGATGACATTGCCGTGCCAGACAATGCTCAACAGCAGAGGTAGTAATCATCATCATTTCTCACAAGCCTTTTTTGCTTGCAATAAACATGCTCATGATCAGCATTATCAAACACCGAGATTTTTTTTCTTTTGTTCACGTGCCAAATTGTGCGACTGAATTTCTGCCTTACTGGATAAAAAAGACCTAAAATTGTTAGAAACTGATTCTCCTTTTCTCCATTAATTCAACAGCAAATGTTTTCAATCTGCGGTAGTGCTGACTGCTGACGTAAGTGGAGGACATCAACTTACGTCATCGACACTGCACGCTGCATTAACTGGGTGGATGGATGGAATGGAATTGAATGAAAGCTGAATTGCTAATGAAGGTGTGGTAGTGCTGAGAAAAAGGATGAAATCAAAAAAGATTAGTGTCGATTCAGTAGGTTAGTAGAAGGAAGAAGGGAAAAAGTAAACAAAATGAACAGAGGTGAACTTGAGCAGCAAAAAAAGAAAAGAATTTTGCAGAATCGGATGTTGAATATGTATGCTTTGAAGATGATGATGATGATTTGACTGTTACGTCAGCGACGTCAACTCAACTTAACACAAAATGTTCAAAGTCACCCTCAGTGAAGGTATTCAAAAGGAAGAAAAAGTGAAAGTGTCATGCTAACATTTTTGTTTGTCTGTTTGCCTCCAACGTCCTACATTGATAGGATGAAAGATGACAAAAGATAACGGTATCTAATTTGAAATCTATATTTTAGGCACTCTCGCTTAGGTCTAACAAAAAACTTGTCAATAACTTTTGGTACATTGTCTGACTATCAAGATGAGTGATTTTTAAAGTGTGATAAACAACACAGATTTTAACAAGCTGACAACAGCAGAAAAGCAGATAACCCGCTGTCTACCGGTAGCTAATTGCTAATTACTAAATGCAGTTATCTATTTCAATTAACTCTTTGCGTAGGCGAGGAAACAAGCGAATGGAGTACAGGTGAACAAGTGCAAAAAAAGTTGGAAAAAATTTGCTTTCTATCTTGTTAGGTTGAAGATAGTCTAAGTTTAGGCGATAGGCACAAATTAAGCAGTAGTCAGGTAGAAGGTAATAAACTTATCATCGGCACATAGGAAAGTTAGTTAGACAGTAGTTTATTAGTACTCTTATGAATGATTGTTTCTTTGCACTTTCTCATTTTTTTCAGACTGGTTAAAACTGTCTTGTGCTGGTTCAATCTTTCTTCAGCTGCAGATTTCAGACAAGCTATATAAGCCAGTAGACAAAACGAATAAAAAAAGTCGTCACAAACAAGTCCAGTTTTGTTTGCAACGGGAAAAAGTTTGTGTTTATCAAAAAGGGAAGTTTTTGCTAAATTTTTGGTGTGTTTGCCAAAACATGGAAATTCGTCATTTTTCAGCCATTTTCAGCTGTTACTGTCTCTGTACAACACTTCTTCTAGTTTTCACCATCACCACCACTGTACAGGGCGGTCTGCTCATCAAAGATAAGGGCAAAAAGGGTCAAATGTAAGTACTGAAAAAAGAAAACTTGTGTTACTAAAAATTTATTTGGTTTACAAATTTACTATCACACATTTTACCTCACATCAGCATCGTCTTTGGAAAACCCTGCATGCCAACGTTAATTAAAACGGGCGGAAAAAAGGGCAAACAGCTCATTGTGTTGCCTGCTGAAAATGGCAACGGCCAAAACTGTGGAAAACAAGAAGGTGGAGGCTTGCAAGGACCTGGATACGGAAGTAGTGGAAGTTTATACTATGGAAATTCATATTATGAAAATGCAGGATATGGTGGAAGAGGTTACAGTTACCAGAACAACCTTTTGTACTCTTCCCCGATGATGATGACCGGCATGCCATTGAACAGTGACAGACTGTACAGCAACCAAATGATGGCCAACATGGGAAAGATGCAAAAGATGATGTCATCGGCTTATGGACAAAATGAAATGACAATAATGCCCGTCTACAGCAGTTCCGGTTTAGGAATGTCTGGTGAAAACAAACATGACAGTTTGAAAGTGAACACATATGGCAGCAGCGGAAATAATAAAAACAGTCGACCAATGCACACTGATTCCTCCTACAAAACAGGACGCCCCTTGATGAAATCTGAAAATGAAATGAATAGAGGTCAGCATGGAATAAATCATGGTGGTCATAGTGACGATAGCTACGATGGCAAAACCAAAAATGCATACTCAATGGTCAGTGGCAGCAAATACGAAAGAGAACTTCAGAATGATGACCACGATGATGATCAACTTCAGCTGCAGCACAAACGGCAGCAAATGCATGTGAACTCAGTAGAAAACATGCTTTTGGAAAAAAGTGAGATGCAAGAGAGCTCCCGAAGCTGGCGAAAGAAAGCCGACGATGAGATGATGCACGCTATGGCCTCAATGCTGGTGAGGAGCAGGTTTCAGGCTCCGGATGCGAAACATCGACCACATTACTGAAAAAATGCAAATTGTTAATCACTTTTTAAGCATATCAAAACAAAAAACTTACCCTATCCAAATCTGAATTTTTTACCTTGGCTGTTCATCATCATCACAATGATCACCTCATCTTTTCCGCACCGTTTTAATTCTCATTTTTTTCTCGTCAAATCCTTCACCTTAAAATTCAATGCCTTCACTATTGTGGCTGTTGACTTTGTTTACCACAAATAAAAACTGCAACTTATTGCGAAAGCCTGCTTTGCCTGTCAGGTTTTCCTTCTCTGACTGCTGTTGCTGATGCTGCTGCTGTTCTTGTTCGTGATTCAGCATCCGACATTGACATTGTCACCGGCGACAAAAAGCAAAACATTTGCTGTAGTTTTGATTTGACTCATCACTCTTCTTCTTCCTTAGCATCATTTTTCCCCAAACAGATAAATAAGCCACTCACGTGCCACCACCACCACCACCAACAGCAAAGTCAAAGACAGAGATTTAGTCTCAAGGACACCTAATTTGAAATTTAAAAAAAATTTGTAATGCTGTCATCAAAACTGTCAACAAACGGCTGAGCTGGCAAACGATGAGCAGCAGCAGCAGGACTATCAGGCCATTGTACTCATTGTGTTACCAACTCCTATCAACTCAACTGATTATCAATAGCAGAAGACACAGCAGGCACAGCAGGAGCACAGCACTCCTTATCAGCAGTCTCAGCAACTGTTCTGTTCGCCTCAAGCAAAAGAGAGAAAGAGAGCTCAGTTTTAATGACAGTCAGTCAGTCAGTCAGTCGATTTCACTGTCACCACCACCACCAAATCATCACTTCTCACCAACATGAGCAACCGCAAAGTGACCTTCACGCCGCTGGCGCCCACCCCGGTTGGCCCCTACTCCCAGGCGGTGGTGGCCACCGGCGCCACGCTCTACGTTTCCGGTCAGATCGGCCTGAACCCGGTCTCGCGGACGCTGGTCAGCGCCACCGATGCCGCCGAGCAGGCCGTCCAGGCGTTCACCAACTTCAAGGCGGTGGTGGAGGCGTCCGGGGCGACGCTGGCCGACGTCGTCAAGGTCAACATCTTCCTCGCCAGCATGGCCGACTTTGCCGCCGTCAACGAGGTGATGAAGAGCTTCTTCGAGACGCCCTATCCGGCGAGGAGTACGGTGGGCGTGGCAGGTCTTCCGCTAGGAGCCCTCGTTGAACTGGAGGGCATTGTACAGCTGCCCGCCGGTGCCACTCCTAAATTGTAAACAAAAGATTGAATTTAAAAAGTAAATTCTTGTTGTTTTTTCAAAGCTTGCCTTTTTGATCAACAGGTGGCAGTAGTGCATTGCTGCTGTACTGTTTTTTGTCAACATTCTTTTTCCTTATCGTCGCATTTTTTGTTTGTTTGCTTGAAGCAGGTAAACAGTATTTGTATTTGAAACAAGTTTCAATGTAACCATTCAGGCATCGCACCGAAAAAGTGTTTGTCCTAAACTTCTACTCCATTCTGCTGAATAATGTATGAACTTCGCTGGAAAGGCAGGCACGCTGGACGGTGCTCTCTCCTCGTGCACTCCTCTTAATTAGCCTCAGCAATTGATAAGTTAGCTGAAAAAAGTGATTAAGAAAAAGTGGTGAGTAAAAATAGCAACGCTTTATTTTGCAGAATTCAAGTTTTTCAACGTGTACTTAATTTTTTCTTTTTATCCACCAAACTGACAGCTAGAGTGCCACATTGAGTACACCAAATAATATTTGAAGATTATAATTCAGTGATCTCACAGTGAAACCGAAGCCAAGTTCTGCCGACCTTTCAACCCTCCGCTAGTAAGCAAAGGGAAAAAAGTACAAATAGTTCTGCCGTATAGTAGCCTGCCAGTGTACAGCAGACGACGTGACAAAGGCGGCGTGCACCAGCACTACCACAAACACAGTCACTGAAAGCAGCAAAAGTGAGAGTGAAGAAGTGATGAGATTCAGTGATGGACTTTTTTTGGAAAGATTTGTGCACTCAGGCGAGCACTTCACATGTGTAGAGCATCGCACTGCCTGGCTGACGTACATCATCACCCTCATCACCATAATCACCCTCATCTCACTTACACTTTCTCCAGTGTCGCAGAAGTCTTCTGCACGTGAGATTACCATAATGCGGTGTGTGTTGCAACACACATTAGTGTCTGGTGGTCATTAAGGAGGGGCGCAAGTTCTGCAGCAGAAGTTCTTTTAGTAAACAGACAGATGACCGGATGGCAATGGTTTTTATCAGATGAACATGAACATGGCTGAACTTACTCATTAATTTGTGGTGAATGTGGTGACGGTGTAGAGGTTCATTCCGTAGGTAAACCTCCTGCGACAAAAAAATAAAAATTACTTTTCTATCTTTTCAACAACTAAAGAAGAAGCGGCTGTTTTGACGTCACAAACGGCTGCCACCAGAAGATTACCACCTCCGCCCCCAAATTGCACTAGTCAACTGGTCAAGTGGCGTCTTCTTCTTCTTCTTCTTTTACTTATCAGCTTCTTTCATTCATCACCCTCGGATGTAGTACTATAATTCTAGTCGACAACATTGACAACATCAGCAGCAGTTTTCTTCAGTTCTTCTTTGGCATTAAACGTTTTCAAGGTCTGACTATACGTTAATAGCATCATTTGAGAAGATTAAGAAGCACACAAACAAGCCGCCTGGCAGCAGCAGTTTTGATCAGCAGGAAAACACTCTCTGAAGGGGCATGCAGCAGACTGCTGATTTTGAGCAAAGGGATGCCAAGTTTAGAGAAAGAGAGAACAGAGAGAAGGAAAGCATATTAGCAGAAGTGATTGGGAAAACCTCATTACCATTTGGAAGCTCTAGGCTGCTGCTGCTGCTGCTTCAGCTGTCCATTCAGTCAGTCAGTCAGTCACTGATTGATGGATCAGTTTCACTACTTCTTTTTAGTTTTGTCCGATTAGCGATTGTGTGAACACTGCAACTGCAAGTGCAAAAACGGCAGCAGCAGCAGCAACAGGGGAAAAAATAGCATCAACAGCTGAAAGGTCAATAGTATCGACGAGGTGTTTAAACAGAGAGAAGGTGGCGATTGTACAAACTGTACAGCCAAGAATTGATCCTCTGTTGCAGTGCAGTGTACCGCTAATGTTGGGGAAATTTAAGTCAGAGCTGCAGCTTCACACAAAGGTCATCGACGCACTTGACCTTTAACAGCAGCAGCAACAAAACAGTTGTCATGAGCAAAGAGACGGAAAAAAAGAACAGTAGCACAGTTTTCGTCTGCTGCTTTTCCTGATTGGATTCATTTGTGTGCTTCATTTGTGAGCTTTAGAGCGTTTCATCTAAGCACACAGACATTGAGAGAGAGAGAGAGAGATTGCACAGTTGCACAATACGTTGCTGTACGATGCTGTCAGCAGCAGCGGCTAAGAAAAAATGTTGTTGTTGTTGTCGTAAAGTAGCAAAACAAGAAAGAAAAATGGGAGGGATGTTCGGAGGAAGAAGAAGAAGAAAAAATTGAAGAAGGGAAATAATAAGTGAGATAGTGTCGGTGATGTGAAGTTGAATGCGATGGAAGTGCAAGTGTATAAAATGCTTCGCCAGGCAGTGCAATGCGGAGAATGCTAAGAACGCCAGACACATAGACACACACAGTCTTCAGAACTTGTTGAGTGCACCTTTCCTTTGATCAGTACGAGATAGGTAGTCAGGTTTTTCAAATAATATCATTTCAAGTAGTATTTTTAGCCTCGTCATTTTTGCTGTTTCTATTTACACTTTAGTTAGTTTTCATTTGATAAACATTAAAACATTTTAAATAAAAATGACCGACGTAGTGGTAAAAATTCTCACCGGAGCACTACTCCTCTCCGCCGTCGCGCTAACAACTACCCGTAAGTTTGAATTTAAATTAAAAGTTGTCAACATCGTTTTAACGTTTTCATCATTTTAACGTTTTTTTCATTTTAAATGTGATCACCTTCAGAGGCAGCAGCAACAGCTGACAACAACAATGTAGTTCATTCTTCCGCCTCATCTACCTCAACTTTTACTTCTACTGAAACTCCCGCCGATCTCCTAAAGTCCTGCAACCCACTTGCCATGGATCGCATCATTCGGTGGCTTTTCTTCTTCAACGAGCCCAACCGAGTGCTGCCTCGAAACGCCAAAGAGTTTGAGGAGTTTTGCGAGTAAGCCGAAACTTTTGCTCAGTGCTAAACATTTTTTAAATTCTAACATTGTTTTTTTTCTTTTATCAGTGAGAAAAGCCGCAAAGAGGTGTACGTGAACGCCTACGCCCGCCGCTGTCTAGGTCAGTTTCCCCGTCAGGTCACTTCTCTGCTGATGTTCGGCGTCGCCCGCCAGAACCGGTACTACTGCAGCTACACCAAGGGCCGAAATGAGATCATCCAGGGGGCGAAGTGCCTGAACGCCATCAAGGAGAAAGGGGCCAAGTGCATGTCCACGGCCATCAACGACATGAAGGCGATTAAATTTGCGCCCACCGAGGGAAAGATCGCCAAGACGTGCTGGTAAGTGCTATTAAAACTCAATCACAAATTAATGAAAAATTTTTTTTTTATAATTTTTCCAGCACATACTACCGTCTGGAGGAATGTTTGGTCGCTAAAGTGCAGGAAGAGGGCAACAAGGCCTGTACGCCCAAAGACCCGAAGCGAATGGAGGAGCTGCTGGAGGGCTACACCGGGCAGATGATCAGCCACGTCTGCGCCCGCTTTCCCAAGGACGTCGACCACTGTGCGAAGGTGCTGCCCAAACGGGAACTCAACAGGCTACGGAAGTTGGCCGCCAGTGCAAAGGCAGCGGCGGAAGTGGGTGGTGAGAGCAAGGCGGCCCTCGTTGAGTACAAGTCCATCCTCCAGCCAATGATTGACATTCTCGACAGTATTCCTCCGTAGTAGTGGCTGTAAACAGAAAAAGTTTTTTTTGTTTAATACAATTTTTTATAAACAAGTGATCTGAAAGTTTTTTTATAATATTTATTCTATCTTTTTGTATTATCATTATGTGAATTATCATCATATTTTTTAATTTGTGTAATTTTCGTACTTTTTTTAATTAAAAAATTAATTTTTTGTTTTGAATTTGACTTTGCATTTTGTTGAATAAGTATTTTTAGAAGGTTACATTTAAAAACGCATTTATTTAGTAATTCACTGAAAATTATTATATCTTATCAAGAGAGTATCTTCGACATACTATGATCAAAGTCTACTGAAAGGGCGCACACTCGGAACGCTTTCAGTGATTTTGATCGTGTTACACTATTTTTTAAAACATGTAGTGTTTTCAACAGTGTCGTTTGGATATTGCAACCTGTTTATGCAACGCAGTTTCATCAATAGAAACACAAAAATAAACACAACTTATGTTTTAGTAAAAAATATTAAAAAGAAGTAAATTTTTGAAAAAGCAATTTTATTTAAACATTTTAAACTGTGTTTAATATTTTTTATTTTTATTTTTTTAACAGTTTTTAAAACTTTAACAAAATGGAACTTCAAATTAATTTTGTAGAATTTTTAGTTGTTTTATATGTTGCAGTTTTAACTTTTAAACATATTTTAAAAATTATTAATAACATTATATTTATTTGTTTGCGCGTTTACTTTGGTGTTTTCTACGAAAACTATCCTTTTTTAGAAACTTTTTTAAACTGTTTTGAAAAATTTAAAAGTAAGTATTTTTAAAATTTTTAAACTTGTTTTAATTTATATTGTAAAATAAATTACAAAAAATGCTTTTAGGAAAACCAAAACTAAGCAACAGTCAATTAAAAGAAAAAATTCGAAACGAAAGATTTATTGAAAAAAATTTAAATAGTACAAGGGCGTGAGTGTCGCTTCGCGACACGTACTTTTTAGTTTTTCCAAATTTTTAAGCATTGACTGGTGTCATTTGGTTGATCGGCATCGTCCGACGGCTTGGGGCACAACTCGCAAGCTCGTTGTGCCCCAAACCGTCGGTGCCGATCAACCAAATGACACCAGCCTTCAACATTTGGGGTTTACTTAGTTGGTTCATTTTGTGAACTTATTGTAAAAAGTTCTGTTTAATGACATTTGGAAAATCCATAAAAAAATACTTTTAGTAGTTCAGTCAACTCAAATTTAATATCAATGGATAGGTGTTAGTTAGCGTTTCATTCAAATAAAACTGCGGTTTGATATCATAAAAAATGTAATTTCTAGAACCATGAATGTAAAAGCAAAAAATCATATAAAACTTAAATAGGGATTTGCACAAAAATTTTAAAAGGCTTTAATAATTACTTTTGTTGGCCAAATCAACCTAAATTTAAAACCAATTGATGGATAACAGTTAGCATTGCTTTTAAGTTAAACCGTGTTTAGATATCATGAAAAATGTAATTTATAAAATCATAAATGTAAATGCAGAAAATCATATGGAATTAATATGAGAACTTTTATAAAATCTGTAACTGGCCATAATAATTACTTGTTTTAACCAAATTAATTTTAACTTAACACCATTAGATAGGCACTACTTTGCAATGCTTTCAGGTAAAACTGAGTTTTTAAATCTTTAACGATGTAATTTATAGAATCATAAATGTAAACACAAAAAATCATATGAAATTAATATATGAAAACTTTAACTGGTTGTAATAATTACTTTCAAAAGTCAAATTTTCCTGAGTTAAACGCCAGTAGGTAGATATCCGTTAGCTTAGTATTCAGGCAAAAACCGCAACTTGATAACTTGCACGGTGTATTTTTTAGAGTCAAAACAAATCTTATAGAACTTATTCGGAAAGTTCGAATTTATGATCTTAAAAATGCACCCGGTGTTCGAAACACCCCAAGTTTGGTACCATTTGAGAGATGCCATTTAGCTTGTTTGTTGTGTGAAAACAGTTTCTTGATATCTTGAACGATGTAATTTATAGAAACAAAAAAGTGCGTTGAAATGGAGAAACATCATTTTTTTAGGGAAGTTAGATTAAATTGGGAACAATACATACATTTACTCTTGAAATATTAAATTTAGATATGAATTCCATTTTGGTAAAATTTGCATTGGATTTGAAATTTGCAAATTTTACAAAAGCATGGAGATCAGCAAAAAATGAAATGAGTTTAAACAAAATAAAATTAGAAAAATGCATTAAAACTTTTGGCAAAGAAAATGTAATTGCAACATTGGCTTACTCAAGTGAAACACCACCTATTTACGAATATTTAAATAAATCAATCAGAAGTTTGATTACTAACTTAGAAAAAATAGTTCACACTGAAAATATACTTAAGAAATTTTGGTTTTTTATTCAATTAATGAAAATATTTTCTAATTTGACTTCTTTTTTACCACTGATTGCAAATTTGAACGAATTGCAACTGAAAACAATAGCATTACATGTAAATAATAATTTTCTATACCGGGGATGCATAGTAAAGTTTGCAGCACAAGTCGGTGAAGTGGTAACACTTTGCAGCTATACCTCCACTTCAACAGATCGTGATGTGGCGATGCCTTTTACTTATGCTTGTGGCACACTGCTTAAGTTTACTGGTGTGGTAAACGGCGTCGAGCTAGCAGAAATGTCATTTTATCCTCATGAAAAAGAGGTGTTACTTTTTCCATTTCAAACATTTATTGTAACTGAAATAACTCAAAACGGCAATATAATTGAAGTAACATTACTTTCTCAAACTGAAAAAGTTGTTGAAAAATTTAGTCAAATCAATCGACTTTTTCCTTTTAAATTGGACATTCACGCTAATTGCTCTTATAATTTAATTAATATACTTTTACCAAATTCTGAATTTTGTTTTACCAAAAACATTTTTCTTCAACTCGGTTACTCAACAGAAAGTGCTCAAAACGATTCTACTAAATTACCTCCTTGCCATGTTTTATCTTTTGTACACAGATTTGAAAATATTTTAAATTTTAAAATAGATTTCTTTATACCTGATTTTAAAACATTACTTAACTGTTATCAAGAAAACAAAATAGTGTACATAAAAATTTGTATTGTTAAATACGATATAAATGAAAAAAATGCAACAAAATTTAAAATTGGACAAATAATTTTAACAGAAAATCCATTAACTGATACCCAAAGTATGATTGAACTTTGTCAAAAACATGATCCTAAAGGAGTCGCGACATCTTTTGTAATTGGAAAAAATCCAGATAAACAAATTTGGAATAATATTTTCAAAAAAGGTTTAGAAGATTATTTACACGATAATATTAAAATTTGTTTTATTAATGAAACTTTGCTTGATTTAAACCAAAATGCACCAAACATATTTGAAAAACTTGCAAAATACATACTTTATGACTAATGATAACGTCGACAAACTCACTGCCGTTTTTTAAATCAATTAACTTGCCCACTAGGGTAGTCAGGATCCTCCTCTTTGGAAAACTACAATTGACTTAACAACAAAACTTGAAATCAACTAACAGTACAATGTGTTATAAATAACAAAACCATCAAAATTAAAACAAGCATATTACAAATAGCCTTTTTGTTAGCAAACTAGATTAGAAAGTGCATAATTAGCAGCATACCAAAAAAGCATATCACATCGGCAACTGACCAGTAGACAGTCAAATTACTTTTTATGAGAAAACCAGCAGAAAAAAGTCTAAACTTCAGGTTTCACCCTCATCACCTCTTCACCTCCACTACCAGCACAAAACCTTCGCCGGGAGATACCACAACAACAACAATCCCCACCACCATCATAAAACTGATGACCCCAAAAACCAAGTGCCAGTTCCCGTTTTAAAGCGTATAAAAAGAGCAGCCAAAAGTTCACTCCAGCTAACCAATAGCTAAAACTCTGCCTTCAAAATGCTCCTTCAACAAAAAATACTGCTCCTCTGCTTCCTCTTTTTCTTCTTTTTCCATTTTCAATCAGCCGACGGCAAGTGCATGCAGAAGAATGCCAACCGAGGTAGAAAACCAAAACCAAAAAATCAAAAACATTTTCAATAACCTAAAAACATCTTTTGTTTGCAGAGGCCAGCCGCAACCTAATCCGCTGCAGCAACGAGTTCTTCGCCGCCGCCCGCCCAGAGGCGGACCCGGAAAATTGCCAGTGCTACTACCACTGCAACTACCGCCAGGAACCGTGTTACCAGTGCTGCCCTGATGGCCAAGTTTACGAACCTAAACTGGAGACCTGCGTCAGCGCCCTCGCCTACCGCTGTCGCGAGCAGCCGCCCCCCTTTCGCTGCCCCTCGAGGGGGCTTTTCGCAAACAAGGACAACTGCCGCAAGTACTGGGACTGCAACCAGCCCTGGGGTCTGCCCATCGAGGAGGCCTGCTCGCGGGAGCAGCACTGGGACGACTGGGCCAAGGTGTGTCGAGCTGACTCGGAGGGCATGAAGAGTAGTCGGTGTTAGAACAGGAGAATGAGAGTGAACTGTTTTTCTGCTGTAAACCTGACTTACTTTGACTTTGTTCAAACAAAAGCTTTAAAATACAATAAAACAAAATTCATGTCAACTTTTAACAGTCGGTTACTTGTATTCTTGAGCGAACTACTGTTGTACTAGCTGTTGAGCGGTGTGAGCACTTCACTACTTTTAAACAGTTCTCGATCAAAACAAACAGACCAAAAATGGTTTAACAGAAGAACAGTGATTTGTAGTCTATCTACAGCAGTTTTCTATCACCACCAGCTAAACTTCGGCAGCAATCTCCAGCATTCGAGCCTTCTCCACTTCTTCCTCTTCTTCACCACCATCATTCCTTTCTTCTAATTTTCCATCTTCTAAAGTTTCATTAGCCATCAGCGATCGCTTTTACATGCCCCTTCCTCGCTTGCGATTGCGATGACTGTGCCCGGCGCCTTCAATCTTCAGCTCCTCCTCTTCGACGTCCTGAACTCCAGCATTTCTATCACCCTCTTCTTCATCATCCTCTTCAAGAATGCCCAACTTTCGCTCGCCAGTTCGACCACTTCCGCCGCTGCCCAGCATTCCCTGTAGCGGCTTCCTCATCGCCCAGTGACACCGGCGCGCCTTTGGCTTTAGCGGCGTGCTCACCCGCGTCACGGGGACGCCGTTCCAGTAGCCCTGAAAAACAGAAAATTTTTAAAATAAAAAATAAAAATAAAAAAGCTTGCACTTACCGGAAACCGCCGCCCGTCACTTCGATTGCACTGCATCGACAGCGGCGCCAGCTGATAGAGGCGATCCAGCTCGGCGGCCCTCTTCGCATTCCACTCAATTCCCCGGTAATTATCCGAAACGGCCCCTTCAGCACTACAATTCTGCCCCTCCTCCTCCTTCATCCGCTGGAAGTACTTCCGCAGGTAGGCCGTATCAACACTGCTCTTGCACACCTCCAACCCCACCTTCGGGTAGTAGTGCAGGTAGTTGACGCACATCTCATCCCGTATTCCAAAGCCTCCTAGCGTGATATTCTTTCTCCTTCGGGTGTCATACCGACAGACATTAACCAGGGCGTCCCCCGGAAAAACAGTCACCGGCACCGGAAGCGCCCTGATCTCCTGAAAATGAGAGCTGTAGTGGTCGTCCCGATTGACCTCGCCCACCACCACGCCCCCTCGAACATGTTCCGTCCAACTCCTGACCCCAGTCAAGTGGGTGTGCAGCTGCGAGGCGAAGATGGTAATCCCGAAAGGGGGCAGGGCCGCCCTGGTGCACTCCGCCACGCAGTACCCCCGCAGGTCCATCACCACCCCCGGGGGAATGGAGTTCTTGTCCGTATATTCGAGGCCAATCTCCAGAATGCCCGCGTCCGTCTGGCGGAGGTGGTCGGTGTAGTAGAGGCGAATGCCACTCGAATCGACCACGCCCCCCACTAGGTCGGGGTTGTTGTAGTGCATCTCCAGCATGACGTACGGGGAGTAGCCGGGCCCCCCGATGGGCAGGCCCACGTGCCTCGGGTACGTCATTGGCGAGGCGCCCATCGCCCAGGCGGCCACCACGCGTTTGCAGGCCTTCAGCGGGGCGGGCATCGCCGGGTCATCACAGTGACCGTTCCAAGGCGGAAGTTCGGGAACTTCCGTAGTGTTCACCTCGCAGTGAAAGAGCTCCATGTGGTGGACGAGGTGCTCGGAGCCGTTCGCTATCACCGCCTCGTACTGGACAATGTGATTTTTGGTGGAAAAGTCCGCCTCGGGAAGTTTTGCAAGGCGGCACCAGTAGGTGGTTTCCACCGGGGGGACGGTGATGTTCGAGTGGAGAACTTCGAACTTCTTAATGTAGTAGGGGAGTTTGGGGAGGTGGGCGGCGGAGGGCGGCTTGAGGAGCTGCGTTCGGGTGAAGCCGTGACGGGAGTTCTTTAAACGAAGGGCCTCGATGCGGGCGAGGGGGCCCGGGCCGGTGGCCCAGACGAGGTGGGTGGTGCCTGACTGTATAGAAAAAAAGGAAAAAATTAGTGAAAAATTATAAAAAGGTTCAACTTTTAAAAGCTTATTACGTCGATCACATAGTCCTCCGGGTCGCAGGTGTCCCAACTGCGGCGAAAGGCGACCCTTAAAATTGAGTGCTCCCTTCGATCTCGCTTCACCTTGATCAGCCGACAGTCGTTGGACTGCAGGTCAGAGAGGACAAAGGACTCGTTGTCGGTTTTGATGTCCTGAAACGGAAAAGTAAAAATAAACACAAGTTTTAAAATCTCTTTACTTACATCAAACCACAGCTTTCCGCGCTTGTCGAACCACAGCAGACAGAGATCGGCCTCTGCTATCGACCCGTAGGCGGAAAAGCCAAAGGCGAACCAGTTTAGCTGCTGTTGAGCGATTCGCAGCTCAAAAACGACGCTCTCATCCGCCTGGTCAACGCTCCAGAAAACTCGGAACTTATTCTCTGGATCGAGGCTGATTTGGAAGGTCGACGGAGCTGTTGAGGAAGTTGAATTGTCCACTGAAGAATCGCTAAAGTTTGGAGGTTCTCCGGTGCTGTCCTTGACGGCAAAGGTGAGCAGGAGGATGATGGCGAAGAGGAGCAGCGACATGATCAGGTACAGCTTGAGGAGGAGAATGCAGTGCAGAGAGGTGAAACGGTTTGGAATATTCTCTTCCTCCTCTTTTTCCTGACCACTGAACTTTAGAGGTCGAGGGTGATATCGTGGAGAGAAGGTATGCGAATTTGGGTTTGGAACTACCTCGGAGTAGTCCGAAGTGATGACGTCGTCTGAAGAAGAAGAGGCAGAAGAAGTGCAATCCTCGTCGTCAAAGCTGATCAAACTGTGCTGAAGATGAAGGTCTTCGAGGTTCGCCTGGTCAGTGGTAACCTCAGTTGGATCGTCGCCGATGGAGGTGTAGTTGCTGGTGATGCTTCGATGTTGACAAGTGTTGGCCAGTCGAGAGGGTGAATGTGAGGGTGACACTGCTTCGGCTGCGGCTCTGTTCATTAGCGTTTTCAGACGGCTCCAGAAGAAGCGGTGCTGCGGATCCAGAGTGCTCCAATTTTGGCTCTTGTCTTTATCGAACTTTTCTTTCACTTTTTGGTCCCACTTTTCTTCCTCTTGCGAGCATCCTCGTTCATCGGTGAAGGAAGGGTGACTGAAAGCTTCAAGATGGCCACTCGATTCATATCTCGACTCGACTCGGCTCGATTCATAAGAAATCGAAGATGAAAGAGCCTGGCATTTGAACACATCATCTCGAGAATCATCGTAATCAATTTAAATAGTGGCGCTATATAGCGCGCATTCCAGCGCATCAGAAAAGCTTTTCCTTTTGTAATCAGCAAAAACTGCTGTTGCTGCTGCTATTATTAAAAATTCCAACGGGGGCTCGGAAGTGACTGCTGCTGCTGCTGCTGCTGTCCATGTGCTTTATTAAATTACTGTCAACAGCGGCCATTGTCATCATTTTGGCCGCCTTTGTCTGACAATGTGTGTGCTGCTTGGTGATGATGAAGGCGAAGTCGATGAGGAGGGTGAGTATGTGGTTATTGATTACTGAGGAGGGAAAAGAAGAAGAAGAAGTCAGACGAGCAAATCATCCAAGTCGTCCCAGTCCTCCTCCAGCAGGTCGTCGAAGTTGTTCGGGTCAACTTGGTTGTTGTTGTTCTGATTCTGATTCTGATTCGGCTGATTATTTGGCTGATTTTCGCCGCCGCCTCCGCCGCCGCCGACGTCGCCGTTGTGGAGGTGGTGACTGTTGTGGCCGTTGTGGACGACATTGCCATTCTGCTGGGGAAGGTTACCGTTCCACAAGGACCTCGAAGGTCCGCCGGACATCATCACCGGGGCCATGTACACGACCTTGACGTTCGCCGGCCGCAGCAGAAAGGTCCCCGCTCGAACTTCGAAAGGCCCAGTGAGAAGGAGCTTCGAGTGGCGGTGCTGCTCCGCCGTCAGCACCGGTATGGGCATGTACTCGATGGCCAGCGCTCGAATGTGGCCATCGGTGAGGACGAGGCGAAGTGTTCGGGCGCCGAAGCGGCTGAACCGCTGCTGGTCGGTGACCCGTTTCGGTGGCCCCTTTTTCCCTTTTCCTCCCTTTGAGCCTTTTTGGGCTGGGCCTTTGCCCTTGGCGCCCTTCTTGAAGAGCTTCCCAAAGTCCTCTTCGCCGTCGTCGTCCTCTTCTTCTTCATCGTCCGGTATATCATCCAGGTCCTTGCTGCGTGGCCTGCTGATGTTGGTGATCTGCAGGACCTGGACGAGGTACTGCCCGCTGAGGGTGATCGGCCTCAGATTGACCAGGCTCTCCATGCGAACCTGAGGAGGTAGGGCGGGCAGCGAATGTGCCTTGAACCCCTCCTCCGCCCAGTTGAGCTTGATCCACGCCTGGTAGAGCAGGTCGGGGTTGAATCGAGGGTGGTCCTGCTGCTCGGTGCTGGGAATCTGCGCCCGGATCCATTCAGGTGTCGGGCGACAATGGCGGCTACTTAGGTAGCTGGTGACCGACTGCTCCAGACTGGGCGCCGCTGGCATTTCGCAGCTTTGAAGTTCGAAAAAGAGGTAAAACCCTGACGAAAAAAGAAAAAGGTAGTTAGTAAAAGAGCAGATCATAGCAAGGAAAAGGTGTACAAACAGTAAAACCAAATCAAATCAAATCAAACACTAGCTTTTTAGAATCCGTTGAAAGAAGAAGACGCGACGATGATGAAATTCTTCCCACCAAAACACACAACAAAGCACAACAGCAAAAAAAACAGCTGGCGCCGGCTGATGACGCAACTTCGAACCGTTGCGCCTGATCAGATTAGTTCTCTTTGCCGCCGGCAGGTGTCGCGTCGAGGATTCAAAACTCAGCAGGCAAAAAAAAATACTAGCGTAGATGTACAGAAGAAACTGGAAACGCTGCTGCTGCTCTTGTTGTTGTGCCGAGCTGTGAGAATCCACTACGCAATCCTCTCTCCTTTCCTTTGCCTTCCTCTCCTCTCTTTTCACCGACGCCGTCGTCTTCTACTTCTTCTACTTCTTCGTCAGCACCACCACCACCACCACAGAGTGCACAGTTCTTTTCTTCGTCAGCAGCAGCCTAAGCTTAAGCCTTAGCCTCAGTCGTCTGTGAGCCGAGTCATCCTTCTCAGAAGTGAGAGAGTATCTGTGTCTTCGCTCTAACACTGACAAGTACTGCTACTGCTGAAAAAGAAACACTGGCGTCTGAAGTGAGTGAGTGAGTGTGAGCAGTGGCATCAACAGCATCAGCAGCAAAGAGAGTATCTGTCAGCTGCGAAGTTGTGGTACTGATGCTGCTGATGCAGGCTCATCAAGGCGCCTACCGTACATTGCCACCATCACCACCATCATCAGCTGCTGATGCAGCAAACGATTGGATGGAATCACCCACGACGACGATGAGCCATTTGTTGTTGATGTATTTTAGAGCAGCCTGAAAAAGTGCCTGAAGAGAGAGTGGTGATAAAAAGGTAGGAGAAGCCACCAGCTATCTTCTGATCACGTCTTTCTCCCACGACCAATTCTGCGATTTCTACTTCTTTCAGCATTCTTTTGTGCCAGCATTACCCCAGCTCTTCACCGTACCGTCACGGACGCTGCACCTTTTCTCCTCTTTCATTCACTCACCTCACATCCCAGCTGCTGTACAAGAGAAATGGTCAGCAGCACCTGCCTCAGCAGCAGCCACTTTGATAACTGGTTGCTGGCAAAGTCTAGTGAAAGAGTGGAAGAGACAGAGCTGAACAAAGACGTAAACAACACGAACGAAGGAAGACTACACGTAAACACCTGCCGCTTAACTCGTACAGGAAAAGAAAACCCCACCATCAACCTACCTTGAGTTGCCTTTCGAAAGGAGCCCCTGAATTCACTTTTTTTGGAAAACAGTTGTGATACTACACCGTTGTTATTATTTATTTTGATTCTACCTTTGAAAAGTGCACAGACAGTGCTGAAGTTCAGTCCCCTAGATCTTTGCTGTGTTATTATTATCCCCGATTTGCCGCCAAGTTCTACTTCTCTAAACTTCTCTTCTCTGTCCTGCAAGTTGCTACCTTATTTACCTTCGTTGTTATCACCTCCTCATCCCCCGTTATCAGCAAAACATCTTCTAAGCAAACATTCACAGCCACCCAAACTATCTCTCCACAATTTCAACAATTGTCTCACCTCTATCTCTTTGCATTTCTCTGCTCCACCACCACTGATCAAGTACGCCACCGATCGGCCTCATTAGCTGTCGTCATCAGCATCACCAGCGCAGACATCGATCTGAGCAACCTGATCACAGGACACTGAGGTATGCTGCCGTTTGCAGCAGCAGCTGCTGTCAACTGAGGTATTGTATGAGACCGTGTATAGTCACCACCACCACAGAGTCTAAACGGCCTTCCCTTCTCTTTCATCTAATGCAGATCAGCCCTGTAGTACACAGCACTCATTCGCGCATTGCAGGATTTACGATCATCTTGATCGAGTGAGGTGATCACATCGGCCAGGCGATCTGATCATCAACATCGCCAATGCCACCACTACCACTACCAACACCAGCAGCAGCAGCAACACTTGTGCAATTGAAATTTGATGCCAACACTACTCTTACTACTCGGCAGTGCTCTTTATTAGTCTGATTTTAGTAGTTCAAAAGTAGTAGAAGAGGAAAAAGAAGAAAAATCCCCTAATTAAAGCCACTTCATCAATACACAAACTCCAGCTCTGGCTTCTCTGAACCAACAGCAAACCTTTACCTTCAAGCTTAGGAAACCACCACCACTACCACCACCACCAGCCGTCCTCATCTTCAGCAGAAAGCGAAGATGAAGAAGTTCTTCCAGCGGCTGGACAACTCCTCCAGCCGTCACCACCACCACAACAGTAGTCACCAGCAGGACTACAATCGTGAGACTTTAGGCGGTGGTGGAAATGCTGGTGCTGGGGGCGGTAGTGCCCCTCTGGGCAGCAGCCAGTCCTCGGCCAGCTCCAGCTACGGCGGCAGCTTCATCGGGAAGGTCTTCACGCTGGGGCAGTACCACTGCACGGTGGAGGACATCATCGCCGAGGGCGGCTTTGCCCTGGTCTTCCTGGTGAAGGCGCAGAGCAGCCTGGGCCGCTTTGCCCTCAAGCGGCTGCACGTCAACAATGAAGCGGATCTGGCCAATTGCCGGCGGGAGATTGAGATTGCGGTAAGCAATACTTTGTTTGTTTACCTTTTTGTTTTTCAGTTTTTTACCTCTTTTTTCTTCCTTCTTTTTCCTTTTAGAAGCAACTCGGCTCGCACAAGAACATCGTCCAGCTGGTGGAGTCCAGTATCAACTACACCGCCTCAAATGGCGTCTGGGAGATACTGATGCTGATGCAGTACTGCCGGGGCCATCTCCTTCAGCTGCTCAATGATCGGCTGAAGGAGGGTGGCCTTTCGGAGGCGGAAGTGCTTCGAATTGCCTGTGATCTCTGCGAGGCGGTGGCAAGGATGCACCACAATGAGCCGCCCATTATTCACCGGGATCTCAAGGTAAGTTGCTCATTTTGAACTTCTTTTTAGAAGTTTTTAGTTAACTGAGGTTAACTGAACTCCTTTTCTTCCTTTTTAGGTGGAGAACATTCTCATCTCCGAGGCGGGCACCTACCTGCTCTGTGATTTCGGCTCGGCCACCACCAAGGTCCTCTCCACTGAGCTGAACGGCATGTCAGCGCTGGCCATCGAGGAGGAGATCAAGCGCTACACCACCCTTTCCTACCGCTCCCCGGAGATGGTCGATGTCTACTCTGGAAAGCCCATCACCACCAAGGCGGACATCTGGGCGCTCGGTTGCCTCCTCTACCGGCTCTGCTTTCTCTCCCTGCCCTTTGGCGAATCGACGCTCGCCATTCAAAACGCCCAACTTACGGTTCCGGATAATGCTGAGGAACGATTCTCCCCGAAGATGCTCGCCCTTCTCGGGTACCTCCTGACGGCGGACCCTGATCTTAGGCCGGACATCTACCAGACCTCTGCGCTGGTCTTTTCGCTGGCCGCGGAGACGTTGAAGAGCTCTTCTAGCATAAGTAATCCGGTGCCGAACCGGACCGTCACGAAGAAGGTCCTGGTGCCGGAGTGGACGGCGCTGAAGGTGCCCCCCACGGAGTCGAAGGCCCGGGAGTCGAGGGAGGCCGCCTCGAGGAAGGTGAGCACGGTGAGCAGTACTGGTGGAACAGCTGGAACGGGGGTGAATGCAAGTTTGACCACTTCTTCGTCGGCTGCTGTTTCCGGTGGAGCTGGCGCTGCCTCTTTGGATGCGACCCTCACCAGTGTGACGCCCCGGCAGCGGCCGAAAGGTATGTTTTCTGAACTTCTTTTTAAGAGTTCTTTTTAATTGAATTTTTTGGTTTTTAACAGCCTCCATCAACATCAACTCGGTCCTGCCGACCTCGCCGCTGCCGCCCTTTAACGCGGCTGCCACCGCCAACCGGGCGACCACGCCCAGTGATCTGTCATCTTCCTCCACTACAACTTCAACGACTGCAAACAGTCTTTCCATCAGTCACACAGCATCATCTTCAGCTCATGTTACCTTGACCAGCTCCGCCTCCTTCAACTCGGGACTTCGCAGCACCTCGACGACGACTGCTGCTGAAAGCACTAGCAAAACTGTCGTCGATGATGATGATGAGGACGACATTGACTGGAGTAAGAAGAAGGCAAAGGGTGGAAAAGCGAACAGCAGCAGCCCTCCTTCTGTGGTCGTTTCCGGTAGCAGTGGTCAGTCATCCTCGAATCCCCAGCTAAACTCTGAAGCAGTAGCAGCTGCTGCTGCTGCTGCTGCCGCTATCTACGATCATCCAGCGGCCTCGAAGAATCCCTTCCTCGGTGCTGCTGCTGGAGCAAACTCCACTTCCTCTTCCGCCTCCATTCCACAGCCTCTGCCCGCCCCTCCTCAGACCTCAGGTCGAAGACACTCGCAGACGCCGCCAAACTCGGGGGCGGCGGCAGCAACGCCAGCAGCAACAGCAACTTCAACTACTGCTCGAGAGCTGCCTAGCATTAATCCTCCCCCTTCTTCTCAAAATCACCTGCCCAATCCCCATCAACAGCATCACCACCATCACCACCACCACCACCGGCGGAACATGAGCGACACGAGTGCATTTAGCTCGGCGAATGTCGCCGCAGCGGCGGCCACTGTGGCTGCTGCTGCAGCAGCTGCTAATGGTGGTAATAATTTAGCACTACCACCTCCTAACGCAGCGACCCGAGTTCGTTCCTTAAACCCCTTCGAAGACCCAAACGATGTCAGCTATGAGGACACCCTTTTCGGCCATGAGTTTGACCGAATTCGACAGGAGGTGGTGACTACGACTTCCTCTTCCTCATCTGCTGCCCACCGTCACTACAGCGCTCAGCCGGCGTCGATGAAGAGTAAGTTTTGTATTTTAGTTTTTGGCTAAAGTTGTCTAAACTTTTTTGCTTTTTAGGTTCATTCGAAAACTCCTCCGCCTCCAGTCCCCACCTTGATCCCTTCGAGGCGGCGCCCTTCAACCCTGCTCAACTGAAGCGCTACTTTGAGCGGCAGCAGTCTTCAGAAGCTTCAGCTGCTGCCGTCTCATCTTCCACTTCAAATTCTACTTCCACTGATCCGTCCACTACTTTCGGTGCTAAATGCAAGCCTTACCTGGTGCATGTAGGCAGTACGGGAGCCTCTTCAGTCCCAACCTCTTCTGCCACGAAGTCTTCTACTGTCATTACGATTCGCTCGAACAACGACTTTGTCATTAGTCAGTCCAATGGAGCTCCCTCGGCAGTGAACTCCAATCCGGCGCTGCTGGCCGCCCCCGTCTCCTCGGCCCAGTCTGAAAACAGCTCCTCTAGTCAAGGTATCTGTCCACTTCCACTTCCTCCACCTCCTCCTCCTTCTGCTCTTCCTTCGAATTTGGCCGCTTTTCCTTCACTGAAGCCTAGTCGGGGCACTTCTTCTTCTTTCACTAGCACACATAGTCGAAATAATAGCCTGCCCAGCAACTGGCAGACCTTTACCTAGGCAGCAGCAGCAGTAGTAGTAGTTGTGGTGGCATTTGTTAGATTTAATTAGGGTGATTGTGGTAGAATTGATGGCTAGGAGCACACTTTACGAACGTTCACTCACTTTCACTCACTTTCACTGCTTGCCTGACAGACGGACTAACTCTTCTTGAAATCTGTTATGATGATATGATGATATGTTTTTTTCCCTACTAATCTTTAGCCTTGAACTAACTGCTAATTTTTGTTAGTGTATTTCCTAGTATTTAGCTAACTTTACTTAACTTTCTATTATATCGTATTCTTTTGGTGCCTTCTTTCTTTTGGTGCTCGTTGCTCTATCTCTTTCTCTCACTGATGATTCTCTGTCTAACTCTATCTAATTCTGTTTGTTGACCTATTGATGATGACCTGTTCTATGATAACAATAAAGCTATCTACTTTACTAACACACTCACTTTCTAACTGCCTGCTTGATAACCACCACTTCACTACCTCACTAACTTTCACACACATTTTTCTGGACTAATCTGTGCACGAATCCTTCCTATTCAACAAAAAGTACCTTTAAATTTGATTCTAACCAACTTTCAACACACTCTCACAGGTCAGATCACCCTTGGTCCGGCGGCCAGCTACATGCCGCTGTACAGCTCGGACACCGCCGAAGACAGCTCCGACCTGGACTCGTCGGGGGAGAGCTCCGAAGAAGCGGATTCCTCTGACGATGACTCGGTCAAGGAGAAGAAGAGTAGTGCGGGAGTTTTAGGAGGCAAAGGAGTTGGCAATCATCACATCAACGGGCTGATGATCGAGGACGACGACGACGATGAGGAGCTGGTGGACGGGGCGCATGTTGCTCAGGAGATGTCCACTGATCTGATGAAGCCGCTGGTGGTGGATGAGGATGAGGAGGAGGAGGAAGAACAGGAGGATGATGTGGTCGAAGAGGAGGAGGAGGAGGATTTTGGTGAGTTTTTGTTGTGCATAAAAAGACAGTGAATCTAGATCTAATCTTAACTTTTCATAAGGTTCTAATGATGGTGGCAACTCCTCGATTGGCTCTGCTTCTGATCTCCAAGCTACGGATGACGATGACGACGATGAGGATGAGGATGAGGACGATGATCACGACGAGGACGCCGACGACTCTGGCAGCAGCAGCAGCAGCTGCGGCAATTGTTCCAATTCTAGCTTTGAAGGCGTGGTGGCACCTGTTTCAAAAGACAACCACAGCGTCGACTCGGCCTCTGAAGTGGTCGCTGGGAAGCTGAAGAGCTTAAAGTTGCAGGCTGATAAGCCATCGACAACGGCCAGCAGCAGTCAGGAAAGTCGTGACGGCTTTGTCTTTGTCAACTACGATGGAAGCTCCTCGAAGGGCCATCCCACCAACTGGATCAAGTATGCGGGAGGGGAAGTGGTAAAACCAGGACAGCAGATTAGCCGCATAACCATCACCACTTCAACTGAGGGCTCTTCAGAGGCGAAAGCTGCTAATTCCAAATCTGCTGAAGAGCTGAAGAGCTGTGGAGGAGTTTTAGGGACTACCACGGCTGGTGCAACAACAGCAACGACTGATGGTGAAGACGGGACCAGTGTCGGCACGAGCGAGGTCCTCTCAACGGCGAGCTCAGTGGCCAGCTCGGCGGCCCGAGCCGTCAACCTCGACGGCACCTCGGCTTCAATTGATCATCTGATTGGCCACATTGAGGGTCACCGGCCGCTGCTCGAGGAGGAGGACTTTGAGGAGGAAGAGCAGCAGGCTCAGCAGGTGAAGCTAATTGAGATGGACTTGGAGTGTCCTCCCCCTCCTCCTTCTTCTTCAGCAAATGAAACTTCTGCCACAACTGATTCGGTAATGTACGGCTCGATGACCAGCTCCGTCTGCTCGGTGGTGCTGAAGAACTCTGCTCCGGAAAGTACCACCGTCGTCGATTTGTTGACCGAGGATCCGCCCCTTGTTTCAACAGCTAATGTTCACCACCTTGTGATAAAAAGTAATGTCGGTGGTGGGGGTGAAGGTAGTGTGGGTGAATCTTCGGAGAATGAAAATGACCGCCGTCTAGATGAGGAGGTGGCCGCCAGCCTCAACTCGCAGGTGATCTACGACCAGCTAGCCAACAAGGACCTCTTTGGCTCGGTGCCCTTCAATGACAAGGAGTTGATTGTAAGTTGAGCTTGTGGGGTGAATTTAAATTACCTATTTTAAAATTTTTTACTTTTTTTTAGCAAAACACAAATCAGCTTATCAGCGCTGATAAACCCTCTTTGGCAGCAAAGCCAGCTGCTGCAGCTGCCTCAGTTGTAGTGGTGGAGCAGCAATTTGAGAGCTCCTTCACCGAGCTGCCGCCGCCCTCAAAGGTGATGACGGCGGAGCCGCCGCCGACACTTCCAAAGCCGATCGCCTCGCATGGCAGCCAACTTCCGGCGACGTACGTCGTGTCACCGCCGCCAGCAACAGTTCAAACATTAGCTTCAGTACCATCATCCTCGGCTTCATCAGTCAACAGCTCCTCAGCCACTCCAGCCACTACGATTACCAAATCAACCGATCTCTTTGGAGCGGTACCGTTCCAGGCGACTGTTGCGCCGATTACCGGCAGTTCAGCTGCTGTTGCTGGACAGCCTCCACTGCAGATTATCAACTTGAAGCCGGTTAATCACGGTCAGACAGCAGCAGCAGCAGGACCACCACCTGTTGCACCGAAACCGGTAATTCAAGCAGCAGCAGCAGCAACTTCTGCCGCCAAACCGATCATTGCCGTACAGAAGCAGCAACAGCCGCCCGCAATAGCTCCAAAGCCAACTACTGTACAAAAAACTGCAGTGCCTGTTGTGCCTCAGTCTCCGCCCAGTCCGTCGGTGGTGAAGAGTGGCACTGTGGTCCTCTTGCAAAAATCGAACTCTTCAAAATTGAAGAAGGCCAAAGTGGTGGCGAAGAAGAAGTACGAGGTGGATGAGAGCGACGACGAGGTGGACGGCCTGCTGGATCAGCCTGATCTGCTGATGGACGAGACGGAGCTGACTGGGGTAGTGGGAGTGGTCCTCGATGGAAAGAAGGACAAGAAGGAGAAGAAAAAGGATAAAAAGGTTCGTAGCCATTTTTTGTTGAGTGTATGTTTTCTAATCTAAAAAACTTCTTTTCTAGGACAAGGAAAAGCCCGACAAAAAGGCTAAAGAGAAGGAGAAGAGCAAGGAGAAGGAAAAAGAGAAGAGCAAAGAGAAGGAAAAGGAGTCAAAGCTGAAGACCAAAGAACCTAAACCGGAGAAGGTCAAGGAAAAGAAACCGGAAAAAGTGAAAGAGGTCAAGGTGAAGGAACCGAAGAAGAGCAAGGAGGAGAAGGAGAAGGAGAAGCTGGAGAAGAAGGCGGCGAAGGCGGCGGAGAAGGCCGCCGCTGAGCGGGAGAAGCTGGAGGCCAAGGCGAAGGAGGCGAAAAAGTCCTCGAAAGGTTCTAAGGAAACAGTTGAAGTTGGAGCAGTTGCTGCCGTTCCTTTGTGCACCACTTCCACGACATCCATCACCTCCTCTTCTGTCATCTCCGATGGACGAAAAGTGATCTTCAATCCTGCCTGCTCAACTAAAGTTGCTGATGGTGGTGGTAAGGGTGGTGATCACCACCATCAGCCTACGACCATCACCACCACAAAGAAGGTCGCCGAGCAGCTGACCAGCCGCATGGCGAATGTGATTTCCGTGGGGAAGCCTTCAGTTTTAATTGCCTCCGGCAAAAGCGGCAAGCTGAAGGTGCCCAAGCACCAGGCCTTTGCGAACATGAGCTTCGAGGATGAGTCCACCACTTCCGGAACTTCCTCTTCATCAGCAGCGGCAAATAAGGGAAACTCCTCTTCAACTACCACGACTACCACCACCACCACGAATGAAGTGACCATCACTCGGTGCTGACCACCTGCTGCAACTCGTCTGTGCCCCCCCCCCTAATCTACTACTAACCAACTGTGAAGACAAAACAAACCCCAACTGATGATATTTTTATTTACCGTTTACCACTGCTGATAGAGTTTTTATTTTTCTTTCAAGTTTCTGACGACGAAGACGACGACACTGACCTAAATCAAAAGACGCCCCATGCCTATTACTTTCTATACTTAACCCCCGCCCCGCCCCCTGTTTATCTTCTCATCTCATTTTGATCTGCAATATTATTTCTTGGTGCTATCTACTTTCATCATCCCCTCATCATCCCCATCACCACCACCACCACCACCACTGGTCCATACGTATTCTTTCAGTTCTTTCTTTCTCCCTTTCGTTTTTGTTTCATGAAGAACACTTTTTGATTTTATTGATGATTTTTAATTTATTGTGCTTTTATTTATTATTTATTGTCCCCCTCTTTTCCTCTTCCTTTTCCCCTTTCACTCATGTATTTTCTGTAACCATTTTTTTTCTTTCTTTCTTTATTTTGCTATCTCTTTCTCTCTCTCTCTTTCTCTCTCTCTCTCTCTCTGATCAATTTCAAAGTTTTAAAGTGACACTTTGAGCACACTTTTTGTATTTGTATTAAAATAAAAGATGGTTTTTAAAATGTTTGTTTTGTTTTATCTCTTGTTCTTGATGGTTTGATGTAGGTAAAAGGTGCACACCTTAAACAACCCTCAAAAAAAGTCAAAAAGTATGGAATTCCCACACGGGGAGTCGAACCCCGGCCATTCACGTGAGAGGCGAATATCCTAACCGCTAGACCATATGGGAGCCATCTGCTGAGGTGGCACGGCCGGCGGCGCTCCTTAAGAAATTAGCGTCAAAACTTTAGTGAGCGCGCACATGTAAGTCGACTTTTTACTCAAAACTCGTAATTCTTTTCAACAAAGTATTGCGTTATTAGAAACTAAATCTTGATTTTAAAGTATTTTGCTATAATCTCTTTCTCAAAATGTCACATTTCCAGCACTGATAAAAGCTTTTAAAAATGAAAAAGTTTATTTGAATACCATTTGGAAATACAAAATATTTCAGTGTAAAGCAGTAAATTGATAGAGTATCACAAAATCAATGAAAACAATTAAATCATTTTAAATCTTAAAGAGCACCATATTCTTTAGCGACACCTTCTCAGTTTTTTCCATTTCACCAGCATTTTCCTGCTGCAGTTTCTTTGAGTTCCCGCTTTCACTGACATTTTTCAGCTTTCTCAGCTCTCTAATTAGGTAGGCAGTGTAGAGAAGAAGGAGCAGAAGGGCAATGGCCAAATTGACGGTGATCACCATTAAGCTATTACTTTTCCGCTCCAAATCTTTGCAAAGGTGGTCCTCAATTTCTGGTGATGATTCACTGAAAAAGGGCGCCTCCACTGACTGAATTTCGCCCGTCGTCCAGTTAATTAAACTCAAACGATGTTGCTGCTCCTGTTCTTGCTCTTGAACATGTTCAGCTGAAATGTGGGGATAAAAATTGCTGAAGGTAAATAAAAAAAGAAGAATTAAAATCGTATGATTGCTTGAGAATGACATTTTTTTCGTAGTGTGATTTGAATTATGTCCTATTTGAGCTATTAGGAGCTCGAAACGACTAAACACTTTTTTCGCCTTTTAATCGTGCTCTTTCTTTTCACCATTTCTTTCTTGACTGATTTGAGTGTTTTGTTTGCTTGGCCATCATCATTTGCCGTTTTATCAGCACTACTGAAGAAAAGAAAGAGGGTGATAAGATTGCTGAATAAAGGCTGAAGAGATTGATGGCAGTTAGGCTAGTACTAGTACTTTCTTTTTTCAACAGTTTACCACCAAAATCAGTTGCCTCGGTTGATGGCAGTTTATCACGCACCAAGCTCAAGCTCAACAGCTCAACAGCTTTGAAGAGGCTAATGTTATCTTCAGCAGTACTAATGAGTCCCATGCGGTTTCCCTCTCTTTCTTTTGCTGAGTTTTGCTGAGTTTTTGCCTTTGCTGCTGCCACCACCACCACCACCACCACCAAAGTTTTTGTTTGCTTCAGCAGGTGGTCAAATACAACTTTCTGCCAGTTAGAGGAACTTTTGTTTCTGCTGTTTCTGCTTCCTGCAGCTAATTGTCCACCTTAACGACCTACTGCTGCTGCTGTTTCTGCAAAAAACCTTTGTGCCCCACAGAAAAAATTTTTAAGCATTAAATCCTTTACTTTCTTCTTCTTCTAATGTAAAACAGTGGTGGCCACCAGCACTGATTGTAATTGTCCCCAGTCACGACTATATAAAATGCTGAGCAGATATTGGAGAACTTTTTTAAAACTTGAAGCTATAATTTGCACTTTTTACTGAGTTTGGATCCTGGTTCGCACATGTTTGAGGTAAGTTTTTACTTTTTATTTTCTTAAATTTTTTAACTTTTTCGACGTTCAAAAGCAAACACTTAATCGAGTTCTTTGCTCTAGTATTCTTTGCAGCGCTAGATTGAGCTCTATTTTATAATCATTTTAATGAATGATAGATAGCTCTAATCGCCAGCTGCAGTCGTCGTACAGTAGGAGATGTTGCCTTGCTTTTCTTTTAATGAAAAGCTTGAGGCATAATCTCGCACAGGCATATTCCATAAACTCAGTTGTAGCAAATATTTCTAGAGCAATGATCACTGAGACCGACCATGTCTTGACCAAAAATACCTTTTCTCTCTTTCACAGTTGCATTGCACAGACATTCCATCACCTTCTAGCTAGCAACACGCATTCATGGCATAACATTTTCAACTGTGAGTCACAGTGGACAGTCGTCTGAATCACAGCCATTCGTTTCCCCGTTACCATCATCCTCAGGCTCATTTGTGCAAGTCATCCTCCTGGTTACATCATCATCAGCAGGAAAGTTGCAGCAGCCCTTGCACATCGTTTTTCACCCACCACCGGATCCTCGCAACATTCCATCTGCGCAACACATTGTCACCGCAGCAGCAGCAGCAGTAGCAGCAGTTGCAACGGCACTTGATGATCAGCATTTCAACATGCATCGAAAGCGACTCTAAAGCAAATACAATCACTCACGCACACATTCACATTCACAGTCACATTCACACAGTGAGCAGTGTCACATTGCAGTGCATTGCTCTCGCTCACACACACACACACACACACCATTTTCTCCATGTCCGTTGGAAAGTCTGAGAAGTGGTGGTGGTGGAAGTTGCAGCAACGTGTGTGCTCCTGTGTTGCACAGGCTCACTTCCGAGTAGCAGTAGCACATTTTTGCTCTTCTTCTTCCTCCTCATCGTCTCCTTGACAGCTGCATTCTTGGCTGTCCTTTGCCCTTTCTCACCACTGCCACCACCACCACGACCGACCACGACCACGTTGTCTTCTTCCTTTTTCTTCTCAAAACCTTCTTATTACCATTACCATCATCATCAGTACTTTTCACTACTACTGTTATCAGTACTGCAACTGAAGCAGCAGCAGCAACAGCAGCAACAGCAGCACCAAACTTAACACCGCAACAGTGGCAACAGCACAGTGGTGGTTGAAACTTTGTTGCCGATGAGGAGGGAGGCAGAAAAGAAAGTGTGCTGCTGCAGACAGCAATGACGACCACTGTGGTGGTAGTACTTCGTTTGATGGAGGAGGTAGCGGCACTGAGCACTGAGCGGCACTTTCTGCACTTTCTGTTCAATGCTCAACTTTTTTTGTGTTCTGTCTGCGACGGCACCGACCTGAGCTGAGTTGAGCTGAGGCCGAGCACATTTTCCGGCGAGACGTGCCACCGAGAGGACGTTAAAATTTGGCTGCTGCTGGTGCTCATTTAGTGGCCAGCAGTGTCCTGGTGGCACTGGCACTGGCACTGGCCACCGAAGCGAGTGCAAAGGCCAATGTGCGCTATTCCTCCTCCTCATCAATGCACACTGGCTAGTGCTGCTGCTAATGAGTGCCATGCTGCCACGTGGACATCATCATCATCATTACCATCATTACCACCACCTAATTCAAATGTGCCCTCAGCACCTTATTAAATATGATTGTCCTCAGCCGGCAACAGTCACCTTAATTGCTGTCACTTCAACAGCGGCAACTGTAGCCGCTTGGTAGTTCACTCAATTTCGGCAACGGCTGCTGCAGCAAACAACATCGTCGCAGCAGCAACTGAAGAGGAGGCACTTTGATTCTCTTTAAATGGTTTGGTGCGATGCAACAAAACCACAGCAGCAACTTTCTGAAATGGAGGTAAGTCGCTTTTTTGTCACAAAAGTCAAAACTTTGTTCTTTTTTAATCAGGATAATTTTTGAGGATAAATTTTGAGTTTTGAGTTTAATTAATCAGTCAGATTTTTCTTTTCTCCTTTTTTCTTTTTGAAAGTTAATCAGTAGCAGTAGCAGCACTGACATCTAACACCGGCTGACCTTTAGTTCCTTTTAGAAAAAATAGTAGTAGTAGCAGTTTTGTAGTAGTAGCAAACTAAATTGCATCTTTTCCTCCTCCTTTTACTCCTTATCATCCTCTCATTCAGCCTGTCACATAACTTAAACAATTTTTTACCTTTTCTTTAGCCGGACACCTTTTCTACACCGCACACCTCTAAATTAAAACTCAAATCCGCAAAGTCTCTATCCTGTCTGTCTGTCTGTCTGCTGTCTTCTTGTTTGCTGCTGCAACAGGAGTAGAAGCTGCTAGAAGTCCTGTTGCTTCCTCGTTATCACCACCACCACCACCACCACCACAACCAGCACTGTCTGCTTTTGCTGATGATGGCGACGACGACGACGGTGTTGTTACCAGGCAGCCCACCTGGTTCAAATGATTGGGCACACAGAAAAACAGTCACCAAAGCAGAGCCAAAAAGCGGTAAAAAAGGGGCTAATGCTGAGCTGGATAGTTGAAACAAAAAAAGTGTGAGCTAGAGCTGGTCGAACATCAGCAGCACCAGCATCATTGCCAGGACAATCTGCAGCAGCATTTTCACTCCCCTGCGGCTCTTTAACATCACCTCCATCACCATCACCACCAGCAACAGCTACAACAACTTTTTTTCCAGACAGTGTAGACGTAGTGGGAAGCTATGACTACCACCGCTGATAATATTTTGCAAACTCACTGCTCAGCAGCTTCGTTCGGCGACTCTCCCTCCGCTGACTACTTATCGGCACCTTCTATCGCCGCTCACTTCAAGCTGTGCCACTACCTCCTCCATCACCACCACCTCCATCACCACTTCCACTACCACTTCCTCCACCACCAATTTTGCCGGCACTTATTCTCTCAGTCAGCTAGCCAGACTTGGCAGACAAACACAGACAGACAGACAGACAGACAGTGTCGGCCTTTTAAATGCTGATGTCCCCCTTCTTCTTCTTCTTCCCTTTCTACTTCTACTACCACGGCAAAATTGCAGACAGACGGGCACTCAGACAGAAAGTCAGACAGACAGACAGACAGACAAACAGCACTTCCTTCCTCCACTACCTCCTTACTTTGGCGTATGCCACTACCACCACCACCACCGCCGCCGTCGCCGCCAGACATTTCTTCTTCTTCATTTTTGTAAATCGTTTCTAGCCCTTTTTTCTAGCCCTTTTCAGACACAAGAGAAAAAGGGGTAAAACTCTCCCTCTTCTTTCTCTTCTATTTCCTTTATCGGTCAGCAAACCCTTTCACTTATATTTTTTCTAATTTTAACTAACTCTAGCTGAAAGTTTTTACCTCCTCCTCCTTTGACCCTCTATTACTTTTTTTAGCACTCCTTTTTTCCTCCCCTTTTTCTTCCTCTTCTTTGAATCGCCCTTTCCGCCGCCACCGCCTTCTTGCAACCAAGTGATTGATCACACCATTGAACTTCTTTTTTTTCAATGATGTTACGCCCACACACATCTGGCCGGCAGATCTCGTGGCGCCCAACTAAAGCTTTGCATAATCGATCCAATACTTTTATTGCCTTTTTTTTCTTTGCCAAAGGAACACTCTTTTGGCGGAAAAAAATGGCAGTAAATATATGTAGGCGAATACCGAATGCTAAAAACTTACATAGATTGAATTGATTGTAGTAAGGCATCAGTTTGTGTGCTACGGGATCTGACAGTGCCACGATGGACGTTGATCAACACTGGTTGCCACCGTACACTACCACTGTACAACTTTACTACCACCCCCTTTTCCGCCGTACAATGAGATCATTAAGTGATGGAATTAAGTGGTACCTGCTGTCCGCCATAATCGGTCACTGGTTCACATCAGTGGCGGACCGGTATTTTTGCATTTACGTCCGTCAACAAATGGTCTTCTTGGATGGTGGAAATGGCGAGTTTATGATTAGGTTTTTTTAATAAAAACCGAATCATAAATTCCGGTGATACAAAGAAGCGGAGGAGGAGGAGAGAGAACTACTCAGGCAGTGCAAATGATCTACTTTTCAAACAACATAAAAAAGCTGAAAACAAGTTCAAAAGGCTCTTGATCTTTTAGCCTCTTTTCAGGACACTCCTTGAAAAGTGAATCAACCTCGAAAAAACTTAATAATGTAATCGGAGGTCAATTGGAGGTGGTAAAAGTTTAGCCTAAGATCTTTTTTTGTTTAGATTTAAACAGGTGTTAGCGCAGATTACAATTGTGCTTAGGTTTCAGTTGATTGCAAACAGTTTTTCGCTTTAACTTATGTGAGGCAAACACACACCTGTTGCCTCACTCATTCGATTGCCGCCTGGGCACAATTGTAATGGGCGCCCTCTCTTTTTGATTTAAAACAAAATTAAAAATTAGACAAACACACTCACACAAAATTCTTTGTAAAACCAAAAAAAGATTCTGACAATAAAAAAGCATTCAAACTAAAATTTTATCTCTTATCAACTCTTGCTAAAGGTTCTCCTGTTTTTGACTTTTTTATCAATTTCTTTTTGCAAACAAAAATTTTTTAGGGCATTATCCAACATTTGGACATTGTACTTTGTACACACACGCACTGATATATCAATCACTTTCACAGTGATCATCATCGTTATATCACCGACACTTGAATCTCAAATTAATCTTAAAAACAGTATTGCACTGCTCCTTTTTCATCTTAATTACATCGTTTCAAGATTACACTAATCGTGCCGACAATTGCCTTTAATCAAAGCCAAAAAATCAGTTTGTAACATTCTTTCAGTCAGTCAGTTTTAGCCAGTTTCAACTAACCAGTTTCGTACTTTTGGTAAATTTCTCCCAGTGTTTGGCTAATCTTCAGTTTGTTGACCGTCCTAAAGTGATGGTAGTAGATGTCAATCAGCGCCGGCAACATTTCCAGCAGCCTCATCAGGCGGGCGTACTTCTTCTGAACTCGAGGTTTGTTGTTTTCAGCTGTACTGAAATTATCATCTATAGAAGCTGTTGAGGAATTCTGTTGCTGTTGTTGTTGTTTTAGAGCCAGATAGTTGGCCAGCAGGTGACAGTACTTGAAGAAGTGGTAGCGGAGAAACTCCGGACAGGAAACGGAAGTGTTGGGGCGGAAGATGATGAGCAGCGTCAGGAGGTCGCGGATGATGGTGTCAAAAGCGAGCTCCTCGCGGACAATGTGCGCCAGCTCGCGGTGGAGCTCCTTTAGAGTTGGACTTTTCTGGTAGAAGAACTCCAGGTCGACGTAAAACACCTCGGAGCAGTCGGATTTCTAACAGCAAAAATAAAGGAGTTTAAAAGTTTAATTTGGGAGCTAGGAATAGTTAGGAAAAGTTACTTGACGACAGAGGAAGGCGTCCTTTTCAAAGTTAAAGTAGAAGGTCGAGCGGAGCATCATTATCAGCGGAAAGGCCTGCTTGACGGCGGCCAGCTGATCGGCCTTGCACATCTGGTGAAAGGGGGCCAGAAAGTGGCCAAAGGTGATCAGGCCGGGAATGAAGAACTCCTGACTGCAGAAGACATTGACCACCTCGGTGGCGTGGCCGACAATGGTGGGCACGCCCAGGGGCCGCTCCTGGAAGATGTCCGGCAGCTTGCGGATGATGTTCAGGCAGTTCTGCTCAAACAGCTGCTGCATGGAGGGCTGCTTGGAAGGGGTGGTGAATGATGAGGGGGGTGATGAAGATAAAGGTGGTGATGATGAGGGTGATGAGGGTGATGAATTGCTGAAAAGGTCAAAGGGTGACGGTGGCTCGGGATTGTAGATGAGTATCTGCTCCTCGTGAGGATACAAGCGGATGAGGTTGGCCTGGGGTGATGGAGTTGTGGTGACCAGTGGTACCAAGTCGGTGCACGGTGCTCCGCCTCGGTTGGCCGAAGTTCGACGACGTTGAGTGAGGAGAAGGTCCTAGAAGATTATTTTTGTTTTGATAAGTTTTGCAACTTTTAAGCAACTTTTTAAATTGCAAGCTTTTCTTTTTTACCTTGTCCATGCCGGCGTCGAAACATTTTTGCAAGCGGCAGCGCTTGCAAAAGCGCCGGCTATCAAGGTCAATCAGACAGCGGTTGTGATTGTGGCAGTGCAGTTTCTGGAGCAGTAATAGGTTTTTTTCAAAAATTAAAAATATTTTAAACTTTTTTCTTTTCATTTCACCTTACCTCAATTCGGTGAGCATGCCGGCGGAAGAAGGCTTTACCTAGTAGTAGTGCACAACAGTTCAAGTTCAATGATTTTTAGGTGTAAGAAGATAACAAGAAACAAACTCAATTTTTTTCAGTTAGTCAAACACGTACAACTCTCGCAACTAAGTCCACCAAAGTTGAAGCCAAAGGCGGTGTCATTGCAGATCTTACAGCGTTTCAGCATTCCATTGCAGTGGACGGAGTACTTGAGCACCTTCTTCTTCTCCGTCAGCATGTCCTCAATCACTGTCGAAGGGATTGAAGTTGAAGTTACCGATGTTACCGACGTTTCCTTTTCCGGCAGCATGATTCTCCCCTCTTCTAAGCTTGGAGTCGACGGCCGTCGAGTAGATGACAATATTGAGACAGGGCAGGTAGTGGAGGACGTTGATGTCGAGGACGATGAAGGCGCAGGTGAAGAGGACGAGGGCTGCCAGGCTGCCGCCGAGGAGGAGCAGTGTCTTCATAGGAAAAATGGAACTCAGAAGAAAAAGAAGAGGAGGAAGACCTTAATTGTTGACCATGTCGCTCAATTTATTGTCATCATTATTTTTTAATCGTTCTCGATTTTACTTAAACAATATCTGAGTTTGTGAGTCGCTCATTCACCACCACCACCACACCGACCTTATCAGGAAAAGTTACGTTTTTGAAGAGCTATTGCCGCAGCTTTGCCTTGGTGACCGGGCTGATAAGCGGCAACAGCAGCTTTATTATCTTTTGCAGCCAAAATAGCAGCAGCTGGCCTGGCTTTTTCAAGGTTTTCTCATTTTCTCTCTCACTCAGCAGGGATTACAAAAGGTAATAATGAAAATGAAACAGAGGAAACTGTGATTATATTACTCATCTTCTCATTCTCTCACTTTCTCTATGTGCATTGTGTACTAAATACGTGATGTACCCCTGGGATCGCACCTCATCGCAGTGTGATCTCAGTGCAACGACAAGCGAAACAAAAATCAAAGGGCAACTGTTTGATTAAGGCCAGAAAAGGGCGATCGCAGCGCCTCTGGCGAGCTAATGTATTCTCTAT
>JAALOO010000222.1_pt1 | contig 51841 bp, 43 predicted proteins | sample 7257641 | NCBI WGS metagenome assembly JAALOO01 (sample SAMN14085613, study PRJNA598686) | mite metagenome | biome: ENVO:01001000; feature: ENVO:01001002; material: ENVO:01001226; isolation source: single female mite from University of Michigan culture on fish food culture... ...
AGAGAGAGAGAGAGAGAGAGAGAGAGAGAGAGAGAGAGAGAGAGAGAGAGTTAAGCGTGTATCTGCCAAAGGTTGGTGCACGTTGTTCAAGTTGCTGTTGTCATCGAGTTGAAGAGTTGGTGCTGCTCGATTAAGTCGACAAGTGGAGTGACGAGAGAGTGAATAGCTTGCAGAGAAATGTGAGATTCATTTCTGAGAGAGATTGATCTAGTAAGGAAGGGTTACTCAAGTGTACAAAGACAGGCTAGTGACCATTTGATCAAGTTTATTCTTTCTTCAAATCAGTTGCCAAGTGATTCGTGATGAAGAAGAATAATTTGAGTGATACCGGCTAAAAAGGATAACTAAAAAACACTTTACTTGAAATAAAAGCGGCCTACTCAATTGAACAACTTTACGCACATTTAAAAGCAGATTTGTTCAATCTCGATTAAATAAAAAGAGACTAAATTGAATTTCTTGTTACAACAACAAAAAGTTTTTCCACTATTAGAAATACTGGGGTTCTACTAATGCAAAAGTTACTGTTTTTGGTAATGAAGTGAAAAAAGAAGATTTGAAAAAAGATGGTAGGACATTGACCATACGCAATAAAAATTCTATCAAGGATGAGGAGGCTAACTGCAGCAGTAAAATGTTTGTCACATTTTGTTTTATTCAAAACAAACAAAAAACTCAATAGATTCTAAAGCGCAGCTCAAGTTTAATGACATTAGCGCAAGGCCAAGGTTTCACTCAAAACTACCTAAACAACGACAATAGAAATGAGCTTCTCCAGAAAAGCACTGCCAGTAGTAAAGCGTCAACCAGATCTGCAAAGCAGGAAATAGCCTTGAAAATGCAAAAAGAATGAGAATCAACAACAACTAAATAAAATATTGCAGCCTTCAATACACTATCGTCTCCATTATTGCGTGCATTTTGCCTGTAGGGCAGTGACAACAAAAAGAAGATGAAGAAAGAGAAAGAGAACAAAGAACAAAGAAGAGCCAGGAGAAGAAGCCGGTGCTCGCTTGTCTGCAAAACAGAGGCAACAACAGCAACAGCAGCAAACCTGCTTCAGGCCAAGAAAAACTGAGACCTGATCAAAGTAATAAGGTGAAGTGAGCAAGCGTGGATGAGCAAAAAGCAACCAAGGGCGACACTTGCCACTACTACCACCCAATACCGAATGGGAGATAAATCGATGCTGATAACCGTTTTTTCTTATTCTTTTTCTTCTGTCACTCCTTTGCGGCAGTAAAGTACATACAGACACATAAATATTGAAATGGGCACTGCTGAAAGGTGTGTGTGCATTACAACGGATACTGTCAGGGGAGTTGAAAAGATGAAAGAGGAGAGGGAGGGAAAACCAGATAAGAGGCAACTGATACTGAAAAAGAAGACACTTGGGAGGACTTCGGAAGAAGACTGGATGGATGTTGTGCTCATGAGTGCCCATCTGAAGATGCTGCTGCCTGTCTTGGGACGACAGAGTAGTCGACGGACACAAATCATATCGACACATTTGGGGCTCTCAGTTCTCTCTTCATTTCTGCCGGAGTGATTCACCGACTCATCTTCACTTTCCCCTCCCCTTCATCGCCATTTTTTCCGTCAATTGGCACTGCTTCATTTTTCTCAAAGCAGAAAAAGGGCTATGAATATGAGAAAAGGGTAGCAGTAGAGATATAAATTCTGTTTTGAAGTGGTGGTAGTAAGTCTCGATTAAATGGACGCCACCGAAAGCAACTGCCGAATCCAGGCAAAATGAAGAGTGGAAGCGGAACAGCAGTCCGATTGGAATATAGTAATGTAATGGTAATAATAAATACGACAACATAAATAATAGATCAGCAGCAAAACTCTCTGAGCCAGGATACGGAAAGCCATCTGAAGCTAGTAAAGGTCTGCTGCAATTTTTCCTGCCAGATACGAAGACTCAATTGGGCGCAACAGCAGCAGCAGCAGTAGCAAAGACAACGTGAAAAGAATTAGAAGTGTTTTCTCTCTGTGAAAATGGACCAATTTGTTAGCATCCACGGCAATCCAAAATTGTGAAAGCCAAATAAGTGCGATATAAATAATAAAGTAGCTGGCAGAAAATAACTGCCTGCTGCTGAAAACAAAACAAAGCTGTTGTAGAATTGAGAGATAATAAAAGCAAAAATATTTTCCGAGTGAATTGGTCAAATCGCTCTCAAGTTAGCCAAAAAGCCTGTTCAAAAGACATTTGTGCGGAAACTGAACCGGAGGAGACGACGTTACCAAGCACTGAGCACCAGAGAAAGATGAAGTTAGTGGCTAATGAAAATATTAATTTGTCGGTGAGCAGCAAGTTGGAGAGTTGGAGAGAGTTGGAGAGAGAGTGGCCTTTCAAACAAAGAGCAAAGTGAACTTTAGCAACAGAAGCAGCAGCAGCAGCATCCTCTTTCAGTTGTTAGTGAAGCAATTATTATTAATGACCTTATCGTTGCACCACACAGCAAACGTTATTATCTCTCAAAGTCTTGAGAGGGGCTGATCATGATCATCGCCACCACCAGACACTCCAGCACAACTTTCAGCCAGCCACTTCTCAGTGATTAGATAGTTATCAAGAGAAGACCTAGAACACTGTGAACACACAGCAAATCTGGGACTGGACGGAAGAGGCAGCCAGGCAGCAATTCCACTACCACACAAACAGTCCTCGACCGTTCCTCTTTCACTTCCTCTCACAATCCACTCGTTCTCTGCAATGGCAGTATCAGTGCAATTAATTATCCGCTGCAAAATCGACATAATCGACGGTCATTTCCGTTTGTTTGTGCTCTTCCCTTTCTTGGAAAAATCAAAGTGAAAAATATGTGCCTTTAGTATGCCAACTTTAAGTTTGCTGATTATGAACTACCACAGCCATTAACGGCAGCAACAGCAAAAGTTGCAAAAATTAATTTTGAGATAGAAAAAAAGGACAGATTTGCAGTTGCAAACTTGCAGTGGTATGCTGTGAAATGAACTCCACTGAGCAAATCAATAGCCTCATCGACAAGTTTATTGTACAGAATCTCTTTTTGTACAGCAGTATCAATAAAGAAAAAAGGCTGAAAGCAGCTCACACTTGATTGAAAAACAATCAATATGTGAATCAATGACAAATGAGAGAATGGCAAGTGAACAGCAACAGCAGAAACAAAAAATCCAAAGTAAAACCGATTACTTTCTCAACGGCGCAGTCAACCTGACAGATTGATCGTGATTGGGTTGTGTGTGAGTGATGTGCGGTTATGCAAAACACTGCACACTGCTTACTAACACTTCACTAGCACTATTGATTTTAGAAAACTCTCACTAACACTGACTGATCGACAGAAAGTTCACTTGCGTGTAAAAGGCAAAGATTTCACACAGAAGCAAAGTGGCCAGACAAAATGTGAAAACAATAGAACAGATGCCGAGAGTAAAAAATGGAAAAGTATAAAGATGCTTTTTCCCCACTTTGGAGGTGGAATTTCATTAGACACAGGCTTCTGATCAGAAGGAATTGTCTGCCTGACTGAATGCTTGATTTCCTTCTAACTCAGACATAGTAGTTATTTCAAAGACTTGTAATAACTCAAAAAAAGTAGACGTCTAGTGCCAAAGATAAAAAATATTAAAATGGGAAGACCAATTGTTAGAAGTGAACAAAATAATGCCAAACGAGGCGTAAACACCTGTGTTGTCTAAGGAAAAAATGTTGAAGTAGACAATTGAGTGATAGCAAAAAAAAGTTGAAAAATGGAACAAAAAGTACAAATCAAGTGGTCAATTGGCCAAAAAGCCAAAAGAAATGTGTAAATGCGTCTGTCTGGAAATGTAACTCAATAGACGCTAAACAGTGAAAATTGGTAATGAAATCAGTTTTTTGCTGCTGTTGCCAATCAAGTTTTTTCATTTTTTGTCTATTTTCATCAAATTTAATTTAGCAAACCTAGACATAGTGATGCTAGAAAACTACCAGCTCAGACCATCTCACGTGACCACCACTGTTGAGGTTGCAGTCCAGATCGAGATAAAAAGTTAAAAAGTGCCAAGTAAAAGTTAGGGGGAAAAGTGGACAGCGGTGCTTTTTCAATTGAAGGCCAATAAATCTGCCCCATCAGCAGATTGGGCAGGCAAGCAGGCAGGCACCAGCAATCAATATCTCAGCTGTACTTTTCCTTTGCCTTCAGATCTAATTTGGTCAAGTGTCCGAGGAACAGTAAAGGCGGGAGGAAAAAAGTGCAAAAGAAAGAATTTTTACTCCAACTATCCATCCTGTCCAGTTTGCTCTTTTTCCCTTTTTCTTCTCTTCTCTTCTCGCCTTTCCCCCTGCAAATGGCTTAATCATGCTCTTTCTCTCTTTTTTTCAGTGTGCACCCTTGTCAATAGATCAACTGGGCTGGTACACTGCTGCACTGCCACTTCAATCGATCGTCAAGGAAGTGAACTGACTGAAGTGACTGAACAGAGAGAGACAGGGGTTATAATAACACGATTAGCTGTGATCAAATTTTCATCAAGCTAATTAAAGACTGTCCACCAGAATGTCAACGACTGCGACGACGATGAAAGGGCTGAAAAGTTTGGCAAAAGGAAAAGGAGGAGGAGGAGGAGGAGGAGGAGGAGGAAAAAAGAATGAAGAGAAAGTGGGGGACAATGTGACAAACCCAGAAAAGTCAAAGAAAGAAAAAGAAGGAGAAAGGTGCTTTGAAAAGAAGGCTGAGAAGTAGTTGGCCCCTTTTGAAGAAGGATGGCAATGCCCAGCAAAGCTTAGGCGTGTACCCGTTTGTAGACTTTTTTTGGAGTTAACGGTAAAGGCAGTAGACAATTGCTGTCCGAAAGGCAGCAGCAGCACTGCACTGCACTACAATGTACGGCCAATTTGAAAAAGGAAAAAGAAAGAGAATATGAAGAGGAGAGTATAATCAATTCACAAAATTGCTGGTAATTAATTGACATCAAATGAAGTGAGTGAACTGAGAGAATGGTGGTAGTGGTGATGGTGGTGAAAAAGAAAAAGGGGGAAAATGGGTAAAGTATGCAGCTAGGGTTGCAGCAACAACAGCAGACGGTGATCCAGTGAGCAAAAAACAGTGTAGTGATGGTAGTGATGGTGGTGGTGGTGGAAGTGCATTCTCCAGTGCACTTTGTGGTTGCACAAAGCACACACAGGCAGGCAGGCAAACAGGCGGACACCGATGATTAATGGCGCCAATGGAAATGTGACCAGCGAGCAGCCCGAGCTAACTGGTAAGGCGATATTATAATATCTCTCACTGGCGCCTACAACCAGATTATATCACACCATTGGAAAACAGCAGCAGCAACAGCAACATTTGCACACAAACACCATCGATTGAAAGCGAGAAAAAGGGAAAGGAAACCAGCCAGTTTAGTCTTTAGTCCTAACTCGGAAAGAATAAGAAGAAGAAGAAACTTGACAAAGAAAAGCTGTTGTCGCTGCTGCACGCCTAAAAAGAATAATATCCAAGATTTCGCTTATGCAGTAGCTGAGGAAAAAGAGAAAAAGAGGAAGCAGATTGTGTGTGTGTGTGTGTGTGTGTGTGTGTTTGTGCGTGGCCAACTGGTCGAGCAGATCAAGGAAGACAGGCAGGCAGGCAAGCATAGCCAATTGATTTGCTGCTGATCGGCAGCCAGTCAGGCAGGCAGGCGCAACTACCCAAATAATAATCGTTTAATGGACTCTGCAACCCGAGACACAAGAGCTCACAACACATGTTGGGCGCTTGTTCTTCAAGGAGAAATAGAAAAACAGCAAATACATTAGCAGCAAAAGTAAAGTCAAGCCTAAAAGTATTAGTAGTTTTGGCTAAACTAGAGACTGGCCCAAGTGAAATCAGTGTCGGTTGGCTGGTTGGCAGGCGTCAGACAAATTGATTGCTAAGCAAAAAATGCAACGATTAAGAATATATTAATTTATGTGCTACTGAAAAACCCAAAACTTTGATATTCGATAGTTTAGAAGAAAAAACTGGATTTTTTCTAAATAAATCTCAGCAAAAATCAATGAAAACAGCAGTCAACTGCTTTTTAAACGACAATTTTAAAATAAAAAAAATGTTTGGGGGTAGCAAAATTATATCCCGTTATCACACATCATTTGGACAGTGAATTTAAATTTCACTTACAAAAGGGCATCATCAGTAGCAGTAGGCAGGCAATCAAGCTGACTGCAGTTGAAGTATAAATCGCACTGCTAAAACCCCAGCTGGAGCAATAAAAATCAGCAAAGAAAAGTAAAAGAATCAGTTGGAAACCACCATCAGCGATGGTGATGACGACTGCAAATATTTAATTTGCCCACAAGTCAGATTGCTTAAGTGTGTGTGTCGAGAGGATCCCCCCCCCTCCCAAACGACCAGGGCGGGAAGATTCATAAGAGATTCGCCACAAATCGGACCACTATTAGGTAGATGAAATCAGAAAAAGGTAACACAAGCGAAAGAATGTTGAGAAGAAAAAAACGAAAGAAAATGCAAGCGAGATGTATGCATAAGGCCAAAGCAATTTGAATACAAAATAAGTGTGGAGAAGTTTGCATTGCAAATCGATTAGGGTCTGAGTGAAAAAAGAAAGAGAAAGAAGATTCACTAATGCAACGGCAGATCAGCAGGCGCTCTCAAAAAGAGAAAAGACTGTGGGAACTAAACTTGGCAAAAAAGAAACTGTGCTGTATCTGTTGCTAAATGACAGCCCATTTGCCCCGAGTGAAGCTTAACCTCAAATTGAGCAGAAGTTAGTGAGCAAATACTTTTCAATTTAGATTTAATTTGTCGTTAGACGACCACACATACTATATTTATATTTTGTAGTATTAAAAATTGCCCTCGTTTAAAAGAGAGCTGAAAAAAGTCAGAAACTAGGCACGAGAGAGAAAAAACTGAAAAAATAAAATCTTACGCATCAAACCAACCAGACTAAATGGTGGTAGCGTGCCATTTTAAAGCCATCTTTAAAGTAATATATTAATCATCAGAGAAAGGAGCTGTAATACTAAATAAAAGTGTAACAACGACAAACAAAAATTTAGTTAAAATACTAAAAAATAAATAATAACTTCAGAGAGGCGGCGTAATTGTGCAGAGGTATAATTTATGACCACTCAGAGGACTATTAGTTGAAAAAGCCAGACGAAAAAGATGTGAGAGTGGCAAGAAAAACGCAAAACTGGCAAAAAAAATTGAAATTAAAAAAGTGGTAAAAATAAAATTAAAATCTAGGCAAAACGTAAAACTGGGCAAACCAATCCAAAACACAATCGTGATTTTTAACAGCAAAACTCAACTCAAATTTTAGTGATCTCCAATGATTGTTGCCAATGTGTGTTTGCCTTTATCAAATGCCATTAGGATATCAATGATTTACTACAGCTCTCTCACTTTAAAAAAAGCAAACAAGTAAACTCTCAGTCACTTCATTCTGCAATTCAAAACCATGACCATTAAAAAAATTATTTCCAAAGCAGCAGCAGCAGTATCGATTGCCAATTTAGACAAATGCGGCAATTTTGCGGCGGTACTAGATATCCAACAACAAAGTTTTTTTAGCATTGTGCTTCTTATTTTAATAAGTCGTAACGGCGGCAGCAGCAGCAAAAAATAACTGAAAACGCGTAATTTATGGCTTTTAAAAAAATTAACATATGGAAAGAATTGAAGCAAATGAAATGAACAGGAGCTGCTGCTGCTGGAACTGCAAACTCTGCGGCGTCTGAAAAACTAAAAAAGCAAAAAGGTATCGCAAAAAGGAAGCCAGCGAGCGGTAACTGGCGTGATAATTAAATGCAAATGGGCAAAAGCTAGGCAGGCAGTCAGGCAGTGGGGCACTCACACCGCCGAGGGGATCATTTCCATAAGTGCTCAATGCGTAGATCATCACAGCATTTTGGCAATTGCTGCACTGTTTATACACACACACACACTTCCTCTTGGATTCATAGAGCGAGTGGGCAAAAAACGAAAGAGCCCCGGTGAGCTGCTGCTGAATATGAGCTTCAGAGAGAGAAAAAGAAAGTGGAAAGACAATCAAGTGAATCGATATCCAAAGAGTCCAATAAGTCTCTGCCGCCGCTGTGCTCTCTGACTGTGCTCAGTAGTGTCAGCAATAAAAGAACAAAGGAAGAAAAAATTGAAAGTATCAGATAGGATAGATTGCGTCATGGGGACGCAAACGTCACAAAAGGAGAGTGCCCGATCAGCACGCGGTCAGGAGACAATCTAACGTTTTGTGCTGCTGTGAAACATTGCAAACTGAACTGCTTTTCAAACACACACACACAAAGACGTTCGTCTCCGTGACAAGGTGAAATTAAATTAGAAATCGAAGAACACTTAGGCCGACACTTACGGAATACCTTTGGCACTGAAGGTATCCACTCTCCCTCCTGCAGTCAAATGCAAGCTAAAAATATAACCTGAAGAGAGAGTTTTCCTTGTGGTTGTGGCTGTTTTCTGTTATATTAGAATGCCATTAGGCGACAGTATTGCGTTCTTTTTCAAAGGTGCAACTTTGCAGTGACAAAAAGAAAAAGAAAAAAGTTTGCCGGCAAAAGGTGGCTACAGTTTGAACAAAATGTAATCAAATTGTAAAACGGGAGAAAGAAGAAAAAAAGAGAAAATCGAAAAGAAAACGGCGACAGGTTATTTACATTTTACGAGGAAAAAGTGAAACACATCAGCGGCAAAAGAACTTGCACTTGAAAACGGAAATTAGAAAACCGAGGTTTGGTTGGTGACAAACAAACAAACGTACACAAAATTCAGGTGAAGGTAACACAAACAACAACAACAAATTGTGTTACAATTTTAACGACACTCTAAATGTCAAAACTGAATGAGTTGGAGTGGCAATTGCTGCTGTTGTCGTCATTTGAAGAGTGGAATAGAAAGCGGAAACCTTATTTTGTCTCCTTTTTTTGTTTTTGCTTGTTTACAGCTCTGGCCGACAAAAGGACTCAATTACCGTCCAGAAGCAATCATTAATCTTTGAACTGCTTCAATTAGACAACACACTCACACATCGGCCAAAGAATGAAGAGAAGGAAAGATCAATTTCGGCACATCAGCCAATCGAATATATATTTTCCATTTCCCCTCTTTCTCTCTCTCTCTCCCTTTATCGGGCAGTCGATATCGTATGACATAGAAAGTGGTCCTTTCATTGGGCCTCGATGCTCTTCACTGCAGTGCTCAATAATAAAGCGCCAAATGATTATTAATTGAAATTTTCGCCTTCGGTGGGTTTGTTTGTCGAGAGAGCAGGCAAGAGAAAAGCAATAGTTGTAGTCGTAGTAGTAGTATTGAGCCTGAGCTGATGGCTAAATTCATGAGAAGCACTGCTGTTGTTGACTGCAGGCGCAATGGGAGGGTGAGAAAGTGAAACTGACTGTCTTTTTCTTTCTCCAGAACCGTATGATCAAAGGGAGAAAGCGAGTGAGAGAGAGATAATCAAAATATCGAGTGCCCACGATAAGACAATACTATATTTGTGCAAATAATTTATGATCAAGCAGAGAAGTGGACCAGAAGGAGAAGGAGGAGAGAGGTGGGGGCGGAAGTGAAAAGGAAAGTGGAAGATGAAAGAGAAAAAAAGAAATAGCAAACAACCAAGGGCTTCTCCAATCGATCGATACCGGTCCAGGCACTTTCAGCGAGCTGCACAGAGAGTCATTCGATCACTAATGCAATAAGTGCAGTGGCAGAGGCGCAAAAAAGAGAAAGATGATGAAATGGAAAAAGAAAGAGAGCGAGGGAGGCAAACAGTCAAATTAGTGTTTGCCCAATTCGTTTCTCACTATCACTGCTGCTGATGCTGTTGTCCTCGTTGTCGACGTCAATTGCTTTCTCTCCATTTCGTTTTCTCATCCAAAGAAGGCAGTGCTTGCAGCATTTCAATTGCCCATCACTAATATAGCTCTCAAGATTTCCTCCCTTCTTTGACCCAATATTGACAATTTTCTCAATATGCAGTCATGGTAAACGATACAAATAAAGTACAGTATAAGAATTTAATACTACGGGTTTTAGTTTTTGCCAATATACCAGTGCAAAAATAAATAGAGAAATCATCACTTCCAAAGTTAGTGCACCTGATTTTACTCTGTATTGAAGTATACAAGTGCTACTGAATGACTGGTCACAGGTCCAAGTGGGCAAGCAATGAATGCAAATGCAGTGCAGATAACAGAACCACATTGGGTTGAATGGGCAATAGATGATGAAGCAGAAAGGAAAAAGGAAAAAACAGGCTGTTGAGGCATGTCATTGACTGCTTGGTTGACTGGTTGACTGGTTGGCCCATGTAAATAATATGTTCAGTGGGTAGCAGTGTGTGCACTTCACTGCTCAGCAAAATATGTCAATCGACGCCGCTGACAAGAACACTGGGTGCCATCAAAAAGGGGTTTTTCATTGACAAGTGAACGAGTTCTTTTACTTCGATCTCAAAGTTTCAAGCATAAAGAAAAAGGGCAAACCTGTCAGTGACAAAAGTCAACGACACTCAATAGTGGCTGGCTAATCAACTGAATATATAACTCAAAAATATTTCTTTTCTATTCAAAGGGTTTGCACGCGTCAGTTGACAGGAGTGAATTTCTTCGTTTCACTGCTCAATTTTATTTTTGTGGCATTTTAACGATTTACATTATTGAATTAGAATTTTACAAAGAACTGGCTCATTCATTTGCTCAAACCAAAAAATTTACTGATCACAAGGGTCATAAATATTCAAATCTTGAGTCGTCATTAAAACTGAGACGCAGTGCAATCATCTAAGCACTGCACAACATGAGCAATGGATGACCTAGTAGAGAGAAAAAGAATCAGACTGTACAGTACAAGTGCCGCCCCAAATGTGCAAGCAGAGAAAGAGGCCTTTTTTCGATCATTTCCTTCTTCTCAATTAAAGACAACCAGTGCCTGCAAATCACCAACTAAAAGAAGAAGAAAAAGAAGACGTGCTCGACTTCTTCGGTGATTTGTCTCCCCCCTCTCCTAAATCTTTCTCTCCTCTGTTAGCCAGCCTGTTCTGTCTTCTTTGTCTGTGACACAGACACACAGGCAAATTAGCCTGTGCCATCGTGATTGGAACAGTCAGAGTTACTAGCACACATGCATTCACTTTCGATTTGCCTGCCATCAATCAATACAGAGAGTACTAATAAAGCAATGTCTACGTAGGAGTGGTAATCAAGTACAATTGGAAACGCCAAAAAAAGCAGCATAGAAAATTAAGAGGCCATTGACGGAGGGAGGCAAAAGAAAAAGAATTTTCGGTAGAAAACGGAAGAATGGTCGTCAACGTAGGCACACTGGAACTAAAGATAATCGTTTCAATCAGTGTTCAAAACTTCAGTTTGACTGACTACAGCCTAAAAAAAGAAGAAGGAAAAGTGCCTCAGTCTCAACGCCTGCAAATGACCGGCAACCGGGGTCATACAAAAATACGCACAGATTGAAGGGAAATCTTGTTCCCCTTCACACCACTAAAAAGCACCGTACAAAGTAGCACACACGTCGCTGAAAACGGTAACGGTAACACACGACGTCAGTTTGAATGTGTCGAGGGAAAACAGTGCAGTGCAGTCAAGTAAGCAGTAGCAGGAAAACACGGAGATAAATACAAATGCCCATTTTCCCTGCCGGTGAAGTGGACACTCGGCAAATGTAGATAAATGGAGGAAAAAGAGGATCAGACTGGAAACAGTGAACAGAGAGTGAACATGAAGGGAAAAAAGGGGAACCGGAACACTGCTGCTGCTTGGTGGCACTGACATTTTCAGAGTGGGCATGCAACCTAACACCTTACACGTCGAATGCATTCTCTACGACACTTTTTGTTTGCTGCCGTTGCCGTCACATAACGGGACATAATGGGACAAGCACGGAAAAGGACGCCAACGCCAAACGCGTCTAATGAGATCGACGGAGTATTTGACAGGGAATGAGTTGGCGACTGAGTGAGGCTAATGTACTCTCTATCTTTGAAAGTAGCCAGCTCGACGAGTGAATTGCCAAGTGCACACAAACACACTCACAAACACACACTGCTGAAGTGCCTCATCGCAGCACAACACATCATCTGCCTCTGCTTGTGTCTGTGCCTTGCCAAACTCCGAATCTTTGGCAACCCATTTAATTGGTGAGGCTCAATTTTTAATAAAGCTAATCAAGTTGACGAGATGAAAGTGAAGAGAAGAGAAGAGGAGAGGAGAAAGATATAACGAGATGAGATGAGCTAAGCTGACTGTGTGTGCTTGTGCTAGTGCTAGTGATTGCAAAGCAAAAGCATATTACCATTAATTGCATTAAATAGCACGACCAGAAAGTGCAGACTGTTTCAGTTATGCCTCGTAAATTTAATTGCTCCATCATCATTGCTTTAGTGTACAAAACTGGTAACTTTACTCGAAAATCTCTTTCTATCTCCTTCATTGCACTAGAAAAATGGTATTCGTTGGTGTAGTTTTACAGACTCATAGCCAAAATAATCAATTTAGCGTGATAGACAAAGTGTGTGTGTGAGGAGAAATGTGAGAGCAATATGGAGAAGAAGAAGAGGAAGAAGAAGAAGAAAAAGAGGGCTCTAGGCAAACAAACTGATGTGTGTGCTGCAGGAAAGAAGGGCAGCGAAAGTAAATAATTGGGAGGCATCTCAGTGATGCGCCAAAAGAATCTCTCCCTCTTTCTTACCGGTCATCCAGACTCGACAAACACAAAGACAGACCCAGGCAGACAAACTGCCAGGCATGACGAGGAAAATCCAAGTAAAAGAAAAAGTAGTCCCCCGGAATGCACACACCAACACACATAGAAAACCCTCCAAAAAGAATCCAAGCAAAGAATATGAAAGAAGACCTCATTGCCTGCGCAACAGAATAAAGTGAAGAGTGCAATTATGTAGAAGGAAATTGAGAGAGTTGGAGAGCGTAAAAATGCAGCAAACACAGATTGAGAACAAAAAAGTAAAAAGAAAGCGAGAGACATCTTCTTCTTTGCGGTGATGTTAGCAGCTGCATCTAAAGTTGATGTTGGTAAACAAACACTGGTAATGGAGGGACAACGAACAGCGCAAAATAAAGTAAAGTTCATAGACTTGGGTGACTCGCAAAAAGCGAGGGGAGGCGGTCTAAGTAAGCGGCAAGCCGGCCGCAACAGCACTTGCAGAACAGCAGCACATGTTCAACGCTCACAAATGGAAGTAATGCTAGGGCAATTTGGAAACAGAGAAAAAGAAGAAAAATCTACCAAACTCGCAAAGAGCGACTTAATCCTTAAAGTAATGTAGTCCGGCTTTGGAAGAGAGAAGAAGAAGAAAAGCGACAAGACAAGAAAACAAGCCGAAAAAAGAAGGAACAGCTAGAGCAACATTTGAGATTGTGTGTCGGTTTGCTTGTGTGTGTGTGTGTGTGTGTGTGTGTGTTGCACTTGCACTTCATCTTCTTAAAAGTTTAGAGTCAGAGTAGGCAGAGAAAAGGAAAAGGAAACAAAAGAACATGAGAAAAAAGTAGAAATTAATTAAATCTCAGGAGAGTAGGCCAAGAAGAAATGGAAAAATGGAGCGGAATGGAAGGAAAAGAGCTGGAGAACGACCTAATCGGAACAATATTTAAGAATTAGGCAGAAGGAGAATTGACTGAGCTGCAAATAATGCAAGCAAAGTGCAGTGCACTACCCACTGCTGCTGCTGCTGCAGTACTCAAACTTGAGGCAGTCATAATAATCATATAAAGAACAACAACACAAAAAACTGGGAGAAGGAGAAAGAGAACAAAGCAATGAAAAGATGAAAACCAAAGTTCACTGGGAAAAAAGAAGAAAAGAAAGACAAAGCTTTTTTCTGCCAACTTGTCAGTCGACATCACTGGTTCTGAAGCACCTTAGCAGAGAAAAGCTATTGCTGCCATTACCGTTCTAATACGCGTTGATGCAGCAGCAGTGCACGTCAATTGTGATTGTGAAGTTGTGCGAGAACTTCTGCAATGAATTGGTGCCAATTAAAATAGAACAACAGCAAAAGTTAGTACGCTAAATTGCTTGTTTTTTAGCAAATCAGTCACTGATTTAAAAATTGACATTTTTTGTATTTGAAAAAAAAATCAAACCGTCTGACAACAATTAAGCTAATTTAGGTCTAGAAACCAAGGAAAAATGGCAGTTCTGCAAGTCAAAGTCTGTGACAGAAAAAGAACACTTTTGCAAAACATTTACCATCACTTCAGCTGTGTAGACTTGCATAAAGTTTATTATTATGATTTTTGTTAATAATTTTTCTGGCAAAAAAGAAAAAGAAAGAAGGAGAAAGGCGATAATTGGATGACATCGTGCACTTTTGCCTCTCTCTCTCTCTCTCTCTCTCTCTCTCTCTCTCTCTCTCTCTCACTCTTTGAGGTGAATGAATGTTAATTAAAAAAGTGACAACACACACATTTACTAGACAAACTTTGAACACTGCTGTTGATGGTAAAACAGTAGTTTGGCGCCAGGTTTGGCGTTTAGCAATTTAGTAGAGCTCTCTTCTACGTTAGTTAGCCTAACTGACTGACTGGATGACTTGTAGTAGCTCTACTGTGTGGCTAATCGAATTACGCACCAAATGACACAAACACATTCCGACAGACTGGAGAAGGACGCCATAATAAAGCCAGTGTCAGACAGCAGCAAATACTGTGTGAACACAAAAGCCAGCGAATATTCAAGCCAATTCGATAATGTCAATTACAATTGCACTCCAACACACAGACGGCCACTCTACACACACACACACTGACTCTGACAGTAGAGAAGTGAAAGCTAGGCAAGAGAATAACAGAACGAGTGTGAGTACTCAAGTCAACCTACTTTTCAACGCAATCGAGGGCAAATAAAGAGTGAGAGGGAGGGAAAATAATAATGCAAAAAAATGAGTTAATTTCCAAATCGTCGGTGCAAAGCTTTGCTCTCGACAGCCAATCAAAATATATTTTTTGTGTTAATTTAATAAATAAATACTGGTGCTCAGGAAACAAAGGGGCCAAGGCAGGTTTGAGGCAAATTAGATAAGAAAAGGGCAAGAGGAAAAACAAATTACAGGAAAGAAATGCTGACAATATTGCGCAAGAAGTTATTGTGATTTGCCCTATGTCAGTGTTCTCTGACTGCACTTATTATTAAATCATCATTACCAAAATTAAGAAAATGGACGTGTGTTTTAAGATGTTCTGAGTGCAAGTAATCTGATAAAAAAGCTAATTACAATTGCTAGCACTCAAAAACTTCTCTTACGTATTGAGTGAGAAACACAATTCAAATGCATTGCCGTGAAGCAAATAAGCAAAGTTAAATTTCCGTGCACTTCCTTTTTAGTCGAAACAAACATTCGAGCAAAACAAGTTGCCTCAAACAAGTTGGCATTTCGGTCATTCACTCTAGAATCTTTTCATCGGCCGCAACTTTTTCTCACATCATCTCATCACACACACTTTAATGCGGAACCATCAAGAACAGATAAAAAGAGGCATTTTCATGGGAAGTGGCATTCACCTTATGTGCAAACACACACACACTGTGAATCTGCATCCCTCTTCACATTCAGGTACAGTGTCATCCAGGGGTTGGTTTTTCTGTTGACTGCCTGCATATAAAAGTAGTTTCTGCTGTTTGATGTGCCAGCTAAACAAACAAACAAGTACAGAAAAGATACAACAAGAATAGGCAGACAATCCAGCGCAAAATATTCTTCTTTTTCTTTTAAAATAGCGGCATCTTCCGTCAAAATTGAATAAAAGAACGAGCCCTACTTGAGTTTATGTAGCAGAAAGTTTTCTAAAAAAGAAAAACTGAAAAGTGGTGATAAGAGAGAAGATGATTCAATTTGTTGCCGCCTGGTAATTCATCATCTCATTTCAGTTTTCAGGGATGCACGACATGTAAGTGGCAAGGGATGATTGAGAAAAGCTAATTCAAACTTGATACATCCTCATTGAGGATTCCTCAATGTGAGTGGAGGAAAAAACAACAACAAAAAACAAACAAGCTCGTTTGACAACACACACACAAATGCGCGTAAAGTGTCAAAAACAAGCTGCCAGCATGACAGTTTCAACAACAGAGAGAAAGAGAGAAAAACTACTGGAAAATTCAATTGAAAAGCAGATGAATGCACAGAAATGTGTGCACAAGTGTAGCAGAGCCGCTCGACGAGCTGGTCTAGAGGCCTCATCTCCAGCTCTGGTGAAATCGATCTTCAAAGCACTTTCAAGTTTTTGTGTCAGAGCGGACAGTTTTGCCTTTTCCCCATTTGCATTTGCATGCAGGCTGATTTACTTTACCCGGGTCTTTTTGTCCCTTTCGTATTTCACCACCACCAGAACCGTTCATTCATCAATCAGACAAGGAGGAAAAGGAGGAGGAAGAAAAGAAGAAAAACAAGTCAACACAAACACGATCGTGTTTTAGAGCTCGCTGTCCCCGGACACACACATACAGAAATCGATGACAGAAAAAGAAAGGAAAGAAAAAAGGAGAGAAGAGATAAAGACCGAGATCGCCTTTCAGCCGGCACTTGAGCACGCCATTAAAAGGGGGTGGTAATGACATCTGCAAAGAAGATAGCAGATATTCAGTCCTCTTCACCAACAAAAACAGCAGTTGTTTTTAGCATGTAAATAAACACCAGAAGGGGCAATTGGAGGGAGGAGGAGGAGGAGGGGGCGGAAAATGAAAGAAAAGGAGAAGTAAAATCTTGTAAATTGTGAAACATTAGAGCAATGACAAATTGACAGGCCCGTACGGGGACAAGTGGGTGCTGCTGCTGCTGTTGCTAAGCAGTAAGTGGAAATCTATTCCAATCGGGACATCGATTGCGCTGGTAAGTAGGAAAAAAAGTGAGGTTAATGACTTGCAGATGTATTCAGATGTAAAAATGTGTTTGCGCACTGCACCAAATCTAACAAATCAATTCCTCCGAAATGATGCAATCTTTTAAATTCTCTCCTAGCAATCACATAAGTAACATTGTAACTCACAGCATCAACATCTTAGTAGCAGCAGGTAAGGACAATCGAGCATTGTGCTCTCTTTTTCTCAATGTGATTCAATCCATATTATGTCAGTGCACACAAGGAACATCGTTGCAGCATTTGGCCCATTCGTCATTTCACAATATAATCAGTCAGTCAGTCAGTCAGGCAAATGTGTTGTGAATATTTAGTCAGTGTGTTTGTGTTCTGTGAACATAAATAATAAATCAAGCCTGGAAAAAACGGCAAGAATATAAACAGAAAAATCAAAAATGAACGAGGAGACTAAAATCACAAGTCTGACATGAAAAAGAAGAAGAAGCGAGAAGACGGCGACAACGGCAGCAGAGGGGAAACGCGTGAAAAAAATATGAAAATGCAAAGGAGACGCAGTGTGTTGATGACGATAAATCATCACGACGATGAGGGACTGGGGGCAAAAAACGAGTATCGCAAAAAATCCCTAAACTGGTGGAGAACACACCGAATAGAAAGAAGTGAGATAGTGCGACAGTAAAATACAAAAAAGTGAGAGTTGTTGGCTAAGCAATGAGCAGTTAGTGCATTTGCTCGTTTCTCTCGTGACAATTATAATTAATTTGCTAATTCACCCAACTGTTTGACTGCTGATGGTGGCAGTTTTTTTCTGGTCTTTTCCCCCTCAATGTCTTCTCTTTGTGTTCCTCTCACTTTGCCACTGGCACTAGAGATTAGAAAGCAAATTCAAAAATTATGTTAATTTCTGCGCTAATTGCGAGTCAACAACACAATAGTAATGTTGTGGTGGTGGAAGACTTTGGCAGACAAATGGGGTTCACTGAAAAATGGTCGCCCACGATTCATTAGGAAAACTACTAAAAAGTTCCAATTTGAAGCATTACTGCCAGTGTTTTTTGTGGCCGTTACATTAATTAGGAAGGAAAAGAAGCAGTTAAGTTCAAATGTAAAAACTAAAAAAATAACTCAACTGCAAATCATTAGCTGATAAGCTGAACTAGCAAGATGAAGAACTTCCAATGTGGAAAAGTGGTGTTTGTGACCAGTTGTCCTGCCTAAATGAACAAACAATTAGAGACACATTTGAAGGGATGAAAAGACACTTCACTTTGAAACAACAAAGATAAGCAGAGATAGTGATCAAGGACGTGGACAAACTACTACGATAAATTCTTGCAATCACCGTAATTGTGGTCAAGTGCATGTGTGTGATTCACTCTTCTTTTTATTTTATATGATTTTATGTGATTTTGCAAGTTTATTTCATTATAAATTTTTAAAACACATTCAGATATCATTTTTAATTAGAGTAATTTTTAAGTGCACCTAGTTCTACAAAATTTATGTAAAAAATAATTTGGGTTTGCAATTAAATTGGTTTTGTAAATCGATACAAAATCATCTAAAAAGCACAAATTCCATTGATTTAGTTTTATCTAAACACAGTAAATGGACTTGCTGCTATCAGTTTTGAGCATCGACAAATGTCCATTAGCTAAAAAATGTTTTGTTTGAGTCAATGAAATGAAGCCGTAATGAAGTAGTGAGCAAAACTCAGTTCTCGGAGTTTATGCAAACACAGCAAGCGGAAAAACTTCATTTACTACTGCTGCTGTACTGAGATTTACTGCACACTCACAGTAAAATTGAAATTAAAAATTTAAACATTGCCTGAAGGGTAATAGGGCGAGTAATGAAACAGAAAACGTTGTAACGTCCTAACAAACCCCACGATAGTTGTGCCAATGACAACATTAAAATTGAGAAGGGAACAGCGTAGAGAGAAAGAAGGCAAACTTTACTGTCAGAGATTTGCATTAGCAGCGCTGAAAATGATTTAGAGAGAAAAAGAGGAGTCCATTTAATAATTCAATCATTTGCTCCCCTTCTCCTGCCCTCCTCTGCTAACAAAGTTACTTGAGTTAGTGCACCGTTCTTGCTGGAACCTCATATTCACCGAGCAAAATGTGTGTAATGGACAGAGAATTAGTGAATGAACAAAAAGAACAGAGCCAATGTTGAACACACTGGACAGACAGCTAAAGTATGCACAGCTAATTGGCCAGAGGACACTGTACTCTCTGTTCCGTTCTACACACTGAACACTGGCACTCTCAAATAATCGCTTCGATTTGGGCTCTACTCTTTTTCCCTCTTCTACACTGCACATACACTCGTCCAGTCGACTAATTGCGGCTACATGCACAGACAAAGAGAAAGTGAGAGGCAGAGTGCCATTATTTTAATTCATTAAATCGATTTAAATCATAAATTAGGAGCCCCAGCAGCAGCCCAAGAGGCAGTCTAGTGCTGGTGCAGCAGCGCCAATAACGCAATGATATATTCTAATTAGTCAGGGGAAGAAAGGAAAAGAGAGAGAAAAAGAAAAGAGGCAATGACACAGAGGAGAAGCCGTATGCACAGAAAATTCTAACCAGAGCTGGAGAGTCATCGGATAATGGGCGCCAGGCACAGTTTGTGCACCAGTCTGTGCGAGTGACATTAATCAAGTCTGTGCAAAAGCCGAGAGAGTGAAGAGAGCAAAAGTGGCAAGACGGGGGAAAGAACTGGGTAAACAACAAACTCAACTCAACTCAACTATCCAAACTGAGGACAGACAACAGCCGGACCCTATGGAATGAGATAACGAAGCGGAACGAGTGTCAGAGAGAGAAAGGGAAAGGGAGAAAGGAAGGTAGGGGGCCAAGGCACTGGCTTTCAAAGCTCTATTCAAACTCTCAACTCTCAAGACTTGACTCCCTCTCATGAAACTGTAATTATGTAAACTATTTTCTGTTTCGGCCGCCGCTTTCTTCCGCGGGGATAACTTTCAATGCAAATTACATATTGATTTTCTCTCTTGTAGAGGGAATAAATAATAATAATGGTGGTGGTGGCTGAACTGACGCCGACAGCACAGAAACAAACACAACACAAAAGTGAGTGAAAGAGGGCGGAGATGAAGAGAGGGCGGAAGATTGAAGGAGGAGGAGGAGGATGACAAACTTGTCTAAGATTAGTCATACACATTAGTGATGGTGGTGGTGACCTTGTGCAAATTGCTTTTGCAGTCTAAATTGAAACCCCGTAAAATGAGCAAGTAAGGAGTACAAGGAGAAAAAGAAAGAAAAATTAACCAGAAAAAGTTGGCTGTTGTTTAGTGTGTCCCAAGAGTGAAAGGGAAAAAGAAAAAAGTTTTTTGTCGTCGATCTACTACTCTTTCTCTCTGACCTTTTCTCTCCGCCACCACTTCTTCCCGTTCACCATCAATTAGCCCAATTGGGATATCCAAATGAGGCAAATGATGAAGGAAACAGTAGAAAATACCCCCTCGTGTGAGGGCAATGGGCAAATTGTAAATTAGCCCAGCAAGTGGTCACCCACACAGTGAGCAGCGAGAGAACATTAATTTCTCATTGACGATTAAGATGACTCATTTGCTGGCTGATGTGAATGCCTTTCTCTCTGACTCTTGCTGTGTGCTGAATATTTAAATATCCACACACACAGGCAGTATTAGTAGTACTCTATTTCCACCACTACCAATCATTAATTTGACCAAAAACATTCGGTGGCAACGGTGGCGACAGAAACCGACTGCGATGGCACTAAATGAATTGACGACGCCTGAACACGAACACAGTCACAGTCACACACACACAAACAGAGCTAGGCTAACCCAAATTGAAAGCAGATTGGTCCGGCTTAGTGGAGAGAGTTAGAGAGAGGTCGCCTGCATTCGGGATTCAGGATTCTGCATGTGCTACTGCTGCTGCACTAGCAAAGTGCAATGCATCAATTGGGAATTGACTTGTGTCTAGCTGAGCCTGGGAGCATCGTGTGTGTGTGTGTGATTTACCACAAATAGGAGCAGTAAAGAGAGAGAGGAAAAAGAAAGAGACGAGTTTTGAAAGAGCGTGGAATTAGGCATTCAACTGCCGCCAAAACGTGACGTGCGCCACCGACGACGGCGACGACGACGATGCTGAGGCCAAAGCTGCTGTTGCTGCTGAACGTTGACCGGCGGCAGCCGTTTTCTGTCAGCAGCAATAGCAGCAGAAAGCGAGTCGAATTAGGCCTAATTGAACTTAAAAATTCGTTCACTGAGTAGTGGTGGTGGTGGTGGCAATTCAGATAAATACATTGCCAATAGCAGTGCAGCTCTAAAGCACACACTCACACTCGCCTCCAAAGACTGCATCGAGCGAATTATAATCTAATGATGATAATAAGCGACAGCAGCAGCATTCAGTGGTGCCGGTGGTGGTGGCACCGTGACCAAATGGTGCACTACCGGCACACACATGCACACATTTCTCAGAGGGCAATTCATAATGATGAAAACTTTGGAAAAACAAACTGCACTCTTTTACAGTGCCAAAGTTTTCCTTTGAGAGCAGCAGCAGCAGCTTCAGTGCCCTTAAATTACATAAGCGGATTCTCACAAACAAAGTAAACAGCACCAGAAACTGCTTTTGGATCGTACACTTGAGTTGTTCAGACGGCTGAACTGTTCTGGACACTGGATAACACCTTTGTCTAAAACAGCTCTCAAAGCAAACTGTTTTCAAGAAGAGAAAAGAATCCACCCGAGCATTGGTCATTTGGCACGGTTGGACTCTTTTTTTTCGGTAAAGATTTGCAAACTTCAAACTAAAATAGAAAACAAAGGGAACACAACAGAGAGTTTTTAAAATGAACATAATTTAGAAAATGTGAAGGCAGAAACACTGAACATCAGAGTGGAAACAAAGAAGCTGGCAAATGGTAAAAAATGCAACAAACAAATAATATGAAGGAAGGCAAACAAGGGCAAAATGAAAGTTGTATGTTCAAAGTATGTTATTCTGGAACACACACACACATACACACAAACACTGAGAAAATGTGCACTGACATGGTTGCCGCATACTTATAACTAAGGAGGCAAGCAAATCATATTACTAATAAGCAAAAGAAGTGGAAACGCAATAATACAGAGAAATGGAGGAAAATGTGCAGAATTCAGAGCCCAGAGAGAATGCTAAGAATTCATTGTAATAGAAGTATGGGTACACTGCTTTTTTCCACTGCAAAGGAGAAAAAAAGTACTTTTGTGTGCACAACTGAAAGAATCCCGAGAAAAAATCCGTCGACGACTGTTGCAGCTATCCAGTCATCCAGGCCACGTTGAAACCATAGAAGGACACAAGTGAAGTTGAAACCAACAAAAAAGGGGCAAATTATGTAAGCAGATTGGAATGAAATAAAGCTCAGATTAGAGCACATTGGGACAAGCTGAACAAGTCTCTAGCTTTTTTATAATAATCATCACAGTAATCACAGCTGCGGGAAAACACAAAAAAGCAAAAAAAGCAAAACTTTAGTTGCCATCGGCCACAAATTCAAATTCCGTTTCCACACTAACATAACACAAAATTCTCTGCTTCCGTACTACTTTTGTCCTCCTTCCAATCTGGTCTCTAACCAATCATACTTTTTTATGCCCAACACATAACTAGAGAACACACAAAAAAATAAACCAGAACCCAAACTAAAACAGTAGCCACTGGCCAGCCAGCGATAAGCTGGCACTGTCGTACAGTACAGTAGTCAGTAGTCAGTACAGCTAAAACGCATTCGAATCATGTTCTTCCGATTGCTTGTGGGTAAAAGTGAATAGAAATGGAAAAAACAGTAAAAATGGAACAATAGATAAAACAGACATAAAATTATTATGGAACACGAAACTGAAGAGAGTGAGAGCCTGATCCGCGACGAAAGGCGCCTCGTTCTCTCATTTGAATTCCCAGTCCGTTTGTGAAAGCCGACCAGCATCGTCATCGACCAGCACCAGCAGTAGTAGTAGTGCTGGCATCGTAATGTAATTGAATTTAATAACATTACACATCTACTGGCATCTAATGCCAAACATTCAGTGTGGCTGACAATATCATGGTGCAACGAGGGGAGAGGAGAAACTGACAGAATACATGATAGTCTTCACTGCAGCGATGATTTGAGAACGGCAAATCAAAACGCCAAAGTGTAATTAAATCACATGAAAACCAGTCACAAGAAGAAGAGTGGTGGGTGGGTGGGTGGGAAGGAAATAGACAGCCAAAACAGAAAGACAACCAGTTTTACATGGCAAACAAATTAAGCCATTCGAGATCGATCAAAAAGAGAAAGAAAGCAAGAGAAACGAAGAAATAGAGCGATTATGCAGTGGGAATGAATTTAAAAAGAAAGAGACAAATCACTCACTGGTAAGAGAACATCAATTTTCTTTTTTGTTTCCTTTTCTTGTCTTTCTTCTTCTTGCAGTGTAGACGAAACCAAATGTTGTAGTGGCAGAGAGGAGAGAATAGAGCAGAGGGGACTTTAAGTGGTGCAACTTTGTTAATCGGAGAACAGTGGTGATGGTAGTAGAAGTAATGAATTGAAGAAAAGTCAGTTGAAGAAGAAGAAGCCTTCAAAATAGCTCCTGCTGGTCCCCAAATGTTGAGGTGGTGGTGGTCGTCTTCTTTTGTTTCCATGGGGATTTGACATTGGCACCGCCACCACGACCAGAGTACAACTAGACAAATTAGTAAGTGTGCGTGCACTAAAACTGAACGAGAAAACACAGAGCAAGAAAGAGAGAGGGAGAATAAAACGGTATTTTTCTTAGCTGGGGCTTTCAATTTGTGAAAACTTTCAACTGCACCGTCAGGAGACTGATGGAGGGAACGGGAGCAATTTCAATCGTTGATTGCTTTTCTTTTCTTCTTTTCTATTTCTGATCAATTGATCAGCAACAGCAGCAGAGGCAACAACACTGCTAAAATCTAGATAGGTAGGTAAGCTTTCAGCGACAGAGTGTTTGCACTGAAAAGAAAAAAGATGGCACATTTGTCATCGATAACAGCCAAACTGGAAGGGAACATCTGAGTCAAGTTGAAGTTTGTTCACTTGTAAACTGTTCTGTTGTGCTAACCGATAAGCAATTAAGGGTAAAACATTGACCTCTCTTTCTCTGGCTACAGCACAAAAACAACAGAAAGTGGCGCCCTGGGCACTTCTGGTGCAGCTGCTGCTGCTGCTTCTACTTCTCTTGGTTCGTTACAATTACCGAATTGTTTTGCCCAATTTAGTAGAAAAAGAGTACCCAATGAAAAGTACCCACTCTTTTGTCTCGACACACTGCTGCTGCAGCAGTGCTCTGAAAATAGAAAAGTAAACAACGGTATAAAGGCAAACAGAGCGAGTCAGGATGAATTGTCTCATCGAAGCTCAGCTAGCTGTGCTCTCTAAAAAAAATAATTCAAACGAACGATTGTAATTTTTTCTCTCAATTTTTCAATTTACACAATCGTTGCCAGAGTTGGATAGATCAGCAGCAGCAGCAACGGCAAAGCCTGAAATAAAAATTTTAAAACAAGGACGGGAAAAATGGAAGAAGAAAGAAAGAGAGAGAATAGAATTGAAACAAGGGACTGTGCTGCCGTACACACACAGAAAACTAGACAGACACATTGTACAAGAGTCATTAATCATTAGATTAAATAAAATTCAAATACAAATATAATAAATTGAAAAGAGACAGTCTGAAGGGAGGAAAAGGGAGAACAAGACGGAAAATGACGGGAAAGGAAAAGGAAAATACTGTACAGCTCCTCTGTACGGCGCACAGAAACTGTAGCTCACGGTCGTCCAAATGGAACGGCGGAACAAGCGGCTTTTCAACTGCCAGATCCACAAATGAGGAACCCGAATCTGGTGCGGGAGATTTTAAAACAAAGGCCCAGAGTCAGTGATTGCCGTCAGAGCAAACACACACACACACACTGGTAGTCTGTGATTAAATTGGACAGCAGTGAATAAATATCATTTAATGGTGGCAGTAATAAATTGCCTGTGACAGAAAATGAAAGAGAATCAGACTTCTCCGGATTTTAGGCAGTTTTTCCCTAGTACAACCAAAAAATGAAAAACAGTGTTGACAGAATTAGAAAAAGAAAGCAAAAGTAACATTGTGACAAGTACACCGGTAAAAGTAAAAAAGATAAATCAGTCATTTTTTGGTTTTTAACCTTAAAAATCAGGTCAGCAGCTGCTGTCAGTTCAACACACACACACAAAATAACTTCATTTCATTTGAGTAGTATCGAATAGTATTGAGTAGAGTATTGTCACCACATTTGACAGCACATCTAAGTCTGCACACACTTTTATAAGATTTCCTGCCAAATGGTTGAACCTCAAAGTAGCTCAAGCAGTGCTCAAGCAGTGTGGCAGTTCAATGCCAAAAGGACGACGACGACAAAAAATAAATTTGAATCGATTCCCGGAGATTTGCCGTCCCCGCCGTCATTTACCTGCTTGATGTGTGTGCTGCAGCAAAAAATGAAAATCAAAAAAGGAAAACGTCAAAAATAGTAAAGGCAAACTTTTTACCATGAGAAAGAGAGTAGTGGGTGGAAAAGGGATCAAAGTGGAAGGAGAACGGCAATAAAAAGTAATGGAAATTTTATTGCCCCGCTTCAGTTTCTCAGTATGACTTGGAGTACGATGTTTGCAGTGAAGGAAAAGGAAAAGGATGAAAACAAAAGAAATGAGGGTACCCTAGAAGCTGCTGGACAGATTTGAGCAGCTGAAGCTCGAATATTGAGCATATCGAGGCAGTCGAGATGAAGGGGAGAGAAGAGAGGGAAAGCAGCCACCAAACGACCGTTTGGTGGTGATGCTAGAATATATAAATAATGCGCGTTCATTATGTAAAGAACAGAAAAGAAAGGGAATGGTATGGAAAGACAAAGCGAAGCATCGCACGGTACGCACAGAATGAGAAGAAATGAGACAGCAGCAGCAGCAGCAGTCTTTGGCGCCAGTGGTGGAAGCGAAAGAAGAAGAAGAAGAAGAAGAAAAGTATCATCATAAATTATTGCTATCAATAGGCCATTATTCGCAAGCAAACAGCCACTGTCTCGCCCGGGCCCTTTCTCTTTCCGTCTCCTTCGCCTTCTCTGTCGTTCTCATTATGATCCTCACGCCGGCCACAACACACACACAGAAAGAGAGCAAACACAAGGCCTTCTGTTAGGATTCCTTTCACTTCCTCCTTCTCTTCCTCCTTTCTTCTTTCTCCTGCTGACGTTACATGATCCCCATCTTCCATCGATATAAAACAATAAAATTATAAATATTTAATTTGCCAGCAGTGCAGATACCACAGAAAAAAATACTACAACCGTACAAAAGCTGCTGAAGAAAAGGCCCGGACAGGGGCAATGGCATGAACGGCAGCAGGGCGCATTAAATTAGGAGTGAAACAAAGTAAATGCCTGTCTGCTTTCGTTCTCTGATTCAGAAGATCAGATGAGATTGCCCCTCTCATACACACACTAATGCTAATAAATGCTACGTGTCGATGAGACTCAAGTAGTGAAAGAACATGATGATGATGATGAGTGAGTGAGTGGATTGGAGTAAGCAAAGTGCAACACATATGAAAACAGCAGAACAGCACTAAAAAGCATCTCTTTTCTGGTTCTCCTTCCTTGGTAATCCCCTCTTACCATTAATCAAATCGATTAATTTGCCTGCTTGTAATAAATATTTCAGCAGATTACCGCAGATACCGTAGTACGAGTGTGCATGGAAATGAGCACTCGGGCCAAGCAAAAAAACCTTGCCAAAGACGTGCGCAATGCTAAAGTTGGCAGATTGGGATTTCAAATAGCGCAACAAAATTTAGAATAATCCACAATAAAGTTTCAAAGTGATCATATAACGCTGAGAAGACTTTTAAAAATCAAAAGTTAAAAAAACAATAAAAAAATATTTTCAGAAAAAGCATTTCATCTGAAAGTGGTCTGCCATCTGGTACTGAAAATTGAGGATACAACAAATTATCATGGGAAGCTACCGTAGAGGAGGGCCTCAATCAGCTTGGCGTCCACCTTAAACTTGGTCTCAGATGAGGGCGGCCTTTTTGCATTCTCACCCTCTTCCGTTTCCACCTCTTCCTCCCCTTCACCCACTCTGCTTTCATTCAACCGCCGCACCAGTGTCTCCAGCTGCCCGGCCAGCGTTTCATTGCTGGCCCGAATGTAGCCGAGGAGGTGGGGGCCATCGCTGCTGGTGTCCACGTTGAAGGCGCAGTCGACGTTGTAGTAAAGGTGGACGGAGCAGGTGAAGGTGCCGTAGACGAGCACCGTCATCCGCCGGTCATTCAGGTGGTAGTGGCCCACGGTGAAGGCGGCGATGGGCTGGTCGAACTGGCAGCTGACGATGCGGGTGTCCAGGTTCACCAGATAGGTCTGGCCGTTCCAGGTGCAGGCCACCAGCTCGTCGCGGCCGTCGCCGTCAATGTCGTGCTTCCGCAGACAGGCGATCTTCTGCTCCAGCTGCAGCTGCCACTTGATGTGCTCCTCCTCCAGCAGAAGGAGGAGACCGTCGGCGGTGGCCACCGCTATCAGCCGATTGCTGTTGCTGTTGCCGTTGCCGTTGCTGTCTGACTCGGACGAATCAGGAGAGGAAGAGGAGGCGGTGGTGGCACTGCCGGTGGCAATGTCCGCCACAATCTCGGCGCTGATCTGCGGATTGCGCAGCGGCGGCACCGGAGTGATGGTCTTGTACTCGGGTCGCAGGCCAATCGCCTGCTCAATCAGGTGCTGCTCCTCGTCGTCGTCGATGACGTCCTCTTCGCTTGCTTCATCTCCTCCTCCCCCTCCCCCTCCATTCTTCATCACCAACTCCACCGAGTTGTCCTCGCTGGTGGCGCTGTTGGCGACCACCACATCGCTGGAGTGCACCTTTGCGTACATGCCACCGTGTTGGGCGACGAGCACCGATTTGCGCTCCTGGCGATCAATTCCATTTCCGCCGCCGTTGCTGTGACCACTGCTGCCGCTCTTTTGGCTTCCATTGGCGGCGTTTGCGGAGGCGGCAGCGGTGGGCACCACATTCTCCCACGATGTGGACAGCGTGATGGAGCCAATCTGATCGGAGAACTCCCACTTGTGAATGCCCACCAGTTTGATCTCCTCGCCGTACTGTACGGCGCGGTAGGAGCGGACGACGCGGTCAGAGAGCGCCACAATCAGCTCATTGCTGCCGTCGGCGTCGATGTCCGCTATCAGGGCGCTCATTGCGTTCGCCTGTATCTGCTGGGCGTGCACGCAGATGAGCGAATTCGAAACGGAGGGATGCTGCTGCCCACCAAACTCCTCATTGTCGGTGATGGTGGGCGGACACTTCACCGAAGAGAGCGGCACCGAGACGGTGGAGAAGTTGGAGCCGCGACGTGTAGGATTGAGCGACACTGCTGTATGGCTGTGGCCGGCAGCATCGTGGGCCAGTTCAAAGTGAAAGGCAAATATGTTCAGGTAGCCTTCAATTGAGATCGTGATGATGCTGTTCTGTAAGGGGAAGAAGATGTCAAAACAGAAAAACATTGACTGAAGTTAGCAAACCCTGTTCTTGTTAAGAATGTCTCCCACGACGATGCAAGAAATCTAAATGCCAAAAATAAACATTAAACAAAATGACAATCATCGAAGCTAGTTCACCTACCATTCCAAGCTCTTTTGCCGTCGCCAGCGGTATAGTGGAGCTGTCCTTGAAGATCAACAGTTCGCCGTTCAGCGTACCAATTAGAAGCTCGTTTTTCTGTTGAGAAAAAGCACTTGAACATTAAAAACTTTTTAGCGCCCCTCTTCATTTACTCACATCATCATTATCACAGTCGGCGAGGACGACGCCATTCTTGCTGAGGTTGCCCTCAAACTTGAACTGAATGCTGTCAATCAGCGAAATGGAGCGGTAGTTGAGGCTGTTCTGGGCATTGTAGGCGCCCGCCTGAGAGGCGCAGATCGAGGTCCGCGAAGAGGATGAGGTCGACGAGGCGGTCTCATTGTTGTTGTTGTTGTTGTTCGTGTTGGTGGTGGTGGTGGTGGCTCCTCGAGCTCCTCCTTGGCCAAAGGAGTTCAAACTAGCCTGGCTGTTGTTGGTGTTCATCTTCGGTTGAGGATCTTTAAAAGCAACCAGAAAATGATGAGGTTCGAAAGACCTCAAAGCTCCGAAATGCCATTTTCAAATATCAAAACACTGCAAACAAATGCCCATCACCAGCTCACAGAGGACGTAACCATCAGCAGCAAAACTGACCGGATTTAGAAAGTGAAACCACGGCTACCATATTTCTAGCAAAAGTTGCATACATGTTTGCATTTATTCGTGTCAATTCTCAACACCTTCAACATTTTCAACTCTTCTTTAATGTAATGTACATAGCTAATAATTAATAGTGATCAGAGGGATAAAAAGAGGGGCATCGCCGGCTGTTGTTGCTCTGGTGGTGGGGGCGGTGTTGGTGTTGTTGGGGGCTCTCTCGTCAGCAGGAAAAATCAATTTGCTTGTGCTAATGTTCTCTTCCTTACGCAGCGGCCTCCTTGGCGAGCTTCTCCGCCTTCTCAATCACCTCCTCAATGGGGCCGACCATGTAGAAGGCCACTTCGGGCAGGTGGTCGTACTCGCCCTTGAGGATGGAGTTGAAGCCCTTGATCGTCTCGGCGAGGGGCACAAACTTGCCCGCCTGGCCGGTGAACACCTCGGCGACCTGGAAGGGCTGCGAGAGGAAGCGCTGGATCTTTCGGGCGCGAGCCACCGTCAGCTTGTCCTCCTCGCTCAGCTCGTCCATACCCAGAATGGCGATGATGTCCTGCAGGGACTTGTAGTCCTGGGTGCAAAAGAGAGAGATGGGTTTGTAAATAAAAAAGGTCAGCAAAAAAGCAACTCAAGTATGTACCTGAAGAATCTTCTGCACGCCACGGGCAATGTCGTAGTGCTCTGCGCCGACAATGTTGGGGTCCATGATACGGGAGGTGGAGTCGAGCGGATCGACGGCCGGGTAGATGCCCAGCTCGGCAATGCCTCGGGACAGCACCGTGGTGGCGTCCAAGTGGGCAAAGGTGGTGGCCGGGGCGGGATCGGTCAAATCGTCGGCCGGCACGTAGATGGCCTGCACCGAGGTGATGGAGCCCTTGCGCGTGGTAGTGATGCGCTCCTGCATGGAGCCCATGTCAGTGGCCAGCGTCGGCTGGTAGCCCACGGCCGAGGGAATACGACCCAGCAGGGCGGACACCTCAGAGCCGGCCTGGGTGAAGCGGAAGATGTTGTCGATGAAGAGCAGCACGTCCTGGCCCTCCGCGTCACGGAAGTACTCGGCGACGGTCAGACCGGTCAGAGCGACACGGGCACGGGCGCCCGGGGGCTCGTTCATCTGACCGTACACAAGGGCGACCTGAAGAGCAAGAGGAGAGAAAAGGGAAGATAGTTAGCTCAAGACTTGCTAAAACAAACTGCCAAGCACTTTACCTTGGAGGACTTGTCCTTGAGGGAGATGACACCGCCCTCAATCATCTCGTGGTACAGATCGTTACCCTCACGAGTTCGCTCGCCGACGCCGGCAAAGACGGAGTAGCCACCGTGCGCCTTGGCGACGTTGTTGATCAGCTCCATGATGAGCACAGTCTTGCCGACACCGGCACCGCCGAACAGGCCAATCTTACCGCCCTTCGAGTAGGGGGCCAGCAGATCGACGACCTTAATGCCGGTCACCAGAATCTCGGCTTCGACGCTCATCTCCACAAACTCGGGCGCCTCGGCGTGAATGGCAGCAAACTTGTCGGTGTTGACGGGGCCACTGGAGGTGGTAAACAAGGTGAGATGAGTTAGAGTCAAGGATAAACAACAATAACATTCCCTCCCAAAACCTACCGCTCATCAATGGGCTCGCCAATGACGTTGATGATGCGACCGAGAGTCTCCGGGCCGACGGGAATCTTGATGGGCGAGTCGGTGTCGATCACCTCCTGACCACGGACCAGACCCTCGGTACCGTCCATGGCGATGGTGCGCACCACATTCTCGCCCAGGTGTTGAGCCACCTCGAGGACCAGGCGAGGCTTGCGATCGCTGACCTCTAGCGCATTGAGAATGGAGGGCAGCTCACCGTCAAACTGAACGTCGACGACGGCGCCGATGACGGCGACCACCTTGCCCTTCGAGGCGGTGGCCTTCGAGGCGGCGGCCGCAGCGGCGTATCGCTTCTGGGCTGTAAAGAGAGAGAACACAAGAGGGGTCAGTTGTTGTCAGCAGGAGGATAGGAAGGTACAATGAAAATATGATCATCACAATCACCAGCACTTACTCTGATCACAAGCAGGCACGAGCTTCGCCGACTGCGCGGGCACCGTGGTGAGGGCGACGGCAGGCTTGCTGGCCCGCACCAGACTGGCACAGGTGTTTCGGTACAGATTAAGCATGGTGGTGGTGGTGGTGGTGATTGCTTTGTTGATGGACCGAAGTCGGGTAGGCAGGAGGACAAGGAATATCGCTGAAGAGAGAGAGAGAGTTGGAAGAAGTCACACCAGACTAAGGTGGCAAAGACGAGGCAGCAGACGAGGATGCACTCTGCAGAGGAGAGAGCGAGGAGAGAGCTGGCTGAAGTGTGCTGGCGGAGAGAGCAGAGCAAAGTCACAGCGGGCGCCCGATCTGCGCAGCCGTCGGCGGCGGCCGGCGCACGAGTGGGCCCATCGTAGAGGACGGGGCGGGTGGAAAGCACGCTGGAAAGTGGAAGCTGCTTCAGGGCTGCTTTTCGTGGCAAATCTGATAACTGATAAGACCCATGTTTTTTTGACTCAGGTTTTGAGATTTTATCACTGATTTTAGATTACTAAATGGTTAAAGATGGTTGTCTGTAAACCTTTAGGTGGTGCTAAAAGATTGACATTGAAAAGGCACGGGAAGGAAGGCGTTATAATTGTAATCGGCGGCCGCTAGAAGCCGCCACAGGGCTGATTTTGAATTCAAATTCAAATTCTGGACTTTGAATTCTTATTCAACACTTTTTTTCGCACGAGAAAATCGCGAGTGGCAAAATTAAATTACCTTTGATTTCTGCAAGCAAGCGAAAACTCCAACTGACGGTAGTTACATTTTCCAGCTCACTGAACTACCGCGACAAGATAGTTTTACAGCAGCAAAAGTAATTCCTTGCCTTCATTCGTTAATTACATTTTAATAGTAATCAGTATCAAAAGAGGAATTAAAAAGTTAGAAAAGTTAGGCGCATAAAAAACACAACAGAGTGACTTTGGGAGAGTAGTGGTGGTGGTGGTGGTGGAAAGGAATAATAAATATAACAGAGAAGAGCAGAGTGAGAGAAGGAATGAAAGGGATTAAATGTGGACAGAATCACAGACAGAAATCATTAGAATTCGTTGCCTCAGAGAAATGCAAATAGTGTAATGAGAGAAAGTACTGCACCAAGGCGATTAGTGGGGAAATGGAAGGGTTAACACAATACAGTAATAAAAAGTCTCTTTACTGTCAAGAGCTGGAGAGAAGAGAGTGTGTGTGTAGAGAGTGGAAGAAGTGAGAATGGGGAAAGCAGCGGAATCAGCAGCAGCAGTAAACTGGCAACATTTAATTTGCTTTGAGATGAGCTCTTGGTCCAACAGTTGCCATCCTTTGGTCCACAATTGGTACGGAATTGGTGCTGGAGTGATGGTGATGTTGCTGCTACTGCCGAAGATTAAAAGAAGACCAACAAATGGTATTATGCTCGCCCAGCAGCCACATCACAGATTGACCACTTGAAAGGCAGGTCCGCCGACGGGGCCGTTGCTGCGGTGCACCTCATGCGGCACGTCGCCGGTGAAGCCAACGTGACCGTTCTCCGCCGCCTCCAGATCATCGTGGGTCGAGCTCTTCAGCGGCCACTCGTGGAAGGTGGCGTGCAGGGCAATCAGGCAGGACGAGGCGCCAATTAACTGATCGAGTGGAGGAGGGGGCAATAAAAGAAACGGGAAAGAGGGTTAGATTGGATGATGGTTTTGATGGTTGTAAACAGAAGCTTACCCAGAAGAAGACGCCAGTGAAGCCAAGCAGGAGAAAGATGGGCATGAAGATGAGGGTGAGGCAGAAGAGCTGCTGGTTGGGGGTCACTGCCTGTCCCATAATGGCCAGGTCCTGACCACGGTTGATGATGACGTAGGCGAGCAGGCCGTAGATGATCACCCCCATGAGGAGCATCGGCGAGGTGAGCAGACAGTAGGTGAGGAGGATGACGCTGACGACGACGTAGTTGGCGTAGAAGCCGCCCAGGTTGCCCTTCAGGCGCTCCTTCAGATTGCTGGAGGGCATCGAGAACTGCTTCGGGTCGAAGAAGGCCGCCCAAGAGCCCATGCGGCTGGGCATCTCCTTCACCAGAGTCACCGCCTGGTCCATCTTTCCGCTGACAAAGGCGGTGGAAAACTAGGGGAAAGGAAAAGGAAAAGAAAAAGAAAAACTGATTAGTAATCGCCACGAAATTAATAAATCATGAGCTCCACTGGTTTTATTATTGTCCAAGCATTCTCCTCTTTTGCACGTACACCAGCTGATGGATGGCAAACTTTGCCATATTCTCTCTCCCTCTCTACTGAACCGGTGCTCTTCTAGTTTCTGAAAAGAGAATCACTAGATTCACCGGGATTTTCTTTCTTCCCTTTCTTCCCTTTCATTCTCACCACACCACCGCCAGGTTGCCATTTAATATGCAGAGCAAACACACACAGGAGGAGAAGAAGAGGAAAACCTAGTCACTGAAGCGTATTCAAAGTCACACTCACAAAGCACACAGCAGCAGCAGCATTACAGCTCACAGGAGCCAAAAGTGAGAAAAGGGAGTCTATTTTTGGGGCGCCTGCTGTCGCTGCTGCTTCATTGTTGATTTATCTACCGGCCAACAGAAGAAGACAGACACTGAAGAGACAGACACTGCTGGGGCTGCTGCTGCTGCTGCTGATGCTGCTGCAAAGGTCTTCCAAGAACTAGGGCTCAATGGAACAAAGTAGCTGAGAAATCGATTAGATTGCAATCGTCTAGCGACTGCACAGCGCTGTAAAACACCCGCACACACACATCATACATCACTCGCTAAGTAATAATTGAGAATAGATTGTTAGGAAAGGAGGGGGAGGGAATCAGCTGAAGAGGAAGTAAGGAGGCAGTATCAATCAGAGATAGCTGATGCTGATGCTGCTGTAGTAGTTGATCATTCATAATTAAATTAAACTCTCAATTGCGAGCCGAGAGTGGCTGGGATGGCTTCTGTTTACTTAGGCGCCACCTGATTCTGACAGATTTGGAATTAGTTTTAGTAGTGTTTCGGTGGAAAGAAAATAGCAGCAGTGTGTGTGCAGGCCGCATCGTCTAAAGGCGCACAACTGAACTGAGAAAGGGCATAAATTATTGAGTGCTCAAGGGGAGGGAAGAAAGGAGTAGGCGGAGGCTATATACCCTTCTCCTAAATAGAGGTATTGAAAGCATTCGAGTACTACTGGTGTGCTGCAGAGCAATTCAATGTTAAAGTGAAATGGAATGTGTGTTCGAGGTCCTCCAAACTCGATCAATCAATTTGGCACTTGCCACACACACACACAGACACAGACACGCAAGTGCACAGAGTCATACATCGTAGTACGATGATCGTACACTGCCATGAGTGGTAATTATAAAGCGGGCCGAGGTTTCCAGAATGAAACGCTACATCACAGCAAAACAATTCCGAAGAATTCCGCTTTCTCTCTCAGTGACAGTGTCGTCCATCAAACGGAGAAAACAACACACAGGCAGTCTTACCTTGCTGTCTGCGCCCGATGAGCTCTGCTGCTGCTGCTGTTGGGGATCCATGTTAGCAGTTTCCGAAGCTGACACTGTGGCCGTACCAGGATTGACCTTGAGATTGCTCAGCAGCTTGCCAAAAGCGGGCGGCAAAGTGACGATATTCTCGGCGAAGCGAAGTTCGCTCGAATTCAAAGGCAGGTTCACTGAAGGGCCACTGCTGCTGCTGCTGTTGCCGTTGTTATCACCACTGGGTTCAAAAGTGTGCGAAAGAGGCTGATGATTAGCCAAGGTAGGGTGGCTGCCGGTGGCGGTCGACTGGAGAACTTGAATTTGCGCCGGAGAGATCTTTGCTGAAATGGTCGGCAGCGTTGGGTAGTGGTGGTTGTTGGTGGTGTTGTTAGCGGAGTTGTCCGTAGTGTTGGCCGTTGTTCCAGTGAGGCCCATGTTGTTTTGAGTGAAGATTGAGTGAAGATTGTGTTCAGCAGAAGGCGGAGGAAGATGGATAAAAGCGAAAAGCAACGAGTTAGTTTATCTCAAGTTTGTTTGTTATTTTGAAGAGCGAGCAAGAGCGGCCTGCCAGCGCAAGAGGAAAGTGTTGATAGGATAGAGCGATAGAGAGGGGCAGAAATGCAAGTGTACACGTAAAGTGCGAGAAAGAAGAAGAGAGTTCGATTCGAAGAGAGCGAGAGAGCACCTAGATCAAAAGTCGAATTAGCTGGCAAGCTAATTAGCTACAAGGGCAGAGAAAGAAAAAGAGAAAAGAAAAAAAGTTGAAAGAAAATAAAAAGCACTCTACATTGGCGACAGAGCAATTAGCGAAAAAGTAGCAACAGCAGAAGCAGCATAAACAGCGGCGGTAGCAAAAAGCTGGGAAAGTGCTCGAGTATTTGAAAATGCAACGTCAAATACAGGCAGCAGCGGCTCTGGTTGCCTGGTTACTGGACGTTCTTTGTGGCCCATTAGCGAGGCTCTTGAAAAAAGAGAAGGAACACCAACATCAGCACCACGCAACCAGTAAAGGCCGCCATGTGTACATTGCACACTGCCACCACCGCCGCCGCGGCCATCATCGTTGACTTCCACTATCAGCATCATTCATCAGCCGTCACGACAATCAAACAGACTGACAGACAGAGAACAGCCTGGACTTCAACTTCAGCTGCCACAGAAGTGGCTCTAGTGGTGGCAATTGTGTGAGTGAGTGAGTGAGTGAGTGAATGAGCGTGAGGAACCACTACATTTGGAGCTGAAGTTGATAACATTGCGGACCGATGTGTGCCAATAACATCGAACTGCTGTACAAAGGCTGCTGATGCTGATGCTGCTTTTGTTGTTCACTACCACTCAGATCGAGGAAGTGAAACGAAACGAAGTGAAACGGAGGCGATGCATTAACTTACGCATTGGGTGAACTGGGATGTTGTGGTGCAGGGTGGCCAGTGGTGGTGAGCCCGGCTAGCCGCGAGCGAACCAGAAAGGAAGTGAAGAGTGCGTCTTTTGTTGTTGCTGCTGCTGCTGATCGACTGTTCTTTTGACGACCAGAAAGAAGGTCTTTATAAGAGATGTGTCAGGAATGGCACTCAATGGACAAACAGTGAAATAGTTGGCACGATGATTTCTGGTGGTGGTGGTGGCTGTTGTGGTGATGGTCAGGTCGTCTGGAGCAATGCCGAGGAAATGACAGAGACAGAGAGGAAGACGTAGCAAGCAGATGAGAGAAAGATGAAGAGCGGATGAGTCAGCCGAGCTTGTTTATACTTTCTCTCTCACACTCTGTTGCTAACAGCAACAACAGCTGCTGCTGCTGCGTGCCGCGCAGCTGCTCTGCCACGCTTTGAAAACGGCGAAATTGGCGCCAATGGCGCTGCAGTCGCCTGCGAGAATTTTCCAGAATTGAGCAGCAAATTGAGCCAGTATCGATGACAACTGCTTCTGCTTTCTACCTTCAAGATTGATGAGTTGATGGTCCTTGGGAAGCCCAAGGGAACGCTCTCTGCCTAGTTGGCTGCTGCTTCCTCCTCCTCTCCTTCCAATCTACGCCACCAGATTTACAGCCTGCTGCCTTCAAGTAAGTGCATTTCCTCTCAATTTATTGCCATCTCCTCTACTCTTCTACTCGCTAAGCACCCACAGACACATTTATCAATTGATTAACGGCGAACAGCTGCTAATTACCGCCTCCTCCGTCGAACAACTGCTGACAGCCCCAGCGAAAGCAACTGCTTTCACCGTCTGATGAACTGGTGGAAGAGTATGGCAATGGATTTACACTTTGATTTTTGGCCTACTTTTTCACTAGCAGAGAAAAATCAGCCTTTTGAAATGTACTAGACAGAGAGAAGTGTATTTATGACCGACAATATATTTCTCGGCGCTATTATCGGCTGCTGCTTTTCTGTGATTCACCTGAGTGAGCATTTTCATCATTACTGCTGCTGCTGCTGCTGCTGTTATGGTAAATGTGGGCACCTAGAGTAAACAACACTTACCGTACACCCAAACTTTGGGTGCTACTACTACTACTAGCACTATCCAGGCTTCCTTTGCCTCGTGCTTATACAAAAGAAGCGAAAGAAGAAAGCGGCGGAGACACTGTGACCGAGCAAACGACACGCAAATTACACTCTGGGCACACACACAAAGTGGTGCTGTTTTCCCTTTTCCTTCCCTCCCCAAAGTGAAAGTGATCGCAGAAAAAGGGAAAAAGTGGCAGTGCCGTCACCGAAGCCAGCAAAGTCACCACCAGCAGCAGCAGAAGCAGCATACGAAAATATCTTTTGCCCGAACTGTAATGTCATTAGTAACTAGGCACTCACTCTACCACGGCCACTGCCGCCGAACATTTGTGAATCATAATCCGATTAATAATTAGTCAGCAGTGGCAGATGGAAGCAGCAGTACTGCTCCTTTGCTCAAGTACTGCATTTTGGCCGGACTCACATATTCACCGAATTGGTTGGCATTTGTTTGCCAAGGCAGCACTACAGAATATTGTACAAAATATCGGGATTCCAATGCATTGGCATGGTGGCAGTCTTCGGTGCTGATAATCAGAAAGGAACAAATTCTTTCGGAAGTCTCTCCTCCAGGGCGGCCAACGATAGATGCAAAAGTTCTCCCTTGTGAACATAAACAAACTCAGCTGACAGGCTTGGCAGGGAAGAGTGTGAGAGCAGATGCGCGTTGTGAACAGACACAGCGCCACCTAGCAATCAGTTAGAAAGGCTAATGCTAAAAATCATTGAACTCCCAAACTTAACACAAAAACAGAGAGTACTCCCCAACAATAACCCTAACCTAATATAACAGCGAGGCCGCCGAAGGCGGCCGAGCTAAAAGGAACACCCCAACAATAACCCTAACCTAATATAACAGCGAGGCCGCCGAAGGCGGCCGAGCCAACGAGAACACCCCAACAATAACCCTAACCTAACATATCAGCGAGGCCGCCGAAAGCGGCTGAGCCAACGAGAACACCCTAACAATAACCCTAACCTAATATAACAGAGAGTACCCCCCAACAATATCCCTCACTTAAGGTTATTGTGGAAAAGTGCCCATTGGTTCAACCACTTTCAGCAATTTTTATGTTGTGCGAGGTTAAGGTTATTGTCGGAGGTACTCTCGGTTATGAAAGGATTATTGTTGAGGTGTTGGCTCAACCACTTTTGGTGGTTTTGCTGTTATATTAGGTTAGGGTTATTGTTGGGGAGTACTCTCTGATATGTTAGGTTAGGGTTATTGTTGGGGTGTTTCCGCTGGCTCGACTGCCTCACCGTTATGTTGGGGTAGGATTAAGAATGGGAGTTTTGATTAAAACAGTTAAGAAAAACTGATTTTTTGCTTTTTTGCCCGAATTTTATTTGAATTTCTTTGAACTTGATTATTTTTTGCTTTACGAAAACTCCCGGCGGCAAGTTACGCAAGCTAAGCTAGCAGGCAGATGGCGCTCCATATTTTTGAGAAATGGCTGAGCGACATGAGACAGGCTGACAGGGTCGTATCAGTCGCCTGTACTAGCTGTGTCAGCTGGGTTTGTTTATGTTCACCAGGGAGAACTTTTGCATCTATCGTTGGCCGCCCTGTCTCTCCTCTGACTTGTCCAGAGATAAAGGAGAAAGTCTTTCTTAGGCCCCGTACTCGCAGGTCATTAGAGGCTAACAAGAAAACGGTTTTTGCCGTTCAGCAGAAAGCCGTATCATCAGAGTACATCCAATATATTGTCTAGTCGGCTCTTTCTTTCCCATTTTCTACACTTTGTCTTCTTCCTTCTTTCTTCTTCTTCTTTCATGTTCTCTCATCTTGGCAATTAATTACTCCTCCGAGTCGATCAAATTTATATTTGCCAAGAAGAACACGGTGACTTTCCTTCTATCTTCCTAAGTCTATGAGATAGAGTATGTGTGTTCCGTGAACACTTTCTTGACACGGCGCAATTTTGTATAATTTGGCCCCTTTTTTGCAGTGATGGTGGCGCATTCACCGTTATCACCACCTCTTGACTGGTAAGAACCAGTAATAAATTGCCGCATCTCACACAAAAGCGCTACACAAAGTTGAGTCACACCATTCTTGTTGAGAAATAATGAAAAAGAAGAAGATGCAGCAGCAGCAGAAGCACAGACGCTCTCATTCAAAAGCCAGTGTACTCAAAAGAAGCCAGCAAGCGTCTCCTGATTTTATAATTCCCCTCTCACCTTTTTTATGCGTAATTTTTGCACTGCACTTCGCTGCTTCACAAGTGAAAGTTGCAATTTAGCGTGAATAAAGAAGACTCTGCCGTTGGTGAGGAGTACTTTTTGTATAGTACACACAGAAGCTACCTTCAGAGAATATACCATCATTTTCTTCTGCTTTAGCTCAAGTCCATCTACTTTATTTAAATGAGAAAGACTCAAGAGGGGAATTTCAGGGTAGGAAAAAGTGTGGATGCTTTTTTTCTGGCTCCGGATTCCTGGCATTTGAGATAGTTGAGTGTGGTCAGCAGATAACGGTTAATACTGCTTTTCCTTTGAAAGTAAAAAGAAGAGGGGGAAATTGAATATTTTGCCTCGATAATGACGGCTTAATGGAGAGGAAAAAACGGCAAATTGATGGAAAATTGATATGCCACTGCGGAAAGCTACCGCTGAGAAACTTCAGCTTTGTCAGCTTTGTCAACAGAAAAGACAAAAGAAAGACAGGAGAAAAGTGAAAAGCCGCTGAACCGACCACAAGTTTTTTCTTCTTTTTCTAGTTAGTGGGCAGAGAAAACGATGATGATGATGATGATGAGAGAAAGCTCGCACGCTTAATTTACATGCTTGATTTTGTTTTCTTCTCTCTGTTTTTTTGCAGCTGCTTTGCATTCCTCTGAATAATATTGCCCACTTTCACTATATACCCTTCCTCGACCCATCACTGCCCTATCTCTCTGAACCTTCAATTGACATGTGTGCAATTATAAATTGAAGAATGTGCCTGTTTGTGAGAGTGCTACCCAGCGGCTCTTCTCTCTTCTTCTCTTCTTTCCCCTGCTCATCATCATCATCAGCATCATTTCACCCGTTGCCTTTTGACGCTACGGTGAAAGAGAAAGGAAAAAAATGTTGCTCCAGTTTTGCCCCAGTCTCTGCAAATGGATGTATCGATCAGGATGCACTGTGTGTGTGTGTGACGGTGATGTAAAAGAGAATTGCTATTTTTCTCTTTCCTTTTCCTTTCCTTTCACCACGTTTTCATTCAGTACGAGGCACTACCACCACCACCGATGATGCTGATGATGGTGATGATGGTGCTACACGCGCGCGTCAAAGTGCGAGCCGGGCAAAGTGAGTGCGCGCCCTGATGGAATCGAGGAAATGGCGCCAGCCAGCCAGTCAGTCAGAGTCAGTTTGTGTCTCAACACACCTCGTCACAAGAGGTGCAAGTCGAGAGAAGAAGGGGAAGGCCCAGAAGAATAACGGGAAATAATTTCCCGTTTGAGACAGAGTGGCAAAAGCAGAAACGGCAGCAGCAGCAGCTCCCACTTGACATATTGCCCATACGCTCATGAACACTCACTCTCTCACTCACTCTCCGGCTCCTCTCCTCTCCTGTCAATATTGACTTATCCACAATTTCTCCTCTATTCTTTCTCTATTCGGTGCCAATGTTATTCGAGGAGGATGCAGCAGCAGCATCAGCGGCACTGTTCGAATTTGCCCAAAGGAGGCAGTGAGTACCATCACCGGCGCCGACCATACCGCATACAACACACACACACACACAGACTGTGTCTTCTCAATTAGGCCACTGATTCTGATGCAGTCACAATGTGTATGTCCTCTTTCAATCACAGACTAGGTGTAAAGTGAAGAGAAGAGCTGAGACGACGGTTTCAGTGTACAAAGAGTGAGTTGAGTTGAGAAGACCCTAACATTAGCATAACTGAATGCAAACTGCGAAAAAAGAGTAAAACTAAAATGATTACACAGCAACAGCATTAACTACCACTGACAAAACAGTGCAGATGATGATGATGATGAGGGTGGTTGAAACGGTGCTTGTGATGTGCCACTGAAACCGCAGCACCGCCTAATGAGATGAGTTTCTCTCTTTCTCCCTTTTTCTACTTGACATCAGCAAATCGGCAAATGAAGTGGATGAGCGCAGACGACGGAAATATTGAGAAGTGATGAGCTCATCTGACTGGCTGCTGTGCAAAGGTTTTGCACTTGCTGCACTGATATACGTGCACGTTAAAGCGGATAAAAGTGCCACTGATGATGATGTTTTGTAAGCTTTAGAAACGGTTATTTTTGTCCTTCGTTTACACAGTCGGTTAAAAAGAGAAGAACTTTTTTCAGGCTAAAGCACTTTAATTTACCTGGTATTTTCAGCCTGACTGCTGCTGACGACAAATTCCAATGAAGACGGTGATGGTAATGATGATGATGATGATGTTGGTAATGGAGATGGCGAAGGAAAAAACGACAGCTCTATTCATTTAATTAGTCTCTAAATGTCATTGATATGTTCTGACGGGTCGATAACGGGTACAACGAACAAAAAAAGTACGGCGAGTAATTGCTATCGACAGCAGCCATCTTCTTCTGACTTTTCTGCCTTACCATAGCTGATGAGGACGCTTGATCAAGCACACTTTTCTTCTTCTTTCTTTCTTTCCTTTTTCCGCCGTCATTAATAATTAAGCAGCAATTGACAGTAATACTATTAATAATGGAGGGTGAACAGAGGGGACGACCTGTCCACTGGGGTGGCAATCATCTCGATTGTGTTGAGGTTGAGGGGAGAAAGGGGAGAAAGTGAGTAAGTACTGAGTATGACCTAGAAGAAAAAAGAAGTAGAAAAAGAAGAAAAAAAGTCTTTATGTCAAGGGCTAGTTAGTCTAAGGCAGAAAAACAAAGTCTTACAAAGTCGGGGCCGTTGTGTGCACCGCTTTACTTTCGCCTGCTTGTGCAAAACTCGGCAAAAGATTTGAATGTACAGTGTGTGTGTGTGTGTAACTGTGCACATTTCACTCCCCATTTGAATGTGTGTACTTTGTTGCTGGCATTACTTCTTTGCCAGCCCAGCTTGCTGTTCCATGTACTTCAGTCTTTTAATTACTGCTGACACTGGGCACACATATTCTGTTGGTGCTGGAGCTGGTGCTGTTGTTGCAATGTCAAAGCTGCTGTTGCTGTTGCTGGCGGCTCCGATGACGGCGGCCAACTAACTACGACGTAATACTAATTAGCGCCGCGTTCACAGTACATTTCCAGAAAAAGTTTGCAGTTGGGGCTGCTGCTGTTTCTGCTGCTGAAAGCTTAGCATTGAGAGCTGATAGGTAGTAGCAGAAGTGCCTCGCCCTACTCTACGCCATTAAACTTCTAGTGCTTCATTAGTGAAAGGTGCTGCTGCTGTTGCTGGTGCTGCTAAAAATCACCGAAGAGAGAAGGGTACTTAGCAGAATTGGACATCACGAAGCTGCCCAGAAAGCGACTGGTAATAAAGAAGGAAGGACTTCGAAATGCCACCATTTCCAACTGTCAACATTGATACACTTAATCGCCCCTGATTCGGGGATTCAGGCAAGTGAATGCGACTACTTTTAAAGTCACCACCACCACCACCACTGCTGCTGCAGCAGCTGTGTTACAGGGCGTCAGAACTGTGAGTTTGAAGCAGTAAGCCAATTTAAAATTTAATTTAAATTAAAAGGAAGAAGAACACTGGTGAGAGTGGTGAGCGTGTGGTGTTGGCAGTGGGAAAAGGCCATCACCATTAGCAGAGAAGAGAAGAGCAGCAATGGCAATGGCAATTCTTTCCTTTTTCCCATCTTTCTTTCTTCATTCTTCCCAGTCCCGTCAATGGCAATTTTCACTACTCACACAGTAAGCCCCGGCCCTTACGGTTAAAGTGTGGCACCAGTAGTGTGTGGAGAAAGACACTGCGCCTCTTTTTCCTCTTTTTCCCTTTTCTTACTACTTTTGCTCCTGTTCCTGCTCCTGCCAAAGAAAGTGATCTAATGAGAGTTGAAAGCAAAGGAGCAACGGCAGCCTGAAGAAAAGAACGAAAAAAGAATAGCAGAGATAGGGGAAAAAGAATACGAAAGAAAGGGAGAGAGTGCAACGCAGCGCCTGAACCTGAAGCAGGATTAAGAATCTGTTCGATATCTAATTAAATAGAGATTAGGTCGTTGGCAGTAGTCTGTGTCTGCCTGCCTGCCTGCCTCCTTGTGTAGGCTGCTTCTCCTTTTTGGTGAGCACAAGAAAAGGAGAAAAGGAAAGCCCCTGTGTTCCTGGCACACATCATCCTGCCTTTGCCTGCCTCGCCATTATCGTTCTGTGAGCAGTGAGAGAATGAGTGCTGACACAAACTTTTCCCGTTTTTTTTTCTTGGCTGCTACTTGAGCAGCAGCAACAGCAGCATCCATCCAGGTAAGGCTGGCGCACTCTTTTTTGTTTCCTTTTTTTTCTTTCCTTTTCGAGCACGTTTGCATCATGAGTAGCAGAAGCAACAGCAGCATTTTCCAAGTATTCAAGACCTAAGACCTAAGAGTATGGCAGTGCCTAGTCATCTTTTTTTTCTTCAGACAGGCACACACACAACAGAACCCGACAATCCATCACATGGCACTTGACATTTTGCCATAAAAAGGGAGGGGGGAAGAAGAAAGGAGAAAGAGGAAGTAGAGGAAAATGAAAGTTCACCGAGGTTTCCAATGAAACTGCGAGTTCCCATTCTGCCCTTTCCTTTTCTGTTTGGGCCTCACTCAATTTGGACAGGCTGCTAGCACTCCTCATCACATCAGCACTGCAAGCGAAAAAAAGCTGCAAAACAATTGTCCTAATTGAGTGTGCCTCTGAGCAGCAGCGGCGGCCTGGTGACTTGTTCTCTGTCTTCACATCATCAGTAGAAATGTTTGTCTGCTTTGAGGGAGAAATAGGGAAAGTGAAAAGAAGAAATGAAGGAATTTTAGCCTGTGTGTGTGTTTAGTGTCTGATGTTGCTGCTGCTGTTGCTGTTGCTGCAATCAAGCAGCTGCTGCTGTGTCCTTTGTTAGCAGTGCTCAAAAGTGAGGCGACAGTAGAAGAGTGAGTGAGTGAGTGCTCAACATTTGGCGCTAGTACTTCTCAGTTTTCACTTTTTTTGCCTTTGGTTCTTCTTTTACATTCCACTTTCCCAAGTTGTGCCATTCGAAAAGTTACAGTTAAGGCAACCGTCACTCGAACTTTAGAGTTTTACATGTCTCTAATAGTTTCCATGTAAATTTTCATTTTACATTAAATTTATACAAATTTCGGCTATTGTACCCAAAATTTTGGTTTTTGTCTTAAAATGATCCTAAAGAGTTAATCTTGAGCTCTATTGAGGATTTTAACAAAATGTTGTTTTGAAAATTTTTTACGATTTTTCAAAGTTAAAAAACGTGTTGTTTTCAACTTCAACTTAATACAAAACAACAACAAAACAATATTTTGCCAAAATCCTCAATAGAGCTCAAGATTAACTCTTTAGGATCATTTTAAGACAAAAACCAAAATTTTGGGTGCAATAGCCGAAATTTGTATAAATTTAATGTAAAATGAAAATTTACATGGAAACTATTAGAGACATGTAAAACTCTAAAGTTCGAGTGACGGTTGCCTTAAGGAAAGCTTTCCACCAGAGTAGCAGCTGTAAAATTAAAGTACTTTCTTTTTATTTGAGACAGTGAAATTGCGTTCAGTGGAAAATCATATGTAATGTAAATAAGAGAATTCTCTGATAACAAAGAAAAAGGGGGAAAATTTTGAAACGATTCCTAAAAAAATTTAGAAGTGAGATAAAACAAAGACTTTTAAAATGAAGTAAAAATAAAAATATGAGAACGTTGTAATTCTGAGAATTCTCTTTTTCAGTGGCCATTGTTTCAGTAGTCCAAGTGATCCTTAGTTTTTTATGTTATTTGTTTCTCTCTTTTTCTTAAGCTCTGCAGCAGCAGCATCAGAGAACAACATTTGAAAAGTTGTGTTCAACATTCCTAAAAATAGCTTTTTAGGCCAATTGTGCAAAGTGGACAGGCTCAAAGTAGGCAGTTGCCTTTCCTCTTTTACTCTGACGCACTTCAATGTCAATTTCGGTTCTCTTTCTCTTCTTCTGTAACAGTTTGCTCATTAACGGAGAGAAAGAACAGAAAGAGATGTGTGTGAATGAGAAGAGAGCACTGAAAAATGAAAAGCAAATTTGGACTCTGCCATTGCCATTGAATTGAATTTACGGTTAGCAGCAACGCTGCACAAAACAATGCACACACTTGTACTTGCACTTGATTCACAGTCCTTTTCCATTCTTCTTCTTCTTTTTCTCCTCTGCCCACCTTCCCAATTTAGAGTCACAACAACAGCGGCATCAGCATCAGCAGCTTTCAACTTGAAAGAAAGTGAGAGCTTGAGCTTTTTTCCGAGCGAGTGCACAGTGAACAGTGCAGAACATTGAAGGTGCCAGTGCCAGTGCCAATGCCACCGTTTTCAGGCAGTTTTCACCTAATGACTACACCATACTCTGCTCGGAATGAATCGATGCGTGCGTGAGTGGAAACTAAAAGTGTTGCAAAAAGATAGAGTATTCTTTTTAATCGAATGAAATAGAGAATGAGGAAAGAATGAGAAACAAATTCACAGTCAGAGCTCTTTGTCACAGTCGTCGTCGTCGAATGGGTTTTGTGTGTGTGTGAAAGAAAAAGTAGGCAGCAGTTTGGACAGGTGATGCTTCAGATTCAGAGAGTTGGTTTGACTGTGTTTGTGTTTGTGTTTGTGATTTGACGGTTTTTGTGCAGATCAATTATTTAAATTGCAGCTTTTCACTGTGTGTGTGTCTGTTTTGCTGCTCATTTCTCTCGTTGATGAACGGCGGGCCTCGCTGCACTGCATTTTCAAGCCGTAAGCGCGAGAAAATAAAAATATTATTTGGCTTGTACAAAGAAGCAGGACGTCCGGTACAAATGAAATAATAAATGATAAAGTAACAAATGAAAATTGCTTTGTAAAAATAGAGCCGACAAGAGGGTAGTGGAAGTGGAGGTGGTGGTCGATATGAAGACGACCATATAACGAATTGATGCTTTCTGGTGGTGAAAGAGAGAGAAAAAGAGGAGAAAATGGCGAGCCCTGCTCAAAACAATGGAATTAACAATGTGTGTTTGTGAAGTAGAGAAAATGAGTGTGTAAATGGAAAAATCGAGTAGAGAGCAAATAGCAACAATTAAAAAGAGAGAGAGAGAGAATCGTAAAAGAAGTGAGCAGGTGAAGGTTGGAAAGAGGAAAAAGGATCGGAAGAGAAATGTTGAGGACAGGAAAGTGAGTAGAGACGAAAATGAGAGAGGAGAAAATAAAGAGTGTGCATCACTGAACACATCCACCGCTTCCACGATCGAGTGGACCACCGCTGGAAACAGTTGAACTGTTGAGAGAAAAGAGAGAAGGGAAAGTTCAGGTTCATTTTCGTTTTTTTCACTAATAATAGTGGCTAGCAGCCGGAAAATAGTAGCGAGTGGCCAACGTGCGTGCCAGTCTCAGTCTGTTCTGTTTTGGCATTCTAAAACAATGGACAATGCTAAAAGACTTTTCAAGCAATTAGCAGTGATAACTGGAATTTTTGTGAAAGTTTTTGAAACTGATAAAGTGTGCGTTTCGAAGGAAACAAAGACTAAAAATTTTGAAGGACAATGGTGAAAGTAGACTGTGTGTATGTAACAAAAAAGCATTTGTTTTGTTGAGTTGTAAAGCTGTAGAAGTTGAAATTAATATCCTTCTGAAAATATTTCATACTGTCAAAGTTAACGATGCTTATAAGATGTGGCAAAGATATAACGTTGATAAAAATAAAATAAAAAAGGGGTATTTCATTTTGTTGTATTCACTTGAAGAGCGATATAGAATCGAAGATGTTCCGCTTCGCTTTGACCGCCGAATGCCACGTGTCAGAGACCTTCTTGGCGACGAAGCGGCGGATGGTGCCCCTCCTCCCCTCACTGTCGAGGTCCTCGGTGCTGGCCCGATTGGAGGAGTGGGCGGAGGAGTGGGAGTGGGTGGCCGCCTGTGACACTGACGAGGGAATGTAGCACTGGTAGTGGGTGTGCCGACGCATGCTGGCGATCTTCGATTTGCAGCCGCTCTTCTTCCCCGAACCGGCCCGGGCGATGTCCTTCGTCTCCAGGTCGTACGACTCGATGCGGTCGAGGTTGGCGTACACCTTCACATTCTCAAACTTGACACTGCTGCCGGAGTGGTCGGAGGCGGAGGAGGCGGCAGCTTGGAGAGGTGGGTGGACCGAGGAGACCGGGTTGCTCCGGGTGCTTTTGTTGGAGCTGGGCAGCACGGCAAAGTCGGCCGATTCGACAGAGTTGCACTGCGTTTTGGTGAGCAGGCTGTGCGCGGAGACGTGCAGAGGCTTCTTTGGTGATCGGCTGGGTTCTGATTGGAAAAAGAGTGAAAAAGGTGTTATTTGAAAAAACGTTGCTTTTTATAAAATCACCATACCTTCAAAAAGCGTCAAATCGGCGCTTATCGTGGAGAGGCCGTTGGTGCGACTGTTCGTGTCGCAGTCATCTGTGTCCGGCGAGACAACTATCGTCGCCGACTTGGCACCGTTCAACCGAGGGTCAATTGATCCCTGAGAGGAGGATTTACTTTCCGGTCCACCACCACCTCCTCCTCCCCCACCTTCCTCCAGATTGGACTGCTGACTCTTGATGAGAGACACCTGACTGTCCTGGTCGAATTCGACGTTGAAAAGCTTCTGCACGCTGAAGATGGGGCTGATGATCTGCACCTGCAGGCCGCCGAAGCGGTACTTGGTCTTGGCGCTGAGCAGTCGCAGCACCAGCACCTCCTCCGCCTGCTCTTCGATGTTATTTGGTGTGCTGTTGTGGTGGCTGTGGTGGTTGCTGTTGTTGTTCAGATTCGTGGGGGAGGGCGTCCGGTGGCGAGGATTGTTGAACAGCTCATCCTCGACGATGTACCTGAAGAGGGATTAAAGATTTAATAATTTCTGTGTAAAGCTAAAAGTTATCCAAAAGTACTAAAAAGTACGCACAGGTCGAGATTGACACAGTCTCTTTTGCTGTTCGCCGCAGCTAACGTGTCCGGACAGGAGGACTTTCGACGTCGTGGTAAGATGTTCATCTTTTGTTGTGGTCGATGATATGTTAGCAAACAAACATGTACGGGGGTAAAACTACTACAAATTTCAGGCGCACAGGTAATAAAAACAAAGTGTTAGGAGAACAAAATGTCCCAGTTCAGGCTCAGTTGAAGAACACTAGTAGTTGTATAAATAATTATTCATACAAGCAATTTGTTTTTGATGCACAGTACACATAAACATAGTTGGCGTATAGCGAGTAAAAAATTCTTCAGCGTTTTTATGCGTTAAAACAAGAGCAGCAGCAGCCGCATCAGTAAATAACAATCAAAAGACGCATAACAACAATAACAACAATAAAAGAAAATGACATTTGATGATGACGATGATGATATAATAAAAATTTAAATGCGCGATAACCTCGGTGCAATTTAATATGATGATGATAATAATAATGCAAAGTGAATGCAGAAAGTAAAATGAAAGCAGTAAAGGTAGAGTTGCAGCGGTAAAGGAAAACGAGGATGGATGCGTCGGCAGGAGTTGACAGGTGGTAGAGGAAGAAGAAGAGGAGAAGGAGGAGGTTGTCTTCTGCTTGCAAGGTGAGAAGAGCGGTGGCTAATTCAGTTGTGTAGGCTGAAACAGGGCAATTGAAGTTGGTGGTCGGAAGAAGAAGAGAAAATAGAGCAGCAAAAGCGGCGATGCGATCGAGTCGAGGTATAAACTGCAACTAACGAGCAGCAGTGCTCGGCACAGCAGGTCTCATTCCTCTGCTCTTGCCCCCGCACCCGACGATTCTCCAGGGCTCAGGCATCGCTCGTTTGCTCTCTTGCTCTCTCTCTCTTTCTTTCTCTCTCTCTCTCTCTCTCTCTCTCTCTCTCTCTCTCTGAATCTGTCCCACGGTCTCACGACGCCGTTTGCAGAGGCAACGCTGCTGGTGGTATTCCTCTCTCTCCACCGCAATTCCGCACCAAGCTGCAAAGGCGCTTGGTGTGCTCCTCCGCATTCTCTCTCTCTTCTCACATTGCGCCTGATAATAATTTGCCAGACCAGTAGTCGGAAAAATGGGGAAATAGAGAAAGACAGACTCAGCAAAGTTGCACACACCAGCACAGAGGCCAATTCGCTGGCTTGTTCGCTTGGAAAGTGAGAAGGATGAGGAGGAAAAGGCTGGAGTACAAAGCACTCGACAGTACGGTGACACCGACGCCGATGAATCCTCCTGCTTTTGCCTATTCTTTTTCTTTTTGTTCATTCTCCTGCCAATGTACAGCATCAGCGGTCAGTACGGTTGCTCTCTTTTTCCGACTACTCAGCAAGAAGAAGTGCAACACCAGCACCAGCAACAGCAACTGCAAAGTGCTTTTCAATTAGCCGCTTTCAGGGTGCCGTGCAGGCAGTGTCACTGTCATTTGCCGACAATTTGTAGGGGGCACAGTAGCAGGCCAACTGAAGCAGCATCAGCAGAACAATCACCACTCGAATCAGCAGCAGCAGCAGCAGTCGATCGTCAGTGCATTGTGTCAAATTGGATCAGCAATATAGCAGAGAGAGAGGCGAATCTGTCTGGCTGCGAAAAAGCAGCCTCTTCTCCCTCTTTCCCCCTTTTCATTTCATTCTCTCCAGTTTTTGTCAATATGTGGCAATCAATAGGTAGGATCGGTAATAGAGAGATGACAGCTGGGCTGCCTTTTTCCTTTTCTTCTTCTTCAGCTGCTTTTGTTGCTCGATCAATCACCATCGACCGCAAGCAGTGATCGGTGAGCAGGCATCTGCCTGCCTGCCTGTTGTCGAAGATAAAGGCAGACTGAAGATGAGAGACATTTTCAGTACGTTGGGAAGCTACCGCGGCAACAGCAACAAAAGCAGCAGCAGCAGGCGTCTCTTTTTGCTATTTCTATTATGTGAAGGCATCAGGGCGAGCTACCGCTGCCACCACCACCACCGGTCATCCAGGATTCCCTTCATTTTTCTTTCTCTCCCTTTCTGTAAATATTACAAATTACTTGCAAATTAAAAGTAGGCATGCTTGCACCGGCAGCAGCTAGCGGCTAGTGCACCAGTGCAACTCAGAGTCAACTTTTTTAGGGCACTCTGCTAACTATCTGCTCGCTAACTGCCTAAAAACGACTGACTAACGAACTACTGACTAACTAAAGCTGCAGTTTGCAGCAGCAGCAGCATTTGGTCTTCCACTTAAGCTAATTTGTCGTGCATCGTGAAAAACGGTGCTCCAGCTCCTGTTCCATCAAATGGTGTTGGAAAATTTGCAAGAAATGCATTAAAAATTAATGGAAGGACAGAAAGGAGAACTCAATGAAGGCTTTCGCAATGATGCATTGCTGGTGGTGGTAAATTAAATTTTGTAAAAAGGAAAAACTTTTATTTACTGTGGCCATAGGCTGCTGCTACAAAGTTTGACACGCACAAGTTTGGAACTAGTGCTGTGTGTTTTATACTTTTCCAAATTTTAGCACAGTTGTCGACAGCTGTAAGCAAACGCTTCTTCTTTTTTATTCTATTTTTCTTGTCGATGCATTGAAAATTCTCTAGAGAGGGAAATCTAGGCAAACCAAAATGCAATTTAGCCAATCAATTTGCGTGACCAGTTTGATGAGCACTGGTTCTTTCCTACCAGCTACATATTTAATCCGTAGTTCCCCAAAATAGAGACGAAATTCCGATTGCCAAGTGCATCCGTACAGAAAAAACTGGAAAACTTTTCCCACTGCTTCTTCTTCGATTGTTAATTACCAATATTTGTTTATCAGTTTGTGCTTTTTTACCGAACAGGCACAAGCACACACTGAGGCACTTTATCTTTTCTTTTTCTCTTTTACTGTAAACATTTTGGCTAAATTAATTTCATTAAGAGCCTTAGCAGCAGCATCATCATCCAACTAGTGGAACTCCTAATCTCTATCCACACACAAGCAAACACAAACCAAAATAGTGTGCCAAAAAAATATGCTTTGCGCCGCAGACGTCTTTTTTCGGTTGGGAAAAAAGAACAGCAAGCGAAGATAGAAAGTGGCCAAGTGGTCAGTGAGCTAGTGTGTGTGTATATGTGTATGACCATAGGACCAGCGTGACGAAACAGTCTCAACCAACATGTGCCAAGAGGGTTCATTTGTTGTCTCGCCTCGAAGCTGGCAGGGAACTGGCAACTGTACAACAACAACCACTACTATCCCCATCCAATTTATTTAATGCTCGCAGAGAAATATAAAAAGAGAAGAAAGAGAGGACGAGTGCACGAAACTCACTCACTCACTCACTTGTTTGTGTTGGCTGGTTGGTTGTGTGCAAAGCTGTCACCAGGACTGTTTTTGCTGTACCTAACGCACACATACCGACAGGCAGACTGAATGATGATGATGTACTTTACTGAGGAGGAAAATGAGGAAAAGCAAAAATGGTTAAAATTGAATGCAAACAGAGTTTGCGGGCCAAAGAGAGAAAATGAGGCAACGACAGAAGAAATTGCTTACCTTGGAGAGCGAATAAATATACAGTTTTTCAATGAAAATTGAAATTGAACTTTCCTTTCAGTCAAGCTAAGAGAGAGAGAGAGAGAGAGAGAGAGAGAGAGAGAGAGAGAGAGAGAGAG
>JAALOO010000223.1_pt1 | contig 51840 bp, 41 predicted proteins | sample 7257641 | NCBI WGS metagenome assembly JAALOO01 (sample SAMN14085613, study PRJNA598686) | mite metagenome | biome: ENVO:01001000; feature: ENVO:01001002; material: ENVO:01001226; isolation source: single female mite from University of Michigan culture on fish food culture... ...
CTCTCTCTCTCTCTCTCTCTCTCTCTCTCTCTCTCTCTCTCTCTCTCTCCCTATCATTGCGAGCATTTGGCTGCAAAGGGGGCAACAAACAAAGAATAAAGTGCAGCGGCAGAGGCAATTACAAAATGCCAGAGCGAGACTCAAGCGAGACTGCACTGAAAACGGCAAACAGTGCAGCAGCCATTTCAATTGTTCAGTAGGCAATTGGCATCGATGATGAAAAGGAGAAAAGAAGGAAAAAGAAGGAAAAGTGGGAGGTGGAATTGCCTGCTCAATTCAACAGCCCAAAAAGCGAGCTGGACGGTGTCACCCTAATGAGGTCAGCAGCACCTGTTCCTCAGTCGGTCGGTCATTTGCATTGTGGTGTCCACAATGACACACCGTCTACTTCTCTACTTTTGCCTCAGAGTTTCAGTCCTCCTCCTCTATTTCTTCCTCTTCTCTCGCTCTCTTTTTTCCGTCAACAGCACAGGGAATGGAGTGTTCAGTGGCTATTTATAAACGCCACTTGAAAAGTACAGGCCACTTTTCCCTTCCTCAGTTCCTCACGTGTCCTGCTGCATTAATATTTATCCTTCAAATCGGTGGCAGAAGTAGCAACAGTAGTAAGTTGTTGTCCATGTTTGTGTGTGTGTGCACTCATAGCTGAGTGACTGACTGAAACTGTCGGTCGTTAGCTAACTGACTGGAAGTTGGTTCCTCCAAGTTCCCAAAGGTAGAGAAAAAAAAGTGAAAACGTGCATTGTCTTTTTACTATGTGTAAGTAGCTACTTTTCGGCAGTAGCCGAGAAGCTATCATTACACTGCACATTTTACATTTTCCTTTTCCCTTTTCAAGCTGCTGCTGCTGCTGCTGTCAATTCCTTTTGAATTGAGTGGTGTCCAACAACTGTTCACATCGCCACTCACTGACTGACTGGTCACTTCTCACAGGACTTTCTACTTTCCCTTTTTCCTGAAGATTTATTTGGTTTTATGATGCTAAGGTTTAGCAAGTTTTTTAATTAAACCTGATGATGGGAATGATAATTATTCTCAAAGTTATGATGTAATGATCACGCTTCTTCGGAAAGTTAGCTAGTCAGCATAGACACAAACACACCAAAACATGTTTTGAAAGAAAAATATTGACCCGTCATCTTCTGTTGTGTAAAAAGTGAGAAAGAAAACAAGGCACTTACCTTAGCTTTTCGGTAGTAGTTCCAGCCTTTTTTGACGTGTTGATTAGTACGTACTGGTAAGAGTGGTGGTGATTGATGGTACAGAACATAACAAGGGGATCATTGCACCGGTCGTCGAAGGTGCCGGCAAAAAAGAGGGAGCTGAAGTTGGTGTTGTTGTGTCTTCACTAGACTTCACAGGCTAATACCAGGCTCTTCAGGTGCACAGGAACTGACGATAGTTTCCGCAAATGATGATGATGATGATGACGACGACAAGTGGCTATTTATTAGCACCAAAAACAAAAATAGCATTTCGAAGCTCTATCAAACTCAGTCAAAGGTGAAAAGGATAAAAAACATGGCGGCCAAAGACCGATGCCAAAAGCCGCGGCCGCACTGCGGCGGGGACCTAGTAAATGACGTTACAAATTAAAAAACGGGCACATCGAAAACTTCGGTCTCTGGCCGCCTTGGGGTGAAACCTTGTGGTCAGCCTGGTGGTCAGCAAAGGTGAGCAAAGCTCGGACTGAAAATCGTTGTCAATCGAAATTGACTAACTAAATTGCACTTTCCAGTGGAAAACACAGTCAGAAAACACGCGTCATCAAAGGTGCAAAGGTTCTTGTGAAATGATTGCTCGCTGACTGCAAATCAACAGCCGAAGATCTAAGTTTAGCCGCCGCCGCCGCGCAAACGTTAGCTCAGCTGCAGTTCTCCTTCTCCTCCTCCTTCTTCTTCTTCAACAGTTTCTGCTCACTCACTCAAACATCAACTTCGAAACACTGTTCCTGCACTGCTGCTGTTTGTCGGCAAACACACTTTTGTACAGTGCACTTTGCTTTTCAATGCACCGCTCAATACCACTCTTTGCGCTAATGATGTAATCGAAGTGTGCCGCTGTCATTGAATCTCCTTTTCCTTCTCTCTCTTTCTTCATTTTATCAATCGGATGTACTCGCCTCGTACTGAAGGAAATTCAAGAGGAGGGGGAAAAAAGCATCCCTCCTTTTAACTTTGAGGAGTTGTACTTCGGTTTTTTATCCCTGTTGGTTTTACTGAATCAAAGCTGCCGACCACTACCACTTTTACTTTACAAAACGAACATTTGTGGCGGTAGTATTTGTGGCAGTTCATTTAATTTAGTTGACTACCTGTTGCCGTTGCTGTTCACCTTAACCTACATCATCAGTGTGTACGGCACTGTACGATTAACAGACGACGGTGGCGGTGGCGGCAAACTCATTTCTGTCTGTGTCACTGCATTTAGAAATCAGTTGTTGTTATTGGAAAATAGCTTCAGCACCTGTGTAATCACCGGTTGAGTAATAGCAATTTGCTGGTGTCTCAATTTCACCGCAAAACGAGTTCATTTCCGTTTCCTTTTATATTTTTCTCCGCATATTTTTGTTAAAGACTTTTTATCATTTACAATTTTTTTTGTGATTTTCGATATGAATATAATTTTCCATTGTCTTCAATCGCTTGTCCTGTTTTTGCTCATGAACACACACACACCTTTTGTATGTAAATGGAAGTGGTGCGGCCTTTTTATCTTCTCTTGTTTGCGGCTACTTGTTTTTAGTTTTTGTTGTTAGTTAACAAGCCAAATGCAAACGGTAATTGGCCACTTGCCATCGTCGTCGTCGTCGTCTTTGATGGCGAGGGCGGCGGACGACCAAGTCTTTCTGAAGACTGAATTGAAGTTTAAGGTTGGTGCTAGCAGAAACAAAAACAAAGACAGAAACAGACAGCAAAGCAAAGCAAAGCAAAGCAAACAAACAAACTAACAAACAAACTAACAAGCAAAGCTTTCATTCAACCTCAACTTCAACTCAAGACAAATCTGATTAGGCGCAATTACCTGTTCAGTGCACAGCTAGACATTACTGTACATTGCTTCTTGGAAAGTATTTTTAGTTTTTAAAGTCATTTTTGCTGCTGTTTGCGGTTGTCATTGCGTCTGCTTCAAGATCAAGAGCTGTTCAGTGACCAAGTCAAAATTGAGCTAAATTATTGCCAGGCAAAAATGGCCACTAAAATGTGCTTGCCAATATTTTTTTTTAGTTTCTAGTGAGCAGCACACATCATCATTTTGCTATTTTAAGTCCTGACTAAAATAATACACACATTTTCTTCTGATTTAGAAACTGCAAAATTTCCTGACCTTGGTAAACTGACCAACTGACCAGAAAGCGCAGCCATTGAATCACTCTGTCGGCCACCTGTTGGTCAGCTGAAATGCTGAAATGCTGCTGCTGTGCTCAACTGACCACAGCAAACAAAAATCTCATTTTTCTAGCCAAAAAATGTGCTTGTTATCAGACCATGTCAGAGGTGTTGGTCAGCAGCGGAGAAAGGCGCAAAATAGATCAAAACTGCTTCTTCGCTTCTTTCCAAAGCTCGAGCTTTTTCAGTCTGCGCTAAAGTGCTGACCTTTCTTTTCCTCGTCAGTGCAAACGAAGTGAGTGAGTGAGCGAGTATGTAGAGCGATTATTTTCTCGTTATCTCACACAGTCACTTACCACCACCAGCACTGACTACGTGCACTATTGGCACTAATGCTCGGTGTGTGTGTGATTACCGACGTCAGCCATTGCACAAGCCCCTGTCTCTGCCCTTTAAACTCCAACTTAAGGAGTAGATGGTGGTGGTGGTCAAGGACGAACCAAGTGGACCACCACCACACACACAAACACACAGACAGTGCTGATCATTACCGCCTGCTTATTATCACCGAATTAGCTATGATTACCATTGACAATGCAGCTACTGTTTATGCTGATGAAGTGTGCACAAACATTTTTAAGCTGTTAATTTTAAAATTTAAATTAGCTTAATGAAGCATCAAATTAGATTTACCCATAGAGAATACATTGGAACTGAATTCGAAACGCAATTTCAGTCGGTGTTGCCTTATGGTCAAAATAGTGCCACAGTACTCTTCACTGTACAGTGCAATCTTCAGTTTGAGCACTCCAGTGTCTATTTTGTGGCCAGGCAAATCAAAACAACAAGAAAGATCCCAACTGTCAACTGCTGAGGATTCATCCTACAAACGGAAATAAGTAACGGGTAAAAGTTCTTACTTTTCCTTACTGTCAACCACCTGCTCAATCTAATTTTGTTGTCCATTTTTTGCAGCTATCCGGTGCCACAATTTGACAGCAGCAGCAGCAGCTAACAGTTGACAGTAGAACTTCGATCCTCCTCGTCGTCGTCAGGCCAACGGCGCAGCAACAGCAAACCCTGCCGTACAGCTGCCGTACAATTGATTGATTACACCGTGGCGATATCACCCACCACACACAAGCAGTTTTTTGCAAATTTTTATCGTCTGGTGGAATTGTTGCTGTCTGTCTGGCTGGCCTATCAACAGCTGCATTAACAGTACTACTGTGAAGACTTCAGACTTCAGAGAGTCACAGCGTTACACACTGATTTAACTGCGTAGTCTTCTGCCGTGTTGTGGTTTTGCTAATGCCGTACAAATTCACCAGCACTTCGGCAGTCGTGTTATTGGTTGCAGCACTGTTCTTCACAGCATCAATTGCCATTGCTAGCACTGATCAACAACATCATCATCATCAGCAGCATCAAGTGAAACTCCCCGAACAGCAACAACAACAACAAGGCAAAAAGATGGCACCAATCTGCGGCGGAGTGTCCGAGGCTAAGGAGCCCGATGAGACGGTTATTTCCATCTTTGAGAGTGTAAGTGAAGTTGTTTTGATTTATCTTGGCTTCACATTTCATATTTCTTTTGCAGATCCGCCCTGAGCTGGAGAGCAAGCTGGGAGGCGGCAGTCTGTCGTCGGCCAAGCCGGTCAGCTACAAGTCGCAGCTGGTCAATGGCGTCAATTACTTTATCAAGGTTTGAGCAAAAGATGAAGTAGAAAAAATTGTACTTACTTATGTTTTCTTTTCTTTCTTTCTGTTGCAGATCGACCTCGGCAATGACAAGTACGCCCACGTCCGCGCCTACCGCTCCTTTGCCGGCGAAACCTCGCTGCGAGCCGTCCAGCCCGACAAGGCCCTCCTCGATGAGATTGAGTACTTTGACATTCAAGGCTGAGGAAAGATAAGAAGAGGTTGAAGTGAAGTGAAGTGCAATAATACTTGATGTCCATAACAGTCAGCCCAAAACAGTTCCGCTCTCTTCCTTTTTCTCTTCCTGTTTTTCCCACTTTATTTTCTCATAAACTCCTAGTGTGCAATTACCCTTTGCCGAAAGAAGTGGTACCCCCTTTTTCCCTTTTTCCCATTCTTTCCTCTGACACACACACAGTAAACACCGCAATTACCCCGCTAATTATCCCGGCGGACTAATTACCTGGAAATCCAGTAGAGATCGATCGATTCTTGCCGCTTTTTTTGAGGCAGTCAGTCTTTTTTTTATTGTACAGGCAGCGTTGTACTTTCTTCTCTTCTTCTTCCTCTTCTCCTTTCCTTCCTCAAGCCGAGCACCTTCTCAAGGGCAAACAGCGCCCCGGCCACCCAGAGAAGTCCACTGAGGAGGTAGAAGAGGAGGCGACAGTCCCGCAACGTCAGCAGGTCATAGTCGAGGGAGTTGGCCCGCCGCCGCCCTCGATGTCGTACCATGTTCTTCAGGTGGCCATTCGCCTCCTTCACCTCCCGAAGCCAGAACTCGTAGATGCCCGACTCGCGAAGGTGAGTGATCCTGGAAACGAGGATTATTGGCAACAAATCTTATCAACTTATCAACTTATCAATCAATCAATCTTACAGTCGATTGAGACCATCATTAAGTTCTGGTGGATTGCAAACGCTGAGCGGAAGAAAGTATGGCAGCACAAGCCGGTCCTCCGCCCCCCGGTACAGCATCGGCAGCCGGTGGACGTGGCTGTTGAAGACGTAGTCGAGGTAGTAGGCATCGGAGATGATCGCCTCCGAGCGGGAGGCAATTCGACCCGCCACCGAGCGCTCCCACTCGCCGGCCACGTCGTTTGAGGGGTCTGAAAAAGGAAGAGCTTTGATAAGTTTTCTTCTTTATCAGAGAAGATCACCTCCCTGGGATCACTTACTGGCAATGGAGACGCGGGACTTGTCGAAGGAGGGGTACCTCCTTTCATCTTCTTCCTCCTTCTCCGGGAGGAGTATCTCCACCGAGGTTTCGCCCTTGAAGAGAGTGATGGACATGTCCTCTTCAGCCAAGAGTTCTGACAGGGTGTCCACCTTCCGGTACGGCAGTGAGAAGGTGAAGAAGGCGAGCAGCTTCGTGGAACACATCAGGTGGAAGAGACCGGTGAGGAGGAAGAGATTTGGCAGGAGGAGAAGGTGCGGCAGTGCGGGAAAGCACTTTTCAGGAGTTTTGCCTCCTTCTTTCCTTCTCCTCGTCTTTTTCTTTCTAAGAGGCTGTTTCAGCAGAACTCTCACTGAATTGGGGAGAAAGCCCAGTCGGCGATACACCTTCCAAGGAACGATGACCAGCGCAGAGGCGTTGATCAGCAGAAAGGAGAGAAAGTAGAGGTAGAAGAAGGCGTAGTTGAACAGTTTCGCCGCCTCAAAGTCCATCGTCAGCGGCTCCCTCCCGGAGAGGATGCTGATCATGGGAATGTCGCCCAGAGGTTCACTAAACCGCACCAGCCGGGACACCCGGTCGTCCTCGAGGGACATCGGCGCAAAGGGCGTCAGCACAAACTGAACCGAGCCGTTTTCCATCTCCGGAAAGGGCAGAATCTCATCGCTGGCGTCGGGGATGAAGGCCAGGCGGGCGTCCATCTGCTTCGCCAGTTCGACTAGAATTCCCAACAATGGGCCGCAAATGGTGCTCGAGTTGCCGCCAGAAGAAGTTTTAAAGTCCCGCTGGTCGATGAACGGCTGCCAGTACTCCACGCTGAAGGTGAGCAGCAGGGAGGGGGTGACGGTGGTGGTGATGGGGGATTCAGGTGGTGAAAGTTGAGGGTGATGATGAGGGGTGACTGGAGCTTGAGCCTGGTGATCAGTGAAGTTGAGGCAGAATCGGGAGTTCTGCACGCTCATCCTCACTCTCAGCTCTGTGGTGCATGGTGTGTTGTACAATTGTGGTGGCAATGGTAGTGAAAATCTCAGTTTTCAGTTGCTGTACAGTTGGGAAGGAAAAATTTATCAGCACTAGAGAATGTTACGTGATGAGCTGCATACGAAATACCTTTTTTCCTGAAGTCGGAATACTTTTTTTGCGCCGTTGAGAACTTGAGCAACTGTGTCTGTGTCTGAGAGTGACAAACGGTTAAAATCAAGACAGCTTTTTGGCGGGTGGGAAAAGAAATCAATCAATCAATACGGCAAATCAATAGTCAGAGACAGACAGACTGAAAGACACTTTAGTTTCGATTGGCTGGCCAGGGAAAAATGTAATTAACTTTTCTGAAGAGAAGCTGATTCTATGGAAATTCCGGACTTTTTGACAAAAAAGAAGAGGGCAAAAAGAGGAAAGAGAGGGAAGGCAACAAAATTGACCTGTCTTTTTGTGCTCTTGTAATTGGCATTGTTCAACTAACTGCTCTTGAAACTCCGAGAGTTCACTCTGAGTGCAAGAGACAATGAGATATTTTGTTTATTTATGAGCCTGAGAGATTCCGAGAGAGAATAAAGACAGTCTTTTGTTGTCGGACTGATGCAACAGCAGCAGCAAAAACAACAGCAGCACCAGCACCAGCAACAACAACAACAACAAAGACCAAATCAAGAACACATGATGATATTTTTCCCTTGAAAAACATACCTTCTTATCAAGACGGAGCTTGCAATGAGCTTCACCATTGAGGTTTCAAGCAAAATCTCGATCATCCGCTTCTTCTTCTTTTTTATCACGTATGAAAGTGTAATAAAAAAGTGTGTTGTAGCATCGAATTACCAGCAGCACTCTGTCTGAAGGTGATAAGATTTCGAAGAAGAAGAAGAAAGAGTGGCGAGAGAGTGTTCAGCAGAAACCAAAGTAGAAACACTGTACAGCGAAATCACAGTCATCCAGTTCGTTTTGGGTCACGTACATTTCTTGGTTGGTTGCTTGGTGATAAACAGTCTTTTACTTTGATGCGCACACTGAGTTTACCAAGTCAAGTTACCAAACAGTTCAGCTCAACAAGTTCCTTCTAACAAAAGTCCATCATCACGACGATGTCCTCGAAGAAGGTTTCCTACGATCGACACTTTGACAAGGTCGGCTTCCTCGGTCAATCTCAGACATCGATGATGCTCGATGATCAGCACAGTGAGCTGAATGGAAGTGCTGGTGGTGGTGGTGATGGTCCTGGTGGAGGAGGTGGTGGTGATGGTGTACGACGACATTCCACCAGGACTGTTGTACGACAAACGATAATCGTCGTGACTTTCACCCTGCTGGCCAACGCCCTCCTTCTGGGCCTCTTCTGGTCTTTGGTGCTGAAGCCGGTGTTTCAAAATTCTAAAAGTTTAAATCAACAAGATGGCGTATATCAAGTGCTGAAAGGTGGTGATCATGGTAAAGTTTTACTTATCAGCTTTGAGCTTGAATCATCTAAAATTCTTTTCCATTTCTTGTCCTCTTTAGATTCGGCCCTACCTCACAACTTCAAAGATAGCTCTCTTTGTGGTGGTGGTGGTGACAATAACAATAACAACAACAATTGGACGGCCTACATCGACGAGAAGTGCATTCTCGTGGTGGACGAAGTTCGAAGCTTCAAAGAGGCCGAAGAGGTCTGCCAGAAGGTGGGCGCCAGCGTGCTGTCCATCGACTCGCCCGGTGAGCAGGCCTTCCTTGAAGAGCATCTTTTTGTAGAAAAACGAGTGGTCAATCCGGTGTGGCTGGCAAACCAGATGAGAAGCTCGGATGATGATAATGATGATAACACTGAGCTGCTGTACAGCAATTGGCTCACAGATCGAGTGGCGGCGAGGAGAAGACAACAACAGGTGGCAGCAAAGATGCGAGTGGGAAATGTTATCAAGCGGGACAGCGCCAGCTGTGCGGAGATGCTCATCGGTGGTCATGGTCATGGTGGTAATGATCACCTCGAGGAAACAGCTGAAGAAACTTCGACTGAGCAACCCACCAGCAGCCGATCAGTGGCCGGCGCCTGGACCACCGTTCCCTGCTCCAAGCGCAATCTAATCGTCTGCCAGAAGCGTCAGCACCTCACGTCCTCCTCCTCCTCCTCCTGGTCAGCGCCTGAAAAGCTTCGAGAGGAGCTCATTCGAACTCGAACCAGACTTCTGCTTCTACAACGCAAAGAGGCGGCCGCCGAGCGTCGAACTGCGCTCTTCTTCGCCTCGAAGGAGGCGGAAATCCGTCTCCGCTTTGAGGTGCTGACCAACACCACCAAGGTCCAGCTGGAGGACACGGTCCAGGCGGAGGTGAAGCGGCAGCTCGGCTCCAAGTACCTCGAGGAACAGCTTCGGGCGGCCGTACAGGAGGCCGTACAGGAGAAGATCAACAGGCTGGCAGTGGAGCACAAGCACTCCTTATCAACTTCTTCCTCTTCCTCTTCATTATCATCTACTCATTCCGAGGATTCTGTCCTCCTGGCCATCGAATCGGCCATCCCCGTCGGCTTCATCTACCTCCAACTGCCCAAATCAAAGTCCCCCAAGGAGCTCTGGCCCACCGCGCCCTTCATCTGGTCCGACGTCAGCTGGACCTACTCGGGCGTCTTCTTCCGCGTCCTCGGCGGAAGTTCGGCCGCCTTCGGCGAGGTCCAGGACGGCCAGGCGCCCCATCTGGACGAGGTGGAGGCGAAGATGTGCATCCACAAGCCAAACGGCGCCTGCACCCAGCTCTCCATCGAGGAGGCGGTCAGCCTCCCTGGGAAGGAGGGCACCGGCGGCTGGAGTGGCTACGTCAACACCGCAGGGGCGTACCTCTACGAGAAGGAGGCCGCCCGGCTGGACCGGGATGCGCTTCGATTTCACGTCACCGGCGGAGAGGTCCGCCCGCGGAACATGGCCATCAGGGTGTGGAAGCGGACGGCTTGATGGAAGGATACTTTATCATTTGTTATTATTATTCGTACAGGAAAGTGTCGTTAAAATATAAGTTCATCTGGTGAAAAAGGGGTGTAAAAACGCATCCGATTAAATAAAAGTGTGTGATCAAGTTAAGTAAAAACAGAGAAAATGAAGAAGTATTGAACAGAAAGGTGATTAGCATTAGGGTGTGTGTGTGTGTGAAGACCAAGAGAAGAAGAAGAAAGGTTCTTACGAGGGAAAAGGGGTGATAATGTTTTGTTTTGTTTTGTTTTGTTTTTCTATAAATAGTCAGCCTTAGACGAGCTTCACAGTGACCCAGACGTCGCCTCGGCCGTGAAAGAACTTGACCGGCCGATCGAGCCGATTGGTGTTGACCAGGTCGCCGACGAGCATCACCACGCCGCCAATGTGATCTCGTTTGAGGTGATCTCGATCGAGAAGGTCCACGCGAATGGTCGACTCTGCCCTGACGCGGTACGCCTTCGGCAGGAGGTACTGCCAGTTGGGCGCATTGTTGTTGTCGATGATGGGCGTGCTCCCCACCAGTACGTCGTCTATGAAGACGTCGCAGTAGGTGTCAGAGGCACGGCCTAGCGGAAGGTAGTCCATGTTGGGCACGGTGGCCGAGTGGACGACGATGCTGATGTTGTAGGTGTCGTCTTTTGAGGGTGGATGAGGATGAGGATGAGGATGAGGATTCGAGGAAGGTGAACCACTGGGCTGATTAGGCTGCTGAGGATTTGGCTTCGGTGGACTACTGCTGGCTTCAGTGGGGTGATGATCATCACTGGTCTGATCGGTGTCGGTCACCTCGGTTGTGGTGGTGGTGGTGGTCATTGTTGTTGTTGAGGTGCTCGAAGTTGAGGATGAGCTGGGAAGAGCCTCCATCACCTTCACCGTCTGCTCGCTGTGAATGTTGCTCTCTGCGGTCTGCAGGATGCCATTGCTGTCAATTGATGAGCTTATCTTCTGTCCATTGCTGCTGCTGCTAAAGAGCTCCGAAGTGGCCAGAGTGTCCTGCTTTCCTAGCGCGGCAGCCGAAGTGGTCATGGTCGTGGTGGTGGTGCCGGCAATGCGAGAGAGGTGCTTCAGCAGCAGCTCAGTGTCGTCCTGGTGGTGACTTTGTTGGTTATCTCCATCAAGGGCATTCGAGGCCACCAGGTCGAGGGCCTTTCCCCCACCTCCACCTCCTCCAACGAGCGCCTTTCCGGTTCGGTGGCTGGCCACGGCTGTCACCGCACTTTGTCCATTGTTTAACACCGCCGCCGACTGAGAGTGGCCGGGGTGGTAGGCGGCGAGGAAGAAGAGGAGAAATCCGAGAAAGAGCGTGACAAAGGCCAGGCCGGCGTACCACATCTGCGACTTGAAGTGGTGTACCCGCTTGTAGAGGTGAATGTAGGCTCGCTGCAGGGCGGTCACCTCCTCGGCCATCTGGTCAACGGAGACGGAGCTTCCGTTCAGCGAAGCGGAAGGATTACCTCCTCCTCCTCCTCCTCCTCCTCCTCCTCCTGAGATGTTCGAAATCGAAGCCGAGCTGGGCAGCTTGTCCATGGAGATGGTGATGGAGCCGTTGGCGTCGATGGAGGTCGTCGGCGGACAGGTGATCATCTGCTCGAAGATGGCCGGGGTGGTGACAACAATGGGGCCCAGGTCCTTCGCCGACTCCTCGTAGGTGGGCGGCTTTTCCAGGCTGTTGTCCGATTCCATTGAGCTGCAACCGGCCTGATGTTGGTCCAGTGGAGAGGTCTGAAAGAATGAAGAGCGTGATTAGCAAAAGCAAAGACTGGCGAGATTTCACTGCAAACTGGAAAGACACTGCTAGATGATTCACTGCTGCTGCTGCTGCTGCTGCTAATCGCTCACTGATTAGCAATCGATTGACCGGTCGCACTGTACAGGATGAACCTTAGTATTGTCTGTCTGTGGTCGATCAACGAAGACATGAAGCTCATGACGTTGTTGTTATTATCGTGTGCAATCCTCCTGGCCTGCACCCGCTCAGCTTTCTTGCAGTAGAAGACAAATATTGACAAACTGACAGGCGGCTAAATCTTTCTCATTGTTGAGGAGGAGGAGGAGGAGGAGGAGGAGGAGGCAATCGAAACATTGTACAGATCAGTTTTGCTTTTTCTTCTTCTTCTTCTTCTTCGCTTATCATCTGTTTGCTGTGAGTTGATGATCAACAGAAGTCTCCCGGATTCAACAGCACTGTGCAGCACTGTGTTGTTTGTGGCTTCCGGAAGGCAAACAGATTTGGTAGGGAGCGTATTGCTTTCCAAGTTTTTTGCCATTAATTTCCTCCTCAATTGACTGCATCCGCTCAGATTTGTTGGTGGTGTCGTGTGTCTATTCCGTACACGTGAGACGAGTGCATCTGCAGCAGCAGCAACAAATAGCAACAAAAAAGCAGCAGTGTTTGACCTCATTTCGGACCTCATCTTTGCCTCGTCTGTGCCCGAAGCACTCGGCAATTATGATCAATTGTCAGTTATTACACAGTTGCAGTTGGAGAGAGAGAGAGAGAGAGAGAGCAGGCAAAGTTGTTGGCAGCTCATTCGATGATGAGGGTGAAAATGGTCATGTGATGGTGAGAACGATGATGAGAGTGAAACTAAAATTCTCAAAAGTGAAGAATGTTGTTCAAACTTTGGGTGCTTACCTTGCTAAACAGTATCTTCGTGTCGGTCATATTTTTTTGCAGGGCTGAAAGTTCAATATTGAAGTGAATGGCACTGGTGGCACTGGCGTTGGGAAAAACCTGCTGCTGCTGCTGCTGCTGGTGATAGTGCAGCACCTGTTGTTGTTGTTTCTAAGCTGCACCAACTTTTGGGGCGATCGGCGCTGATAAAATGCTGTCACTTCACCGTCATATGGAGCGCTGAAGATTGTTCGATTGCAGCACAGTGTATTTGATGATCAACTGGTGGAGACCACACTACTGAAAGCATAAATGACTGACTGACAAAACAACAGCCGACAAATGATGTTTATGAGGCACACAAATTGTCTTCTTCAGTCCTCCACTCAATGTCAAACAACTGTATTCACTGGGGACAGAGGGAAAAAAGAGGGAAAATAGAAACAGATGTGCTTGCAGAAAAAAAGCAAGGCACAGCGACTGTCTGCAAATAAAGTGCTCTGTCGACTGTCGACTGCAGGCAACCAACAAAGCTGAGGCCAAGTGTTCGCTGATTTGTGGGGTAGTGGCCGAGGATGTGCTGAGAGAGCAGTGAATGAGCTTAGGCAGCGGATGCTGATCAAAGGCAGGGAACAGCAGTCATCATCGGACTGCCCTTTACCACACGGCTATCTTTAGCTGGTAATCGCAGTAGATGATGCTGTTGATGCTCGAGATGGGTAGGCACACTGTGGTGTAATCGTGGTGGTAGTGGTCAGCAGTAGAGGCAGCAGCAGCACTTCCATTGACCTTGCTCAGTGTCAAAAGTCGAAGTGCATGTAAGCAGAGATGCAGCAGCAACAGCTCTTTTTAGTGTCACTTCGCTGGAAAGAGCGAGAGAAGGCTTCGTTTCGAAAATAGCGTCGTCACCCGTGCCCTGCTGCCTGTGTGCTCGTTCTTTAAAGTAGTCTTGAGGAGAGAGAAGATATTGCTGGGTACTGGTACTTCACCACCACCTTGGAGAAAGAGGGAAGGGAAGTTTCTCTCTCTCTCTCTCTCCTCTGTCGGCGACTAGTTCGCCCGACTAGTACCGCTCTCTTTCTTCGAAGAGAAGAGTGTGAGGTCAGGCAGAGAGTAGACAGACCGCTGCCACCAGATGCTCTCCTCTCTCTCTCTTTCCTCTCTTCTCTTATTGTCCGAAATAGGCCACCGAGCGGCAACCTCAATTCAGCGGTAGTAGCAGTAGTACTAGTTCGGACTCTCTCTCTCTCAGTCGGTAGGTCGGCCGTGTCAGCAGAGTTGCGAAACAGATGTGTCTGTAAACTTGCTTTTGCATTTGAGTGTTCACTAAATTACTCCACATTGGGAGAAAATGAAGTAGGAGGGTAATTATGTAGGATCAGTTGTGATGGTCAGCAAGAATGTGCAGACGCTGCTGATGATGCTGACCTTTGACCCTGATTTAAAGGGAGCTTTCTAGTTTTACTTTCGCTGACTTTGGCTGGATACATTCTTTTCAGTTCAAACTCAAAGATGTTCACTGTCGGTGTCGATCACAGAGAAACAAACTTGTTAAAGATAAACACACACACAGCAGAAAAGTTGGGCACACTTTGCTGCACAATTGCAGAAGACAATCTAACCGTTGATCACAGCGATTAAATGGACATGTAGACTAAATAAAGCATTTATTGCAGACAAACTGTTCAAACAGTAAACAAGGCATATCCTTTTGCAGAAGAACATTAATGGACACCATGAGCACAAAAATATGCACCCGAGGTGCTAATGCATCATGTTCATCACCAGTAGTAGGTTAATTAGACTAATTTGTAGTAGTAGATGTCCTAATGATGATGGGTGCCTGCCAACACAGACACATCTATTCTGGGCTGTCACATTTCGGTGCCTTACCGACTTCTGTGCTCCAAGTGCCCGGATGTGCACTGACAGCAGTCAGAAATAAGCAATAAAGCACTTCTTCTTTTCGACTGACCTCGCACTGCTGACCACTGATGATCACCACCATCAAGTCTCAATCTGCCCACTAACTCTTTTTGCTCACAACTCGATGGACAATACAATCAGTGAGTCAGTCAGTCTGACCTTTAAAAGAGACGGGGCACTGGACAGTGGCTGACTAATTAGCCGACTTTTCCTTCTCCTTCTCCTGAGCTTCTTTTTCTTTACGACTGCACATCTTTTAATAACCTCAGTGCTTTTGTGGGCAATCACACAAACACACAACTCAGACAGCAGACAGCAGCTCAGGCGCCGCTATTCGTCACCGTTCTTGATCACCACCACCAGCACCACCAAGGTCAAGGTCTCATTGTGTTGTCGTGGTTGCTGTTGCTGTTGAACAAACCGCTTTAGTGCCTATTTTTACGATTGAGAGAGGCAGTCATAATACCTCTACTGAAGATTGTTCGGCTGCTGCTGCCGTTGCTCTTAATCACCTACTTTGGGATGAGGAAAGAAAGGGGAGAGCTACCTAATTACCCAAGACGACGGGAGCAAAAGAAGGTAGCACTTCCTTCATTGATTCACTGCCACAGCAAACTTGCGGTACAGCAGCAGGTCATCGGTAAACAGTGCAGTCCAGTGCACCAAGTTTAGTGCTTCAGTGCCTGAGTGAATTTTTCAATCACAATCCTTTTTCGCTGAACTGAACTCGGGTGCTCAATGGAGCGTGGTAGAAAAAGAGGGGAGAGAATGATCAGTGTGATCGCCACCACCACCAGCAGGACAACTCAATAACTGGAGTGACGTACAAATCAATTGTTGTTGCACTCTTCAGGTAATCGATTTCAGTGCACTTCAGTAGAAGAAGGGGCTTTTGCAGTTTATTTAGCGTACATTTTCTATTAGTAGACAGACACAGACGCAATTGACTCAGCAGGAGAATTTCACGTGTAATCGGTTGCATGCACTAAAAGTGTTTAGTTCATATGCACTGGAGCTGATAATTCAATGAATTCAGTGGTAATCTGATATTGCACCGCAATTAGCACAGTTCAGCACTGTTCACTGTGCACAGTGCTATCGTGGCTGCTTTTTTCAGTGTGTCAGTTAGTGGCCCAGTGGACAGTGGACAGCTGTTGGTGGTGATCAGCAGAGCATGAAATGCATTGCTGATACTGATGAAGCCTACCTTTTCAGGCGTCGTACAAAAGGCTGTGGAAAGTCTGTACAATACCATGGCAATGACTAAATGCCAGTTTGCCTTCAGTGATATCCTGTCCTGAACTGTTGCAGTGGTGGCAAGTCAGTTTTGTTCCTTCATTTCAAGTTCGAAACACAGGTGAGCACTAATCTAGTCACTCGCTGACCAGACCAGTTGAAAAGCTATTTCCACTGCTTTAGACCACTTCGATCTGTGCAATCATCATCATCGATTTTAAGTTCTTTTTGAAAAAGTTCATTTTCCAAGTTCAGTTCACCTCATTCAGCCCGATCACCCTCGTTTTTGTTGTTGCTGTTGTTGTCTCTCTGTCATCATCATCATCATCATCACTGTCCCACTCTTTTCAATCGTTTCTGTTAGACATGTGGAAAGCAGCAACAGCAGCAGCTGATGATGGTTGTTGCAGTGCACTGTTATTTTTAGCACATCACAAATGTCGACGGCGGCGGTGATCAGTGGAGAGAGAGAGCAAGAGAGAGTTCACGGAGCTGAAGAGTTAGATCCAATGAAATTTTCAAAAAGTGAGAGAGAGAGAGAGACTGGTCACTCTTTTCACTAAACTGTCAGTCAGTCAGCCAGTGAGTCAGTGTTCCAATGAGTGAGGCCTGGCAAACGTGCAGATTATCAAGATCAAGTCAGTGAGTTAGTCAGTCAGTCAGTCAGTCAGTCATCGTCTGTGACGAGGCCAAATGTGCCGAACACACAACGTTGAACTCCTTCATCTCCTTCCCTTCCGTCACCACCACCACAGCCATCAGCTCTGAAGAAATCAATTAATCTCCCGGTGGTGATAATTACCAATTGACTGCTGCTGTTGATCACCACCATCACCACCACCACCTCCATTCAATTACCACTCTTTGATCCACTGACTCGCACTTAGCACTTCATTTCGATTGCACTGCCGACTGACTTCTAATTATCCCGTCGGCACCTTCACTCACGCTAAAGACACAGAGTCTCTCTTTTCACTGGGCACTGATTAGCATTTTCAGGAACAGAAATCAGCAGAGGTGATAGTGGTGGTGATGGTGGCGGTAAAGTCACAATTTTCCAAGTCAATCATCCTGATCTCAGCAGCAGCAGTGTGATCTCTCCGCTGTCCTCCTCAGTGCGACAATGACTCGTCCACCAAATGATCTTCTCTTTCTTTTTCTGCTTCTACTTACCAGTAGCCCTTCGGTGAGCTCCTTTCGCTTCTTCAAGTCACTCTGGCGAAGTGGCAATTCTAGCACTACAATCACCACAACTTCCACAACGATATCACCCCCTCCAATACCAGAGAAGTTCATCTCTTCCAGCACACCTCTTCAACCTGACCCACCTGCCACTTCGACCGTATCTTCCATTCCCCATCTAGCTTTCTACCTAGCCCGTTATCCGCACCTGAATGAGAGCTACCTCGCCGAGCTGGTGACCGCCAGTCCCAATGTGACGGCCCACGTGGAGCGCTTCTCAGCCTCGGATCATCACCCTCACCATCACCCCCATCACCACCACAATGAAACTGATCACCTTCCGTTCCTTGAAGAAGAAGAGGAAGAGCTGTTTCACCACAGTAACGTCACCCTTCACCTTCAACCGGCGCCTCCATCCACGCCTCTGTTGAACATCTCCACCTATTTTGAGATCGGTGGAAGTTCATCAGCCCAATCGAAACCTCCTCCTCCTCTATCACCCCTGACCTCCGATCAGAACCAGGACGACGAGAAGCCCTTCTCCGTGCTGATCACCAACGACAAGACGATGGCCTACCTCCGCTTCGACCTCTCCGGCCGCCATCTGGACGCCTGCACACTGTACGACATTGAAAAGGAGCCAGAGGCGGCCCTCAAGGTCCCCCTCCAAACCGGTCTTCAGCCGCTCACCGCCGACTACAAGACGCTGCTCGAGGCGGTCCGCCGATGTACCGAAATGTCCCGAAAGCAGCTCCAGGCGACGCCCGGCAACGTTCTGGCCACCTCGACGACGACCACTACTTCAACGACCACAACTTCGACAACTTCGACTTCGACAACTCCTTCTCCACTTCCTTCTTTAGGCGGAAATGAAACCTCAATCACCGACTTTCCACCCATCACCTCAAACACCACCGTTTCCACCAGTCTGATCGGCAAGCCACCTCCTTCGAATAATTCGAGCATCAGCCTGGGAGGCTCCTCCTTTCTTCCCAGTTCGAATTCTAGCAGCAGTTCATCTTCAGGAAGTGGTGGAGGTGGTCCCGGCGCCAACTTCATCAGCATGTGGAAGGGCATCGTCCCGGGGACCAAGTGGTGCGGCCTGGGCGACTCCGCCCTCGACTACCACGACCTGGGCGGCAAGGCGGACGTCGACCTGTGCTGTCGGGCGCATGATCACTGTCCGGTACGGTTGAAGGCATTTCGAATGGGCTACGGACTGATCAACTTCTCATTCTATACAAAGTGAGTCAAAAAGGAGTTTAGGAAGAGTTTAGGAGTTGAAAAATGACCAAATTTTTTCCATAGGTCTCACTGCGACTGCGACCAGGACTTTCTCCGGTGTTTGCAGCTTTCGACCACCAGCTACTCGGCCATGCTGCGCAACTTCTACTTCAACGTGCTCAAGGTGCAGTGCCTGAAGGCCGATCTGGCGCCGCCGGTCTGCGTTAAAAAGAGGTGAACTTCACATTTTTTAAGAGATTTTGTACAAATTAATCGTTTCCTTCTGCAGAAAAGCGCCCACCAACTCCCGGAAGGAGGAGTGCCTGCAGTACGAGGTCTCCAAGACGACCAAAATGAAGATTGTTCCCTTTGAGTACCCATGATCACCACAACTGACTTTGATTGATTGATTGTCCACCACCACCACTATTTATTTTCTCCCCTCCCCCACACAGTAAACCCTCCCAAATCGGTGATATTATATCATAGGCAATAGTAAGAGGAGGAGGAGGAGGAGAAGGAGGAACATCAGTGGGGAGTGTGTGGAGGTGGTAGTGGTGTCATCGATATAGTGCTCTAAGATGATAACAACAACAACAACAACTGGCGTGGATCGTCGGCAAAAGGTGAGAAAAGGTGAAAGAGAGAAAGAGAAAGAGGTGGTTGCGGTAGTGGCTGGGTGTGTGTGTAACAAGAACAAACAAATTAATAATCACGGGTGAGAAAGAAAAGAGAATACAAAAATAGAAGAATCATTTAGGAGGTACAGGAGACGAAGTGAAGGTGAGGTGAAGAGGGAGATATAGGGGTAATTAAAGTGCTGAAATGAAGTGATCATCCTCACATCCTTAGATCACTTTTCGTCCACCAACTCCTCCACAAAGGAGGGCGAGGCGTTGGCCTTCGGAGCAATGCCCCCATTAATAATGCTGCTACCTCCATTTCCATTTCCATTGAGGATCGCCTCTGGAGCCGAGTTCTTCCGCGAGGTCTTTCCATTCACTACCACTGCCCCTCCTCCTCCATCAGCAGCAGCAGCACATCCGTTTCCACTTCCGTTTCCGTTTTCAAACTTCAGATTATGGTGGTGATGATGGTGGTGGTGATGACCGTTTCCATTACTTTTTCCACCATCACCCCCACTGGGACAGCGGGACATCGAAGAGAGGTTGTACATGCTGAACTCGGTGTCATGGGTCACCTCGCGGACAATCCCTAAGAAAGGCGGCAGACTGAGCTCCTCGGCGCTGAGCGTCGTGTACGTCTCGAGGATCACCAGGCCGACGCAGCGGCTGTTGCAGGGCTGGCGGTAGATGTCCAGCTGAAAGTAGGTCTGCTGCCAGAGGAAGCACCGTCGAACTTTATAGACAGTGTGATGGTTGTTGCTGCGTTGCGCCAGCATTGTCTGAGGAAAGAAAAGGAGTTTAAGAAAAAGAGGAGTTCGACCTTCCAAAAGTCTCCCCCAACACTTACCACATAATCCCGGTGGCTAATCTGCCGACGCAGTTCGACCAGCTGCGAACTGCCATCCCGGTCACCGCCGCTTCCCGCCGACCGCCTCACCGTGTGCTGGTAGCTCCAGTTGCCGCTCTGCCCTCGCTTCCTCAGCCGCGACTGAATCTTCGGATTGGCCGTGATCAGGTAGTCGTGCACCACGTCAAAGTCCTGGTAGCTGGGGAAGGCCGACTCGGGCGGCAGCGGCGTCCGCACCAGAAATTTAATCTTTCGCGAGGCGGACTTCAGCCGGTCGCCCGCCTGCAGGCCAATCCGCCGACACACCGCCGAGATCATCCGCCGCATCTTCGTGTCAAAGTCGGTGCTGTTGTCCATGACGTCGATGTACGGGTGGCCGACCCAGGCCTCCGCAGTCCGCCGGTCCAGCTCCCGTGCCTGCTCCAGCCCCTCCGTCCGGCAGGGATTGTCCTCGCAGTTGTAGTACGCCTCGGCGCCGCTGGCCGAGGTCACCAGGTGGACCACCTGATTGTAGCGGTTATCCCGCAGCTCCACGGCGTTCCACCCGTTCCCCTTCAGCACCTTCTCCCAGCTCTCCTTGCTCATGTAGGCGGTGGCGTCCATGATGCCCCGGTCGCAGATGACGATGCAATTTTGCTTGCAGGTGCTGGCCAGCGTGAAGAAGGTCCGCTCCATGGCGATCATCACCTTAATGAGGTTCTCCTGGAACTTCTCGCCCTCCTCCTGGGTCATGTCGGGGAAGCGGATGCCGCCGCTGAGGAGGGGATGAGGAGGAGTTAGCACACTCGTTTCCGAAACAAAGCATTTCCCCCAGCTCTTACCTAAACAAAGTGGTGGCCGTTTCCGGTACACGGTAGACCTGAGAAGCAAGTGAAAGGAATCGGCGTTAGAATTAATGTAAACACACACACACACACATCCCAGTGCTAAAGTGCGTCATCGCAAGTGCACAATGATGATGGTTACGCCATCATCCTTTCTTTTATGGGGCAATAGAGACTACGACAGCGACTTTGGGGGCAATCCAATTCAGTCGATTCATCGTCGGCCACTAAACTAAAACTACAGCTACAGCTTTTGGTTGTAGTATTACAGCAACAACTTTCAATCGAAAACAGCGAAGAATCTCTCTCTTTTTCTCTTTGAAAGTCGACTTCAACAGGCAAATCAATTTCGCCTGCAATACCCCAAAGCTTTGTGTGCCAGGCGGGGTCGATCGTTAATCGACGCTGGCATGTCGACACACACATTCGCAGTCATGAATCAATACCAAACAACGCGAACAAAACAGCCGTACAAGATAGCCGTACAAGAGCCGTACAATAACAACAACAGCAACAAAATAAGCACAGTCACTGGGCCAGTCATTCAGGCACCAGCCATGAATCAACCTCCCAAAATACCCATAAATAAGCCTGGATGAGAAGGGCAGCACAAAACCAAAATCATTCTCATCATTAGATGTGGCATCTTCTAAAGAAGCCAAGTTTGGGCACTCAATAGAAAATCAGATTTATTTTCGGCAAACATTAAGTGCAAAGGAATACGATTCTGGAACGACAATTTTGTGCGCACTACAAATAAACTTCTGATTCAATGAATTCAAGGGCGCGATTCCTCAGAAGGCGCAATAGAAGCAGAAGGAAACGAATAATCTCTCTCCCGGGCTTGATCGAGTTGAAAGTAAAGTAAAGTAATTGCCAATAAATATTAATGCGACTGAGCTACCTAGACACGGGCTAATTATATCAGTAGATCTATCTAAAAGAAGATTCTATGAAATAGAAATGGAAAGCATAAAACAGCAGTAATTAAATAGCGCTTGGTGAGGACAAGCACAGTACTTCGGCAGTCGATTCGATTAGAGAGAAAAATGAGGCACAATTTAGCTCAATAAACGGCAATAATAAACACAGAAAGAAAGAGACACATTGAAATATCGACCAGCAACTTCAACCTGTCAATCGATGGTCGTCCTATCAGCACCATACTGATCATTTCGGCTTTACTATCACAGCTTTCTTTTCTTTCTGTGGTCGGAAAAAACACACAAGGGCTGTTGTAAAAGGTACATGTAAATGCCTGTGACACTCAATTTGGTGAGGGAGCAGTGTGCCACGCACAGGGAGAGAAATTAGATCAGCCTTGCCAGTGAGTGTGTCGGTGTCTTGTTCAGCTAACCTAATTTGCCGCTCGTAATCGGAGAGAAAAGGAAAAGAATGCCAGAGAAAAGAGAGGAATGGGCAATAAAGAAGAAAGGAAAGACAAGAAGCAGACTTTCCGCTTTCTTTCCACTCTTGCTCAATTCCATTCTCTGGAATGGTTTCCCAGGCAATGCTCGGCTCACTCTCTCCAAGGGAATGTGAGCAAAGTGCTCCTCTTTTCCCTCCAACTTTTTCCTCCTAGTCTCGTCCCTTCCCTTCACTGTAATGTGCCTCGTCCTAGCAACACACACTTACGCGCTCAATCCTCCGAGAAAAACAAACAAATGCACTCAAATGCGAAAATAAAGATCACAGTTCATCCTTCTCGGCTAACCACCACTAAAACAACAGACCCTAACAAATTAGGCACTGAAAGAGCTAGCTAGCCAGGCAAGCCATTAGCATCAGGCAAAGTGCAAGGCCATTCACTATTAGTGGCTGGCAGTGCAGTGGCAGTGCTGATGTCTGCAGTGCCGACAGACAGGAAGCAGAGCCAGTACTCCTCGCCGAAAGCTCTTGCTGCCCAACAGACAGAGAAAGCGAGCGAAGTGGCGACAAAAGGGCGCCAAAAAGGAGGCGCCGGCGGCGGCAGTCGTACATAGTCGGCGAGGAGTACTGGCGCCGGCGAAATTGAAATTGAAAAATACAGCATGCAAAAAGCGTGAAACAAACAAAAAGCGGCACCTACCTTCCAGCCGAGATTTTCGAAGAAGGTGGAGAGTCGCGCCTGGCCGGTGGTCTTGCCGCTGCAGGGGCCTGCAAAGAAGGAAAAGCATTTGGTTAGAGATGAGTTTAATCTGATAAATCTCCTAAACTAGGACATACCGCCGGTAAGGACGAGCCGGTAGACGATGTGCTCATTGGGATTGTTGATGATGCTGGCGCCACCGGTGCTGCGGTGCACCATCGGCGGCACCGTCGTCGAGCTGCGCTTTCGAAACTGTGGAGGTACTGGAGAGCTGTTCAGGGGAAGCAGCTGCTGAGTGGTTGCCCCTGGTGGTGGTGGAGTGGGCGAGCTTCCGTTGGTCTTTCCATTAGTTGTCTTCACGTCAGTTGAACTCGAAGAAGGAGTTGAAGAGGTCGAAGTGGAGGTTGAGGAGGATGAGGAGGAGGAGGAGGAAGGTGGCAAGGCGGATACCTTCTGATGACCACCACTGCCGCCATTGCTAACCACCTTGTCGGGACTCATATTGAATTTGGAAATGGATTTAGAGGAGAAGGGAAAGGAATTCTTAGAGGACAACCCAGAGAGCTCTCTGTCACCGCCGATTCAGGAGAAGATTCAGGAGAGGGCTAGGGACTATTTCGCCCTCAAGTGGTGGTAGTGGATAGTAAAGATGCTCAAGTGGTGGTAAGACATGAGGACAGAGAAGAGGAGGGTTGAGCAGAGATGACCAACAGTTGGCGGAGAGAGAGAAAGTGAAGACTGAAAGACAACGAGAGGACGGCTTTTCACTAGTGACAAGTAGTGTACACTACTTCAAAAAGGTAATCATCTTCTTCTAGGTCTCGTCTAGGTCCGCTGGGAGATCGATCGCACAGATCTCTCTCCTGGGAGACTTCTTCTTCAGCAAGTTGAGGTCTACAGGAAAAAAAGAAAGAAAAGGGGGTGAGAATTTATAGAAAATAATTTGGAAGCTGGTTATGAATAAATGTCACAAGTGATAGTCAAAAATACAAATTAAACCTTTGCAAAAGAATGAAGACAGTGATGACTGAAAGAAGTCTGATTCTTCAGCACACAACAATTAAAGTGGTGCTCAGCGAAGTGAACCGAGCGAGGTGCGAGCCACGAGTGTGAGTGTCTCGCACGTCGTCTTCAGCTCTTCGTTTTGCAGGCTGCTGATCGCCACGGGCACCGAAAGAACATGCGGCGGCGGCAGAAGCACACACTCTCCGCCAATGGACAGACACAGGCGCACATTTTCTCCTCTTCCCTCTCTCTCTGTGGTTAAAAGGCAGCAAGAGGGAGGAAAGCATGGAAAGCCAACACAACACACAGCAGAAAGAGAAGTGCCGCTCTTGTGCCGCCGCTGTACGACGGTTGGTAATGGGGCAAAGAGAGGCAGAGAAGAGAGGCAGTCGTCGTCGCCGATGACTACCGAAGCCAGCACCGTCACCGTCACGGCATTAGCTAGTGAGCTAGTGTGCTAGCGACCATTCTTGCTACAAAGGCAAAACCAAAGGAGGGAAAAGAGGGGAAGGAGGCACACTAGAGCACACATGCTGCTGATGCCTGATGCCTGATGGAGTCTGCTCAGTCAGATGGTAAGGGGAGACAAGGGAGAAACGGAAATGCACACAGCACCACTACCAATGCTGAAGAGCACAGAGAATCGAGCATGGATGGTGGTGGTGGTGATGGTCTACTCGTTTTGTTCGCCTTGCTCCACTGACAGCTTGCTATATAGCTCGATGGCAGATGCAGTAAAATGCAGTACCAGTACTAGTCAAGGTTCACACGATGAGTAGAGGAGGACTACTCAGTGAAGAAGAGGTATGAAGAGCATAGCAGTTGATGATGATTATGATGATGGTGATCATCGGTAGATCACCTAGAGAACGAGAGAAAGATCCGACACGGCCTGACTGCCTGTCTGCCTGATCGATCCTCTCCACCAAAAAGTACTAGTTTTTAAAGTGAACTTTAAAGTGAAAAAAGGTTCAATTTTTTAAAACAAAAAATCAGTCGTGATCACCTCGTGAAAAGGTGATCGTCGGTTGTACTTCAGGTGGTGGTGGCGAGGACAGTACTCGAACTGAGGTACACCTACACCACCACACAAGAACACAGGAGTGCATTGACATTCATTACGTGCGAGAGAACGAGCAGTGCACAACTTTCAGGCAATGAGGAAGGTTATCACTGCCAGTCAATCGCAGTCAAGTCAGTAAAGAGAAGAGGACCCTCTCCATATCACAGGAGAAAATCTACAAAAAAACCAAAAGAGGAGGAAGGTAGCATTTTAAAAAGAGGCAGGCAGTTTAAAGTGAAAGTGACACTGTCTGCAGAACAGTGGGCACTGGCAACAGCACAGCAAACAACATTCCCCCAAAGTGCTTGTCAACAGACAACACCGAAGCCATTAGCACACTTACCAAACCGAAGTAGTACCACACCACTGTCGGCGCCCAAACTGGTTGGCTGCTGCTGCTGCTGATGCTTTTGCTGTCCTCTTCAACATCATCAGTGGAAGAATGCTAATTAGGTGTGAGCAGAGACAGCAAACAAACTGGATAAAACTGGAACGGTGGTAATCAGGACTGATGTGTGTTGATGTTGATGCTGTAGAGTCTGATGATGCTGAACAAGTTCAGTCTTGAGACAAACAATATTCATTGCCATCAAGTACACACCTGAGCTAGGCGTTTATATACACTATTCAAGAAAGAAAGAAAGAAAGTGCAGCCGCTCGTTCTCACATGAGTGAAAGCACATGTGACAACTACGGTGATCGACAAATGAGATTGACAGGTGCAACGACTGACTCACATTCACTCACTGACTGACTGACTCGATTAGAGCATTAGAAATGGCAGCTCCAGTCAACTCGCCAGTTGATGATGGTAGAAGCGCCTGGTAACCGGCAGAAAAAGAAAGAAAGAACGACACAATCTAGTAGTACAGACTAAACAAACGAGGAAAGTGGCTGTCAACAGCAACTGGGGCTGAAAACAAAACGGTCAGCAATTAGGACTGCGGCGGATGGGTGCAAGTGAAGGGCAACTGAGGACCATTTGGAGCACCTCCTGAAACAGCTTATCAGCAGGAGACTGGCAAACAGACTGTCAGGACACTGCGACTTTCATTTTACCCCTCAGTCTCGCTTGTTTAGCTAAGGTAAACAGCATTGCGTGATTCGATTTAGTCTGCTGTTGATGATGATGATGACGACTGTTGTTGAGGGTTATCATAACACATCCAAAAAGAACAAAAATAAGGTACAAATCCTATTGCTAAAAAGAAAAAGAGTCGATGTTTGTACAACACCGATTGATTGATTGACTGGTGATAAGTTAGAGTGAAGCAGTTCAACATCACCAACAGGTTCAAACTGGTCAAGTAGATCTAGTTTGCAACTCGTTGCTCACTCAAGTTGATAAGAGGGAAATGGAGAGCCTTATCAGAGGTATTTCACCTTACTCCACTTTTCTTCAGCAGACTGTGTGCCATCTTTTCTCCATCTGTTCTCCATCAAGTTCAAAGTCGCCAGAAAGGGATGCCATGCTCAAAGAGTGTCACACACTCAATGCGACGCAAGTTGAGTGAAATGTCAGTGAAATCAAGAGAGAGAAAAGGAAAGAGAGAAAGTCTATTTTTAGGTCTATTTTCAGATGTCGCAGGGGAAGGAAGGAAAAAGAGATGGGGCAAGAAAGACAGTTGAGAAGAATATCACTGCTATGTGTTGTACACAACAAAGCAGGTACTGATGTCGTACAATGTCAGTACAATAGAGAGCATGAAAATAGATGGGATGCCCAACACACAGAATGATCACATGCAAATGCTCACACAAAACAACTCGTCAGTCCTGACAACGACAATCCCCTCTTTCGTCACATTCTGACAAAGGGCGAGAGGGGAGAGAAGGACAGATGGATGACAAAAGACAGACAAACACACAGAGAGAGAAAACAGAAAACAATTCAGCGAGATTGTACAAAATCGAAATTGAGTGGAAATGCTGCCTCTGTGCAGTTGTCGTAGTTTCACTCCATCATCTCAGGGGAATCAGCTCAGCTCAGCTCGGGGCAAAACTCGGCTCAAAATGTTTCACCAAAACACCCAAAGCAGAAACCCAAACAGCGAAAAGAATTCGGGAAACAAGTTACCTTTGAGAAGGGAGTTATTTTCCGAGTTGAAGGACGTGTGGAGGTGATGTTTATTCACTGTCTGTTCAATAGGGGAAAAAGGTAGATCATTAGTTGGTTGTCATCTCTCAAAGGTGTTCAGTATTAGAGTACAGACCATATGGACTCGACATCGTAGTAATTGAGTTGCTGAAGACAGTAAGGACGGGTCAAGGAGATTTCTTGCTGAGATTGTTGTTGTTGTTGTTGTTCTATTTGGTGATGATGATGCAGTGGTGCCCTTGCCGTCGTCGGCCAAAGTTGTTGACTCATGGTAGGGTGTTGAGCTGAGCTGAGTTAGGCTTCAAGCGGTGGTGCTGCTAATGCGGATCAAATGCTCCAGAATCAGTGAGGTGCTCTGTAGGACAGAATATTCAAATTCAGTCGTCTGTACCGAAGTAGAATCGAGTGGATTAGATAGGGCTGGAAAGTGGTAAACAAGAACCACGACGCTGGAGGATTCTGGATGACCCGGACAGGACACGTACTCTGCGGAGGGGCGCCTGGATGAGATTTACAGTGGCGCTCAACGACCGGTGCTGCCGCCAGAGCGCCACAACAAACCGACCAAGTGCTGTCATCGAGGCTCTCCTTTCCCGCCCATTCCTGGTCACCCCTCACCCCTCCAAGTTCGACTGCATTCACCTTAGCATTATCATCATCGAGGTCACCATGAACTCCTGCTCACCAAGTTCCAGGCAAAACTGTACAGCTTTGAAGAAGAGGCGGCGGCGGCGACGACATCATCGGCCACCTCGTCACCGGTCTCTAAATTCCTAGCCCAACTCGTCTCATCTTTCTCGAAGCTTCTGCTGTTTAGATGTGACATGAACTTGAGGCCTCTTTGCCCTTTACACTACTCCATCACAGCGAAGAGAGCTGATGATGAAGATTAATCAGTGATCGTGATGATCAACACGGACGCGCGCCTGATTACACTCACAGGCACTTGTTGTGGCACTGTGAGTGTACTGCTGCTGCTGCCCTCGATGATGCTGATGATAAAACGCCCACCACCAGCGACAGCTCAACAAGAAAACATCACCACCAGTCATCGAGTTGCACTGCAGCAGCAGCAGTTCACCATCAAAAGCATCGGCGACGGTCTCCAGAGACCACCACTTTCAGCACTGCTTGCATTGCCTGCATCTCATCTATCGGCGAGAGATAGAACAGCAAATGAAGAAGCCAACGTTTGGTAAGCGCTGACTGCCCCACACGCACGTCGCCGATTCCAAAACGCACGCCGCTGCCTTGCCTGCTCACGCATTGGACGCGGCAGCAGCAGCAGCAGCTCACTCTGCTCCTCACTCTCCTCTTCCACCTCAGTTGGCTGTGGTGAGCCGAGGCAGCAGCATCAGCAGCAGCAGTTCAGTCATTTCACATTCTCCTCAACGTTTTCCAGTCGATTTCGTCACTCCTGAAGACTCAAAGAAGAAGGTGCTCTTCCTCTTGGCGAGCGTGTGCGTGTGCTTGTCTGCCCGTGTCTGCCTGTGTACTGGCAGCAGCTTGCCGAGCACGCCGTCGCCACTTCAAAGACGCCTTCGACGCCGTACGCTCTCTACTTCTTTCTCTCTTTCTCTTTCTCTTTCTCTCAGCCAACATCGACACCAGCAGCAGCAACGTTTACCAGCATCATCAGCACCAACACATCACCCTCCTCGTCGTCATCATCATCATCAGTGTTGGCCTAGCTGTCCTCCTCGAGGTCTTCCGCCTCCTCTTCCTCTTCGAAGATCATCATGGACCTGCTGTCGGCGGCGCTGGACGAGTCCGGCCTCTCGGACTTTCTCTCGCTGTCTCCGGTAAGAGAGAACAATTTAGAACTTTTTTGCCCTTTCTAAATGGCCTCGTTTCTATTTCTTCACCCCTTTAGACCTTTCTCGAGGGTGACAATGCGGTGACAACGATGGCAATGGCGCCGCCGCCGCCACCGCCTCCTCTGTCGATGGCGCCGGATACTCCAACATCGCTGTCAACTCCAACTCCCGGAGAACTTCTCGGGCAGTTGCAACCAGTAACTGCAACTCTAACTCCGAATGGTTCATATTTGACCGCCATTCAGTCTAGTGTGGCGCCCGTGGCCAGCAACACCGTAGTGGTCAAATCGTCGCCGTCGTCCTCGTCGTCGGCAGTGACACCACTTCCAATTGCAGCAGCTAGTACCACCAACACTAGCAGCACTCCCACGTCGACCACGACCACTACCGCCAGCAAAACCACGACCACCACCACGAAGATCATCAGCCAGCAGATGCTGGCAAGTCTGGCCCGGAACAACCAGGTGCTGAGGCTGGCCAGCGGTCAGCTGCTGCAGCTGAAGCCGGGCACCACGAACCAGCTGCAGACGGTCAGCCTCTCCACGGCCAACGGCGCCCGCCCGGTGAACGGCGCCACCCTGGTCAACGGCAAGAAGGTCATCACCATCAAGATCATGAAGGCGCCCCTCTCCATGACCACCACCACCACCACCACTGCCAACCAGGTAATGGTCGCCACGACGGTCGTCTCCACCTCGGCCACCACCTCGATTACTCCCACTGTGATTTCCACCACGCCCTCCTCCTCCTCCTTGTCTACTGCGGCGCCGATGCTGGTCAATGCGAGTACTGGCGTGCCCATGAACCCGATCATCATTCGGAAGACGACGGCCCAGCAGCAACCACTGCAGCAAATCATCGTCCGGAAGAGTACGCCCCTCGGCGCTGTTCCCTCGGCGCGATTGGCCTTCATTCCCTCTTCTTCTTCGTCCCCTTCTTCTTCTGTGATTGCCACCTCCTCCTCCTCCTCTTCAACTACCGCGCCGCGCATTCTTCAGCTGCAGCAGCAGCGGCCAACCATTCGCATTGCAACTCCTGTCATCACTTCCCCGGCAGTTCAAGCGAATCTGCAGCAGCAGCAACAGCCACAGCCTCCTCCTCCTCCTCCCGCTACGGCCACCTCGCTGATTGGCGCCAACACGGCGGCGGTCACCGGGCGGCGCATCTCCGCGAAGCCCAAATCGAACCCCAACAGTCGGCCCGGTTCGCCGCAGCAGAACAGCAGCAAAAGGGAGGCGTTGAAAAGTGCTCCCAGCGCCGAGGAGCAGGCCGACCGGGCGATCATGCTGGAGGAGGTGAAGCGGCTGCTGGAGGAGCAGGAGGACGAGGAGCTGACCAACCTGGAGACCTTTGCCGACTATATGCCCTCGAAGCGTAAGTGATTCGATTTGGGAGGATTTGTTCTTGTTTGTTTTGCTAACCCTTTTCCTCCTCTAGTGAAAATCGGCAAGCGCCACCCCGACCTGATCGTGGAGACGGCCTCCCTTGCCTCCATTCCCCCGCCCGACGTCTACTACCGCCTGGCCATTCCCGACGAGCCCATCGACGAGGGCCGCCTCTCCGCCCTCCAGCTGGAGTCGATCATCTACGCCTCGCAGCAGCACGAGACGACGCTCGCCGACGGCAGCCGCGCCGGCTTCCTCATCGGCGACGGGGCCGGGGTCGGCAAGGGCCGCACCGTAGCGGGCATCATCTACGAGAACTACCTCCGGGGGCGGAAGCGGGCGCTCTGGTTCAGCGTCAGCGCCGACCTGAAGTTTGACGCCGAGCGCGACCTCTACGACATTGGCGCCGGCGCCATTGAGGTCTACCAGCTAAATAAGTTCAAGTACGGCTTCAAGATCAACTCGCCGGAGAATGAGAACGTGCGGAAGGGCGTCGTCTTCAGCACCTACTCCTCGCTGATTGGCGAGTCGACGACGAACCGAGGCCAACTGTTTGCCACCCGCTTCAACCAGATTGTGCAGTGGTGCGGCGAGGACTTTGACGGGCCCATCATCTTCGACGAGTGCCACAAGGCGAAGAACCTCTTTCCCGGTGGAGCGGGCACCCGCCCATCCAAGACCGGCCAGGCGGTGCTGGAGCTGCAGAGGCGCCTGCCGCGGGCGCGCGTCGTCTACGCCTCCGCCACCGGCGCCACCGAGCCGAAGAACATGGGCTACATGACGCGGCTCGGTATCTGGGGCCCGGGGACGCCCTTTGAGGACTTTGCCAGCTTCGTGCAGACGGTGGAGCGGCGGGGCGTCGGGGCCATGGAGCTGGTCGCCATTGACCTGAAGATGCGGGGCATGTACATGGCGCGGCAGCTCAGCTTCAAGGGCGTCACCTTTCGCATTGAGCACGTGCCGCTCAGTCGGGAGTTTATCCGCCTCTACAACTGCTGCTGTCGGCTGTGGGTGAGTGCGAAGGCGCGCTTCGAGAAGGCACTGGAGCTGATGGAGGCGGAGACGGCGGTGGCGAAGGCGGTGTGGACGCAGTTCTGGGGCGCCCACCAGCGCTTCTTCAAGTACCTCTGCATTGCCAGCAAGGTCAGATTTGCGGTGGCCTTCGTGAAGGAGGCCCTCCGGGCGAACAAGGCCATTGTCATTGGGCTGCAGTCGACGGGAGAGGCGAGGACGCTGGAGGTGTTGGAGGACAGTGGCGGCGAGTTGAATGACTTTGTGTCGACGGCCAAGTAAGTCCTGAGGAGGTAGGGAGTTTTTTGGCATTTTTTAACTTCATTTTCCTTGTCCTAGGTCGGTCTTTCAGTCGCTGGTGGAGAAGCACTTTCCGGCGCCGAATCGGAAGAAGCTGGCGAAGCTACTGGGCCGCGACACCTCCTTCTTTGAGCAGTTTGGCATCAAGCTGAGCCGCGATGACAACGACCAGATTGTCGTCGGCTCGATGGAGGAGGACGAGGAGGAGCAGACCAGGCAGCAGGGCCTGAAGAAGGCGAGGAGCTTCTTTGAGGCGGAGGCGGCGGAGGTGTCCTCGGGGGAGGATGATGATAGTGATGCTGACGACGATTTTATCAGCGTCAGTGAGGAGGAGGAGGATGACTTGATGGCGGGCATCTCCAATGGAGGTGATAATGGCATCGGCGGAGACTCGAGCAGCGACATTGACTCGGACGACCTGGACGCCATTGACGACATCATGGACGAGAAGCTGGGGCTGAAGCGGAAGCGAGGAGGCGGAGGGAAAAAGACCAACGGAAGCGCCTCAAACGCCGTCAAGTTTATGGACATTCTCCTGGGGCCCTCTTCGGCGGCCGCCAAGCGGAAGCGTCGCACCAGGAGGAAGAAGAAGAAGGCGAAGAAGAGGCGGCCCGCGAAGAAGGCCCGAACTGTGCCCGGCGGAAGCTCCCGGGCAGCCGCCGCCGCCGCCAACCGAAGACGGTCCAGTATGCGCAACAAGTACGAGAAGTTCTACGCGGGCTTTGACGCCGTCGGCGAGGACGTGGGCGGCTACTGCGAGCGCCTCCGGGACGAGCTGATGCAGCAGCTGGAGAGCTTTGGCGAACGGCTCCCGCCGAACACCCTGGACGAGCTGATTGACGAGCTGGGCGGCCCGGAGGCGGTGGCGGAGATGACCGGGCGGAAGGGCCGGGTGGTGAGCACCGAGGACGGGCAGGTGCACTTTGAGGCACGGGCGGACAATGACGTCAGTCCGGAGATGCTCAACATTCGGGAGAAGCAACGGTTCATGGACGACGAGAAGCGCGTGGCGATCATCTCGGAGGCGGCCAGCTCGGGCATATCGCTGCACGCCGACCGACGGGCGATCAACAAGTGGCGACGGGTGCACATCACCGTGGAGCTGCCGTGGAGTGCCGATCGGGCGATTCAGCAGTTTGGGCGGACGCACCGCTCCAACCAGGTCTCCGCCCCGGAGTACGTCTTTCTCATCTCCAATCTGGCCGGGGAGAAGCGGTTTGCGTCGATTGTCGCGAAGAGGCTCGAATCGCTGGGAGCGCTGACGCACGGCGACCGCAGGGCGACCGAGTCTCGCGACCTCTCCCAGTTCAACATTGACACGAAGTACGGGCGACAGGCGCTGGAGATTGTCATGCGGCGGATTGCCCGGCTCGACTCGAAGACGCTGGTCCCCGAGCCGGAGCACTACTCGGGCGAGGACTTTTTCGATGACTGTCGGGAGGGCCTGGCCGGCGTCGGCCTGCTCACCATCTGCCGGCGGACCGGGGCGGTGACGCTGGACAAGGACTATGCGAACATCAACCGCTTCCTCAACCGGCTGCTCGGGCTGGAGGTGGAGCTGCAGAATACCCTTTTCCGCTACTTTAATGACACCATGGAGGCGGTCATTAAGACGGCGAAGAGGTCGGGCAAGTATGATGCGGGCATTATCGGTAAGTGGGCTGTTTTTGAGGGGGAGTTTGGGAGTTTTTGCTGATTATTGTTTGTTTGTTTTGTAGATCTCAGCTCCGAGGTGGGCAATGTGGTCCGGCTGAGCGAGGAGTCCTTCATCCTGAAGTCCGCCTCGGGGGCGACCAAGATTCAGCTGCACGCGGTGGCCATTGACCGGGGCCTCCCCTATGAGAAGGCACTGAACATGTACAAGCAGGCCCTGCAGGAGGAGGACTACTTTAAGGAGGACGTCGGCTTCTACACTACCGATTCGGTGAGTTTTTTTTATTTGGGGAGAGGTTTTGTTTTAGATTTTAATTGTTTTGTACTGTTTAGCCGCACCAAATCCGCAAGATCATCTTTCTGGCGCTGCCGGAGACGGGCCAGAGCAAGACGGGCGACGCCCGGCAGATCTTCCGCATCTACAAGCCCAGCCTGGGACAGCAGTCAAAGTACGAGACGAAGAGCAGCCTCCACGAACGCGGCACCAAGGTCGCCGACCTGGAGGAGGCCAGTCGGCTCTGGTCGGAGCACTACGCCCTCTCCGAGGACCGCTGCACCCACCAGCTGCTCTTTGGCCGCTGTCGGGGGCGGACCCACATGGCCACGCCCGCTCCTGTTTCAGGGGAAGGAGGCTTTGCCGCCCACTTTGGCCCGAACATGACACTGCTGAGCAGCAGGCAGTGCGACGCCGGCCTCCGCCGCCGCACCTACTGCATCCTCTCCGGGTCGGTGCTGACGGTGTGGCCCGAGGTGGAGAAGCAGATTCCCAGCATTCAGTCGCACAAGCTGCAGATTGTCCGCCTCAAGACCGACGACGGCAAGAAGTATATCGGTGAGTAGAAATGGAAGGGAAGAGGGAGGGGGAGGGAATGTTTTGGATTTTGACCTCATTTTTGTTGTATTTTCCTCCTCTTCTAGGCCCCATGGTGCCGCCCTTTCTCGTCACCGAGGTGCGCAACTGCCTCCAGCAGATGGCCAATGGCGGCGGGCCGGCAGCTGCGAGTACTTCCGCTTCCACCACTTCCACCTCTTCCACTTCGAGCTCTGTTGCTGATAAGAAGTAGACGAGTGTTGTCGTCGGCAGAGGAAACCCCAGTACCTGATATTCAGTGACACATACTACACCATCATTCTTACCAATTCAGCTATTCCTCTCTCTCCCTCTCCATTCCACTGCTGCTTTCCACCCTTTCCTCGGTTGTGATCTTCTTCTTCCTTGGTCGTTCAATTTCCCAAGTACTAATGCTATCCAATCCAATGCAAGCACTCTCTTATTCGGTCGATGCTGATCCACATCTTTTGATAGTGACATTTGATGATCTTGTGATACTGATCTCCCTCTCACACCTTCTTCTTTTCTTCTCTTCTCTTTTGGGTGAGACATTCAAACACTGCTTCTACTATTTTCTTTTCTTTTTCGTCTTCGTCTCTTCCTATACCTTCGTCTGTGTTTCTCACTGTTAAAAGTTACCTGTTACTGTCATATACTACAACTACTGTAATGCAAACAAACAAAGTAAAATTGAAATGAAATAAAAGTTTTTTAGATCTATTCTGCGAAGTGTTTTGATGCCAACACCCCCTTGAACTTCTCTCTGTTTGAGAATCTCGAATCTTAGAGGAGACTCAAAACGGGAAACTTTCCAGCATTTTCTGGCTGGAAAAGTTTCCGGGAAAAAAAGTTAGTGTGGCTTTTTCAAGTCTTCCCCCGGAAATCTTGTTTTCACCATATCTCAAGAACGGTTTGAGCTAGGACAAAAAGCGTACGAGCGTTTGTGTAGACTGCTAATTGAGATTTTTTAAGACTAAAACCGGGGTCCTAGCTTGTCCCATGCTTGAGAAAACGGCAAAAAACTGTTTTTAAACTTTGAAAATTTGTATCTTACAAACCACTTGTTCTATTTTTACAATTCTTTTTGCAAACTGCTTAAAATGACTGGTTTATTAATTGACATTAACAATTGTTTTCATATGATAAAATTGCCCTATCAAAATAGTAATTTGAAATTTTTAAAACCGTTTTTACTAGCTAAGCACTATGTTTACAAAGCTGAAACTTAACTAGAAATGTGCGCAAGTTAATTTTCTTTAAAACAGTTTTTGTTCTGACGCTCTAGCATAAACGGTCACTGAGAAAACTCAGTTCTAAAATTATAAGGCGTGGTTTACGACATTTCGGACATTTGCCCCTTTTTCGGGGAGTTGTCCAAGCGCCAGACAAGTCTCCGAACGGACATGTTAACGAAAAATGAATTGTTTTTGTAGGCGGAGTTACTGCTTCTTCCTGACTCTAGAACATTCAGTTTGGACCCGGTTTTCTTTCTTAAATTTAAGCTTTAAAGTCCAGATTTTAAACTTACCAGCTTCTGTACATTCTTGGCTTTCATTCAGTGCCCTAAGTGCTGGAGATCAATCTGAAAATTCAGTTGAAATTGAGATGTACCAGCAGTGTTTACACTGATGCTGGCCCGCTTCTGCTGCTGTTGTTCCCGCCCCTTTTTGACGGCGGCTGCCGCTCTGCAGAACCGTTTGTGCAGCGCTGGCGGACGGACAGTCTGACAGACAGAAGGAGGGAGAGAGAGAGAGAGAGAGGCAACAGTGTTTTGCTGAGTCGTGTCAACAACAACAACAGAAGTGGAAGAAGTGGAAGAAGGAGATCAGACGACGTCAAGGAGATTAACCGATTAACCAACAGTTTACCAGCAGATCATCGACATCGATGATTGAGAAGATACTCAGCAGATGAATGTTCACCCGATGAACGGCGGGGGCGCCGGCAGTGCTGCTGCTGCAGGTGGTGCTGCTGCCTGTTTGCCATCCAAAATACCTGCTGGTCCTGGTCCTGGTCCTGGTGGTGAAGGGACATCGATTCACCCCTACCAAGTTCACCCCCCGCAACTGAGGATACACAGCAGCAGCATCATCAACAACTCGCCCACACTGGACACCATTCGGTCGGTGCCCTCTGGAACGGCCGTTCCTCTGCCGCCACCTTCCATCAATTCCACCTCGATCATCTCACCTTCTTTATCATCATCCGCTTCGGCGACGATCATCAGGCCGATCATCACCAACAACAACACCACCACCACCAGTACCGCCTTCCAGAAGAACTACTACACCAACAGCTCACCCCTCTACAGCAATGATATGATCATCAGGACGAGGGGCGCCGGTGCTGGGGCGGCCAATCATTCGAATCACTCGATGGTGCCTCAGCAGCAGCAGCAGCAGCAAACTCCACAGAATAGTCTTCGAATGCCGCTCTTCTCGGTGAGCTCGCTGGTGAACATGCCCAGCTCGCCGGCGCCCAAGAGCCTCGACTTTATGGGGACCTCATCCTCTCACCAGTCACCCTCGATCACCGCCAACGCCATCACCCCCGGCAAAGGATCATCATCAGGTGGAGGAGGGCCTGTGTCACTGCCGCCCACTGCCTCTGCAGCTTCATCAGTCCACCAGGCCATCCTCGAAGCGGGAGGCACTGTGATGGTCATGGAGAGCCCTTCTTCTAATTCATCTTCATCCGGACACACCGCCCACAAGGAGATCTTCTCCGCCTGCAAGATGGGCGACCTGAACAAGCTGAAGCGGTACCTGACGCCGGCCAATGTCAACATACGGGACACCTCGGGAGGAAGGTCTACGGTGAGTGATTTTGCGAGGTGTTTTTCAATCTTCTAAATGCCCTCTTCATACTTCTTCAGCCGCTGCACTTTGCCTCCGGCTTCGGTCGCCTGGTGGTGGTGGAGTACCTGCTGGCAAACGGCGCCAACATTCACGCCAAGGACGACGGCGGTCTAGGTACGGTCTAGTGTCCACACGCTCGATCTTGAAATCTTGAACTAAAAGTTTTTCCGTTCCGCAGTTCCCCTGCACAACGCCTGCAGCTTTGGCCACGTCGAGGTGGTCCGTCTGCTGCTCAAATCAGGCGCCGACCCCAATGTCAAGGACAACTGGCAGTACACGCCGCTGATGGAGGCCGCCCTGAAGGGCAAGGTCGAGGTGACCATTCTCCTGCTGCAGAACGGCGCCGACCCCGCCCTGCTCAACTCCGAGGGACGGCCGGTGCTGGAGCTGGTCGCCGGCACTGGCAGCACGGCCAACGCCGCCGCCATCAGGGCCGTTCTCAGCGGCGAGTACCGCAAGGATGAGCTGCTGGAGGCGGCCAGGGGCGGGGCGGAGGACCGCCTCTCCGCCCTCCTCACGCCGCTCAACGTGAACTGCCACGCGGCGGACGGACGCCGCTCGACGCCCCTTCACCTCGCCGCCGGCTACAACCGACTGAAGATTGTGCAGCTGCTGCTGAGGGCGGGCGCCGATGTGCAGGCGAAGGACAAGGGCGGACTGGGTGAGTAGAGTGGAACGGCTACTGGTGAAGTGTGGTACCTTTGCGAGAACACGTGCTCTGCTTCAGCGGCGGTCTAGCCTGTGGGCCTGTCAGACTGGCGTGAAAACCCGAAATATCGTGGACTGCTCGCAGAGGGCGTGACGCGGATTTAGCGCCACCAGTTGCACTTGGCGACTTTTGGAACTACAGCTTCTTCACCAGTGCCGATAGATGGCGCGCGCGAGCTGTCCATTTTTGAAAATAAAAGTGTACGACGCCGCTGTCGCCATCTATCGGTACTGGTGGGAAAACTGAAGTTTTACTTCTCTACTAATAGCGATAGATGGCGACAGCGGCGTCGTTCATTTTTGTTTTTAACAACTTGGAGCGCCATCTAACGGCACTGGTGGAGAAGCTGTAGTTCCAAAAGTCACCAACCGCAACTGGTGGCGCTAAATCCGCGTCACGTCCTTTGCGAGCAGCTCACCGAAATGCCCGTTTTCCCGCCAGACTGAGAGGCTTACACTGTTGGTGGTGGAAGCTGGTGTTGATCGCTTTGTTTTGGATTGATTCTAAATCTCATTCTTTTCTTTATCTACTGCAGTTCCGCTGCACAACAGCTGCAGCTATGGACACCTGGAAGTGTCGGAGCTGCTGATCAAGGCGGGCGCCGAGGTGAACGCCGCCGACCTGTGGCAGTACACGCCGCTGCACGAGGCTGCGGCCAAAAGTCGCCTCGAAGTGTGCTCGCTGCTGCTCGCCCACGGCGCCGATCCGACGCTGGTCAACTGCCACGGCAAGTCGGTGCTCGACTGTGCCCCGACGAGGGAGCTGGCGGAGAGGCTGGCCAGGGAGCACCGAGGGCACCTCTTTCACGAAGCCATTCGGCTGGCGGGCGAGGCGGCAAGCGGAGGAGGAGGTTCAAGTGGTGGTGGCAGCAGTTCCAGTGGAGGAGGCTCTCTGAGCAAGCTGAAGAAGATGATCAACGCCGAGGTGATCGCCTTTCGTCATCCCTTCACCGGCGATGGCTGCCTCCACGTGGCCGTCTCCATTGGCCCGGTCCAGGGATCATCTTCGGCAACATCATCAACTCAGGCAGCACAACAAAGCTCCTCCTCCTCCTCAAGCCAAAGCACTCCAAAACTTCGCAAGCAACTCCTGGAGCTGCTCATCCGCAAGGGCGCCCCCGTCAATGAGAAGCAAAGTCTCGGACAGCAGCTGACGCCGCTGCACATGGCCGCCGACCGCGGGGCCACTGACCTAATGGAGGTGCTGCTGAAGCACGGCGCCAAGATCAACGCCCTCGACTCGCTGGGGCAGACGGCCCTCCACCGGTCCTCGCGCATCGGCCAGCTGGCCGCCGTCCAGACGCTGCTCTCCTACGGCGCCGACCTCTCGCTGGTCAGTCTGCAGGGCTACACGGCGGAGGCGTTGGCCGCCACCGAGCCGGTCTGCAAACTGATCGCCAACCATCGGCTGACGTCGAAGGGCAACGCCGAGCGGCGGCTGCTCGAAGCTTCCCGAAGCGGCGAGGTGGAGGTGGTGCGGGCGATTCTAGGGAAGCACGCCCACCTGGTCAACTGTCGCGACGTGGACGGGCGACAGTCGACGCCGCTGCACTTTGCCGCCGGCTACAACCGCCTCGAGGTGGTGCAGTGTCTGCTGGAGAGGGGGGCGGATGTGCATGCCAAGGACAAGGGCGGACTGGGTGAGTAAAACGGGAGTGATTGTTTTGTTTCTACTTTGTAGGCATGCCTGAAAGTCAGCTTTTTGTGCGCCGTTCGCAAATGATGACACCGCAGAGGCGGCGCCATCTCTCGGTCGCAGGAGAGAAGCTGTAGTTCACAAAGTCACCAACCGCAACTGGTGGCGCTAAATCCGCGTCACGTCCTTTGCGAGCAGCTCTCACAAATGCTTGTTTTCCCGCTAAAATGAGAGGCTTACAGGCTGGTGGCTGTTGTTGATCGTACAGCTAAGCGTTTTTGCTCAAGTTTTGTTTTCTAAATCTTTTTTGCTTTCTCATTCCTCCTTCAGTTCCGCTGCACAACGCCTGCAGCTACGGGCACTACGAGGTGGCGGAGCTGCTGGTGCGCCGCGGGGCGAACGTCAACGCCACCGACCTGTGGAAGTTCACGGCGCTGCACGAAGCGGCCAGCAAGGGCAAGGTGGACATTGTGCGGCTGCTGCTGCGGCATGGCGCCGATCCGGCCAAGAAGAACCGGGACGGCGAGACGCCGCTCGATGTCGTCTGCCAGAGTGTCTGCGGAGGGACAGGAGTGACGCCCAGCTCTTCGGTGGCTCCCACCAGTGGCTCTGGGGCGGCATCGACGATTCCTTCGACGACGGCCTCATCATCTTCAACAACAGCAACAGCAACACCATCTTCTCCTCCTTCGCCACCACTCTCCGAGGTGATGCAGGAGATCACCGACCTGCTGCTGGGCAATGCGGCCATCCTCGAGGCGGCGAAGAGGGGCGAGCTCGCCCGGCTCGTCCGCCTGCTCACCCCCGACAATGTCAACTGCAGGGACGCCCAGGGGCGGAACAGTACGCCGCTGCACCTGGCCGCCGGCTACAACAACTTTGAGGTGGCGCAGTACCTCCTCGAGGGACTTTCTTCACCAGCAAATGGAAAAGGAGGCGGCGGTGGTGGGAAGGCCGACGTGAACGCCCCCGACAAGGGCGGCCTCATTCCGCTGCACAACGCCGCCTCCTACGGCCACCTGGACATTGCCGCGCTGCTCATCAAGCACGACACCAACGTCAACGCCACCGACCGCTGGGGCTTCACGCCGCTCCACGAGGCCGCCCAGAAGGGACGGACGCAGCTGTGCGCCCTCCTGCTCGCCCACGGCGCCGACCCGACGCTGAAGAACCACGAGGGACAGACGGCGCTGGACCTGGCCAGCGCCGAGGACGTCCAGTGTCTGCTGCTCGATGCCCAGGTGGAGCCGCCGCTGTACTCCAGCTCGCCCATCACCGCCGTCCTTCCACCTCCACCACCTCCACCACCTCCTTCGATTATCAACTCCTCAACTCCAGGAGCAGCTTCCCTGCTGGTCAACTCCTCCTCCGCCTCGAGCTCCATGTCCTCGTCGACCACCTCTTCGGGTGTCTCCAGTGCCTCTCATCCCCTGCCAAGTTTGCCCTCCTCCTCTAGTCAGTCAACGATGAGCAGTGATTTGAGCATGATCTCAGCCTCAGAAGCATCAGCTGCCACTTCTCAGGATCTGTCGGCGATTGAATCTCAGCAGAACAGCAGCAGCAGCAGCTCAACGGCAGCGCTGGCCATGGCGGCCGTCACCGCCGACCAGCGACTGCAGCACCTCCTCCTCCTCATGATGAACTCGGTGGGCATCGGAGAGGGAGGTGGTGGTGGTGATAGAGGTGGTGGTGTGTCTTCAGGGACAACAACAACAACAAGTGCTGCTGGAGCAGTAGTATCACCGCCTCCTGAGGTGCCCTCCTCGCTGGCACTGCTGCTCGCCCAGCGCAATGCCGACAACGTCAACGGAGACAACTCCTCGGTGGATGGCGGGGAGCAGAGCAGTGGTGATGGCCAGTCGAATCAGCTGACTCCGGTCACGCAGACGCTGTCGCCGATGACCACCACCACAATGTCCACCACGACCACTTCATCCTCAGGAGTTCTCTCCCTAGCTTCGAGCAGCAAACCTTCCACTTCTTCATCCTCGAGCACTTTAGGCTCTCACTCGATCACCCACTACCTGCCGGTGTCCACCTGTCTGCCCTCCTCCATCACCGTCTCCGGCTTCCTCTCCTCCCTGGGCCTGGACTTTCTCCTGGAGACGCTCTCCCGAGAGCACATCTCCATGGACATTCTCGCGGAGATGGGCCACGAGGAGCTGAAGCAGATTGGCGTGGCCGCCTATGGGCACCGCCACAAGATACTCAAGGGCGTCGAGAAGCTTCTGATCAACTCGGCAGGGGCCGCCAGTGCCAGTGCCACTCCTGCGGTCGCACAAGCGCCGATGTCCACAACTTCATCCTCCTCCTCTTCTTCTTCGGTTCCTCCTCAGCTTCAGCCCTTCCTAAACAGTCCTGGTGGTGGCGGAGCCCCTCCTCTCTCCACCTCGACCACCTACATGATCCAGCTGGCGCCGGAGGACCGTGAGTACCGCGCCGTGGAGGACGAGATGCAGATGACCATTCGGCAGCACAAGGACGGCGGCACGTCGGGCGGCGCCTTCAGCCGCTACCGCATCATTCGCATTCAGAAGCTGATTAACCTCAAACTGTGGCAGCGGTACCTGCACCGGCGCGCCGAGGTCTGCGAGGAGAACCACGGCTTTGCCAATGAGCGGATGCTCTTCCACGGCTCGCCCTTCATCAACGCCATCGTCCAGAAGGGCTTCGACGAGCGGCACGCCTACATCGGCGGCATGTTCGGCGCCGGCATCTACTTTGCCGAGAACAGCTCAAAGTCCAACCAGTACGCCTATGGTAAGTCCAAGTTCAAGAGAAAGAGAGTGTCATTGAATGGACTAATCTGTTCTCTTTTGCAGGCTATTGTGGAGGTAATGGGTGTCCCCTGCACAAGGACCGCTCCTGCTACGTCTGTCGACGGCAGATGTTGCTCTGTCGAACTGCCCTCGGCAAGAGCTTCTTCCAGTTCAGTGCGCTGAAGATGGCGCACGCACCGCCGGGACATCACTCCATTGTTGGTAAGTTGAAAGATGTCTTTGGAATGGAGCTCTCTTTTTACCCCTATTCTTTCTCCCTAGGTCGTCCCAGCGGCGGCGGGCTCACCTTTCCCGAGTACGTCATCTACCGCGGCGAGCAGGCCTATCCAGGTAAGAGAGAGAGAAACTGTTGTGTGTTTATTATTACATCATACATATAAATCATCTTTTCATTTCACTTCTATCACAGAGTATATCATCACATATCAAATTGTAAAGCCGCCGCCTGTGGCTGCCTCCTCCTCCTCCTCCTCCTCTTCGCAAACAGGCGCTTCTGCTGATTCAGCGGCCAAGTAAAGTGTTGGGTGTGGGTGGGTATGTTGTGAAGTGTTGTGTACAGATCATCTTGTGAGATTTGTAAATAGTAAATGATTTTTTCTAACTAACTAACTAACAAACTATCAACTAGGTATAACGGATCACTGATCCAGGATGATTGATTGAGTGATTGAGTGAGTGGGTGAGGAGTGGCCAAAGGGAAAGGGCCGAGAGATTAGGATTTGAAGATGACGTTGTTGTTGTTGGTGGTGTTGTTGGTAGTGTTGTTGCGGATGTTGAGGTGCTCTTCCGTGGTCATCATCACCACCTCCTCCTCGATCACCTCCAGCAGAGCAGCAGCAGCAGCAGCTCTGGGAAGTACTAGTGGTGGTGGGCGTTCTCGGCGGGCGTTCGCGCTGGCATTAGCCGCCTCCCTGGCCGCCTGCTTCTCGTGCACCTTCTGGTGCTTGGCCAGCTTCGAGGGGTAGAGAAAGCCGTGGTCACACTGCGGACAGCGGTACGGGCGGACGGCGATGTGAATGCGCAGATGGGAGCGCAGCTTGGTCTTTGTGTCGAAGCACTTCGGGCACTCTGAGCACTGCATCAGAAGCGGGCCCGGCACAGAAGAGGGCGAGGAGGAGGAGGAGGAGGTGCTTTCGCTCTTCATCACCACCACTGTTGTCTCTTGTCCAGGGGCGGCTGTTTCTGTCGCCGATGATGGTGTTGGTGGTGGTGGTGGTGAAGGCACAGAATTCGGCACTTCGGGCTCCTTTGGCAGCTCTTGCGACTTTGGCAACTCTGGCGCCTTTGGTACCTTTGGCGCCTTTGGTACCTTTGGCAACTCTGGCGCCTTTGGTACCTTCGGTGACCTCTTCTTCCTCGGCTTTTCAGCACCTGGAGCCGGGTGCACCTTTCGGTAGTGGGAGGACAACTTCAGCAGCGTCTCATAGGACGTCTCGATGACGGCGGCGGCGGCAAGAGGCGACTGATCATCACCACCTTCACCACCACCACCATTAGCCTTGCAGAGCTGGCAATTGAAAGTCAGCGAAGGATGGGCCTTGGTGACGTGACGGGAAAGGTCGCTCATGCGACGGTAGCTGCGATCGCACTCGAAGCAGCTGAAGGACGGTTTCGCCAAAAAGGTGGTCACCACCACTACTGCCTCCTTCTCTTCTTCCTCCGTCTTCTCTGGACTGGGCGGTGGCGTCGACGACTCTGGTGACTTGTTTGTTGTTGTTGTTGTCTCCATGACCAGGTGAGGAAGAGCAGTACTCTCTGAAATGGTGGAACTTGAGATGAGCTCTTGCTGCAGGTGCTGCTGTTGTTGCTGCTGCTGAAGTAGAAACTCTCCACTTGCCGAAGATGCCTGTCCGCCGATCTTTATCGGTTCGGGCATCAGCAAGTCATCACCAACGAAGATATTGTCCATTCCGAGAAAGGGATCATCAAAGGAAAAGGGATCATCATAGTCCATCATCGACATCATCGACGGCGGAAACATTTCCAAATCAGTGGAGCCACTTGAGGAGGCGGAGTACAGCGATCGCATCTCGCCGCCCATCGAGTCAAAGAGGTAGTCCATTTCGGTGTCGTCGAACATTGGCTTCAGCGGGGAGATCTGTTCGTTCAGTGAAGCTTTGCCGCCGCCATTGCTGCTGCTGTGCGGAGGAGAATGTGTCCTGCCGCTGAACATTGGATCGTGGCGGAGAATGTGACGGCCTAGCATCTTTGCTCCAAGAAAGGAGTCCATCTTCTTCGGTGTGTTCTACTTTTCGAAGTGATGGTGATGATGAGACGGAATCTTCTGATGATGAAATCGGTCCGTTTCTAAAACTCACTCACACACACACAACACTTGCGTCACGCAAACACTCTTTTCAACTGCGTCCCGCCCACAGATGACATTCCGCTTTTGGCGCGAAGCGATTCAATCAGCTTACACGCTGCAGCTTGTTCAGCTGCCGCCGCTTTACACTGTGATGATTTGTGGCAGACATTGCGACATTGCCATTGTCTTCAAGATTCTCGATACGGTTGATACTGTGTTTCCTGAGCACCATTTGTACCACTTACCTCCAGAGATGATTGGTGATAATTGCAGCAACGGTATGTAAATACAGGCTCACTTAAAAAACTGTTGATCCATCTTCTCATCTCTTAATCCAACACAGGTTACCAGGGGAACTCACCATTCCTGATCATTGTTTGCAGACGCACACCAATTGTTCCCAAAGAAGAGAGGCAGCCATGTACACCGCCTTGTACTATCATCAGTTGATGTTGGCAGAATGGAAACCAATGGTAACAGTCGATCAGCAGCAGCACTTGTTGCGGCCTACCAGCGCCCGTGTTGACACGCACTTCAAGCATCAGCAGCAGCAGCAGCATTGTCCAGGTCTTTGGCAAACTATTTTCAGCCCATTTGAAGACAGTCATCGCCGTCGTCTCTTCGAGGCACAGCCGAAGTGTGTGTCCCATCACTATGACATCACTACCACCCTGTGTACATCATCATCTTAAGCTACTCGGGCGAACCTAACACCTCCATTGGTAGTGGTAGTGGTAGTGGTACTTCAGGTGGTGTCACCTTTCCATCCGGTGCCCATTACCCTCACAACCGACGCCGTCATCGATTGCATCCCCTCCTTCTGATATCATCATCATCAGCCGATTACCATACCAATTAGTAATTCAATTCAGCCGCCACCAAAGAGGAGGAACGCAGAGAGACATTGCGTTCATTCCAGCCAAAGTAGATCACCGCTGGCGTAGAGACATTTGTAAACAACAACAGCCAAAAACATTGGCAAAAAAATCATTCCACCACTGATCATCATCAGTGCTCCTCATCAGTATTTAGTAGTAGTTATCATCATCAACACCATCAACAACAATGGCTCAAATGAGCGGTGCCAAGGAGGTTCAGCCCACTAAAATGGGGCACACCACCACCACCTCAGCCTCGACCTTGGACCGGTGTCAGTCCCGCTTCCGCCTCCTCCTGCGCATCATCATCACGCTGCTCTGCGTGGCCGTCTGCAGCTACCAGCTGTACATCGTCTCGATGCTGTACTTCAAGTACCCCACCACGGTGGACATTCGCCTCGACCCCTCGCCCACCGTCCACCTGCCCGGCGTCACCGTCTGCAGCGAGCTCTCCAGTACCATCCTCGTCGAGGAGCTGGTCAAGATTCAGCCCGCACTGTACAAGGTCTTTGCGGGCAAGACCCGCACGGAGATCTCCCTGCTCCTGAAGAAGGCCAGCCTCCGCGAGCTGCTGGTCACCTCGCTGCAGTCTCTCCCCCTCGACCAGCAGCACAACATGACGGTGAGCAGTGCGCTCTTCTTCCGCGGCTGCCAGGTGCCGACGCCCCTGGGGAGGATAGCGAAGAACACCAAGGGCCACCGACTGGCGAGTCGCTTCAACGAGCAGCTGTACTCGCAGTGGAGCAGCCTACAGAGCTACGACATGATCAACTGCGAGGAGTTCAGTCCCGTGGTGGAAACCATCAGCCACGATTTTAAGTGCTTCACCCTCTTCCACAGTGTCACCTCGCTGAAGAAGGGCGGCGACTCCAACTACCAGATTCCCAAGGACGTGGTGGGCAATCTCAAGTACCTCGCCTACATCACGCTCAATCGGGACTTTATGTTCAACGGACTCGTCTACATTCATCCGCCCGACTGTAAGTAGTGTTTTCCGTTTGAAAACTCGCGTACCGAGTTGTTTACCAGCAGTTTTCAATGGTAGGCCTGCCAGAAAGCTAGATTGACGCTACAATGTGGCCGACGGTGTCGCCATCTCTCGGTACTAGTGGCGAAGTTGTAGTTCCAAAAGTCACCAAGTGCAACTGGTGGCGCTAAATCCGCGTCACGTACTCTGCGAGTGGTCCTGGTGTTTATGCCAGTCTGACAGGCCTGCCATTGAAAACTGCTGGTCTTGAGTCTGCAATACTAAACAAAGCTTTCCTCCTCCCTCCCACCAGTGTCTCACCAGTTCGCCTCCACCTCGAACATTCAACAGCTGGAGCCGGACAAGTTCAGCTTCGTCTCGGTGGCCTTTGAGCGGACGGTGCTGCAGCTGCTGCCGGCGCCCTACGAGACGAACTGCCACGACTACCGCGTGGACGGCTTCGCCTGTCGCGACGACTGCATGACCGACTGCAAGACGCGGCGCTACCTGAAGCTGGACGGCTGGCCGGGGGACGTCTTCGCCAACCGGTCGGTCACCTCCCGCCTCTCCAAGGTGTGGAGCAACACGTGGAGCAGCGTCGGCCACATGGAGGAGGGCATGAACGCCGAGTCGCTGGCCACCTGCAGCTTCGAGTGCGGCCACTGGGACGACTGCGACAGCGTCCAGTACGACGTGAGGACGGTGCGGGTGAAGGAGCGCGACGAGGACGACGCCCTCAACAGCCACCGATTCACCGTGGGCGTCCTCCCGCCGAAGAACGTGCAGATGATCAACCGACACGTACCCAAGTACGAGCCCATCGAGTTTCTCATCTACGCCGGCGGCCTGGTCAGCCTGTACACCGGAATCAGCGCCATCTCACTTGGCTTCACCGTCATGAGTCTGCTCACCTTCACCAACAAGTACCAGACTTATGTCCTTTGCTGTGGACGGGGAGGTGGAGGTAGAAGAGGGGGTGATCGAGCGAGACAGCCCATGGCAGCTGAAGAAGATCATCAAAACTACGATCTGGAGAACAACCTCATCAGCGAGAAGGAGCTGCTGAAGAGGACGCAGGAGAGGAATGTGGCCAATGCGGCGGCCGCCGCTGCCTCACGCATCAAAGACAGTCGACTCTAATGTGACTTAGGTTTTCTTTCTTTTCTTTAGCTGATTTATCCAATTACAGACGTTTTATTTGTTGCTCAATACTGAATGCTCTTCTCTTCTTTTCTTTTCTTTGAGGATGTCTAGCTCCTCACCATGCGAAGGATAAAGAGAAAGAGGTTGACAATATCAAGGTAGAGCATCAGCGCGCCGAAGATGTAGTCCTCCTCGGAGAGCTCGAAGCGGCGGCCGCCCATGATCAGCTGCGTGTCGATGGCCAGGTAGAGCATCATGAGGAGGGCGCCGGCGCCGCCGTACAGCACCTGACTCGCCCGGTCGTGGTAGGGGATCAGGAAGAAGCCGGTGAAGGTGATCACAATGCCGCAGATGAAGGCGATCCAAATGAGCTTCGTAAAGTCGAACTTGGTCCAGCAGCTGAAGAGGCTGACCACTAGCGTCGCGCCGCAGGTGGCCACCGCCGCGATCAGCACCGCCGACATGTCGGAGAAGGCGCAAATGGTCCCCACCATGATCGACATGGCCACCGTCTGAAACGAAGTTAAAACGGGAGTTTAGAAATGGGAAAAGGTGGGTGTGCTGTGCTGAGAAAGCCAGTGGTACCAGTGAGAAGAGGAGGACGTAGTTCCAGGGAACGGTGCGCTGCAGTGATCGACAGCAGATGATGGTGATGCCGATGACGAGGTACACGACCATCGCCGTGACCAGTGGCCAAATGTTGTTCTGGATGTACACTTTGATGCCCTCTCTGCCAAAGAATAAGGTTAGATGATCATCAAAACATGAAGATGTAATGAAAGGCACAAAGACTTACACGAACATGAAGAGGGCACAGATGGCCACGGTGACCAGGAACTGCGCCGCGAGGATGGCGTACACCTTCTGCACGAATCGCTGGCGAATGGCCTTGTTCGAGAAGCAGTTGGCCACCTCATTCGGAGGCAGGCCGGCCTCGGCCTGGGAGAGGTTGTTGCTCATTGCTTCGTCGAGGCTGTCTTCAAGGAAAGGCTGTTTGAAAAGGAAAGGGAAATGAAGATTTGTTTTGCTGGAGCAGACAAACTATCACAGGTAGGCTGCACTTGTTGAGTGTGTGTGTGTGTGCTTTCCCTCTTCAACGTTGAAGATAGAAACTCCCAAAATGGTTTTGGTCAGCCTTTTTACCTGTTTTTTTAAAAACGGCTGTGATTTTGTGTTTTGTTGTGACTCAGCTGTTGTTGGCTGTTGCTGGTCTTTCAGAGTCGCACAGAGTCCTCGTCGATTGCCCTCTCCGCGTAATAAAACTGGCGGTGCTTTACGCAAAAAGGAGTTGAGCTGCCTCTTATCAACAACTGGAGCTGATTACCATGGAAGCGGATGAGTAATGTTGCAGTGGGGTTGGGTAATCAAGGATGCAGCTTTTGTGTGCCTCTCTGTGTGGGTGAGCTGTTGCCAGACGACCCGCTTCAGTACTTTAAACCATTTTCCTGATAAACCATCTCTCGCTTGGTTTGAGCAACTGAAGGACCAAAGGATCTTTTTGAAGATCTTGTTGTTGATCTCTTCAAAACTTTTCGGAAACTTCTGCTCTCTTTCTTATGAGCACAGAGTTTCCGGGATGTTTCCTTAACCTAGGATTTAGCGGTCTGATCCAGGGATCCTGGATCTCGGGAACGGCTGAAGCTAGAGTATTGAGACTCCTAGCGTTTACTCAGCTATTTTTTCTGATTCTTTTGGTGAAAACAGTTTTTCTCTATCATGCCCCATGGCCGAGATATCATCTTACGCCTACTTCTTGAGTTTCGGACACTAGCCTGTTCGAGAGGTTGTCTAGGACAACTCACCGAAAAGGGGCAAATATCCGAAAATGCATTGTTTTTCTGGGCGGAGCTTGTTGCTTCTGCCTGGATCTGGAGAGTCCACTTTGGAGCCAGTTTTCATCCTTGTACAGCGTTGATTTTTACCGAGTTTTGTTTTAAACAGCTTTATTACATCTTTAGTTTTCATTTGGTGTTCTGAAATCTTAAGGTTAATATGCAGATTGCTTGAAAATTCAGATGCGCGAGCAATTATTTACGCTGCTGCTGACCCGAATCAGCTGCTGTTGGTTCCGCCTCCTTTTGACGCAGCGGCTCACGCGCGGGCCACTTTGCCTCTCCGGCACTTCTGCACTTCACCAGCAAAAGCGCGCCCAAATTCTCGGACAAAGAAGATTCCTCCGAAGATCATCACCCCCATCATTCATCTCCATTACCGGCCAAGTATCCCATTGTGTTAATTTGTTTTCTAGCATGTGCTAACTCTCTCCTTTCCTTTCTTTCAGCCGCACTCACATCGATTCAGTTTGCCTGTTTGTTGAGCAGCTGTTGCGTCCACCGTTTTGGCGCCTTTTTGTGAGCACGCTTTCGAAACTCGGCTTCTAATTTGGGTCCTCCTGGTCATCTGCCTGCTGCAAACAAGGATCGTCTTCAAGGATTGCTCACAAATACCACCATCATCATCATCATCATCAAGACTGTTATCAAAGAGAACACACACACACAACTGGGGAGATGGGTAAGTGCGCTGATCTTTATTTGATTACCAAGATTTCTAAGCCTTGTTGTTTGTGTAGCTAGCTGTTTGTTGTTAGTTAGTTATCGATAAATCTGCGTATGTGCTATCTGTGAGAGAGAGAGTTATGACTGGAGTTTGCTTAGCTCGTTAATGTTTGTACAGATAATGCTGTTCTTATTCTGTGTGAGTGTTTGTGTGTGTGTTATTCTGAGATGACCTTCTTCTCTTCAGCTCCTCTTTGCCTTCCTTCCTTCCTTCCTTCCCAGCTCATCTGTTTCTATTTTCAGTACTCTGAAACATTGAGCGAGTGCATCAGATTCTTGAAGCCTCGCTGCGTCACCGGCTGCCCACCGGGCGAGTGGTGGCCGGTCACGGGCGAGTACTTTGGAGAGTGGCCTGTGTAGAACAGTAAATAGTTAGTGCATTTCGCTGTGCAGCTGTCCCCCTTTCCCACTTACGTCTATTGTCCTGCTCCTCCTGCAGAAACTGATAGGTGGGCGACTGGGAGATGTCCACCTGCAGTGGCGGCTGAAGGTGGCTGTTCTGCGACACACCGCCCACCTTGGCGTTGAAGTGCGGCGGCTGCGGGCTCACCGAGTGACTGGCGGCGCTGTACGGCGAGGGGCCTCGGTTTCTATAATGCAGAACAGAGTTTTATTATTGTAGATCTAGAACAAACTGTGAACACCTACGGGTTGAGAGTGTTCTGGACGTTCTCGCTGCTGTAGAGATTGATCGGTGAGTTGTACTGCAGGTGCACCAGATTGTTGTTCGGCTCCGGACTGCTTCCACTCGGCAGCTAAAGGGGTGGTGATGATAATTTGGTGTGTCCAGACAGAGAGGTGTTAGCAAAGAAGCGAGCAAGCAATCTCTCTGTTCTATTCTATTCTATTCTACTCTATTTGTCCTACCTGCGTGTACTGACTGAGGACCTTCATCTTGGCGGGTTCGGGAACGGTTACCGTCTTGGGCAGCGTGTGCCATCCAGGGCCCTCCATGTGGCGGAGGTAGCACCCGGTGGGCCAGTCTCGGCGCACCTTCGGCTTCGCCTCGATCAGCGGGGTGCTCCGGTAGGTCTGGTGGTGGTGATGGTGGTGGTTAGGAAGTGAGTGAGTGAATGAGTGATTTGTTCTATTTACCTGTTTGGTGATGGCCCACTGCTCCCTCGCCTTCTCATTGTGGAACTCGATGATGTTGTTCTCCGGTATCTTCACGCCGCTGTCCATCATCGCCACCGCGGGAATGCGCCCGGTGGTGCTCAGGCCGCTGCCTGGGCGACTGTACGGCTCGGGGGACGATTTGTACATTACTGAAGGAGAGGAGGAATGTTGTTAGCAATAGATACTACAAGTTTTCCACTGTGATTACTTCTCTTCTTGACTCGATTGAAGGGCTCTCTGAGAACCTGCAGCTCAATGGAGGCGGTGGCGCGGCTGATGAGGCTGACCGCGAGTGAGTAGGTCAGTGGGCGGCCGGTGATGGGCGAGTTGTCGACGCCGAGGACGATGTCGCCGGGCAGGAGGCCTCCGCAGTATGCCGGACTCTGAGGGAGAACCTGAGGTTGTGGACGGAAGAGTTGTTCAGTAGAGTAGAGTTAGCAAAGAGCAAGTGCAGCGAGTCAATCAAACGAATCACCACCAGCCAACTGAACAGTTGTGCTGCTCAAGTGAACTAGTGTCTTACTCCTTTCCTCCACTCTCTCTCTCTCTCTCTCACCAGTGATCTATCTCTTTCTCAAGGGTATCACAGTGCTGTTTACTGCTACTGCCTCACTGTGACTGTCAACAAGGAGAGCACTTCTTTCTTTTCTTTTCTTTCCTTCCCTTTCTCACTTCAGCCTGTGTGAATGAATGAATGTCACCCGAGGGAATATGAGGTGGGAGTGGTGGCAGCAGCAGCAGCAGCAGCAAACAACTACAGCTGTACACTTTCTCTCTATTTTAAAATGCGCTGCCTCGCCCTCCTTCCAGCAGGCATTCAGAGCAAAGCAAAGAAGTAAAGGATTGCGATTGTCGATGTTGTCTGTGGCAGAAGCAGAATTCTTTCTGCGCATCAGCCTCATTGCCACATTCTTCCCTTCTCGGTGGCCGTACACGTACCACCATCACCACCATCAGTTCGTAAAGTTCAGCTCGAGGCAGGAGAATCCTTTCCTCTCTCTCTCTCTCTCTCTCTCTCTCTCTCTCTCTCTCTCTCTCTCT
>JAALOO010000224.1_pt1 | contig 51798 bp, 42 predicted proteins | sample 7257641 | NCBI WGS metagenome assembly JAALOO01 (sample SAMN14085613, study PRJNA598686) | mite metagenome | biome: ENVO:01001000; feature: ENVO:01001002; material: ENVO:01001226; isolation source: single female mite from University of Michigan culture on fish food culture... ...
GAGAGAGAGAGAGAGAGAGAGAGAGAGAGAGAGAGAGAGAGAGAGAGAAAGCAGCCAGCAAAAAAAGGGTGAGAAAGAGACATCAACTATGCGTTCCAGTAAAAAAATATAGAAAGAAAGACACTTTCAAATAGTTGGCATAGTACATTGACTGCTTTTATTAAAGGTGAACGAGGTGCTTGTTCCATTTACAGAAGGCAACCTACATCTCGGTGACTGCACAAAGCGTAGCAATTCAGCAATTTTTTCGCTTTATTTTCTCTCATTCCAAACCGACCGCCAATTTCAATTTTCATTTCACATTACTTTAGTTTGCAATAGTATAAAAAACAAATTTAAAACCCGCACAGGTTTGCAAAAAAGAATAACAACAAAACTAATTATTGTCCGTTTAATTGCAAAATTTGCAAATAAAGATGCAAAAATTAAATACAAAAAAATCAAAATTTGACACTTTTGGTTAAATATTACCTCAAGTTTACAGTTACTTATAATAAGAATATATTTTGATATTATAAAACTCAAGTAATTACTTGTCAAAATTTCAAAAAACTAAAAAAAATCACAAATATAATTTTTTAACAATGCTTTTACAAATATTGGAAACACTAATTGGCAAAGAATTACCGATCAGTTCAATAGCATTAACTCATAAATAAAAATGGCATCACACTTAATAGGATTAACATGAGTATTAATGAAATAGACCTTTACTTTTTACTTTTTACCGATACAATGCATTACGGAAAAAATGAGAAAAATATGGGTCAATTTACTACTTTGCTGATGTTGCCTTGTTTTTGCCGGTGTGTATTGCATTAATTCTCAATCAAAGACTGTTCTAATGCATATCATCGTTTAATCTGTTCATTTCTACAAGTTTATAATAAAAGTAAAAATAGATAGTAACTGATAAACTACTATTTTTTTATAATTTAAAAATTTTCTATGTTATTGAATAAAAACAATTTTAAAATATAAAAATATAATGAATTTTTTGAAACAATATACAAAATATTTAACTTTTCTTGTTGTAAAAAAAGTTTATTTAGGTTTTGCATAAAAACATTTTAAGGGGGGACAACGCCTACATAGCAACTTTTTTCGAATTTTTGGTTTTCTTTTCTAGTCAACAGCTTTTTCAGCATGATCTTGAATTACGCAGGTACATTTTTTGCCAAAAAGGGTAATACCACAAAAATGATCAAGGTGTCAAGTGAAAAATGACAAAATTATCTAGATTTTGTAAACTTTACTTTTTTAAAATTTACATTTTTTTTAATTTTTAAAGTTTAACATTTTTGTATTTTCGGCCAATTGTCGTTTTTTACCATCATTTAAAAATTTATATCTAAAGAATCAAAATAAACAAAAATATTTGGAGTCTTACAAAATCTAGATAATTTAGTCACCTTTCATTTAACACCTTAATTATTTTTTGATCATTTTTTTGGTATTACCAGTTTTGGCAGAAAGTGTACCTGCGTGTTCAGAAGACTGATGTCCTTACCGACGACAATCCACTCATCAGAGGACCATAGTATCAACACAAAACTGTTTTACATGAAATTCTTAACAATCTTTATTAAATACATTTTTCATGAATATCATAGCCACTCCAAAATCAAAATTTGAAAAAGCATTAAAATAGTGCGCGGTGTCCCTTTATAAATAATTGAGAACACCCGAAAGCTGCAAGTTTTAGAAATAAACTACACTTTAAAAAAATTACACAAATGTAAAATTTTGTTCAAAACTAAATTTTAGTAACAAACTAATCAACGTTTTGCATATATTCTAATCAGTTTATATTCTTGAATTTTATAAAAAAAATTTTAGGTTTTATGTAAGAGATGTTTTGTTTATAGTATAATATTTGTAAAACTTGTTACAATTGTCTAACATTGAAACAACAAGTTTTGAATTTAGATATTTGTAAAAAAGTTTAAAGTAGTCAAATTTTGTTAATAAAATGTTTTTTTCAATAATACTAATGGTAAAGTCTAGTAAAAATTTATGTTTATTTTGTTTTGTTAGTTTAAAAATTTTTTAAAAATAAATATTTAAACATCAACAAAAAAGCGCAGTCAAGTATATGGTCAGTCATATACAAAAAAAACCTTTAAAAAATGCTTGACCAAGTTAACTGAATAAAAATAAAAAAGTTTGTAGTGCACAAACGAAAGTAAAAAATATAGCTATAAAAATTTGAAGTACAAGCCAAACAAATAATTAAAAAATTAAACAATACTATTCGGGAGTTTTTAATCAAAAAGGTAAATTGCACAACTAATTTTTTTATTTGAAAAAGCTGCAGGCTTTGGAATGTTGATGAGTTTTATAAAAAAAATTGTAAAAAAAGTTTAGGGATGTAAATGAACGCAAATTAAGGAATAATACGTGTGAGCAACACGCTCGTTAGTTTTATTGTGAATTTTCAACAAACAAAATGCACAACGACACTGACGAAACCATACAGTGAACTGTGTAAAACGGCAATGTTTTATGTAGACAAATAACTTATTTTTATTTATTTTTAAATTCAATTAAACCGTTGTCGCCTTAAGATAAGTTTTTTTAATTGTTTTTAAAATGCTAATTTATTTAAACTTAAAAATTAAAAATCAACAACTTGTGTTAAAAGATTAGCGCTAAACTTTTTGTAATATATGTATTGATTAAACAACATTGTTAAAAAAATTTAATGTTGAATATCACAATATGTTTAAACCGAAACTCATCAACTTTTAATCTCTTTTTTAAATAAGTTTTGTATTAAATATTTTACTAAAAATGCAGATAAAAAATGAATAGATTTTTACTTTGATATACTGTAATAACTGTTTAAATCTGCTATAATTTGATTAATTTTAAACAGTTTTAAACATAAATACTTTAAAAAAGAAAGTTTGTTCTATATTCATATTTTTTGATAGTTTAAAAAGTTCTATTGTATTTCCTTAATCTTTGAATTTATTATACGCATTATTTAAAAAGCTTTTTTATAATTTTATGCGCATTATTTTATGTTAAACATTTTTTGTAGCAAAAATTTTTAAATTATTAAAGGACAAAAAAATAAGCAACAGTTGATTTCACTGAAAAACGAAGCTTTTGTCAGCCTTAATTTATTTAGCTACAAACTACAAATACATAAAAAAATCTTTGCAATTTAAACAACAAAGGCCACCGATATTAGACTGCATTGAGGCATCACCCTGATTTGATATCAACCCAGTAGTGAATGTCACTTTTAGTGTAGCCAATAATCATCTGCCAGGACTTTACGAACACCAGCAGACAGCCGAAGATGACTGGTAAATGTACTTTCACGTATGCTTGTAGCAGTTGGCTTGCTATAAAATCTTACGCAGTTGTACTCGACGCCTCACATGTCGGTCGGAGAGAAACATTCAAAACACAATGCAAACCGAAAAAAATATCGTCAAATCGGCTTTTCCCAGCTATGATATACCAGACATCTCGGTCGGAAAATTTCTGCTGGAGAAAATTAGCAAATGCATTCAGTCAAACCCCGAGCAAGTAGCTTTAGTAAGTTTGCTCTCTTGATCTTTCACCTGGTCAAACATTTACCAAAAACTGTTTAACAGATTGACGCCCTCAGTGGATCGACCTTGACGTATCAGCAACTGCACACACAGGCAAATGAAATTGCCTGCGCTCTGCTCTCGCTGCCCACACTGGACGCCTCATTCTCTGCGGTTTGCAATGACCTTTGCATGTTCTTTGGCGATAATCACCCCCAGTATGTCGTCCTCCTGCTTGCCATGGCCTACCTGGGTGTGCCCATAACACCCAGCAAACCGGCCAACGGTGCCTACGAAACCTACCAGCACTTGAACAACTCGGGCTCTCGCATTCTCTGCTGTTCACGCAACAAGATACCCATTATCGAGCAAATTCTAAAGGACGAAGCCCACTCACAGTACATTAGCAATTTGAAGCTGCTTCTCATTATAGACGGCGATTCAGCGGTCCCCGAGTCAATTCAAAATCACCCATTAGCGCCTAAACAGATTGTCACATTCAAGCAGCTGCTCGCTCATGGAAATGGGCAATCACTTGGCCGGATACCGCATTTTGCAGTGAACCCAGCAAGTGACAATCACATGATTGTGTAAGCCTGTTTTACCTGAGCATTATCAACTGATGACTCTTGATCACCAATACTAACATTTTGATTTAATTTAATTTACTATATTGTGGTACGTTGAAATTCCACCAAGACAGATACACTTCCGGATCCACTGGAGCACCGAAAGGGGCAAAGCAAACCCACAGGTCCTTTATTGCCAGTGTCATGGCAATGTTGCACAAGAATGCATTTGCTCAAAACAGAAACTGCACCATTTCCTTTCTCTTTCCCCTTGGCCACATTTCCGGTTCAGTCTTTGTGATCAACTGCTTATCGTCTCAGGTCAGTAATGTCGAGCAACTGCCTACCACTCACACTAACCCCAATACCTCTTCGCAGATGTCTCTCGTAATGTTCGGGCAAGAGGGTAGGCACGCTGCTATTCTGGAAGCCATCGAAAAGTTCCGCGTTTCAGTAGCCATCATAACTTTGGCTCTTGCAGCAGATTTACTGCAAAATGAAGAGCTTTGCACGAGGTACAATCTGAGTAGCCTCAAGTCGATATACTTCAGTGGCTCGCGGTTGCCTGAACACTTCTCTCTGGGCCTGATTTCCAAACTTGGCGTCAGAGTTTATGAGGTGTATGGTGCGACCGAATTTATGGTAGGCTATCAAACTTTACCCACCTTAAAATGCTTTGTAACCAAACGGCCATTGTTTTTGCTAGGGCTCTGTCACCAACAATGGGCCCTATTCTCCGGGCAAAATCGGAAGTCCACTGCCCAATGTGGAGATGAAAATAATTGACCTGTCAAGTGGTGAAGCCCTGCCGATGACTGAGCCGGGAGAAGTGTGCTTTAGAGGCCCCAATTGCTTTGCCGGCTACCTGAACAATGACGAAGCCACCGGAGAGACAATCGACAGCGACGGATGGTATCACAGTGGCGATGTTGGCTTCTACGACCAGGCGGGCAACCTCTACATAACGGACCGCATAAAGGAGCTCTGCAAGTACAAGCACTGGACAGTGGCGCCCGCTGAAGTGGAGAGCTTCCTCCAGACGCACCCTGCCATTGCTGGGGTCTGCGTGGTAGGCGTCAAGCACCGCTCCGAAGGACAGCACTTGCGAGCCTACGTGCAGCTCGCCGAGAATAAAAGTGCAACCGAAGAGGAAATCGTTCAATACGTGAAAGGTGAGGGCGCAGTTTAGTAGTTGTACATTCGCTTACATTAATTCTTTTGGTGAATTTAAACAGATAACATGGGCTATCAGAACCGCCTCAATGGTGGCGTTCGCTTTGTTGATGAAATTCCTCGCTTGCCAATGGGAAAGGTCAACCGCGTTGCGTTTAAACTTGAAGTAAAAGATGAAATTTTAGTCAAAGAAGCAGAAAAGTAACCAAAATGATGTCAGCTTCCAACTTATATACAGCATTTCAATAAATTCATTAAATCTAATCTCGGTTTACCAGAGCAGATGAGACGGAAAGTGAATCAAATGAGTGTTTGTGGTCGTGAGCTTTTTAAAAATAAAGCTAAACGCCTAATCGTTGAAAAACAGAGTTTGACTTTGGGTTGCTGTTTTGTAGAGAAACGCGAGAGAATACCGATTTTTGCCCAAGACGATCTAAACAACAAAAAAATGGTCAAAATTGCATCAAACACTTCAATTGTTTACAATTACCTTTGACAGTGCCAGCAGCAGGTGTTGGAGGGTTGTTTATCCCTAGCCGAGACTTGACGTTTATATTTCTCCGCAATGTTGAACTTTGATTACTCTGAAATGTAGTTGAATCGGCTTTATTTAAAGTGAGCCTTGCCTTGATGGATGTTTGAGACGGTAGACTACTACTTGGTTGAGAACTTAACGAAGTTTGAGCCCTGGAAGGACCATTTGAGCTGATGACTTTTTGAATTTCTTTTGAAAAGTTGGAAAGACGACTTTGTGCTTCAATGCGATTCCGAACTGTAGGATTACTACTGGTGTCGCTTTTGACAACCTTGGCGACAAAATCTACAGACTCTTCGTTCGGTGGCTGAACTCTTTTTCTAGAAACTGGTAAGCCGGGCGGATCAAGGCCAGTGACATTCCGCCCCGATGTTTGAATGCCACCCACAGTTCGAATAATGACCGTTTCTTTGGCAGAGGGAGCTGGGAGTGTTGTTTTTCGAACCAACCTCACGTCACTGCTGGCTTCAGTAGTTGGTTCTTTGTTGATAACAATCCTTGTCGTGGTCTCCTTTTGTTTTGGCTGCTGTGGAAGAACAATTCGTCTGGTGTCAGAGCCGCTCTTTTTCAGATTATTGCTGGATATAGTTGAATCAGCCTTTGTGTAAGTAGAGTTGTCTTGCTTGGTAGAATCTTTACCTTCATCGGTGGCAAACACCTTTTCACGATAAGAGTTTGAGTGTACCTCTTTAGCGTGGCGGAGTATTGAGATTACATCTCCCAATTTTTTTATGCCCATGTCGTAGAGAATCTCTTTGTTGAGCTCTTCAAGCATGTCAAAGCGAATGCGGTTTTCGCTGAAAACGACTGCATAATTTTCGCACACCTCTGCAGGAAGTCCGGAATCGACAAAAAACTTTTTCCACCTGATGGACGACATTTGTGATGGAGAGGGTGAGGCCGATGAGCTTTTGCGTTTCAGCTACTTCCGAGTTGGCTGATTCCCAAAATAACTCGTGAAGAATTTGCAAGTAGAACAAGAGAATCCGTCAATGTTTTGGCTAGAAATATTTTTTCGGCGGTTGGCAAATTAACTCAATGCGCTCATTAGAGAGAGGATTTTGGTCCACTTTACGGCTGTTCTTGCACAGCCAACGCTAAAGCTCTGTATCGTTGACTGTGTAGCTACTGCGGAGTAGCGGACCAAAACTCTGCCTCTGCTGCTCGTCTGGTCGCAATAGTCGACGCTGTACAATTTTTAACAGATGTTTTCAGGTTTTTGGGTTTGTACAAATGGATGTTGACAACAACAACAATAACAGTAGCAAACCTCTGACTTTTGTTCCTGAAAGAATGGGAGTGGAAGAGTTTCACCAACGATGCGACGAGATGGGACTGGCGTACAAGAGATTGGAAGACTATATCGCTGATGCAACCCAACAAGTGAGTCAAAACAATCATGCTGTAAAGTGTTTTATCCACACTTGTCTAACTTGGACTTGATTAGAGTCTGGATAAACCCAGTGGTGCAACAAATGAAAAAAATATCGTATGTTTTTAACCGTCTCACAACAAGAATAGATGATTTCTGACGATTTTTTTACAGAACAGCATTTTCAACGAGTTGTGCCAACGAAGTGGAGTAAATCCAAAGGTTGATTGGTCTACATTACCAAATAAAAAATTTGAAGCCACTATATGTTATGGCATGACAAGCGCTTCGAGTGTTGGCAGCACCAAAAAAGACTCTAAAAGTGGAGCGATTGAAAATTTGTTGAAAATCATTCCTGATGAAATTCTTGAAAAGTATCTTTTATCAGATGATTTTCATTATGTAAAAGAAAAACTGTAAAGTGTTTTCTTGATAGTATAACTATTATCAGTTTTATTTGCATTTTTTACTTGGCTAGTCTACCATTTTAGTCTAAAGATTTTAGACTCTAAAAAGGGAACAAATATTTATCGATTCAATAAAGCATGTGTTTTTAATTCTAAATTGTACACAATTTATACACAATATCGCTTAAACGTTACTTTGTTCATCAACACTGTTTTGGAGTAAAAGCATTTTATGGCTAAAGAAGTCCAGACAAAAGTTGGCCAAGTCATCAACGATCGCTACAAAGTGATTAAACTGATTGGGGAAGGTGAGTCTGTTGCCAAGTGATCAACCCGTATTGACTAGTTCTTGCCGTTTCAGGAGCATTTGGTGAAATATACTGCGCCGAAGAGGTCAATGGGGGCACCAAGTTTGCTGTCAAATTTGAGAGTTTAGATCGCTCCTTTTTGCAGCTTCCAATAGAACATCGGGTGTACCAGTCCATCGGAAATGCAGTCGGGTTCGCACAGTGTGTCTTTTACCAGCAGTCATCAACCGAGTCGGTTATCGTCATGAGTCTTTTGGGCCAAAACCTCAAAGAGCTTTTTCAGATGTGCAACAGGACCTTCTCGCTTAAAACTGTTTTGCGCATTGCCATTCAAAGCATCACTCGCCTTGAGGTTTTGCATGGGAAAAAGTAGGTCGTGAAGTAGTTTGAAGAAAATGCCTAACTTTGTTTCTTGTTACAGTTTCATATATCGTGACATCAAGCCGGACAACTTTGTGTTGGGCCAATCAGGAACCCAGGGCGAAAAAACCATACATTTAGTAGACTTTGGAATGGCCAAAGAATACATTGACAGAGTGACCCAGAGGCACATTCGGCTGCGCTCAAACCGACCAATGCTTGGCACTGCTCGCTTCATGTCCTGCAATGCTCACTTCAACTACGAGCTGTCTCGTCGAGATGATCTGGAGTCACTCGGTTACATGTTTCTGTACTTCCTCAAAGGGTCCGTCCCCTGGTCTGTTTTGCTGCAGTCCAGCTTGTCAGAGAGCACACCAATGAAGCAACTGCAAAAGATTGGCTCAATGAAGCAGGCCTTGAGCCCGGAAGACATTTTTGAAGACTGTCCGGAGGAGTTTGCAAGATATCTTAGGTATTGACGTCGTCGTGGCTATGTGATGACTCATTTTTTGCATTTTTACAGTTATTGTCGAAACTTGGGCTTTGAAGAGACGCCTGCTTACGAAGCCTGCCGCTCCAGCTTTCAGAACCTTTTTACCAGGCTTGGGTTTAAAGATGATGGTCTCTTTGATTGGGATACTTTAACTGGCAAAATTGGAAATTAAATAAGGAATAGGCTTGGTTTATTTTTAGTCCAACAGATTTGTGCAGATGCCGCCAAAAGTGGTGACACTGCAGTATTCGGGCCATTAGAGTGCACTTGTAGTTCTTTTATGAGCATTTTTAAGTCAACTTTTTTTATGGAAAACTTGGAGTAAAGTGTCGAGAGATAAATCGACGAACCATTGTCTCAGTGGCAAGACTTTTGGCGAGCCACTGCAGAGTGTCCTCAAAGTGCCCTCGTTGTGGGCATTACCTCTTTATGAATTTTGTTGCTTCACTTGGCTCTTTTTGAAAGCTCTAAATAAGTTTTGTGTGCAGAAAATGGTAATCAAATGAAAGTGCTTTCAACTGTTTCTCGGCGCAACCAGTTTAAAGCACTATGGCAAAGTTTTGCAGCCCAAGGTTGAATGGTAGATTAGAAAAAAGCCTTTTGCCGAGACTGCCTATCCGCTGGGCAATTTTCCTCTCTTGTCTGTATTCATCTGCCGACACAGAGTGGACACCTTGGCTTGCCCTTCTTCCACCAGTGCTATCAACACGCTTGGTGGTTGCTTGAAATTGTGCGCGTTCAGGTATACTTCCACCTGGTGCGATTAGCGCCCAGTGTCGACTAGTGGCCATTGTCTGCCACTGCGGCTGCTACTTGAACGAGCCATAGCGAAGGGAGGTAATCTTGGCGGCACTGTCTATCCTTCACCGCTACCCCCGTCACTGCGCTGTCTGTGTGCACTGTCTGGCACTTTTGATTACCTCAACTACGACCACTCTGTTTCTCATTGTCTTCCCTTGATCGATTATCGCACATTTGATAATCACTTTAATCTTTCTGCCTTTCATACTTTTCTTTCTTTCATCGTAGCGATGAAGGTACTAGTCGTACTGCCAGCTGTGCTCACCGCTTCACAAGACAATCTCCCGTAGCCTCTTGACGAGCCTTGCCGTCGTGTCTTGCACTGCAACCACACACTTGGTCTTTTGAGCGCATCTTGGCGCACAAAGAACCGCCGACCTGAAGCACTACTGTACAGTGGCCACCATTGTACGAACAGCTGTCCAGTAGACAGTGATGAATGCAGCGACAGCAGACAGACAGACTGACCATTATATAAGTGACAGTGAAATGCCACCCGACGAAATATTGCAGCACTGCTGACTGGAAAGTTTGCAAGGGTTGGCAATTAGTGAAATTGGCCTAATGAAAAGGCAGCACTGCTAGCGAGGGAGACGGCGTTTGTACGGCGATTAGCACCCTTCTATTGCACACGCCAATCTGTACTTGCTGATTGCTATCATTTATTGTATACTGTGATGCCATTCACTCATTAGCATTTGCTACGATATTTATTTGTGTGCTTCGGCACTTGATAGATTGCCTAATGGAAGTTTTTATTTAGCTAGTGTTCACCAAGCGATAAATTATAAAACCACTCAAAGGGGCACAAGATTGCGGTAGATGGCACAAATTGCATCTAAACTTAGATGCATTTTTAGTTTATTAATTAAATCATTTGAATTAAGCTTTAAAGTAGCCTCATTAATCAGCGTGAACTCAAGGCTCTATCGTAAACTGGAGGTTATCATGACTTGTCATATCAAGACAATTGGAGCTCTAAAAACGGACATGTTCAATCAGCAACGGGTCATTGTCTGATACCGGCGTGCGACTGTACGGCAAAACTTATCAGTGTGCAACCTGCATTTTACTAAAGCCAAATCCACTGATGACTCCTTGATCACCAATACTAACCTTTTAATTAATATTTTACAGTATTTGACTATGTTACGGTACTTTCAGATTCTGACATTCTACCAAGTAGTTTGAGGCGAAGCTCTGGTTTAGTATTCCCAGCATTTGTTTGCCGTTAATGACGACAGCTAAAAAAGTAGGAAATAAAAGCACTTAGATGCGAGGAGAAGCATCCTTTTCAGTATCAGATAGACTGTTAACACTGCCATTGTGTCGTCGATGCTCAATGGCACTGACTGAGGTGCATCTGTTTGCGTGCTCAATGTCTAACTTGCCTGTTGTTGTTGCACGCTCCCATCCTATTGAATCAGCGTCCAGTGGATCAGGAAGGGCCATCAGAACAGTATTTGCCATGGGCATTTATATGCAGTTGGAAGGTCGCTTTCCGCTGCTCCACTGAGAATGGAATCAATCAGTGCAAAATGGCATGCCAAGTGCAGTTGCCGTACTTTCGGCATTCACACACACTCTCTCTTGCTCTTTCTTAGTCGCTTGCGTCGGCTGACACTGAAAACTGCAGCAGTGGCCTTTACGGTTGTTTGCGTTACTTTTGCCACCTTGTTCAGTCGCCTCGAAGATTACTTTGACAACGGCAGTGTCGGCAGCCGATGATGCCAAGAAGACGGCGACTCAGTGATGGCACTGACTGCAAGGCAAGGCTTGCAGACCAACTGCACTTTTACTTTTACTTTTCCTTGGCATTAGTGTGGCGCTATTAATTTTTGCGTTTTTGCTCTCTGCACAGCAGTTCAAAGTCAAGTAGATGAAACTCATTGGCTGCCACCAATGAGCCCGGCTTCGTACTGCCGGGTTCTGAGGCCTCTCTCCTCCATACTTAATTCGCCTCTTTGACAAGCCGAGCACAGTCACTGACAGTCGCCCTGTGTGAGTAAACACAGAAAATGTTGTCTGGCTGACAAGTGGGCTTACTTTGCGCTCAAGAATTCGGCGTGTTTGTGCTTCGGTGGACCGGTTCTTGCCACTCTTTTTTTTTGTTTAGGGGCGAAAGTGAAGTAAAGTGAGGTTGCCGGCGGCGACAAAAATGGACGCTCTGAGACTGCTAATAGAAATTAAGGCGCAAAGTGATTATGCTAGCAGTCTTTGAAGGTCAAGGCCGAGAGTCTTTCTTCTTCTTCTTGCCGCATGATTCGCTTCCTTTACAGCTGTTTTTTCCTGCTTTCTTTCGGTTCTTAAATCCAATGAAGCAGTGTGCGTTTAGCTGGCATAGGAGCACCCTTGATCTTGTCTTGTCTGCCTCAAGTAAGCACAAATGTTGCATCAACAAGACCACAGCTTTAATAAAGCATCATTGCACTTTAGCAAGTTTCCCTCTTTGCTCATTAAGGAAGCATCATTTGAAGAGCAAACGTTCCCCTCCATCCAGGGTTATGGTCACCGACAGTTTAGTAGTGACACTGCCTGTGCACTTTGAATTTCCTTTTGGACATGAACAAGCGCTGTCGCATGCTATTAGCGGATGTCGCACTGAACGCACTACACACACACCTTCATTGAGAACGATTCAATGCAAAGGACTAATCAGCCAGAGACGGTGTGACAGTGTGATCTGAATCATATGACTGTGCACTTTCTTATTTTCCTGTAGACGACTGTCAATTCTACTGTTGCTGCTGCTGCTGAGGTGGTTGCGACAATTCCTGAGTCAAACACTTTACCAGAGAGAATATCTAATCGACTGTTGCCACTAAAAATATATCTGTGCTCAACTCGTGCTCACGAACTGGCAAAGTGTTTCATGCCGGTAATTAGTCATTTCACAGCACTGTGCACTTGATGTTTTCAACTGCACCAAGAAGGGAATGCGGTAATGTGTATGTGTGTACTGTGCTGAGAGTACTGCTTTCTTGCCAAAGTATCTGTGATTTGTTACTTCCTCGAGATGTCATGCAGAGAACAGCTGGAAGTCAAGATGCTGCACTTCAACTGGTGTTTGAACAGACGGTGTTTTGAGCGCTGTCTTGTATCGTCTCGATTGCCACCACCAAATTAGCATCAGCCGTGCACTTTGATTCAAGAATATAAAATGTTTCAATTAGTTGCTGTTTCTTAAATTAGTTGTTTACTTTCCCTGCAGCATGACGTACAGCCTGCATTTGAGCGTCAATTTGCTACTTTCGGTGGATCACAATCAGTCCATCTATTGTATCCAGTGATACCCCTCGATTACTTGAATTAAAAGTGGCATACATTCAATTTACAGTGCTCCCAGCTGTCTGTGAGCACTGCGTATGCTGAACAATAATAAATCTTTCTCCAGATTGAGCCGATAAATGGTGCATGCGCTAGAAAGGTGTGCAAATACGGCTGAGAAGAAAAACAGGCAACAGCGGATTTCACTTTCGCTTAAATTGATGACGTTCAACAGTGGCCGTCTTACAGTCTACTCTGCCGTCTGTGCTATTACCATTGCACCGACATGGACTGACGAAGAAGCAGACGAAGAAGAAAAAGTGATGGCACCTGTGTGACCTTCATTGCACAGTCGGCGATTATGTCTTGTCAGGCTAGCTGCCACTGGTGGAAGGAGTACCACCACCAACACCACCGCTGCCTTCACCACCAGTCAACAGAGGCAGCACAGCGCCGTCGGCTACCGCTGCAATTGTCCATAAACAGCCAGCCATCAGCGCGAAAGTACTGCTCCTATCAGGTGGCTCACTGAACTGCCAAGTAATGAAAAAGTGAATGACTGCGAGAAATGCCAATTTGCTGCCGACACTATCTGATGTGTGCAGAGTTGGATGACGGTTTGCCAGCGTCATAAAAACTAAAGTTAGTAGCAGCCTCTGGACATAGTTAGCGCCACTCTGGACATATGCGGGCCAAGGTCTTCAGACTGTCCACGGTGTTGGCTCACTTTCGTTCGGCGAAACCAAAAACGAGAAGGAGGGGAGAAGGGGGGGGGTCACAGTGAAAGTGTAAATGGATTTTCTTATGCTCCTACTCCTTTGCTCCACTGGCCACATGGATGATGATTGATTGATTGTGCTCCCGTGTTGCGTCCTCGGCGCAACCCCTATGAGTTGCACCACCGACGCTACGAGCACCATCAGCAGCACCAACAGCAGAGCCATTAATTACGAGTGCAAGTGGTGGTGAGTGAAGAGGCGACTTTGTGTGTATGGCCATTTGACGCCAAAACATTCTCGCTGCAACGCAGACGGCAGTAGCAGCACCTCATCACATGTGCACAGCGTCTTCCCAGTCGAATGCTTCGTGTCTGGTTGGCTGGCTGCAAGGCCAAAGGAAAGGCACACAGACACAGTGCTCTATGCTCAATGTGAGTCACTTGGTTACTCGGTTAGTAGTTGGCACTGGCCAGCAGCAGCATCATCACCATCATCAACACCACCACAACGTGTCCAGTGCCATCACCAGCGACACTGCGCCAAGGCTGCCGAACCAGCATATGCATTGTCTCTGTTGGCTCAGAGAAGACAACGTGTTTGCCTTCTGCGTCGCACGTTTGCGCTTCCTTTGTCTTCCATTGCTTGACGCCATGTTTTTTGCTTTGCTTTTGTTCACTTTGTACTCGCCAATTACCGCGTTCAGTGAGCAGTTCTTTAAGTGCAGGAAGGTATCGTGGCTCCCATCTTTTAGGCTGCAGTGATATTGCTGTCAAAGCCAAGACGTACTTTTTACTGTCAAGTTGAAACAAAATGTTGCACTAGGTAAAATAGAAAGCGACAATTTTTAGCAAAAAAAGTTTGCGTAAACTGCAACAGGTAAAAAATAACGTATATGTATTGAATTACAGCATTTTGGCAGTGAAGAGGCCAAACTGTTTGCTTTGACGCCACTAGCACTTTGTTGATGCACTTCAAGCAGCAACCAACAGCCAGAAAAAAACACACAACAGACTTTTTGACACTCATTCAGTGCCTAATGATGACAGTGACTGCATCGATGCGCTGCCCCAGTGACAATGCGAGGATGCACCAGTGGCCATTTTGGCAACAATGCTTTTCCGCCGGACTGCATCCAACAAGTATTCATTGGCGCTCACATGCACTGTTTCCTATTCAGCATACATTTCACCGCCTCTTGAGTAACGGCGCTCATTTCATTGATGAATCGCCTGGATGCCAAAGTAGCTCAACTGAACTGGTGCTAGCCCAATGACACAGACAGGCAGAGTGCATTGCCAGCACCACTAAAAGAATGTTTTAGCCAGAGGCGATATTGTGCTACTGTTTACAGTCAGCAGACCGTACAGTACTGCCACTCATCATTACCCACGATGCTCTCTCTCTCTCTCTTTGTTGATGACAATGAACAGGGCAGCTTTAAAAACTGGTGCCCAATGTTGTCATCTCACTTGTACACTCGCCACACGGGCAAGGGTTGCACTGTCGTACAATGGCCTTCAGGTGGCCAGGATGCTCAGCAGTGTGGACAGGACATTGTCAGAGTAACAACAGCCACAACAGATGACTGACAAAAACTGTGGGCAAAGCCTGTCAGTCAGTGCATGAATGGGTCAAAAAGCTGAAAACACCTAGTAATCAAAGTGCAACTCTGAATGTCATCGTCTTTTCATGTTGCTAGTTTCCACTCGACTGGTCATCAGTCAAAAGCTGTCTGACAGTGAATTGGAGCAATCGCCGTAGAAGCTAGCCACCCTGTGTGTGAATGCTTTCACGGAACTTGCACTTTTACTGACACTCGCATACTGCCAAATATGGCTCCTCATGGTCGTCGCACAGTGTGCCAACTGTGTAAAATGAATCGCAAGAATAGCGGTTCATTTTGAAACTCAATTCCGCTTTAGAACAAAAATTGCCTCCGCAGCTTGTCTCGCAGCTCTGGCAGTGTTATTCTTAGACTGCTGCTGCAGTAAAAACTGGTCAACAGTGGTGGGGTTTGTGGTTTGTGGTATTCTAGTCACCTACTGTTCCACTGACACGTCACTGAAGAATGGAGTACTGTCTGCCACCAAGCTGGAAATAGTGCCAACTGAGAGTGAGGGTGACCGTCCTCAACTCCCCCCGCCGTTTTCCAGTGATGGCCAGTATGGTTGCCTGCTGCTATTCCAAGTAAGAGAAAGAGAGCTCATTTTGAAAAACGTCTCAGAGTTGACTGCGACCTTCAAATGCTTGGTGACTTGCTATAAATATTTCCTTGTTTCTGAGAGACGCTTTTATCCTGAATGAGCCGTTAGAAGCGGCGAGTTGCTTGAAATGAAATTGTCAATTAGAGAACACGATTTGGACAAGAATTGGTGCCAACTTTGCAATGCTTGCAATATATTTTTAGTAGTTGCTGGGTAATAGATTTGTCGCCAACTGCAGTAAAGTTAGTACTTATTTACAACTTTTTTTACTTTGTGAGATTTTCCTTATTTATTTTTTTGTTTTTAAAATTGATACGCTATTTTACAATTCAATTTACTTAATCATTGCAAAACATTTTAATATGTTTATTAAAATAGTTTTATCCCCCATGTGAGCAATTTAACAAATAGTTGACATAGCATTGTGCATTCAGGTTGAGAAAAGCATGAGAAGAGCTCAAGATGCACTTGTTTAATTTGCAATTATTAAAGCGCTGATAAGGTAGAGCAGCAACATGGTAGTACAAAGGAGGCTGCACAAGCACTAGTACAGTTGTGAGACCTGAGAATATTGACTTATCGATGGCCACCGAATCAAGGTAGTAATGTGTGGACAAACACGATTCCAAGTGGAGATAGCCAGCTCGCAGAGAGTTTGCCATGACGTCCCGCTGATAACGGACGGTGACTGCCTTGCTGAGAATGACAACATTATTTGAGGAGATTGTTGTGCCTTGTCAGGGACCAAACGGGCGCAAACTGTTGCCAGTGCTTACTGGGCACACCATTCTCTGGATCGCACATGATCTCTCTCTCTCTCTTTTTCTTCTCTGTTTCTCTCCCCTTTCTCTCTGCTACTTGAGTGGAGCACATGACTAGACCATTGTTCATCTCTGCCGTGTTTGTTTGCACATCATTTTCTGCAAGGCGCTTCAGTAACGATCATTTTTACTAACGACATCGATCAAGCTACAGGCATCTTCAGAAACGTCATTTTTGGGCATTCTCCAATGCCAAACGCTTCTCGCACTGTTTTTATCTGCATTTTTTTTGTTTTAAATTTAATTGAGCCATTATTATGGGACGCAATAAAACCGTGGTCTCCTTGTTGTTGAAAAGACGACTGGAAAGACAATCGATGGCTCGCTCGAATGAGCTGCCCAGCATCGCTATGGTGACAATCATCCGACTGGCAGTCTCTCTGTCCTCACTAACCTCTTTGCGCACTAAATCAACAGATCATCCTGGCTGCTGAGCAACACTAATGATTACTGTCTGCGGGCAAAAGTGTGCACTAGTGTCTCACGCGCCCTTTACTTCTTTTTGAGGTGTTTTCTTCTGTCTTTCTGGTGCAACAGGCTCATCCCACCAGCATGCGCGCAGCAGCAACTGCAACTTTCACCTGTTGATTTGGGCCAATACTCAATTTTGGTTCTAATCTACAGACAAATGGTTTCCTCTCTGCTGAGGACACGACGCAGCCTCGTGTTTTGTCGCACTACACAAGTCAAACACTGACTGTCTGTTTCCGACAAACTGTGGTGGCCATCACCAGAGCCAGTTGTTGATTCGGGTTAATTGCTGTATTGTACAGAAATGACATGCATGACCGGCAAATGTCTAGACTGTGATCATACACCTAAACATATCTTACACAGCTGACCTCGAGTTTCAGTGGCTTAGTCATTAAAATACTGTTTGTTTTTGTTGACAAATTGTGTATTTTTATTCAACTAAAAAACTAGTAATTTAATTTTAACCTAGCGTGACTATGGGTAATAAGCACCAGTTGAAATTTGGTCAATTTTTAATTCAAATAAATTGACCATTTTAAATTTTAATTTTTTTTGAAATTTAGTAGCGGCCATTTTTGCAAATGCACAAACCCAAATTTTGAAATGCTTTACCTTACAATTGTTTATTGTATGAGTTTGCCTCAATTAAATTAGCAAACTAATTCATGTTGCACAACTGCTCTTGGTATCTGTTAAACGTAAATTTTCCACCTGCACAAGTGGACTTAAAAGTGGTCTAGCTTTAAACAGCAGCAACCAGTAGCAACAAAAGCATTCAATATTCCGGTACACTGTTCACTTTTGGCCAAGTTTCTCGAGTGGGTCACACTGCTGCTGCAGGTTTTGGCTGTACATTACGATAAGTGAGCTCTTTTTATTGCCAAATATCATCATCACATGTGATGCCTTACTGCAGCCCATTGTCAATTTATTGCCATCCGATTCGCCTGATGGTAGGACTGCAGTCGAACTAAAGTGGTTAATTATGATCTCAATCGTCATTGCTTATGCTTACTGCTTATGCCAGTTATCGCCTGCAGTCGACTTCAACAACAACAACCTCAAGCGTACAGCTTCAGCTGTACATAGTGCACTGTGAATGAGAAAAGAGAGTAAAGGAGAGTGCGGCCAGTCGATTGGCCGGGCACATCGATAGCATCACTAGGCATCGAGCACGCCATTAGCCCAATCAAGCCCGTCAATCTGCCATTTGGATCGAACCCCATCGCTTTCTCTCTCTCTCTCTCTCCCTCTGTCAGTTGCAGTGGTGACAGGCTATCAGTCCGATTGCTGCTAGAAAAGCTCATCCACTATCGTTGGATGCGACCAGGACAACTTTACCTTTGCCAAGTAAAGCAGAACACTGCCGTACAGTGGGTTGGCAGTTGAGCACTTGATTTATTGCACTAGGCTATATTTAATTAACTTTAGTAAATGTACAGTCGTACAGTGGTACAAAAAGACAGATAGACTGAGAGAGGCGAGAGGCCATCACTTGGACATTCACTCACATTGGAAACACCAATGACAGCTTATCGAGAGAATGACAGCGAACAGTGTTGTGTCTAATGAGTGAAAGCAAATTGCATAATGAAAAGGTTCCAATCATACTCAGACTGACGGTTGGTGTGATCTATTGTCTGTGCCAAAAGGAGGTATCCTTGTAAACGTACCAGCACTCAGTAGTCAACTGCAGCAGCAGCAGGCAGCTATCAGTGCACAATCGAGTTGGAGAGCACAAAAGCTGTGACTGTGTGTAGGTGCAGTGCGCTTTGCTATCGAATCAGGAACCAAAAAAGGTTGCTTTTTATGACTGCCTCTTGGCTGCTGTTGCTCCTTCTCTCCCTCTCTCACCACTTTAATGCTTTCTCTTTTAATTTGAATGAAACAGTGCGAGCATGTTGTGCGAGCGAGTTGATAATTACAGCAGCAGCAGCAGCAGCAACAGCCACAGAGACAGCTGTTGCTGACAGACAACTTGTTTTTGGCAACATGGATACTCCAGCAGATACTAAACTCCTTCAGGCTCACATGACCAGTCGAAGTAATCGAGTGTTTATCAACGCAGTGGTTTCCCACTCTGTTGACACTTGCCTTCTCCACGGACTCTGTTCTATTGTGCACATTGCATAATGGTAGTTGTACAATTTACAGTGCAGTCATAAATGCTGCTGTTTTTCCTGCTGTCCTTAACATTGAAGCAAAGTTTCTCAGCACTAAAAGAAAGTGTGTTTTTAGAAAGTACGGCACCTTTTAATTGGTAGTTAAAAGTGGTAATTTTTATTTACAATAAATAGATCAAAACTTTTTATAAGCAATTTTCAATCTGCTAGTCAATAAAAAAAACTTGAACTGGACAATCTAGTATTTTCACTTTCTTTTAATTCAATTTTTTGCAATTGATTCTTGCTAATTCATCAAACAGTGGGTACCTGTAAAATGTGCCATTGATCATTTTTAAAAAATATATTGTCATTGTTTGTCGTACTGATAGAAATAATCATATTCATGCTGCATAGCAGTACAACTTTTAATAGTGTCATTGACATGTTGCGCAGAGTTAGGCAGACTCAATTCTGACGCCATTGAGCCAAACTGTTCAGAGAAAAGTAACTCACATCTCTGACAAATTAATTTATTGGCCGCTAATTTGTCTCTATTGAATTGCCACCTAGAGCAACTCAATTCAGGCGGCAGGAGTAGTTGTGTTTGTGTTTCTCTCAATGAACAGCAATGCATGCGTCATGCATCTTTAGATGTCACTGTGTTTGAACACCTGAATGTGGAATACCATGGCGGAGAGAGAGTGTGTGCTTGTATCTCAATGTTTCATGTTTGTACACTTGCCGGGTGAGGTGAACACTTATGCGTGAACACTTGCGCAACACATATGCCAACTGATTACTCACTCTTGCCATTTGCAAAAAAAGCAATTTTTATCATTAGCAGGTAGAGTAGAATCAGGCAACTTTTTTAAGTGATAAGAGGTAGATGTCAGGCACAAATATTCAACTTTATAAACATCTGCGGCAGTTTACATAAAAAGGAGTTTGTTACAATAGCCTATTTTAATAATTAAGTTTAAGTATTGAAAAAGTTTCACTAAAAGTTACTTTTTTATTTTGTTTTAAATATAAAAGTAATTTGACATTTTTATTTTGGACAACCTCAAATTGCTGTTCAGCACATCTGCTGTGACCCCAAACATAGTCACATGTTTGCTGGTAAACTCAATCCATCAAGATACAATCGACTTGAACACAGGCACACGCGCACAGACACAAGTGTTTTCTTCAGCTGCCAGGTGAATTGAGCGCAAATTAGGCGCGTTCATCCCTGCCAATGTAAACGACCTCTCTCCTCTCCAAATGACTACCATGTTTCCAGGTGACCTCTTCGCTACTGCACGTTGCACTGTCGCCACTCTTTTTGGTGTTACGTGCCACCGAAAAGAGTAGTCACTTTTAACTTCTAACCAACTGCTGGCGCCAACTGCTTACAGTACACCTTTGACCGGATGTTTCCTTATCTAGCGCTAATTGAAACACAGCATCGTACGATTTGTGTGTGTTTTTGTGCGCGTAAAAAAGTGACAAAAAAGAAATGGCAGAAGCAAACGGACCAGACACGTACAGGCAGTCACTGACGATGAGCGCAGAGTGCATCAGCGTTTGCTGCCACCTTTGCTTGCACACAGTGCCTGCTCGTTTATTGTGCACCCTAGGCAGGCTGACTTGGGTTTAATTGTCTTACCACGATGACAGATGCTCACAACAAGAGCAGTATGAGAGGTCCACATACACAACCACACTCGCTTACACACCACACACTCTGACGACCAATAAAGTGGTGTTGATGCAGACGGAGACCTGTAGCTATCTGAAAACACTAGCAGCAGCAGCTTACTTAGAAAGTTCGATGACACTTCTCTGTTAGAGGGAAAAAGAGAGAAATAAGAGGAAAAAGAGAAGAGACTCTGGTGACTGCACCCGAAGGAACACGCTGCATTCGACCCGTTTAATTGAGCCATACTTTGCCCTATTTGAGATGAAGTCCTCGATGTGATAATAACCGCCCGTTGGGAAGGCAGATGTGTCTTTGTGTCTGTGCATCGCAACTGTGATGCGTCACTAGCATTAGCAATCGCGTCAAGTCGGGTGGCAATTTGTCAGTTTGTTGTTCTTCTTTGAAGTTTCCTGCATCAACAGCTACTGCTTCTATTTAGATCGATTGTTAATTACCATTAAAGCAGTTAGTTGAGAAGCAAACAAAGGTGGAATCACCATTAGTGTCGCGCTAATTACAACTTCTTGCCTTCGCTACCTTCTTTCCTTAGCTAGTTCAATTGAATTGCCATCACTCTTCTGAAATGAGTACACAGCCACAAGCAGCCTTACCTACTGTACTGTTTGTTTTTCTGCTCTGCATACGACTGAACTGCCACTGTAAAGTTGCCTCCTTTACTACCAAAATGTGGTCTTTTTGCAGACATTACTGTTGCATTCTGACCAGTACTAGACAGCCCTGTTTCATTTCAGCTACACTCTCACAACTGAATGACATGAACTCTTCGTTGTTTTCTAGCCAGCTTGCGGTCGTCGCTTGTCAGTTTGTTGTCTTGTCAGCCTTACAACTTTGTCTAGTCAATCAATACATGCACTACCAAGCATGTATACAGTTGGTCTTTGTTTGCAGAATCGGCCATTGTTTTTCAATGCATTTTACCCACTTTGTCAACCGCTCAACTGGTTTGCAGTTGCTCTTTTTGAAGTGATTTGCCTTAGAAAATACGATGTGTGCTGATTGAAACCAATCATCAATGTGCACCGTCGAATGGCACTCTGGTGACATTTGTGACCGCTTGTTGCCGTGTTTTTTGGTCAGGCAAAAAGCAATTTCCCATTGAAATTGTAGCTTGTAGGCCAGTTCTGCGCACGAATGCAAATCGGCAGCAGTTGTATTGTAGCAAATTTATTTTCAGATGACCAGTGGCTAGTTTGAGTGGTTCTGTACAGTAGTTTGTTACTGGTGTGCTCCATCGAAGTGTTGCTTTCCTCTACCACTCATTGTCTACTGTCAACGCATAGTTGCACTAATTACGACCAATTTAATTGGCCAGAAGAGTTTGAGTGCTAGAAAACACAATTACCACTACTCAACAGACACCGCTAACCAGTCACGCGCTTGCAACAGCTGTTTACGAGTTTCTTTACAGTCAATTACACCTAAAACTGACCAACTTGGCAACTTCAAAAATTTATTTACTATAAAATTCCACTGTGAATGCTGCATAAACACTGTCTGGCAGCTAGTATGCTCATAAGAAAAACAACTTGTTGCCAAATAAGTGCATGGCATTGTGCAACTCCACAGCTAGGTGACTCGCTATCTGCGTTCACCCCTCTTGTCTGTTTTCTGCAAGCTGTCCTTTTTTACCTTTTGTATAGCAGCTGTACACCGTTGTTAGCTAGTGTTAACTTTGTTCTAATCAGATCTGTCTGCAGTAAAGCAACTAACTAAATATATTTTTACCTCTATCCATCGCCGTACACCTGATGCTTTCTATCAGACTCATTTCCACAAACTTACAAAAAGCACTGCAATCGCCAAACACTCTTCGTACTGGTACTTTTTAACGCACTAGTGCTAATGCGCACATGAGCTTGCTGAAGGAAAATCCAAACACACCTGAACTCAGGCAAATTGCCGTCGAATTAATTCATCAGATGAAGATAAATAGGAAAAGAAGAAAACTCTGGTCAGAAAAGTTGCCTTTGAATAGATTTCTCTTGTACCGAACAAGGAAAAATTGTGCCGTTTTTACAGCGCACTACCTTTTTATCTGCTATGAAGTGCCTCCTAATTTTACTGCCGTTGGTTAGGACAAAAAATTCTTAAATTATATTTACGAAAAAGTTGTCATTGGTATTTCTCTTTCGGATGTTTTGAGGAAACACCAGTTTTCTATTTGTGCACTGTTTAGCCAAAGTTAATTTAAAAACTTGCATAACTTATAAAATGATGGCCCACTTCTGATAACATCATTTTATTTATTTTTGTTAAAGTCTAATAAATGCATTTTGTAAGAGCAATTTTTAAGCCGAAACAGTTGTTTTTATTTGATATGCATTATTATGCATCACTCATTAATGCAATCTACAAATTAACCATCAAACACCCTGCATTAGATGTTGTACAATACTCTTTTATTGCATTTGCCTTGCGTATGGTGTGGACAAAATTGCACTAACACTTAATGGTCGATTCTTAACAATCAACCTCTGCTTTCCTTTACAATTATCTTTTCTTTTGGTGAGTGTTTACGAGCAAATTGAAGCAAGCTAGTATTGCTGCTGACACTGTGCAAAGGCTTAGATGGTGATAGGCACTTTAGAAGTACCGTTTCTTGTTTGTCTGAGTCTTGACGAAAGAGCAACGTCTCTGATGCTGTTGCTTTTGCTGCTGTTGTTAGGCTTGTCGATGTACGATGTGCAATGTTACCAGTGCACATTTCTGATAAGAGGAGGCTTTTGCTGAAATCAGACTACTTTTGGATTTAGGTGGCAAAGTGGACGTTGCCAATCGATACGTGACCAGTGATCAGCTGAAACGCAATGAGCACATTTCCTCCTCTGCCTAAGGTCTCAGCAGCGACAGTACTAAACAGTAGTCAGCGCTGCTTGCCAAATGGGTGACGCTTCACTCACTCACTCACTCTCTGTCGTTCTCTGTGTGTCTTTCCATTTGAACTGAAACGCTTCGAAGACTAATCAGTCTTGTACACAAGAAAAAGAAGCGACAATGTTTAGTCTGTTACCGCAAGCGGGCTGGCACAAACTTAACATCAGCAACGGCGTGCACTGACTTATCAGTTGATAAGACAGGCTGAAGTGACTTACAGCGCCCAAACATGGTGTTGCTTGAGTGTGACCAGAATAGATACACACAACAGACATCAAACGGCTGATAGTCAATTGGATACTTTATTACCATTTTGCACTGACAAGGCGTCTTCTCTCCTCATCATTTTGCCGTTGTCGCCTTTGGCAAGGGTGCCATGTTGCACGTTCGCCCGTTCGTCTCTTGCATCGAGTCATCGTTCAAGAAGCTTCTTCTTATCTAATCTTCAAGCAACCATTTGGGACTACCACTGATTAGCTGCTCAGACTGCCACTTTCATTGTGCATTGTCCTATATCGCCCAACCAGTATCACCTCTTATCTTTTGTAAACTTTTTTTGACCAACTTTTGATCAAGTTTCATTAAAATTTTTTACAGATTCTCTTTTTCTTAGACTATCATTTCAGACTGAATTATTTGTATATTTGTTTTTAGATTATTTTAGATTATTTTAGATTATTAAAACTTAACGACCGATGCTAAAAGTATTTTATTAAACCTTTAAGCAGTTGGCTAAAGTAAATTGTCAATATACACAGTTTAAAAAATAAAATTTTGATTTGTTAAAAAATAAAAACGTTGTGCTTTGTGAAATATAAAACTATTCATTGAAAAAGCAATGCAGTTACAAGGGGAACAGACGCTGTCAGTTGATAACTGGCTAGTGAAAGAGGCGCCCAAGTGCAAATTGGCCGTCTGTGATGCACATTGCATTTGACTGATGACTGGTAAACAGAAGAAACCTTTTTATGCTTGGTCGATAAATAATTAGCTGCTGGCGTGGATTTTGCAGAAAGTTGCCGGTGGCTGAAAGAAACTCGCAAAGCTGATAAATGAAATGACGTTGAAGGAAAAAAGAAGTCAAAGAATCAATTTTGGTGCTCAAAACTGCTTAAATACAGCTCAAAAATACTTGACAAAAAGTGACATATGTGTGCAGTGTTCACCTATCAAAACTTTAAGTGTTTGTCCAATTTAATTAATGACTAAATTTTATTTACATACTACAACTAAAAAGACACAAAATCAAAATAAACGATTTTTGGCACCAAAAAAGTGATCAGAACCCTTAAAAAATACAATTTAAACTTTTTTAGCGTTGTTTCTAAAATATCTTTTTTTGAGTGTCACTAATCATTGAAATGTTATACCATGCCACTTTTTACTGGCTTTCTTACTTTTCAGCAAACTCAAACTTATTTCTTCCTCTAAATACCGTTCTTTGACACAAAAGCTTTTTTAAACAGACAATCGATCATTTTCCATCCTTTCAAGTTGACTGCTTCAGATCACTTGTGTGCTCACCTTACTAATATTAAGTCTACTTTACCGATAGTGGGCACTTGCTGTTTTGTTTTATTTGGTCACTTTTTGTTTGAGCAAACTAATTTCCAAGCTAGGCTTGCTAAGCGCAGTACACTTCTCTAAACACACTCATCGCTGGGAAGCACAGGTCGAGCCAAATTGGGTTCATCCCGGTGCTCAGTGTCTTCCCTTTCCCTCCACTTGCTTACCTTATCAGTGTTTGCCTTCACTTGACTTCTCGCACTGTATCTTGAAGGCAAACAAATGGCTTACAACGATGATGTTGGTAGTGCACTGCTAGATAGCACTGCTGATCGAAGTCTACCAAACAGATCCCCGATTTCTGCCCTCCTCTGAGCTGACTCTCACTCTCTACACTGTTTGTTTCTTCACTCGTTTGCCCCTGGTAGATTGTTTGTCGTTCTCAGTTGGACAATCGACAGTGTCCTACCACTCTATTTGCTCAACACCAGTTTGTGTCATAGTGTATCAACACGTCAATATATCTTGTCTTCGATTTCTTCTTATACCGCCAACTTATCTTGTGCTTCTATTTTCTGTTGTCTTCTATTCAATACAGACACACACTTTTCTAGTAGATTCAAGAGCGGACAGTTATGTCTGCTATTTACCCAGTGACAGGCGCCCCTAATTGTCAATTAAACACTCAATGCTGTGTACAGCTTGGAAATCACTTAGTTTTTAGTTTCCAATGAAGTAGCATCTTTTCTTTAACATTTTAAATTTTTCTGTTTTTTAATAGATTTTCATTTTTTGTTAAAATTATTATCAAACATATACTTTTTACTAAAAATTTAATTTTTTAATTTAAAAAAACTAAACAAACAATTTACTTACTTTACACTAGTTGATCAGTAAAAAATGTTTTGATATGAAGCCTTACAGTTTTTAAACAATTGTAATATTAAAAACAAAAAACAGTTTTTTAAAACCCATTTTATTGATGCGTAAAATCTAAAAAATGATACGTTTTTAGGCACAAATTGGTATATAGCAATTGGGCAAGTCCATTGTTGCCCATCAGTTTATATCATTAAATGTTCACCCTTACAATTTTTTTGCAGCACAAGTGCGTAGTTCTATTGTCAGGCGTGTTGGAACGCATTTTCCTCCTCACACATTACATAAAATCCCAAATGACGCAGTAAAAAAATTGATCACAATTCTGTGTCACTAGGTCGGTGAATGTTAGCCAAACAACGTAGAGAATTTGAAATTTTGGCACCTGCTAGCACTACTTTTATTATCTTGATAAACTCAAAATTTGTAGTAATTGAAATTTGATGAAAGATTCAGCATTTTCTGTAGTAATTTTGTACGAGTGTGCTCAAATTCATGTTTTTGCACTAAAGATTTTTTGAATCGCACTATTTGAATGTTACGTCGTTGTCAAGTTGACACACGTTAATGACCGCACATTGTTAACCAATCGCCGTTTTAAATAAAAATGGAAGCGTTTCCTAACGGATCTATTTAAAAGTTGAAAATGAAGAAAACACTATTGTATACTGTGTAAGTGATTTTGTACTATTTTGTAATAAGCGTGCACTTTTACTGATCATCTCCAGCCCCAATCAGTAGTGATGTCAAAACTGGTAGCCTTTTTAGTTGTCAGTTTTGCAGGCATGTGTACAAACAAAATTTGAAAGGAAAAGACTGACTGAAGAATGAAAACGATAAGCGACGGGTGGCTAGCCAGTAATAGCATCAGGGGAGCCACAGAGCCAGTAATTCATTCTGAGCATCTCTGAAGCAGTTGATGCCTCCAGTACTGATGCGACGCACCATCACCAAGTTAATCACTGCCTCTGCTGGCAATGGATGGCAACTTTCGTTAACGGGGGAAGGGAATGAGGAAGAGGAGTAGGAGGAGGAGTATTCACGAGCGGTCAGAATGGCAGTCAGAGGGGATGACGTCTTTTAGGCAGTCGGCCACTCAGTCAGTCAGTCAGTGAGTGAGGCGACCAGGCAGTCAGCCAGCAATACCCACCGACACAGATACCTACTGTCCTCTTCGAATGATGGTGCTTCCCTTCGTTTAAGGCTTTTCAAGGAGAGAGAGAGAGAGAGGATTCTGTCTGCAGGCTGACTCAGCATAGGCTGGCATTGACCAGCGCCAGTGCCCACCCTGCGCACGTAGCTGCTGAGAAGTGAGAGTTTCAACTCACAATACAATTGCTGCCTGTGATTGCTGCTGCAATTGTGCCCGCAGACAATGGGCAACATCAACACTGGCTGACCGAGAGTCGATTTGATGCTAATTGCATTCAGCGGATCGCGCCAGCTCGTCAACTGGCAATTGACTTTACGATGACGGAGGAGTAGCGCGTCTACACGATCGCTTCTGATCGATGGCACGATGACTATCTCTCTTGACGGTATAAGGCTAGCTCACTTCCACTTTCCATTCAATGAAAATGTTAATGTGTGTGTGTGTGTACTTGCATGAGAAAATGATCATAAGGTGAAGAAAGTCGAATTCGGAAAAGCACATTTTCCAGTACGGAGAAAACAACTTTTCACGCCTGTTTTGCTTACTCACATATTGGCAAGTAGCCAGGTTTTGATGTTTAAAAAGAGTTCTTTCTGAATCTCACATTGATCGATATGTTTTGATTCCGGCTTTACTTGATGCGTTTTTCTATACTATCACAATTTACAAAAAATTAGTTAAAAAGATTAAAACCTGTTTTACACTTCCTGTGAAATCGAGATGTGACTGTAAGTGATGCAAGTTCACTACAACCAATATGTTCTTTTTAAAAAAAGAAAGCGTGTAGGTTTGTTTTGAGGTATGCCATAATGAAGTAGCTTAATATAACTTTACTTGTCGTTGATCGATCAGTACATTTGTCAACATGTACCTGGTGTGCTGTCTTTAGTGCCTGTTAGTTTCACTCTTTTGTTGGCGATGTTGTCGCAGTCGTATTTACCTTCCTCTCGTTGATGAGTGTCAATTTGTCTAAATTAGAAGCAAGTCACTGCAATGCTAGCTGCAGTCTACAGTCAAAGGCTGCTTACCACCTTTGAAAATGGCAAACCAAAAACAAAGGAAGCCAGAAGTGACACTAACCGTGGCCAGCTGGTTCGCTCAACCTGCGCTGGCTCATTATTCAATCTGATTACTGTGTGCTAGGCGCCCAGCTTGCAGCTATTATTATTCTCGTGACACTCTTCAGTTTTTAGTCTAGCTCTTCAGTTGGCAAAACTTTCTCTTTTCTACTCTCTCTTGGTGACATTTCCCTCTCACTCCCTCTCTTTCAACTCTCTATGATCATTATTAGTTGCGCCGTGTAGCAGTAGCACGTTGCTTCTTGTGCACTGTTTTGTTCTATTGTTGCAATTTTTATTTTCAAGGATAAGGCCATGTTGTACGGTGTAATGGCACTCTAAAGGAGAGAGGGACAGCGCTAAAGCACTTGAGAGAGCTAAAGTTGGAAAATGTCTGCTGAAATAAGGCACTCTCGTTCCTTCGTGCTAGCGCGCAATGAGCAGTGTGCTGCAGCGACAGCATCAGCATTCGAATAGCAATCATGCTTTTCATAAATAGTAATAATAACACTGCCAGTTGCTACTAATTGAGGCGACTCAAAAAGACTGTCTGTATGAATGAGAGAGTGTTTGTTTGTTCCGAGAACCTGACAGCCAAAGTGCCTTTACTTCAAGCACCTTTGTCTACGTATACACTTTTATTTAAAGTGCGTTTTTAAATGTGTTGATGAGCTGGTGAAGTTGTTGAGTAGAGGCAAATTATAAATGGATGCAGAATAAGACCGCATCTATGGAACCTTCAGGCTGCTTTGGTACACACACATTTAAACTTTTACCGTTGAAAAAATTATTCTAATAATATATTAGTGCTTGTAATTTTTTTTGCAATTTTGCAATACTTTAGTGCCAGCGGCCACTATAACGAGCTTGATCAAAGTTCAAGTTTTTTAAATATTAGTGATTTTTTAAAAATTCAGTCTGAAAATGGTAAAAGCTTTTTGTCGACAGTCATTCCCTTTGGTCTTTCTCTGGCAAGTATAATTCATTGACAAAGACGCACTTTATCCACATGGTAAAAAGTGACATTTTATGTTTGTCTGTCTAGCTCAGACAACTTTATTCACTTGCACATTGTTTGACTTACAAGATAACAGAGCTGCAGTGGAACTTTGCTCAAGACTGGTGGACACACTGGGTTGTTTCGTGTTTGTCTGCGATAACATTTAAATGTCTAAAAGGGCAATTTAAAAGATAGATTTTTAGAGTTACAGAAAAACTGACAGTGCCCACTGAGCAATGACCGTTTGTGATGTTAGAGCAATACTGTGATTGATGAAGGAGACAAGTGGGGTTAATCAATGAAATGAAAGATGTGCCTTGCTAAAAAGAGTGCATATTTGTACATCCGAAAAAGATTATAGTTGTCCACTCAATTAAAAATTGTGTTTTAATACTGTTTTTGTAAAATGAAAATATTATATACAAACATAAAGTTTGAAAAAATATATAAATTAAACGATACACTGAGGTCTGAAAAACGTGTGTCTTTCACCACAACTTAGCTCAATGAATATCTGAAAAACGAGAATCGCATGTCTGTCGTAGCATCTCGCATCCTTCGTGTACCTGTAAATGTAGTGCAAGAGCAGACAAACCCTTGTCTGACAATCGATGACACAACACGTTGCAACCAGTTAGCAAAAATGAAGCAGATAATGCATACAGTCTACCACACTTTACTAATAATAACAAAGCAAAATGCAAAAGCGAAATTTAAAGAGTTACCTCCACATTGAGACATTTTTCAATTTTGATGAACAAAACTAAAAAATGTTCATTTTTGTGTGTGTGCTTTTGCCGTGAACAAAGAGGAAAAAGTAGACGAGCCTAGGAAAAGAAAGAAAGTCATTGGGTTATACATTGCGTTACACAGGCTTTTCCACTCATCGATGAATTCAGTGCTATTTATGGCAAAGCAGGACAAATTGTATCATCGATTAAAATGAGTATGTGCCGTTGATGGTGCGTGTGTGTGTGCCCGTCACTGCCAAACGGTCAGTGGCCCGGTGGTGGGCAATGAAAAACGATGTCTTCAATGAAACACCATCTATTTTAAAAACACAAAGAACACTTTGATAGCAACAAAATTTTGGTACTTACACCGTCTGGCCAATGGCCAGCTCGTTTGAATGCTTACCTGTTTCTGCCTTTTTTATTCGGGCACTAAGTCACTTGTCCGACTTAACTCACAAACAGTTCTTTTGACGGCAAACAAAACGCACGTTTGAAACAGCTACCCTTCTCACTTCTTACCCAAACACACTCTCTTTTTCCTGTAGCACAATGCTTGGCAAAACTGGTTTTTTCAAAAAGATGGAGTAGAAAGAAGTAAAGAAAACCTGAAAAACAGCAAAAGTAACTATGCGAAGAAAGAGTGAATGAAAGTGTCCACTGACCAAGTGAAGGAGAGTGACAATTGGCAGTGTAAACTGCAATAAGTGGCACACTGATCTTTTTTTGAGCTTTTGCATTTATTAAGTCAACTAAAAGATTTCAAATAGGCACTTGTAACCACTGTAAAATCACAAAATGTTGCTAACCATATTAATATATAAAACAGCAATCTGGTTGTCCAGAGATGCACCAAAACACATTTTCACAGTTCTGCCTTTGTTCTTCTGTCTTATCTCTTGTAGTCACAAATAACCGGATTTTTAGAAAATTAGTTTTAGTTGTTTAAATACTACTAGTGATACAGTCAAACTGTTGTTTGCGTTATTTTGTGAGCAGCTAGAAGACTACTTAAATCCTTTCTACAACACAACCGTTGCCAAGTGCATGGCAGATTAATTAGACACTATCTGTCATCGCTAAATTGGACTGCCCAAAGGTGCATCTTCCACAATGCTATCTCAACAAAAGGCAGCTAGATTAAGGCTATTCTTGGTGTATTCTATGACATTCAGGCGTTGACATTTGCAGCAGTACTTAATACCTGTTTATCGACTGGTTCACAATGTTTGCTCCACCAGTGCAGTTGTTTTTTGATGCAGCAGTTCGTTTTGTGCTTGTTCATTCATGGAACCACTCAAATGAACTGTATAGTCATCAACTGAGTCAACCAAAGGGGCCGATTAAATACAGTGTAATTAACAGAAGATTAACTAAATGGACAGACCGTCATGACAGTGACATCAAACGATAATGCGCTCTTTGCGTGATTGGCACAAATTAAACGTCTACCAGGGCACATTTATCGACTATCCCGCAAATGCTGTCACTGTCCTTTTGGAAAAACAGTAGCAAAAGCAGTAGTTGTATTGAAAATATCGCAAACTGCAGAATGGCATTTCACCACAACTTAGCTCAATGAATATCAGATCCTATTGTTCATCAAAGTGAAGAATGACCAGTCACCCTTGGTACAGGCATGACTAGCTGACGTTTCAATGATGGAATGGTGACCAATGTAGAATGCTCATTAGTGACACAGAAAAATGTTCACCCCACCACCGTTTGGATGTACCAATCCAGGGAAATGGCTGGCAGCCAGCAGTTGTGGCACAGTGCCAATTATCGACAGTGGGTAGTTGTGAAAGCCTCATTGGCTCAGTTGTTCTTTCGGTTGAAGCGGATACAGCTGCAGTCGGTGAGTGACACTCCATTTGATTTAATTATTGCGCACCACTGCCGACACTACGAACAGCAGTTTCGGTAAATTAACCCTACAACACTGCTGTCAAATGCAAACTGGCGACGGCACTCAGGGTAGGAGCAACACGTGTTTGCGCTAGGCAATTTGGCACTGACCGTGTCTCCGCTGTCCTGACTGTGATTAGAAGAGCACTGACACGCTTTGTATTTCACTTGATGTTGTTTTCCCTTAATTGATCAGACATTGAACTTTACTAAAAAACATCACTCTTTTCTCCATAACCGTTGCTAGAAATGAACTTTCATCAACTTTTGAAAAGCGTTTCCCGCTTCTGAGATAAAACATTTATCACCAACGCCGATAAAGTGGTCAGCTGGTGAACGGACAAACCTACTGTCACCGTTTTGGTAGTGTTATCATTATTAATCGTCGCACCTTGTTGACATAAATGTTTTTTGTCCAGACAAGTTCATTCATTTCCGTTACATTAATGCTGAAAATGAAAAACCAACAAATCGGCTTCACAAGTGTAAGAAACAAATAAAAAATAGTAGTCAAATTGATGTTTATTTGGAAATAGATTGTATTTGTAGATAAATAACTGATAAATATATGGGAAGTTAATAATTATAGTATTAAAAGAAAAATAATAAAGAAAGGCAAAATGATGACAACAAAAACAATGGTACTATTGTCCATAGTAAGCGCAGTGAAGGAGACGGTAGAGTCATGTGGCTGAGGTGAAATGCAGCTGATGAAGCGAAGAGGACAGACCTGAATGGGCGCACTGCAGGTGACGCAAATCCTTTGCCGAAACTGGACGCTTCTGCAGCGGCGATAGTGTCAATCAAACGGAGGCGACATTTAACGCTGGTGACGAGTGCTGACGCTTAAATGCAGTGAGTGGAGCATAAAATATAGATGATATGATGCAAGACAGCCCGATGATGCGCCCTCAGAGTAAGTGCAAAAATGGTGAACAAGGAAGGAAACAAAGTCAATGAGAAGATGAGAAGATGCGGACAGCAAAACACTAAAGGACTACTGTACAGAGAACATGATAGCGTGGAAAGGGACAGCGTACAAAAAGGAGGTGTACAAAAAATAGAGGAATCAAATTCAGAGGTAAGACTGAACGCAAAAGTACTCTCTCCTCTATCAGAAACGTTGACAGGAGAAGAGGTGCTGCAGCGCAAGCCAAAGCAAGAAAGAAAAAGAGAGAGAAAGAGTGAGTGAAATTGATAAATAAAATGTATTAATAAATATATCGGTGCTATGATACAAGGAGACAAATACCGACATTAGCGTCAATATTCATAGAAAATATAAATATAAATAATGGTAGGGCAATAGTAATAGATAACAAAATAGCGAGCGGTGTCAGTGTGCGCGATGGGTCAATGATAGGTAAATGGATGGAGAAAAGGAGAGAGAGAAGGGTGTGATCGGTTCAGTTGCCAGTGTGCGCGTTATATAATAGCTCACTGGAAGTGGTCACAGTGGTATGTCTGGGTGGTTAGATTAAATATAAATAGGCAATGATATTAATATACATATATCAATTGTCAGTGATTTGGGGGTGTGTGAAAGAGGAGGGGAGGGAAGGAGGCGTGATCAACCATGAGATGAATAGGTTCAACAAATAAATAAGGTCTTCGAGTTGCTTAGTTCCGGGTGCAGTGGTTGCAGAGGTTGTCGTAAGCCACGCAAAGGGATAAGTAATAATAAATTAAATCTGATAAAGGCGCAGCCGGCGCCAAAGTTGATGGTAAGGGGTTGATCGAGTTTGTTTGCGGCAATGGACACGCGGCCCAGAAAAGGGGTTAAGCAGTTGATAATGGTCGAAAGAGAAAGAGAGAGAGAGAGTTGTGCGGCTGAGGAAAGGGAGGTTGGTGAGAATGGGCTGTTCTGTGCGTGGCTATTAATTGTCGGTCTTCGGTGGGGTCTGTTCGTTCAGTCGGTCTTGGTCCCTGGTAACAGGTGCTGGAGGTGTGATTGTGTGTGTTGATGCTGTGCTGACGCCGCAGGTGCTGGTGAGGTGACTGATGAAAGAGCGGGTCGTAAAAGAGAAAAGAACTTTAACCGGGCTAGGTAAATGCATGCACAGTCTCTTCCTTCTGACCAGAAGCAGTGACGAACAGAGCACACCGATGAGACACTGGACACTGCATGCCCAGCTGTTCGGCATGTCTCTCACTCGTGAGCTGCACTGGTCAGTGGGCTGCAGTTGAGGCTGGATGCAGCAAACTTGGCAAAGGTGGGAAGTCGGGGAATGTTGGTCACTGCACTGCCCGGAGCTGCAGAGGACAGCAGAGTGAAGGTGTCCAGGTCAACGAGGCCATTCGGCGGCGAGGAGGCCGAAGAGGGCGACAGTGAGGAGGTGGAAAAGGAGGAGGAGATGGGACTGAAGCTAGAGGACACTTCGCCCAGCTTCAAAGCCTCAATCTCAGAGGCGACGCTGTCGACGGGCGACTCCGGCGAGCTGGGGTACATCATCATCGATGACTTGTTAATGGGAGACATGGCTCGCTGGATGAACTCATTCAGCTGCATTGGCTCGTTGTTGATGGACGAGCTGAAGAGGGAAAAGATGACACTGTTTGCCGTCTCGTCAGCGCTCGTTGGTTCGGGCGAATATCGCGAGTTGAGCGTCGGCTGTGAGCCCCCAAAGATGCACTTGCTGCCGCCAAATGAAAGCGACGAGCCACTGTTGCTGCTGCTGCTGTTGGCATTGTTCACGGCACTGTTGAAGGAGACAAAGGCGCTGTCAGGCGAAAAGGAGAAGGTGTTCCCTCCGCCCGGAGCAGACTGAAAGGCGTTCACAGAGTTCAGTCGAGAAATGGGGGCTCTAGCGGAACCGAATGGCGTGCCTAGGCCGAAGCTGTCTTCGGTGAAGAAGCTGTTGAGTGAAGTTGGACTGCCGCTCTGACTGCTCGGTGGCGAAATCTCTCCCGACGAGCCTAGGCTGTAGCTGCCCAGTGAGAGCGCCTTTGGACGCACAATGTTGGCATTGCTGTTCGATGTAGTGAAGGGCGCCGGCTGTTGTTGGCTGATGCCGTGGTTCATACCGTGGCCACCGGAGACGGCAGACACCGAAGCAGGCAGAGGGTTCTCGAACATTCGCTGGGTGATGGTCGTGGTGGGTGTAGAGGGGCCGTTGCTGTTGCCGTTGCTGCCATTCTGCACATTTGCCTTCTTCGAGGACTCGTCAGTGTTGTGGATGAAGTGACAGCGAGGACCGTACGGACAGAAACCGGTCGAGTGGAAGGACTTGCAGTTTTCCGTTTTAAACTTTGGATGGCGCGTCACCGTTCGCAGCTCCTCCTCGCCGTGAGCAAACTGGCACTTGTCGCCGTACTTGCACGATCCGACCTCGGCAAAGCTTCGGCACAGTTCAGTCTTGTACCGCGAGGACGGTCCAAGAGACTGGGCCGCCTGTGAGCCGCTGCTCGAGGTGCTGCTCGTCTTCTTCTCCGCCGGCTCACTGAAGCTGCGGTCCAGCTTCTTGTGCGGGTCCTTGCCGTTTCCGATGTGCTGGACGGCAGAGGCAGAGGCGGTGGAGCGCACTGATTGAGTATTGCTGCTCAGCGACTTGACCACGCAGTTCGGCCCCACCACTGGCCTGTTCACTGCGGCGCCGCTGGAGCCCATTCCGGTGGCGGTGGAGGGGGCCGCAGAGCTGACCGTGCGGCGGATTCCAATGGACATCTTGCTCGGGCTGACTGCAGAGGCGACCGCTGTCAGTGGCGATAGTGGTGGCTGCTGCTGCACCTGATGCTGATGCTGCGGGTGGTGATGTTGTTGTTGTTGCTGCTGCTGCTGCACTTGCTGAGGCGGCGATTGATGGTACAGTCCGGTCATTCGCTCGCTTTTATGCTTCTCACCACCTGTTGAGCTGACTGCGCTGGCTGAAGTCGCTGAAGAAGCTTGGTTGGAGTTCTACAAAGTAAATGGAAAAAGCAAAAAATTAATTAGTAAAAAATGAAAAAACAAAGATGTGATAAAAAAATTTAAAAATATAACTCAGAAAACCAGTCATTTAGAGCTTTCGTACATTCAGTCTGAGAATATGACTACTAAGGCACATGAGCGTTGAATTGAGACAGCTTTGCATTTTCATGTTGCCTGAAAACATCACAGAATAAAAAGACACGTGCTGGTGGGGTAATAGAAAGCAAATAAACAGAAAGAGAAAGAGAAAGCCGTTTGTTGCCGTAAGCACTGTTGCCGATGATGAGACCAGCTGCAGTCTAAGTTGCAGTGCCGAGTGATCAGCCGTGTGAGAGTGAGCAGCGCTTAAATAGAAAATCGTCAGAGAGCGGTCTTCTTCTGTTTGGTTGGTGCCACTGCCAGCTTCAGACTGTCTCTGTCTGACTGACTGACTGCCGCATACGTCGCTGGCGATGATAACGAAGTGAGACAACAACAAAACGGAGAGCAAGACAGAAGGGATAGGAAGATCAGCGCGCACCGATGCTGCTGCTGCTGCTGCTGCCGCCACCGCCGCTTCTGCCTACATGCGACACATGCGTTAGCGATTCAGAGAAATCAAATTAAGTGACTGATGGTGAGGCAGAGAAGACGGCGAAGAAAGCGAAAGAAAGAAAAGTGGCAACCAACTGGCAGAAGTGGCAACGGTGAAAGTGAGCACTACAGCGCCAAAAGTGAACAAGAGCCAGCTCAACTATGCTAGCGGTGATGCAATTCAGTCACATCTATCGATAAATGGTGGTGGTCGTGGCGGTGAAACTCGACAGTGAGAGTGCCAACGAGCGAAAGATAGAGAAGGAGATGGCCACCACTAAACACCACCACCACCATCATCATTACCGCCTCTAGCGGTGAGTCCAAGTGCAGAAGTTACCCTCGCCTGACGCAGCAGTGCTCAATGTCATCCTCCAAGCGTGGAGAACAGAACTGAGTCTAACTAACTAACTCCAAAACTAATATCCAACTAACTGTTCACTCGTTCAAACAGTGACTGGGCGCCCGTGCCGTCTGTGTCGCCTGATGAGGACGCTCTCTCAGCCAACATCGATAAAGTGGTTGCCAGTGTGTGTGGTTTGTGGTGCGTGTGTGGCCAAGGCTTGGCTGCCGATGTTGCTGCCCCTCTTATGTTCTCTTGGTTGCGAGCACATCCTCCCTCTCCGCTGACTGATCGAAGTTCGAACTTTGCAGTCAGAAATGAGCGATATCTATGCACACAACAGCTACTGCAGCAATCACCAGCACTGCCGCCAAGACCACCTAAGAACTCTTCCAATGACCAACCTAGATAGCGGTACCAGATAAGCACACAGACACACATACACACTCAATCAGTGGTTTTCAGCGGTGACAAAGGACAATCAGAGGGCGATTACAGACTGAGAAGCAGCTGCTAAAGGGCAATCCTCAGTAAAACTCACGAAATGTACAAAGAAGAGGAAGTGATGAAGTGGCAGTGCCTCAGCTGAGCTTCACTTACACTCACCGAGTGAACATCACACGGGGCGAAACCAGCTGAAAAACAGAATTGGGAACACTGTCAAAACATGCAAGGGGAAGATGAGGCCAACGACCACAACTACTGTCACTGACAGTGCACAGCCGGCCTAAATCGTTAGTGATATTTCGTAGAGAATTCGTCACAACAGACGGTTAACGATCAATTTGCCAGAATTGTGACTGTGGCGATTCTCGGAAAGCTACCGACTGACTTGCGATGGGATTAGAAACGAGAGAAAGAAACAACAACAGCAGGCTGCCACGAGATGAGCAAGAAAGTAAGAACAACAACAACAACAGGTGACGAAATGGACACTGAGAAGCACTTATCGGCCTAATCACCGGTCATTTCCTTAGAGACTGGCACTGGCACCAAGTTATTAAGTAGAAACTGCCGCTTTGGAGAGGAATGAACTTTGCTGAAAGGCCATTAGCCATTAGTTGAATTTGTTGTTGTATGCAATGATTTCTTGTTTTTAGCCGAATTTATACGCTGGAAAAACAGAGTGGTGATTCTAGAACAAAGAACAGTATTGATAGATACAGCAAGAGTGATTGACTTAGACTGATTTGACTGGACTAGGTGGTGAACGCAATGGGACAAAAAATAGGTGCACTCACACACGCACGTAAATGATATCACATAGCAGCAATGCTGCTGTTGAAGAGTGGGAAACAGACAACAGTGAAGAGAGAGAGAAAGAGAGCTGGGCAACTGAAAAAGTATGAACCACCAGAGCATCAGACACACAGAAAAACACCGTTTTAATGAAGAGCTGCACCAGCAACCACCACGCCGAAAGATGATTGTGGCAGTGTGCTGGTCGCAAAAGCATCTGATCAACGAACAGCTGCTTCAGCCAGCAAACAGACTGATCTTGAAGAGACTCCTAAAGAGAGTCATCGAAGAGACAGTCTCTCTGTTTGGTGAGAGTGTGTGTGAGTGTGTGAGTGTCCACAGGCGGACTACCACCGGACGAACGGTGGATTGAAAATAGCAAATGGCAAATGGCACGGACACTGCGCGACGCAGATTGGACGATGCCGATAACAAGTGACCAAGTCAATGATGATGATGATGGTGGTGGTGGTGGTGGTGGTGGAGGAGGAGGAGGTGGTGGTGGTGGTGGTGATAGTGATCGAGAGTGCCAGTCTGCCTGGCTCGCGACAAGTGCCTGGCAAGCTATCTGGCTGCGCCAGCTAAAGTCCAGAGAAAGAGAACGAATGGAAGGCAAATTGAATATAAATAGAAGCACCATCTATCACTGAAGCTAGACGAGAGGAGAGAACGAGGGGAAAGAGACGCCAGCAAAAGGGAAAAGAGAAATCAAAGGTGAGATCACCGAAGAGGTTTGCTGTTCAAAATGTTGCGCACATTCAAAGGCGCACAGCAGTATTTGCCAGCACCTGCTGCAGTGTGCTTCACTCACCAGTCACCACCACATTTGGTTAACTGAATTATTTCATTATAAGTTGGTTACATGATGTGACACTGATCAGGAGAGGACGTCGGCAGAAGTGACTGTGTGTCTGTCTGTGTTTGCGTATGCTTGTGCAGTACGCCCGGAGACTCGGTCAAAGTGGCCATAAAGATATGACCAGCCGGGCGCGCTCAAGAGAAGAGCGTCCGAGGGAGCGGGAGCAAAGAAGAAGGGAAGAGAGTGGAAAAAGAAAGAGAAAAAGAGAAATCCGCGTCTAAATCCTGCACCGAAGTGTCTCTTCGGTGGGTGAACTCCTCGCGCAGACTGCCTCACTCTCTCCAGTCCGTCTCTTTCTTTCTTTCTTTCTCTGTGTGTCAGTGAGCGAATGTGAATGCGTGAGGCTATATTTAGTGAAGGCACACCAAAATAGATCAGAGATCAGGTGCGCACACGGCAAGTGGAGTGCGGCTAGTGGAGTAGTGGAGGTGGTGGTGGTGCTGCTGGTGGTGAAGAAGAAGAAACAGAAAAGAGAGCGAAACTGGCCGTCAGAGATGGCTAATTATAATCGCCTAGCTGGAGTGAGCAGTGGTCTGATCAGTGGAGGGGAGTGAAGGAGCACTTGCTGAGCCAGTGAGCCACTGGCCTCTACAGGTCGTCGCCACCGTCGGTGAGAGTGAGAGCACTCTAAACGGGTCTCAGTGACTGCCCTCCTCCTGCACCACACTAATAACCGTACATGCGGGATTGTAGAGGAGGAGAAGAAGGGAAAGGCTCAGACGAGCAGTGCTCAACGGCAAACCGAGTCGGTGGACAGCGAGTGCGGGGGACAGTGACGGGCAATTGTCAGTCGTCTCGCCCCACCTTGAGCGGAGCAGGACAGCCAGCGAGAGATGAAACGATAATTTTAGAATATGATGAACAGAAAGAGAGAGCGCAATGAGAAAGCTTGTGTGTATGGACGCCAAAATACTGCTGCTGCTGGCGCTCACTGGCCAAGAAGGTGTAGCAGTAGAGCAGAACCAAAAAGAGTTGAAACGACAACGACAGGGCAAACAATGGGCCAGTGACACTGTGCCTCCATTAGGAGCAGTGCAGCATTGCAGGACAACTGCCGTATTGGCGACCACTGCAAAAACACACTCACTGACACATCGACAATTAGCCATAATTGCCACCAAAACGACACTTCTTGCGGCAAGCATTAGGCGGAAAGCAAGACAGCAAGAAAACCAGGTGACGTGACCATCCTGCTGAGTGACTTTCAGTGGCGATTGCAAGATGTTGGTTGCCCAGTGGTGCAACTGCTAGCAAAGATTAACCATATTGCAATTTTGCCATAAAGTGCAGTTCACATTTTAATCAATTCACATTCAAATCCGATGAGGAGTACTCGAAAAACATTTAGAGCTCTCAATGTAGAATTGCTTTCTACAAATCAAATTAAAGTTTGTATCCTGTTCCCAGCCCTTTTTGAATTTTAGCTATTTCGAGAATCACTAGTAATTCTGTATGTCTTCCAGTCTCTCCGCCAACAACGGTGTGCATATGCGCTTTAATTAGAAGTACAAAATGAACACAGCAGACAGAGAAGTGGAAAGCGAGGATGGCTTCAGCATCTGTATCAAACTGCACTCTTCTAGCTGGACATGGCCCAAAATAGAAAGTCCTCTTTACAGTGGCATTAGCATCGCCGCCAAGATGTGAATGGCGATAGTGCAGATAGAGCAGCAGCTGCTGCTGCGACAGTGCTGCAAATTGTGAGCCACAGTAGAGTGATGCTGGCAATCAGTGCATTCAGTGCCCACTGGACACACTAATGAGCGGTGCCCGTGCACAAAGAAAGCTAGCTGAGTGCGTCTCTGAATTGTCGTCTCTCTACGTCAAAAGCGCAGTTTGCGGTTTCCGTCGGCAGATGAGCATCGGTTGATGCTGATGATGCTCGTCTGTCAGCTTATCTACAACAACAATCACTGGACACAGAAATCACCGACAAGATTTAAAAACTTTTGATTGTTCATTGACCCTTTAACCATGCTAGTCCCAGCAACCAGCTCGTGGTGGACACACTAGTGCAAGTTATCTTAATAAAAATGCACTCTTTCTCTCACTCCTTTTCTGCAGTGTCGAATTCGACCTACATAATACCTCTCTTTTACGCTGCCTTTGGTTGACATGACTTGTGCTGCCACCCTTGCTTTGGAGGCACTACTGCCCTGATGCCTTACTTTCCTACCTTGTGTGTCTCGATGTGTCCAGTTCTTTGCGACCTGGTGCACACCACCACCACTGTGCCTCTGAAGAAAGTAACATATTTGTGTGTGAATATAATGACCAGAAGCAAGTGTGCCAATAAATTAAGACTCCACAATAGTCAGTACATTCAGTCCGTCGCCATTTGTATGCCGGCCTGTGCACTCACACACACACACACACAGTTCACAATTCTGCTGCACTCATTAGCTGCTCAGAATGGCCCCACAGGAGAGAGAAAGAGTCCGCCAATTGGGAGACGGCACAGCGAGTAGTTGAGCGAGGCAAAGTGGAAGAAAGAGAAAAGATCGTCCAATGAGACAAGATAAACGGAGAAAAATGGCACAACGGACAGCGGTGAGCAGTAAATTGAACCAATTGCACGATCACTGCGTGCAATGACACCAAATGGTAATGTGCTTTCGGTGCAACTGGTCAACGTAAAGTCGGTGAATGGGGGAAAAGGCTTCAGTCAACAAACAAAGTCATCAGGAGTAGATTCACTTGATGCACTGCCAGGCAATGGACTGCACAGTGGATTGTCTCCTGATGGTAGTGGTTCGGCACCGCACACTCTCACACATGCTAATGGCTTCCAAAAGGTGAAAGAGTACAACGTCATTTCTCCCCCTCCCTTTCTTCCCCCACTGGCAACTGCTCTACCACATCATCAGCTCAAGACACCAAGTCATTGGCCAGCGAGTGAACGCTCTCACTCGGTTTGGTGGGTGATACCGATACTTGTCACGATAACTGATTGATCACACAGACTGGCGCCATTGTATCACTGGCAACAGCACTGTGTGCTTTCTACGCCGTTGGGTAGGCACATCACATCACCTTGTTTTCCTATCAAATCGAACGCTAATCAAGTGCTCCAGCTTACTCAACTCACCGTGCCTGCAGTAATAAAAGGGAATCTAAAGTTTCTGTCGTTTAGCAGGAAATTAGTGCGTTTTATTGTTCTTCTTAATCAGGCAGCAAGGAGAGCCTGCTTGGATCATTCCAGAGAGGTAGAGCAGATCAATCATCTCAGTCCAGCGGAAAGTCTCAAAGTGAGTCTGATTTTCTGCTTACCTTCCATCTGGCTATATTTGGCGAATCGTGTGTGTGTGTGAGAGAGTGAGTCGATTGTTAGAGTGGGAAAGGAACAGAAGGCATCCCTTGCCACTCGTCTGTCAGTGATCGCTTTGATCGCCCTGTTAGAGTCAACTCACTCTAAAGGTGGCAATGTGCTCGCCGCTCTCGGCGTCACTCTCCTGTCGACCCATTACATGGCCCATTGGCGTAATCTATCTTTGGATTGGATCGTTGTCGTCGAGTCAAGTAGACGCGAGTCAATCACTTCGCTGGCAATCAGCTGAGCACACAAACTGATCGACGAACACACAGCACATCCACATCGGCCCTTCATTCTCAAGAGGAAGCCTTTCTTCTCTCTCTCCGGACAGCAGCAGCAACAACAACAGCCATGGTGGTGGTGGTGGACTGTACACCGGCACACTTGTTGCTTCTATTATTATCTGCTCACTCTGATCGTCGGTGGCTGTGGCTGTGGTGGTGGTGGTGGCAGTGAGAGAGTCGCCAGCGGAATCGACTCAATCTTTGTCACTATCACCTCGAGTAGTTGTCAGCAGAGAGGGAGAGAGAGAGAGAGAAACTAGCAAAACCTCCTAATGACTACATCTCGTCGGAGCGAGGACGCGGTGAGAGAGGGAGCAGGTTCAGGTGAGTGGCAGTCAGCCTGCATGGCTGCTACTCTCTCTGGCTACAGCTGGCGTTGGGTTTGGGCGCGCGGGCGATTCAATTTGAATGGTAACACAATTTGCATGCAACACCGCACGCGTGCAGGGAGAGTGCAGGCGGCCAGACACGCAAGAAAGCGAGCGAAGGAAAGCAAGAAAGCGACGATGAGAGCGAAGCACTAATGACAGACGATGAGGGCGCCGATTGACAATTGCGGCTTGTCCAATGGCGTGCTGAGTGGTCCGTCAATTGGTGTCAAAGTTATTGTGTCACTTCGAGTGATGGCACTGAACGGGTTACTGGGCAGGCCGCACTGCACAGGACAACGGAGCAGCTGAAGGAAAGGACTGTGCGTCACTGACAGACGGAGAAGCTGAATTTGTCAAGTGGAGAAGATGCCAAGATTGGACAATGCCACTCCACAAAAGGGTGCCAGATGCAGTTGACGATGATGCTGATGCACACTGACAATTCACTGCCGACAGTCACTTTAATGGCAATTATAACCAATAGCTAAAATAAACTGTACGACTGTCAATACTTTTAGATTTTCTATACTCTAGAAATAGAAAATTGTACATAGCCCTCATTGTTTATTTGAAAATGTCCTCTGGTCAGTAGGCAGAATTGTTGACAGAAAGATAGAGAGAAAGTAGTGTTCTGCGACTTCTCACCGGTTTAGGTGAGCTGTCCAGTGAAAGGAAGCGAATCAATCCCCGATCATCTTACATGAGCATATGTACTATTGTATGGATATGTGTGCATCAGTGCGAGTCACACTGGCAATGAACCGAGGCCAAGTCGGTGACGCTGTGCGATCTGCACAGCTGCACTCTTTCCCCCTGGCAGCAGCAATCCTCGGTCAACAGTACACCATCACCGCTGTACAGGAATGGTGGTGTACACAGGCGGTCTGTAAAGTGCACAAAGTATACGACACTTGACGACTGCAACTGTCTTGCAGCACTCGGCAACTCAATTAGATGCACTTGGCAACGAAAGGATGTGTGATGAGGAGAAATGATGAAAACAGGAGAAAAACAGTGAAACAGTCCGCTCTGAGACACTGGCAGTTGTTGGGCTGAGGGTAGAGAAAGAGGGCGAATTTGTGCACAGCAAAAGCGACAGCATCACTCTCGGCCTCAGCCTATCTATGCTTGATTCTAAACCTCCAATTCAGACAGATGTCTCAAAGGGCAGAGAGAGGGCTCTTTGTGCGATATGCTGCTGCTGTCTGGCAATCTGTCAGATAAAAACGTCAAAACAGACGCTTCAAAGTGTGAGTGGACTATTGTCAAAAAATTGGTTAGCACCAACTACAGCTGTACGGCAACAACTCAAGAGCTGTCTGATAGGATTGCCATATTTCATAATCAAGCGGGGGTTAGTAGTCGGCTGGATTGAGCGGAGAAAGAATCAAGCAATCATCGGCAGTTGCAATTTACCAAAACACATGCTTCACGCCATTTGGTGAGTCTGTGCGTGCTCCAGTGCCTGAGCGTCGGTGGCCACCTTCATCACCGCCACCACCACCACCACCATCACCACCAACACTACCACCAAGAGCATCACCGGCAGCAGCAGCAACAGCAACAACGGCAGAGTATGGCCATCATGCTACTGCTGCTGAAGGAGGACTTACCACCAAAGGCGCCAACGTCTGTGCACACTTCAAGGTTGAATTTTAAATAAGGCATTACTGCCAAAAGAGCGTCCTTTCTCTCTTGGCCATCTTTGGCAGTCTGCTGGTCATTGCTGGGAGACACACAATTTTATTGTAGAGGTGGAAGGTGTCCAACCAACTGACCGGTTTTCACTTTCCTTCTCCCTTTCCTTCTGCCTGATCACTCTACCACTGCTATCTCCACCGTCTATTAATAATATGTAGTACTAGTTAATTACATTTAATACACTAAAAGAAAAGAACATAAGTGATTCAATGACTCAACTTTCGCCAAGACTACCCAGCGGCAACTTGCCCAGTCTTTTGAGTACACAAATTGCTTAAAATTAGAAAAACGAAATTGCACTTACCCGATACTCGGAGACAAAGTCGTACATGGACAGCATTGCCGTTGACATAGTGTAGTAATGCAAGTGAAGTAAATGGACTCGGCTAGTCAACAAAGTTAAAATGTTTTAGAGGTGAGAGGTGGGATGATTTTGTTGGGTAGAGATATTGATCTGTTGATTGAAAGTAATGATCAGTTTATATCATGTGTTCACTGGATGTCCATGAGTAATTGCAGTGATTAATTGTGAATTTGATCACAGTTATGCATGTGCTGAGTGTTCCAAGTATTGCATTCAAATGTATGTTGTTTTCATTCAATAAATAATAAATACGTGAGTGAGCAGGAAAAATACCGAGAAAAGAAAGAGATGATGTTTTGGAGTTGCAATGGAGAGGACTATTGTGACTAAATTGAGGATGAAGGTAGGCAGATGATTCACTGAGAAAGAGAAAAGAAGGAGGAAACGGCGTTCAGCTGAGTAGGCTGAAGGGTAGTTTCCAAGTCAAGCTTGCAAGATCAACTCTTGCAGTATTGCATCACAGACGTAAATGGAGAGTGGGAGAAAGGTGACAGGTGGGAGGGTAGCAAAACATAAATTGAGCTCGTCGTTGTTGAGGTTGGCTGTGTCGCAAGTACTTCAATACTGCAGATTCGTCATTCGGCGTCTTTGGTTGTTGCTGCTTCAACGTCTGCTGATTGTGTGATGATGATGATGATGGTAAAGTGTGATTTGTTTCAATTGAAAGGGCAGCTTAGCTTCAGACAGATGCCTCCGAAGAGCAATGTGCATCACTTCGCTGACATTTGTGCTAATCAACGGCAGTCATTCAATCAAATTCACTAGGCAAAGTGAAACAGACAGTGTATCGCAGGGTTTATACAGACGATACACAAGCACACGAGTAGACAACTGTAGAAGTGCAAAGTTTTTCAATTCAATCGCCGCTGTTGATTGAACAAAGTCCGCAGAGGCGACAATCAACTGAGAGAAGATTGCCTTCGCCTGTTGGCGTAAATGATCTAAGAGTCGAATGAGAAGAAAGAAATAAGTTAATGAATGGAAAGTGATAAGTAGTAGTCATCGACAGCAGTGGTCGCCCATTCCTGCGGCTGAACTATTTTTGGCAAAAAGCAAGAGTGTAGTGCGAGCAAAGGACTTGCCAGATATGCCTAATATCGTCTGGGCGCTAATTGCCAAAGTAAAACCAAGACTTTGGAAAGCTGGGAAATTACTGAAAATATAAATACAAACTAGTGGTAGCAGGATGGACTCTCACACTGTGTGTAACCTGCAACTTTCTGCTAACTGACTGGAAGAGTGAGTGAGTGTGTGCTCAGCAAAACTAATATTAGCAGATTGATTGAAAAAGAAACTGATGGCCTCTTTAATGAGCTCAGACCGGCGATGTTCACTTGCCAAATGACATTTTGATGATCAACAACAATCGACCATTAGAGTTTGACGATCTGCAGCAGCAGCTGCTGCTACAAGCTCTACGGGTATAAAGGCACCCATTGATGCCATTTGATGCCTGCAATGAATGACTACGCGCTTCTGACTGGTCATTAATTGCATCGGGAAGTGCCTTTCTCTCTGCTACTGCTACTTCACTACTGGAAAACTGTACTTCAGAATGACTTGTTATCGATGTCAATCTATTTAATTATTATGATGTGGACCCATTTCAAAAAAAGAGTACATTGCTAAGCTGCGCGACAAGCACAACACCAAAATCACTAGTAAAGTTCGAGCAAACAGAAAAAGCTATAGTTTTTTAGCACAGATCGTCACTGGCATACTGACCGAATGAAGAGAGAGATCGGTGCTACAAGTGGTGCTGCTGCTGTTGCTGCTGCTGAAGATGTTGCCAGCCAAGAACTTTCACCTGTTTACATGCTGTCAAAGAAACTGGAAAGGTGATGGTGGTAGCAGACGTACTTTCTCGCTGAGGGGGTTGCATGAGATAGTCGTCTGCAGCCCTGGAAAGCAGGTTGGCGAAGTGAATGGAGAGGAGTGAGGCAAAGGCGAAGCCGGTTCTCTGGTGGCTGTCTGTGGTGATGGTGGTGATGGTGTTGCTGGTGAAAGGTGATGAAATGTGGCCAGTTGTTGTGAAGATGTACGACCTAGCTCGAAAGGCGGTAGCGCTGCAACTAAGTCAAGTGGAGCGTGTTCACGTTCAATTTATAGCAAAGCTGCTGCTGCGGTAGTTTGGCGTTGCCAGGTGCACACAGGTCTATTCATCAGAGACACTTCTGGTTGATGCTCGTTCCACCAGGACATTCACAGTGGCGGCAGGGCACAGGCAGAAGCACGTTCACTACTACACTAGCTGACAGAAATGATGGTGATAGTAAATACGAAATGAGCGAGACATGTGCCGATCGTTTTTATACAAAGAGCTAGAGGTGAGAAGTGGCGATGGTGAAGGCGTCACATGTGCACAGAATGTGTCTCTCCGCAGTACTAATTTGGCGTCTGTGTGGAGAGAGTGTCGATTCTCAGCTGACTAACTGACTGACTGAGAGACTGGCATTCGAAATGATCGTGGATCGACAGCGACCACGGTTGTAAGCGCTCGCACCGTCGACTGCCATCGACTGAATTGGCAAAGACAGCCGCGCTGGTGGTGGTGGTGGTGGCGGTGGTGGTGAGCTGCCTGCCTGCCTTCGCTGCCTCCTGGATCCTCTCTCCGCCGGCCCACTAACCGTTCTCCCCTTCAGTGGCCAGTGCCTCTACCGCAGCAGCAGCCACTGCTGGCAGTCAATCCCACGATGCAGCCGCCGAAGCTGCCGCCGACGCACATGTGCGCCCTGCTGACAGCCACCAAAAGTGTGTGTGTTTGCAAACACAACAAAAAGCCACCACCAGCATCACCTGGAGAGGTACCTGTGCAAAGCTGGATGGCCAAAGAATGAAGTTGGACACACGTTATTGAGATTGTGGACTTTTCCACCCTGGCTAATTGGTCTGTCAAGTGAAGAAGAAGAAGAGGACGGGAGTTGGTGTCATAACTAAAATGGTTGCCAAGTAGGAAAAGTTATCCAAGGTCTGGGAAGCGATGTCAATTTGTTTAGGCGATGGTCACCGATTCAAGAGGCATATTATTGGCCATTTATTTGCCGGCCGGCGCAGTGTACGTGAAGGCGGCCAGATCAACTTCTCAAATCAGCCCAATCAGCTCGCTGTCGCCGTTTCCTGACATTTTCCAGCCATTCAGTGCCGGTTGCAGGTTTTGCAATGCAGGATGGCTTTGTTTGCAAAGTATAGCAAACAACTTGTCGATTGCCCAGATCAAGAAGTACTTGAAGAAAATAACCTCGCCCTGTGCGATCGAATGATTGATCAATTGAGTGGAGTACTGTACTGCATGCATACATTTCGCAGAAATACACTGCATGTGTGTGTTTGTGTGTGTCGCACTGTGGCGATGATGTCTCTAATTGGACAATTGAGGCCCATACGAGAAGACGAAATGCGACACAAATGGACTGCCACGAAGTTGCTTGTCGATGGTCGCCGTTTTGGCTGCAGCAACAGCAACACCAAACAGCCTTGTCACCAAGTTTGCTCTTTTCCTCGATTAACGCTGCGATTAGCGCCTTTGCTGGTGGCATTCCTCTCTTTCTCCCTGCCTCTCTCCACCAATGCTCAGTCTTGGTGGCAGCAGTAACTCAAGTCTCTCCCAGTACTTCAGATAAGATCTCTTGGTGCAATTACCATCGCTGAACCATTTACCATTTCCCTTTCCTTACAGGAGTTTTGATATCCTTTTCTGACAGCGACAACGACGGCTGCGTCATCAAGGCATTGGCAAGGAGCAGTTAAAACAACAAGTGGTGATGCGAAGGAACCAGCGATCACTGTGTGCTGCACTAGGTCAGATGGTGCGACAGTGGTGCAGGCAACGGTGACCACTACTCAAGCTCCTCAACCCTGCTGTCAGAAGAAAATGAATGGATTGCCTGATTTGTGGTGTTGCTTGTGGCTAAAGCGTTTCTCTGGTAAGTAAGAAAACACACACACACGGTCTAGAGAGTGTTTTGCCAGTGAGAAGTACATTTGCATGGCAAGTAATGAAATGAACACCAAGTCGACTAAAGAAGTTTGCTAAAGAAGTGGTCAGCAGTGGTGGTGCCTGCGCTGGCAATCATTAATCGTCGCTGCTTTCACTGTGGTTTCGTGGCCTGTTAGCCTGGTCAGCTCAGACGCACAAGAGCACTTCTTCGTGCTCCTTATGCTCATTAGTGCAATGGCTTTCCGCGAGGCGAGGTACTACCACCAGGCAGTGAGACTTACTTCTCTGTCCTGACCATCCAATTGATGTGTGCGGCACTTTTCCCCGAATGTCTAATGATATCACAGGCAACAACAGCCTCAAGTACCGACCACAAGTTTCCCTTGTTCTGTCGCACCAAATTACAAAAAAAGTTTTGCAATGAAGCAAGCTAACTGTCCAGCGAGTGTACTGTTGCTGACAGCTTCAGCAGAAGCGCCTCTGGCTGCCACCGACCAAACATCCTCTCTGGGCAGTCGTCTTCTGGCACCAGTTTGCACTACTGCCAGGACGAACAGGACGGCACTTGTCCAAGTTCTCTACAGTCTTGACCTGTTGCCCTCCTCCTAACGCCTTCACACTCTGCCCTGGCACTCTGCAGATTGGCCTACTTTTGCGCAGAATAAGCACCCGATGAATTTGCCGTCTTGGAGAGTGGCCATCGCTCTGAGAGTACACATCTATTTCGGTTAAAAGGGCAGCACTTTTTTATAGCCACAGATCTGCCACGAAACTGCCATTTCTTGCCCCGTACCTCTAGGCCGCTGATCTCTGGGCAGTTGTTTCAGTGTAAGCTCTTTTTCACAGAAACACTCGCTGACTTTTACAGTTTTATCTTTTTTCTATTCGAGGTGTGATCTTTGCTCATCGCAGGCACAGTGTCCACTGTCGATTCTCGGAACGTGTTGCGCACACAACCACACTCTGTCGACAGGCACAAACTACCACTTAGCAGCTCGTATCCTCTTTATCCTTTGCAAATGGCCATCATTTCCTCAATTGCCGTCTTGCTGCTAATGCCTGCACGATAAATGGTCTCAATTGGAACTTATAGGTCAGGGGTGCAGTTTAGGTGGTGGTGGTGCTCAAAGAGACGACCCTATGTGTAAATCATCGGCGATTGTCTCCTTCTTAGAAAAGCCAATTAGCATAAATGGAGTAAAGATCACAATGGCCTCTGTCATTAAGCCATGCTGCGCCTGATCAGTTCCTGTCAGCACAGTTCTAGAAACAGCAACTGAGGATCCTCTTGGTGATGGACATAAGCCGTCGCACAGCATGGTGTCAGCGGTAGCAGGCCAAGGACTCAAGTAGGTGCACCGTTCAGTTAAAGCCAAAGTTAAAGGGCCTCGTCCTTTCATTCGCCTTTAGCCTGATCACATGTTTTGCTGACTGTCACTGCTACCGTGTCACTGCCGCTCTTGGTGAAACAGGCGAGGAAATTAAATCAAATTAGCTCACTTGGCCTCGATCCACCGTTCCCTGGAATGCGACGAGCAGTGTTCTCGGTGTACCTGGCACCCGCACATCGCCACCACTGCCACCAATTGTCCCCTTGTCCGTCTTGCGTCACCAGGCCTGTGTTTGTCCGATCTATCTATCTCTCCCTTTCTTTTTCTTTCTTTTTCTCTTTCCCTTTCCCTCGCCTGCTACCGTCATCAGTGACCTTTAACTCGGCACAGTTCACATTCACTTTTTTGAGTTGTCCCACTCGGTCCTCATCAGTTAGTTGTCTTTCTTTGCCACTCTGTCCCTCTGTCTCTGTCTGCCTCTTTCTCCCTCTTTCTATCACTGCAATCTCATACTTTTTTGCCCTGGCAGTTCTTTGTTTGGAAGGCACATACACTGACGCACATGCACACACACACACTTGCTTCTCACCCTCTTCTTCTGTGCGTGCCAAGTGCTCGTAAAAAAGAAGCAAAACTGAAGAGCAACTCCAGAGAACTGATTAGAAAGGAAAATAGCAAAGCAGTAGCCAGCAGCAGCAGCCTGTTTGCCCGGACTCGTCTGTTTGCAGTGGACTGGACTGGCCTGGCCTGTAGACGCCGCCATCTCCTCTCAGGCCCAGAGACTGAGCCCGGCACCACCGTCTCCTCACTCCACGCACTAATGGGCCATATGGACCATATGATTCTACTGTTGCGGAACGAGAGTGCCGCAGGAGAAGGATAGAGTGAGGCACTTGTGAATGAGCCGAGCAAGGCTCAGACCAAGCCAGGCCAAGTCAGGCCACCGACGACCTGTTCACTCACTGGCGATGGGCTAGTGCAACAGCAGTGCTCACACAACGGAGGCACCAAAGACGCTGTCACTTTGTTGCCGCGGACTAGGAAGAAAGAGAGGAAAAAGAAAAGCGACAGCCACCGAGAAAATTGATGAAAACGGTTCCCAAGCTCACTCACGAGCACAGTGTTCCCTTCTTAGAACGGCGTTTCAGTCTCCGTCTTTGAATCGGCAGCAGTGTTTGATCATGTAGTGAGTCTTCCACGTGAGATTGCCTCTCTGCAACGGCTAGTTGATCAACGGCAAGTCAAGGAACGACCACTAAGCTACTGTCCGGACGATCACCCTTCTGGTCGATGGTTGGATCAAATTGGCGAGACAAACTTGCAGCCGAATAGTCCTGTTGATCTGATCTAGTCATTTGCTACTACTAAATCTGTGCACTTATGGTCGAATTCAATAGCTTGCACTGCTTTGTGCTGTCCTGTGTGCTGAGCAGTGACACAACGGTGACAGTCTTGCTGGCAACGAAATGGCTCGTTGCCATCGGCATCGACGATTCCGAAATATCGTCTCAAATGGCTACCTCAATTCTGCTGCAGTCATCGTTATTTGTCCTTTTTCTCCTCTCTCTCTCTCTCTCTCTCTCTCTCTCTCTCTCTCTCTCTCTCTCTC
>JAALOO010000225.1_pt1 | contig 51760 bp, 44 predicted proteins | sample 7257641 | NCBI WGS metagenome assembly JAALOO01 (sample SAMN14085613, study PRJNA598686) | mite metagenome | biome: ENVO:01001000; feature: ENVO:01001002; material: ENVO:01001226; isolation source: single female mite from University of Michigan culture on fish food culture... ...
CGGAGAAGTCGTTCTTAGAAAGGGCGAAAAAGAATTTTCGACGTCCATCAGGTTTGTGGATCAAGATTTTCTTTCCATATTCAGTTTTCCATTTCTTTCAGGGAACACTAAATCACTGGATGGATTGGATGACATCGTTATAACAGAAGAAATAGCTAAAAATCTTTTCGGCTTTACAGAAGTGATCGGTCAATCCATACAAGTAAATAATAACGGCGAATGGCAACCGAAAACCATATCTGCTGTCCTAAAAGATATTCCTACAAACTCAAGCCTGCAATTTCAAGCACTGCTGCGTTTTGAAACTATTTACGGTTATCAACAGCTAGTGAAACTATGGGATCATCAAAATCATGAAGTTTTCTTAAAATTAAAAGGCAAAGTGGATAAAGAAGCATTTGTGAAAGAAACAAAATCGTTTACAGAACAATATTTTAAGATAAATATCGACCGATTAAAACGTGATGGAGGAAATAAAGATGTAAATGGCAATTATTTTAGCTTTCACCTCTTGCCTTTGTCGGAATTTCACACCACCAATTTTTCTTCTTCTAATGACGGAATATCCGCAACCTTTCCGTGGATTTTGCTTTTAATTTCAGGATTAATCTTATTCATCGCATCGTCTAATTTTATTAACCTGTCTTTGGCAAATTCCATAAGTCGGTATAAAGAGATTGGGACGCGAAAAACTCTCGGAGGAACCACTTGGGACATTGCAAAGCAACTCTGTACTGAGTCGCTAATACTTTGTGTAACTGCATTATTAATTGGTTTTGCTTTGGCCTATTTAGTCCTCCCGGAATATAATGCGAACATGAACTACCAACTAGAGATTACCTCGCTATTTAAGGTCAATAATCTGGTAATTTTCTTAACGATATTTTGTATTCTGACGTCAGTTGCAGGTGGACTTCCGGCTTTGAAAATCGCTAGAACTAATATCATTGATTCTCTTAAAGGTTCTCCAAAAATAAAGACCTCAAATTTAGGAAGCTCGCTAACGATTCTGCAATTTGTCATCGCAATAACTTTAATTATCTCAACCATCGTTATTAGTTCACAATTGAATTATCTTTCGAAAATACCACTAGGATTTAACAAAACTGAAGTTATCAGTATACCTATTGGGAAGGGCATTGATCAGCAGGATGCATTGAATAGAATGCGGATAGCACTTCAGCAGCAGCCATGGGTGAAATCCGTGAGTGGGTCTGACTTTAATATCGGTCGTGGTCGTGATGGCAGCATACAACGAAGTATGTTTGGTTTTGAGCATAATAATAAGGAGATTATTACTAATTTCATGCGCGTTGATTACGACTATCTCAAAACGCTCGACATTGACTTATTAAAAGGTCGAGATTTTGATCGCTCACATAGAAGTGACACGAATTCCGTTATAATCAATAGAGAAATGGCGAGACAATTGGGTGGAGAAGAAAAGATTCTGGGGACAAACTTAAAATTGAATGGAAGATCGTTAGTTATTGGCATAATAGACAATTTCAATTTTCAAGACTTAAAGTCTACTATAGAACCTTTAACCATCTCTATTAATCCTAATATTTTTCCAGTACAATATATTTTTGTTCGTGTGGAAACCGCACAATTAGGAGAAACATTGACAAAAGTTGAAAATATTTGGAAAAAGATTAACCCAAAAGCAAGCAGGCTTGCTTCATACTTAGATGAAAATACTCAAAACTTATACAAGAGTGAAAAGACATTATCTAGAATCATAATCTGTGGAACCACTATTGCGATTGCAATTTCTTGTTTAGGACTGTTTGCGCTAGCATTACTTACCATCAACCGGAGAGTAAAAGAAATCGGTATTAGAAAGACCTTGGGTTCCTCTGTAAGTCGCATTATGTTTTTGCTTTCACGAGATTTCATTAAATTAGTACTAGTTGCATTTTTGATCTCTGCGCCGATTGCGTGGTGGATCATGAATATTTGGCTGCAAAACTATGTATACCGAATTCAGGTGCAATGGTGGATGTTTCTGTTTGCGGCCATAATTTCAATCGGAATTGCAGGGGCAACCATTGCTTGGAAGACTTTCAAAGCTGCAAGCGCAAATCCCATAAATAGCTTGAGGGATGAATAAAGACTTCTTTATAGTCAGGTACAACATCGTCATCTATTTTACATAATTTTAACTTTTCACGCTATGGAAAGTCTATCTTATTACTGAGATTTTCTGCCATTGACTATAAATATCCTTCAACCATAAATATTACTGTTCATATTCGCACGATAACCGTTCATATTCGAACAGTTTTCAACCAATTGCACCAGACTTACAACTGAATACCAATATGTTACAATAATGGCAACACGATTGTAAAAAATACTTCGACACCTAAAATTATAGAAAGGTATTGCTCATGCAAAAGAACGATTGGAAAATTTCATGGAGAAATTTGTTTAAAAATAAGGTTTTTACCCTTTTAAACATACTAGGCTTAACGCTAGGGTTTACCGGCTTCATTCTTTCTTATCAATACATCAATAGGGAAACAAGCTACGATCGATGGAATCCGAATTATGATAGAATCTACCAGGTAGGTCTAGAGGCAAACGGAAAATATACTACCGAAACACCGCCTTCTCTGGCTGTATTGATTAAAGAAAATTTTCCTGAGGTCGAACTTGCGGGGCGGGTCATGATCTATCCTTACGGAAGCTATCCGTTATTTGGCGAGTCAACAGTCTACTTGAAAAATACGGCTCTATTAGATTCAGCTGCTGCGGCAATATTCCAGGTTAAAAGTAAGACGGGTCCTTTATTTAAAACGAAAGATCAAAAGGAAGCAAGTCTGATAAATGAAAGAGATGCAAAATTAATCTTTAAGCCAGAAGACTTAGGTTTTGATCAACCAAAGTCGTTACCCATGCTCTATTTAAATTCTGATCTGAGCGAAAACATTTATGGAATCATTGAAGACAGACCTCTCTCTCTAATTAACTATGACCTATTAATAATAAAAGAAATAACTGATGAAAGGGCCACTGGTAACCCATTCTCTTATCAAACCTTTATTCAGGTAAAGCCTGGAACAAATATTCAAACGCTAAACCAAAAGATAAAAACACAATTTGCCAAAGAAATTCTCCCTCATGACAGCGGCAATTCATCCACATATGCAAACGCAAATATTTATACTGATGCCCTCTCGAACCTGCACTTACAACCAAAATCAGGGTCAAAAACGGCATATCTTATTATATGGGTAATCGGCATCCTTTCGATTATCATCTTGCTACTAGCTTCCGCAAATTTTGTAAACATGATGATGGCGCAAGCTGACCTTCGGCTGAAAGAGCTTGCTATCAAAAAAGTGCTGGGAAGTTCGCGATTAGCCATTTTCAACCAACTGCTCATAGAAGTGTTGATCCTAACATTTACAGCGGCATGCCTTAGCCTAATTTCCTTATATGCGACAGGTAACATCCTTCAGAAGTGGTTCAATGATGATCTAAAACAATATTTGATATCAGATCAAACTTTACTTCAACTTAGCCTTGCCGTAATTGTTACTACACTATTTTCAGGTGTCTATCCCGCGATAGTCCTCTCTGGGTATAAAACAATTAATTTATTAAGAGGCGGAGTTACAAAGCCTTCTCAAAAATTGACATTCCGAAATGCATTGTTAACCTTCCAAATAGTATTTGCAATCATTTTCATTGTGGGAACGGTTGTGGTTCAAAACCAAATTAAATACATTCAAACCACCGACAAAGGATTTGAACCGGAGCAAACAATAATTTTCAACGGGATTGGTTTATATTTTAACCCATCAATTAACGGAAATTTCGAAGATATTAAACAGAGGTTAGTGAATGATCCTAGTATCGTCTCTGTATCCTCGGCAACGAATACTCCTGGTTACCGGGAGCTACCGCCCAAAAAACAATTCAGCTCTAATGATCATAAATTTGACATGGATCATATCGGAATTGACACTCGATATTTTAAAACATTGAACATACAACGACTCGCGGGTGATGAAAACATCTCGCTCAATGAAATTTTAAAAGACTCATTAGCGCATTACGCGGTAATCAATGAAACCGCCGCGGCAACCTTCGGACTAAGCAATCCAATCGGAGCTAGAATTACGGGGTGTGATGTAACATTCAAAGTTATCGGTGTTGTGCAAGATAGTAAAACGAATGGATTCGAGAATGCAGTTAACCCAACAGTTTATACTTATAAGGACGAGTGTGGTCCTGGCCGCTATAAAATCAGTCTGATGGTAAAAGCAGTAGCGGGGAGGGTAGATCAAGCCATAAAAGCAGTAGACAATGAATGGAAGAAAAATGAATATTCCGAAGATTTACCTTTAGATTATCGATTCATGGATCAGCAATATGCTAACCTTCATGCTAAGCAAAAAGAGCTACAATCCGCGTTCAACATCTTTACTGTAATTGCAGTAATTATTTCCGCACTAGGACTATTCAGCATGTCTGCCTACCAGATAACTATTAAACAGAAGGAAATGAGTGTTCGAAAAATATTAGGGGCCTCCATTACGCGAATATTCTTACAATTAAACAAACCTTTCCTCAGAATATATATAATTGCTTGCTTTATTGCCATCCCGCTCTCTTTTCTTATATTGAGAAGCTGGTTGAGCTATTTCGCTTATCATATTGATATAAAGTGGTGGTATTTTGGTTTAGCAGTAATGGCCGTATTTGCAATAATTTTAATATCTATTAGTTATCAATCGTTTAAAGCAGCCAAAACGAATCCTGCAGAGAGTTTAAGGGACGTATAAGCATGCATAAAGTCCAAACACACATATCTGTTAGCTGATTAACAAAAAAAGAACTATGATAAAATTAGAACATATTTTCAAATGGTACAATGTTGGTGGCGCAAGATCCTTTGTCCTGAAGGATATTAACTTAGAAATAGCCGAGGGTGAGTTTGTTTCCATAATGGGGCCTTCAGGCTCAGGAAAGTCAACATTATTAAATGTGATTGGCATGTTGGATGAACCAGATGAAGGTAATTATTTCTTCTTGGATGAAGAGGTTCTTAAGATGAAGACGAAAAAGAGGAGCCAGTTGTTCCAAGCTCATATAGGATATGTCTTTCAGTCCTATCATCTAATTGACGAACTGACGGTTTACGAAAACATTGAAACGCCATTGATCTACAAAAATTATTCATCGTCAGAACGTAAGAGTATTGTGTCAGACCTCCTAGATCGTTTTAATATTGTCGGAAAAAAAGATTTGTTTCCATCACAATTATCGGGAGGACAACAACAAATAGTAGGTATTGCCCGGGCGCTCGCCGGTTCCCCCAAATTGTTATTAGCCGATGAGCCTACCGGTAATCTAAATTCCAAACAGGGAGAAGAGATTATGGAACTATTCAAACAACTAAATGAAGAGGGGGTAACAATCATCCAAGTGACGCATTCGGAAAAGAATGCGGAATACGGTCATCGAATCGTCAATATGCTAGATGGTCAAATAAAGTAATTAAAATAGGAAAATTTAATGTTGAAGGATATCATTATCTCACGAGCAACAGGGGACAATATTAAAGATATAGTCCCAATTTTCAATCTTTACCGAGCGTTTTATGGAATGCCGAAAGATGACGCGGCAGCATTAAGATTTTTAATGGACCGCCTAGAGCAAAATCATGCGGTGCTTTTATATGCCCAACAGGGAGGAACTATTGTCGGTTTTGCTCAGCTATTTATCACGTTCTCTTCCACTTCTTTAAAAAAAGTATATGTACTTAACGACTTATTTGTATTGGCGGACAACCGAAAAAAAGGAATTGCTACTTTGTTGATAAATGAAGTCATAAAAATTGGCAAACAGGAACAATGCGCACGAATCTCCTTGAGTACGGCCAAGGATAACGCTGCGCAATATCTTTATGAAAAATTAGGTTTCCAGGAAAGCGCTTTTAAATTCTATAATTACACATTCGACTAATAATATATCCCTGAGCAGGAAAATTAATAATTTGTAGATTTGTTCTGGGTATAAATTATATACCCCACAGAAATGTCTACAGACGATAAAACATATAATGATTTCAGATTAGAACCACCGGAAAATTTCCGCAATGCATTTTCCCATTTCTATTTTGCAGAAAATTATTCTGATGCACCTATAAGAAAAACGTTACTACCTTCATACCAGACCATATTAGTCTTTAATTTTGGCATCAAGGCGATTTTATATTCAGATAAGGGTACTAACATCAAACTGAATAAATATGTACTCCTGGGGCCTATAAAAAAAGCCTTTGATTATTCGTTACCTACTGAATCGAAAATTCTTGTTGCTGTATTTAAGGGTGACGCTTTCTTTCGATTCTTTGGTGCCACACCGAGGGCAGAGAGTCGGTCAATTAATTTAAATAAACTTGTAGAGGAAGATTGTTTTACAACGTTATGGTCACAGTTGGACAAGATCAAGAACCCTGAGGAGCAATTAAAATGTATTCTTGCTTATTGCAAACCATATCTAAAGGAACCCAGTCCTACTTTTGAAAAAATAGTCGCTTTTGATAAAGAAGGCCTCAGCGCAATCAAAACCACTGCTCTTTTACTGAATCAGACCGAGCGTGCTGTCCAGATAAACTATAAAAAACGCACGGGACACTCCGCAAAGGAGCTCACACGCTCCCAACGATTCTTAACGGCAATTCGTATGATTCAGAAATGGAGCGTTCAATCAAATAAAATAAACTGGTTTGAAATTATTGACCGTTGTGGATATTATGATCAAAGCCAGCTTATACATGATTTCCAACATTACCTTCGGTTAAGTCCGACAAAATATCTAAAGTTCCAGCAGGATATTTGTAATCCCGTCTAACAATTTTCGTTTTCGTACAATTTCGGCAAACTGCCGCTTACTACTTTTGAGCAATAAACATATTTAAAAGTAGGACTATGAAACATCTTATCATTTACGCACATCCAAACCCAGACAGTTTGAATAGTTATTTAAAACAGACCTTAACAAGGCATCTGATTGACACCAATCATGAAGTTGTGGTAAGAGATTTGTATCAAATGAATTTTAACCCCGTACTCTCTCAAAAGGAAATATTGGATCAGACTTTCGGTGCGGTTTCTTCGGAGGTGAAAACCGAACAAGAGTTTATTTGTTGGGCAGACAATATCACATTTATCTATCCTATTTGGTGGACTGGACTACCAGCGATTATGAAGGGTTATATTGATCGGGTATTTAGCTATGGGTTTGCTTATCGTTATGATCAGGGTCTACAGAAAGGACTTCTAAAGGGCAAGAAAACTATGATCATCAATACGCATGGAAAATCAAAATCGGAGTACCGTGAGAATGGAATGAGTACAGCGCTAATTTTAACTTCCGACCAAGGGATATTCAAATACTGTGGTCTTGAGATTCAACGCCACTTCTTTTTTGATAAGGCCAATAGAACGGATATAGAAACAATTTCTCAATGGGTAAATGCTATTAAAAATGAATTCTAAGATATTATTCGAAATCATTCCGCAGGGGAGAATTGTTTGATTTGGTGCTTGCGCCCCAAATGGCAGTATACCAGTAGAAATACCTTCAGGATTATTCAATAACCGGGCCTTATGAAAAACCTTTTTCTAGATATTGTGTTATTCCTTATATCCAGATCTTCCCTTATGTATAAATCTATTTATATCCTGTCATCCTTGTTGCTTTTATTTAGCTGTTCAAATGCTCCGCAGCAAAACCGAACCAATAGCAACTCCGAACGCACCGATAAAAAAGAAGAAATTCAACAAACGACTTCACAAGTCGTTCTTCCCGATAGTGCGCAAGCATTTATCCAACAGCATTTCGAGTCATCAGCTTCAAAATATGTGAAGGAAAAGAAATCACCGAAACCTGAAGGGACTTTTTATGAGGTACGACTGATAAATGATATCGAAATCGACTTCGGCAAATTAGGCAACTGGATTGAAGTAAAAGCAGAAGGCAGCCATCCACTGCCTACCAGCTTCTTTCCGCAAAAGATTCAAGAATACCTAAATATTAATTATCCCAACATTGATGTTGAAAGCATTGATAAGGATCAAAATGGATATGAGTTGGAGTTAACTAACGATTTTGACCTATCCTTTGATCGAGATGGAGCTTTTAAAAGGCTAAAAAAATAGATCCCTTAGGGGAAAATCAATTTTTTAAAAAAATCAACTATTTAGTAATCAATCAGGTGTATCCCGATCCAAAGGAAGATATTTCTGTTCAAGGTTCGGCCAAAAGAAATGTTCAAAATATAGTTTAGCCTATTAAAGACGTAAAAAATCTTGCTGGGACAAAATCTTCTCCTCTCTTTATTGGGGTTTTCATCTACGCACGGTCATGAATTAGATTGGGCTTTATCCTTTTGTCTTTGGTAATACCGTCTAGCTTTGGCACTACTACCACAAGTCTGCATATCGCACCATTTCCGACGATGACTTTTACTCTGATCGAGAAAAAACCAATCGCAACCTGCGCAACGTCTTACATATTTAAGAGATTCATTCTGCAATAACTCAACCGCAGAGAGAGTAAGGCTCCAAAATGGTTGCATAAATAGATCGACAGAGTCCCCCCATTCCAACGCCAGGCGATCTGCCTGGGTCACAAAAGCCTGTCCTGCGAGTGCCTGTAGCCGCCAACTGTTAAGCTCCGAGATATCTTTAGGACTGATTTCCTGGATATTTCGATCGACAACAAATTGGAAAATCCTGTTTAAGATTTTACGCAGCGCAATTCCTTTTTTGAGACAAATCTGAGCGTGTCGCGGGTCCGCTTTGTTTCTATTTCGCAGAGTTAACAAATCGAATGGTGGAATCAGGGATAATCTTTCGGTGAGCGTTAGAATATCCTCATAACAATGTAGCCGTTCTACGGGTATAGAATCGAATTCTAGGCCAGTATTGACAAAGTCTAAACAGGTCGCCCCTGCAGATAGAGTCATGGTATCTATGTTGCTAAGTGCCATATCCAAAGATAACCATTTTAGTAATAAATAATTATTTTTATACCTTTATAATCAATATTACAGGTATGAAAAATATTCATGAAAAACAGATTCCAAATAGGCTATTTTTAATGCTAGCCTATCTAGCCATATATGTAATTTGGGGAACCACTTATCTTGCCAATCTATATGCTTTGAAAGGTTTTGGCGCGTTTCAAATGTCTGGTCTTCGATTTATTGCCGCTGGTTGCATTTTACTGCTATTATCTCCTGGTAAACAAAAGGGCTGGTTATCCTTAAAAAAACTCAAAGTACTGTCGGTTAGTGGTATATTTATGCTTGTGGGTGGATCAGGGCTAGTTGCGTATTCGCAAGAATTTATAAGTAGTGGTTATGCCGCCGTCCTAGTTGCCACCGAACCTTTGTGGTTTATACTTTTAGACCGACTAAACTGGAGACGGTATTTCTCGAATATCTATGTTATCCTTGGGATCCTTATTGGTTTTATTGGCATCATTCTTTTCGTCTATTATGCCCCTTTAAGCCACGATATAGGTTCCCAAGAATCTTCCATAAAGGGAACTATAATCGCACTACTTGCCTCCGTGCTGTGGGTTATAGGAGCCTTATATGCCAAAGAAAATTCGCCCAGCGGAACAGCTCCCGGTTTTACAACTGCTATTCAATTATCTGCTGCAGGCCTATTTGCTTTTCTTCTATCGACTATTCGAGGTGAATGGCTTGGATTTTCATTCACCCATGTTCCCTTTAGCGCTTGGGGTGGCATCGTCTATCTTATCGTATTTGGTTCTGTAATTAGCTACGTCGCCTTTAATTGGCTAATCACTGTACAGCCGCCCGCCTTGGTTAGTACACATACGTATGTTAATCCCATCGTGGCAATATTTATTGGTTGGTTGATTGCCGGAGAGTCTGTGAACACCTTGCAAGTGTCCGCGTTATTTTTGGTGTTTTCAGGGATTATGTTAGCCCAACTGAAAGGGCAGCGACTTAAAATCTGACGGAAGACACACAAGAATCGATCTTTTTATACCCATACAATAAACAGCTGCGAGGCCATATTACATAGTCCATATTGGAACCCCTATCCATCCGTGTATGGATAGAAGGACCACTAGATAAAAAAGAAACATAAAATTGAACGCCAAAACATACCGAACCCATCTTTTCCTAATTACGTGCCAACGTTTATATAAGAGGTATCCAACAGCGAAAACGCTAATTCCGAAAATAACCATGCCAGCGAAAATAGAGAAAGTTGTGACATTAGCTGATGCAAATAACTGCTTATCGACAGCATCCGTCTGGCCGATAAGGCGATACGAATAGAGAAAGCTTAGGCTTCCCAATGCCGGTAAGAGGGCAAAGCATAAATCAATAAATTTAATCTTTCTAAACAACACCATCGGCATCGCAATAATGGCGAAGATTATAGACAGCAGTCCCGAGGCAATGCCTAAATAAATAAATATCTGCTGTAGTATTATAGGTGGGTAAGCTGCTTTAAGATAAAAACTACCACCATGTCCTTGAACGAAAGGATGCCCTTCACTATCCTTCCCTATAATAAGCGAGGGGATTATATCCTCCTTCAATCGATAAATACCATGACCTGTATGCACCAAAGAATCTATTGCGCCATTGTTCCTCTTCACCACAAGTTTGTCATTCTTAATTGCCGTAAGATGTATTCCACTAAAAATTCTTTTAAAAAATTCCCACCGCTCATTTTTAGGATTCATAAATTTATAATATCCTAACAGTGGTTCAACCGCTTTTCTATCAATAGGCAGACTACTAAGAAGGGGTGGACTTAATTCCTTAGTGAGAAATTCTTCAATCACCCTGGAGACTGGCCAAAGATTAAGGTTACAATTTGCTGAAATCGTATAGGCTAATCCTGCCGTTCTATTGTAAAACAACCAAGAAACAAAACCCTCGCCTTTTCCATTATGACCCCTGAAGGTAATTTTTTTATTATTTGGGAACAGATCATTACCTAGTGCGTACCCGGTCTGTAACCCAAGGTTGCTCGCTAAGGTACTGTGTACCGTTTCCATTTGATCCAACTTACTTTTAGGAAGGACTGTACTTTGCTCAGTACCATTAAGAAGATAATACATCAGTTTCGACATATCCGCCGCGTTAGAAACCAATGCGCTGCTTGCACCGTTGGAACTTGGCCCATATAGAGGCAGTAACTGATGTTTTCCAGCGATAAAATCATATCCTCTTGCAAATGACGGCTGTCTTGTGCCATTCAAATCAAAGACGGTATTTTGCATACCTAGAGGTTGAAGCAATGAAATCCGTAAATACTGATCCCAAGGCATTTTGGTGATTTTTGCGATGAGATACCCTAAGATATCATAACCCGGGTTTGAGTATGACATCCTTTCTCCAGGCCTCCATCTAGAAGTAAAAGAATTTTTTAAGGAATTAACCGCATCAATTCCACTATGAGAAATCCGCATCGTATCTACCATTTTGTTCAGATGAATATCTTCGAAGCCCGTAGTATGCTCCAATAGATGTATTATCCTTATCGGGTGAGTAGATTCCCATTTGTTCATAAACGAGATCTCAGGGGCTATCTCATGCAGTTTATCGTTTAGATCCAATTTGCCTTCGCTCACGAGCTTTTGGATCCCCATAGCAATAAAGAACTTTGTAACGGACGCTAGGTGGAAAAGGGTTGTGCTATCCACTCGAACTCTTTCCTCAATATTCGCATAACCAATTCCTCCCGCATACAGTATTGAATCTTTTTTTACAATCGATATCATCAGCCCCGGGATATGTTCCTTCTGGCTGATCTCTTCCAATTGGTCAAGCATTTGTGTTAGATCGCCGCTAGGTCCTGGGGCGGGTACTTGTCCTTTGATATTGCTGGTGATACAGATGATTAATAGCAGTAGCGATATACTCCTGATTCTGGTCATAATTAATTAATTTTTGACCAAGATACAGGGGCTGGTTCCTTTAATAGTCCTATGCTATCCAAACGAACTAATTTTAGAGCTTATGATAGCCTAAGAGTGTTGAATAATAGAAATTTGTTTTTATTAAAGTTTGCCTTCGAATAGTTCTAACGTATCAATCCTTCGTTATTGATCCTTTTTTCAACTTCATTCACCACCTGTTCTATAGTCATTTCCGTTGTATCGATCCACAGCCCAATTCGAGGAGTCTCTTCTAAAAAGATCTTATGCAAATCTGCAACCGTAAAACCAACATACCCTTTCTTCTGGCGAGCTCGTTCACGCTGTTCAATAGCTCTTACCGATGGGTTTAAAACAATTACATAAGTTGGACAGGGATCCAGAAGATCGGTAAAATAGGTAAGTTTATCTCCCAGAAAATTATCCTGAACTATAACTGTAAATCCATTATTGTAGTAATCAATTGCCGCTTTGGCCGTAATATCATGTCTCATTTCAAGCTGACTAAGGGCGGCCTCACTCGGATTTTCACTCATATCCACCTGTCCATTTACGATCATTCTTCTAAAAACATCACCACGCAGGTGCACGCTTTTGTCTAGCCGCCTGGCTAACGCTTCGGCTATTGATGATTTACCTGCGGCCATTACCCCGGTAACTATATATATTGCTTTTCTCATCATGTCAACTCGAATTATATCGATTCTAAATATGTAAGTTACATTTTTCGGTGGTTTTAAAGGTTAGAAAAGTAGGTTAAACGACTGAAATAATCTTTTAAATTCGCTTTCATCAGACAATCACTATTAGTATTCGTTCGTTGACACCTGTTTCTTTCTGTGCTGCTTGATCTAAAATGGTTGCCACGGACCATTTGATTATGTAACCTAACATCGCATGCGTGCTCCTAGCTTGGATAATTTGAGGTATAGTTCATACTTACTATAAAGCGCCTTCACCTTCGTTTATTGGGAAAATACAATTGCTTAACGCAACCGTTTTATGCTTAATTCACTATATTTATAGAAAATAACAACTTGCTTAAATGAGTGCAAAAGTTCCTGTAGTCCATTCGATATCCTGGTTTGCTGTTGTCATTATCGTGCTGATATGGGTATCATTTATGGCTGGTTTTGCATTGCTTTTCTCATCAAACGGAATCTTCATAGGTATGGTCGTTTTTAGTCTGCTTGGTATTGTACTACAACTAGCCATTCCACAAAGCCATCGAAAGGGGATGAAAGCCGTAAAAAAACGAGATTTTACGGCCGCTAGAAAGCACTTTGAAGACAGCGCTGCTTTTTTTACACGATATAAATGGATAGACACTTACAGGGTGCTTACACTTTTTAGTATTTCAAAAATGTATTACCACGAAATAGCACTCTGCAACATCGCTTTCTGCTATGCACAAACAGACGAACCTCAAAAAGCTAAAGCTCTCTATGAGCAGATCCTAGAGCAATATCCAGAGAACGGAATCGCTTATTACGGATTAAAGTCGATACAAACATTTTCCACCAAAGGTGATTAGCTTTTTATTAGTTATCGTATTTAATGGATTGTCTTTAAAATAGAAAAAAAATGATCAAAAACTATTCCTACGCCTTGAAACTAGCGATGGCTCTATTCTCCGTCATCACCTTACAGCCAGCCAACGCACAGGTATCTAAAGAAAGGCCAAACATCATTCTTATTTATGCAGATGATCTTGGCTATGGTGATGTTAGTGCTTACGGAGCGACTAAGATTCAGACCCCGAACTTAGATAGGTTGGCAGAATCCGGAACACGTTTTACCAATGCCCATAGTACCTCAGCTACTTGTACCCCGTCTCGTTTTGCGCTTATAACAGGAAACTATCCTTGGAGACAAAAAGGAACAGGAGTCCTTCCTGGGGATGCAAAACTTATTGTTCCAACAAATAAGGCTAGTTTACCGAAGATTTTCAAACAAGCAGGATATCAAACTGCTGTAGTGGGTAAATGGCACTTAGGGTTAGGGAACCAGGTAGAAAAAAACTGGAATGAGGATGTAAAACCGGGACCAAATGAGGTGGGTTTTGACTTCTCATTCATTTTCCCCGCTACTGCCGATCGTGTACCGACCGTCTTTATGGAGAACCATCGTGTTGTTGGGTTGGACCCAAGTGACCCTATTCGGGTAGACTATCAAAAAAAGATTGGAAACGATCCTACAGGGAAGGAAAACCCAGAATTACTTAAAATGAAAGCCTCGCCGAACCACGGTCATAATAACACTATTATTAATGGAATCGGACGTATCGGTTTTATGGAAGGAGGAACAAAAGCCCGTTGGGTAGACGAGGAGGTTTCGACAACCTTTCTTCACGTAGCGCAGAACTTTATCACTGAGAACCAAAAGAACCCCTTCTTCCTTTTCTTTTCGCTTACCGAACCTCATGTACCTAGAATGCCCGCGACTTTCTTTAAGGGAAAAAGTGCATTAGGTTACCGTGGTGATGCAATTTTACAATTAGATTGGACCGTGGGCCAAATAGTGGAGCAATTAGAGCTATTAGGCCTTTCAGAAAATACTATTATAGTATTCTCAAGTGATAATGGACCGGTTATCGACGATGGTTATGCCGATGAATCCGTTGAAAAGAGCGTTGGTCATCAGGCCGCGGGATTATTTAGAGGAGGTAAGTACAGCAATTTTGAAGGAGGTACACGCGTCCCATTTATTGTGTCTGGTAAAGGAATCCAAAAAAATACCGTTTCAGACGCACTGTTTAGTCAAATAGACTTGATTGCTTCATTCGCGGAAATGTTAGGCCAAGAAAAACCAAAGGAAGCCAAAGACAGTGAAAAATTGTTTTCAACACTTCAAGGAATAGACAAAAAGGGACGCAGCATCTACGTACAGCATGCCTATTCTTTGGCCTTAATCAAGGGCAATTGGAAATATATTGCTCCAAGCAATGGTGCCGCCTACAATCGCCTAACCAATACGGAATTAGGAAATTCTAAGGAAGCCCAATTATACAACCTAAAGGATGATCAGGGTGAAAAGGTGAATCTGGCATCTAAGTATCCCGAAAAAGTAAATGAACTTCAAGATCTATTAGAAAAGGAAAAAAATAAATAAACCCAGCAAAATTTACCTAATCGAGTGGTGGAGTAAAAAGAGAAGGCAGAAAAACCTCTCCTGTATCTTGAGGGGCCTCCTCTTTAGCACACTCTTTTACAAATTTTAGCCCTTCACTTCCCAACCTTTTCTATATGTCCTTCGCAGATATTTGTCTGCTTCTGGATTAGCTGGAAACTTCATCTTCACAGAATCCCATTCTAATACGGTATTAGGTACGCGAATTGCCACTGTTCCCAATAGAATAGCTTCTGTCATAGGCCCAGATTGCGCAAAGTGCGATTTGGGTTCCGCTCTGCCCAAACAGCCTTCAACAAATTGATGATAATGGTTTCGCTCCTGTAGCTTAGGATATTTTACTTTCTCAAATTTACTTGCCGGCAATAGGACTGGAGTTCCTCCGTGTGGAATAAGCAAAGCGCCATCAGTACCGATCAACATTGCGGCTTCCTCCGGATATTTTTCACCATTATTGAAAAAGGCTCGTACTTCTTTTGGAGGATAGAATTCGCCATCAAACCACTCTAAAGATAATATATCCCCTGCAATTTTATCATTTCCTGGGAAGCTCCAGGTAATATGATTCCCTTGTGGCCATGTATCCCTCCGGCGCTCCTTTGAGTCTTTCCAGGATTGTTGCACTTCTGCTTTTACCGTCAAGGGGGCTTTTAAACCCAGGCCTTTCCAAACAGCATCAAAAATATGACACCCAATATCTCCGGACCAGCCTGTTCCAAAATCCTGCCAAGTACGCCAAATCCCCGGATGATAAATATTCGATGCAAATGGGCGTTCTGGGGCTGTCCCCAGCCATTTATCCCAGTCTAAAGTCGCCGGCACAGATTCTGTATTGGCAGGACGAGGCCCCTTTAGCCTGTACCCATCAATACCTGAGCGGTTTGAACATAAATAAGCATGCTTAACCTTTCCTATATGACCATCCTTAATCCATTGAACAGCAGTACGGTCTCCTATTGATGCGGCAATTTGAGTTCCTAGCTGAGTAACGATACCCTTTTTAACCGCTGCTTGAGTAAGCGCTCTAACCTCAGCAACATCGTGGCACATTGGCTTTTGGCAATATACATTTTTACCAAGATCGATCGCTGCCATCGCAATACTAAAATGGTTATGATCCGGCACAGTAACATTGACAGAATCAATGTTATTTTCCTCTGCTTTAAACAGTTCTCGCCAGTCTGTATATAACCTTGCTCCGGGTACTAATTCAGCGGCCTTGCTCAAATGATTCTCGTCCACATCACATAAGGCAACTATTTCAACTTCCGAATGTGATATAAAATTTTTCAAGTCGTATGCGCCCATTCCACCAACACCAATACAGGCATGGCGCAATTTTTTCGCCGGAATTGCGGCAAATACGGAATCCAATACTAATGGGGCTCCGATTGCAGCACCCGTAACAGTAAGTATAAACTTCCTTCTTGAGGTAAGATGATTTTCACTCATAGGTATATGGTTAGTGGTTACCTAAATATACAAATAAAATTGAATTTGTCCAGATAAGTCAGATAACCAATAATATACAAGGGAGTTGGTCCACTTCACTATGATGTGCAGATCGTTCATTAGCGTACGACAGAATAAGGGTGTTATTTTCATAACACCGCGATTATTACCGCGAACCAGCTGGTGCAAAACTCGAACCTTTTATTGGAAGATTTAAGACAACGTCTAGGTATTGATAGGTGCGCTTGGTCATAGGTAACGGCTTACACACCTATTCGTTCAATAAATAGATTTCTCCGTTCATGACACGGTTAGAATGTTTCAATATTAATCCCTGCGGCTACTGGTGCTATTGGTACGGCAGCGGTTCAGGCTTTTGTCGTGATAGATTTTATAGTTTATGAATTTTGTTTTGACAAAAAATAAACAAATAGGTCAGGATTATCTTTGTCGTTCTCCATGGATTTTATAAAATCCAATTTTTTCAGTAGCCTAGTTGAATTCTGATTGTCGCAATGAGTAACTGCAAGTATTTTTTGAAACTTTAAAGTCTGAAATACAAAGTCAATGATTACTTGTGCCGATTCTTTCATTATTCCTTGTCCTTGAAATTTTGGCATAAGTTCATATCCGACTTCACAACTTCTTTTTTCTTTTGAAAAATCATATAGTCAAATCGTTCCCCAAAATGTTTTTGTCTCTGTCAATATAATTGCCCAATAAAGTGCAATGTGTTTTTCAATATTCTCGGCGACTTTATTGATAAAGTTAATTGCGTCTTCAATTGTTTTACTTTGTTGTCTGCCAACATACTTATTAATGTCTGGATCAGAACGTAAAGCCAAAATACCATGCTGGTCGTCAATTGATAATTGTCTAAGTGTTAGTCTTGCAGTTGTCAAAATTGATTCAACTCAACTCATTGATTACACTAACTGGAAATAGATCAGCCTTTTAATGAGATTCGCTATCCGGATCGTGATACTCAATTGTCAATCACCGAATGACCACTGATACTTAAAATTTATGGAAAATATGCCCATAAGGAAAAAGCCATGTGCAGCCAAAACTGCCACATGGCTTTTCTCGTGAACCCACTGGTACAAAACTCGAACTCTTTACTGGAAGATTTAAGGCGATTAAATCAATTAAGAGACTATTCATATCAAAACGATTTAGACACTAAGAAGATTAATCCATTAAAGCACATTAAGCTTAAAAGTCCCAAAAAGCAATAAATCCTGCTGAAATATTGAGAATTTTTTAGCTTTGTTTTCGAGATCACCGAGCTCTTTAAGAAGCGATTGCATATTTTGGATACTAGATTGAATAATGCTTGGCTTGAATTTTTGCTTGAGCCAATAACGATCCTGACAGAAAACCATTTAATGCAGGACGTCTTATAAAATTTAAATAGCTTTCTTCATCCAACTCTAAAAACTGCTCATAAGTTAGAGTCTTTATAGTATCGTCTAGGAAAGATAAATTTGAACTAGTCATGTAGTCCCAAAAGTGTCTATACCATTTTTCTATTCTCGCCTTTACAAACCCCTGATACCTGTTGTCAATATCATATATTTCCTTCCAAGAAGTCACTTCATCAATCTTGTTATCAGGATTAGTGTATGTAATTCCCCAGACAATATCTTCCACATTCATGTGATCAACAGCTATGTGAAAACTCACAGTGATGCCTTTGTGTGAACTATCATAAGGAAAGAAGAGCTTTTTATTAGAGGCGAGAGCGACGATATCTTTCTCAGCTTTAACATCTAAAGAATTACATTCCTTACAAGTTGGTACAAGATTTTTAAAATTAACCGAGGATAAAGGATATATAGATTGAGGTAAATAATGGTCATATTGATCTCTAGTTTCATCTTGGTGCTTCTTCAATTCCCCAATTCCGCAAATTGGACACAAAGTAATACTTGAATTCAATTTGCTAAAACTATCGAAGTGATTTCTGAGTTTAGTAGTAAATCTGGTATTAAAAGCATTTCCATCTAAGACCTGCTTATACAAATTGAGAAATAGGTCACGTAAAACTTTTAATATCCCATTTGCGTTTCGAGATAATTTTTTTGGTAAAATATTTCCAGCACATATACTTTCAATATTATTGCTGTCCCTAATTTGCAAACAAAAACTACTTCGGTCTTGTTGGCTCAATGCCCTCATTGAATTATATATAGTGATACATGGAGCTTTTAATATCTTAGGATGCCTGTTTGCTAGGTAAAGTAAATCAGCACTAAAGAAGGAGTCATCGAATTCGCCAGTTTCATTTTCGATTCTGTCGAAAAATGATAAAATCAGCTCATGCAACCTTAGTTGCACCGCTGAGTTTTCATATTTATAGGTTCGTATCATTGTTCTGTAATTCTTTTTCCTTTAATAATAGTTCTCTGAACAAAAGAACTTTTTCTACTGATTCCCCCAATATCCGGGAAGCTTTTTTTGCCTTTTCAATATTTTCCAAGGTATCCAAAGGCAATGCTTTGATATCTGCTATTTCCTTAATCGGCAAATCTGATATAGACTCCTTCTTTTTAAAAACTTCCTCGGTGATGATATTTACCGATGTCCCAAAGGTGTTAATCTTTGGATTGGTAACGGTCTCTCCTTCAAAAACAAATACTTTTTCTCGTTTGCAATCTGAAACAATGAAAGGCGAGTGCGATGTTATTAATAAATCCATCATCAAATTATTATTACTCGCCGCTTCCAGGCTTCCTTTAATCGTACTGATAAATTTAGATCGCCAGTCTGGATTGAAATGTGTTTCAGGTTCATCTAATAATAATAATGCACTCCTGTTTTTTAACATTAAGCAGATGCCCATAGAATGCAAAAATTGCTGTTCCCCATCAGATAGATTCTTCAGTAGCAAGCTTGACAATTCATTAGTTTCCCGCCTTAGTTTTTGAATGCGATAGTCTAAAAAATAGAATACATTATCTTCAGGAGCGGGTACAGGCACTTTCCCATCTGTATAAAATCCCCTCGATTGATACACATCCGATTTTATACTGGAGGGTATTGTCCTATAGTTTAAGGTATATAAAACCTGGAAAGCTCGAAACAACTTGAAGATATCACCATCAAAGTTTTTACGAAATGCAAGTTTTGTATCTTTATTAATCCAAAAGTCAAGCAATAATTTATCAGGAGTCTCAAATATAGCCGTTGCACAATTTTTGAAAGCTGTGATGCTGTCTTGGAACTGATCCAGGATACGGTATTTTCCCTCAACGTGTAAGTTTAAATTCATCCGAAATCTTGTAATATCCATAATACCCAAATGCTCATTCAGTGGTTTCAGCACTTCGTCCTCCTGAAAAATAAAATTTGACAATAAAACCGCCTGACTCATTTCATAGTCGACATATATCATGTTACTTTCGGGTTCACTATATTTGTAGTTTTTTAATAGAGCTTCCAAATATTCATCATAATGAATAAGTCTTGTTTTTAAAAAGGGAATACTTAAAATCTCATTTTCGCCCGATGAATATCCTATTACAAGATCTGGCAGGTATTTTTTTGCCTCGGCAGGAAAATTACTCTCCTTATTGGCAAGTACAGTTACAGGGATGTGGTCAATGTCGGTGAACGGATATGGCAAGTATGAAAGCTCAGGGAGCTCCTCTGATTCTTTTTTAATTAATACTTTTACAGTGTTTTGTATTTCATATGTAACCCCAATATTTGGTACAATATAATATTCAAGTTCATAGGCATCTGGGTTCGCGTGATTTCCGTCAAAAAATGTCTTGAAATTTTCAGGTTGCTTGACATTTACACAACTTTCCAAATGGTAAAATATATTGGCTAAGGCTTCTAAAACATTCGACTTACCGCTGCCGTTAAGCCCCGCAAAGCAAAACGGACTAAACTCATCCCAGTCGTTGCTTTTTGCATCTTTCTCTATAAAAGGAGGTCGAAAATCGATTTGGAAATTCTCTTTTAAACTTCCAAAATCAGTATTAAGTTTAAGGCGTAATAGCTTCATCTAGTAAACGATTTTTATGTTCCCTGTTAGCTTCGAGAATAATTTTTGATTGTTTCAATCTTTGAATAATACCCTTCTTAAAGTTTGCATCTTGTTCATTAAGATTTTGTGTTCGCTCTAAGATTTCGAATAATTTTTCAACCTCAAGTGAATATTGCTCTTCTGTTTGAAAATCGGAGGCGTTGATATTATTCAAAAACACCTCAAGATTGATCTCATCAAACATAAGCTCATTTATAGGATCAACATTGTTTGTGTCGGGATTAACGAATATTTGAGCCATGGTTGATTGGGAGAATTCATATAGGACGTCTAATGAACGCTGTAGTATTTTTCGTTGTACATCTCCTGTGACAGTTAACCCGTAAAAAGCATCTAAGGCTGATTCGTCTTCCAAAGATAAAACTTCCAGATTTTTTAAATCGATCGTATTTACTCCCTTCAAGCCTAGGCCTCTAGATATTTTTTGAAGAAACAATTGAGTGTTTCTCTGTCTGAACAAATAATAATAGAATGCTCGGAATTGTAAAGTTTTAAATCGGAGTGGAATAATACCTCTTACAACATTTGCATTTTTCAGCTCGCTTTCGGCTAAGGATACTACGCCAATACTTCCCCTTACTGATATTAAAAGTTCGTCACCTTGTAAAATAGTCCTTTTATATTGCTGTGAAATTTGAGGTGAGATAGTTTTTAGCCCTTTTGTCGAAAGATATTTTTCTTGTAGATTTATTGGCCTAACAATTGGAACTCCTCCTTCTACATCAGCACCTGATTTGACTATGCCATAAGTGATAGATTTATTAATTACAACGTCCTTAAGCTTTTCTTTTTTCCATTTTTTTTCATTTAAAATCGGATCACCAAAAAAATAAGAAAATAGTGCATCGAAATATTCATCAATTATTTCTATTGTAAGCTTTCGCTTTTTAATTAAATCATTAATATTTTGTAAAAGTGCGACTGCTAATTTCTGTTCTTTTACTGACGGAAGATTAATTTGCAGCTTCTTTATATAATTTGCATTGAGGTTCTTTTGTGCACCTCCTTTCTGCCTAAATACAATCCTTTCTTTATTAAAATCAAACCAATATTTCAAATAGGTATTGTCTAAAATATTATCATCTTTACTTGTTATCCCCAACACCGCTTGGTTGCAAGACAACTTTATACCGCTCATACAAGTTTTTCCTAAGGTGGAGCCGTAAAGAGCAAGCATCACTGTGTTTTTTTCGAATATCCTATTGCCTATAGACTTTAACCCTTCATAGCTGATGGACTCTTTAGTTTTCACAATCGTCTTTCCATCCTCTAAATCCCCAACTTTTGCCCAGGGTATATCCGGTGAATTGTAATATTCGGATATAGACCTATCAGGTGTGCCACCACTTTGGATATTACAAATATCTTCTAATGCGTATTTCTTCATTATCTCAATTTGATGTTTTCCAGCCCTTTCAAAATTTCATTTTCTAATTCGGACAATTGGTCTAATATCACTTGGGGAGCCCTGTAGTTCTGAGGTTCGTAAACGAAATCCTGATATAAATTGAAATTTAGTTCATAACCGTTAGCCATGATCTCGGAGTAGGGTACCGTAAAATGTTGTAACTCTCTGTTGGTACTTCTTTTTTGGATTGGCTTGTTCCATTCTGCAATTAGGGTCGGTAAAGGCTTATTTTTCAATCTACGCCTATTGACATCTAAAGAATAGCCGTCTGATTTCATCCCATAAAACCAAACATCAATCGCTTGTGGTGTATCGTTTCTTAGTTTCCGTTTAGTAAAAATCAAAATTGAAGTTTTGACATTTGTATAGGGCATAAATACTCCTTCTGGCAAAGAAATAACACCTTCAAGTTCACAATCAGTCATTAATATCTTACGGATATCTCTGTAAGCACCTCCAGAATTGAATAGTAATCCTTCTGGAACAATTACCGCTGCCTTACCATTCTCTTCAAGCATATAAATAATACGCTCTAAGAATAGTAGCTCTGATTGAACGGTTTGTTTTTCTCTATGACCATCTTTGTCTTTTTTTGGAGGATAAACTCTATCCAGATTCTCACTAACCGTGAGGCTATTTATTTTACCAGTAAATGGGGGGTTTGCAAGAATATACTTGTACCGTTCGGAAGACCTATCGCCTTCATGATTTTCATAATCCGAAGATAAGGTATCAAGATGTGTTATTTTGGGTTTAGTTATACCATGCATCATAAGGTTCATAATACCAATTCGTACCATCGTTTGGTCAATATCGAACCCGTAAAAAAGATTTTCTTTTAATAGTTTCTTCTGGGCTGTCGTAAGCTTTACTCCGTCTGTTCCTTTTGGTAAACCATTATCATCTAAGGTGATCTTTTGAGAGTTCTTTGTGATAATATATTGGAATGCGCCAACCAGAAATCCACCGGAGCCACAAGCTAAATCACATATTTTACCATCAAAATCTGGCTTTAACAACTCCATCATCAATTGGATGATATGTCTTGGTGTTCTGAACTGTCCGTTTTTGCCTGCCTCACTGGTCTGTTTTAAAAGGTGCTCATATACATCCCCTTGGATATCTTGAAAATATTGATTGTCATCTTTTTCTTGCTTTTGAATTTCTACGTATATACCATCAATAATCGAAACGGCATCTTCTAAGAGCGATGGATTATTTATTCTGAAGGAGGCATCTACCATAGAATCTGCAAATGGTTCACCTTTTTTTGATAAATCATTTTTGATGTATTCGAAAACTTGATCCTTAACATGAGAAGCTAGTTGTTCTCCTTTAAATTGATGATAATTACTCCATTTAAAGTTTATAGGGGTTTTAGGGTGGAAATTCTCTAATCGTTTCATAAAAAGCAAATAGGATATTTGCTCAATCGCAGTGATAGGATTAGATAATCCGCCCGCCCATAATCTGTCCCAAAGACTTTGAACTTTATTCTTTATTTCACTAGTTAACATATATTAATTATATTATTTATTCGAAATGATTAAATCTTTTACATCAATATCTAAAACATTGGCAATTTCATTTAGTAATTCAAGACTAGGCTGCCTTCTATTTTGAACATATGAATTTACCATATTGTAGCTTTTGTTTAGCTTTTCTGCTAACCATGTTTGCTTAATACCCTTTTCTTCTAAAACTTCTTTTATACGGTTCATTGCTTAAAAGATTAAGTAGTAAAGATAATATTTTCATCTAATAATATCTCATGATATGATACATATTTATATAATGATTGCGCATTGTCCCTTTTACATCAAAATTGCTGTGCAATCAATAAAGCCACCTTAACAGCCATTCTATACATAGGCTTTAGAATGTATGAACATTCTGTTAGAAACTATTCAATGAAATATTAAAAAGATCTATGTAATCTAGTGCTGCGAGGTGCTTTTGAAAGTGTATATTTTCTATAATGAGCTAGTGAATGGAGAAAATTTAAATAGGCTAAAAGAGAGTTCGATATTTTGTTTACGTCCTCACTATTAAGAGTTTAAAAAAAAATGACTCTTTGGTTAATTTTCAACAGGCTTACTACAAACAAATAAATAAGTAATTCGAATGATAACAGCTTATCTATATGTCCGCGTCAGCACAGACGAACAAAAAGAAAGAGATACTCCGTACCCGAACAATAAGAACGGCTTCTGAAATATTGCAGATACAATAATATCGAAGAGCATATAAATGAAAGTTAACTAATACCCCACAAACTTTAATAGTAAGGATTCATCTGCGACCGCAATAGCCGAAATATCGAACGCTCTATTGATGATTGTAATAAACGTATCTTTATGCTATAATCTAGATTAATACAATAATATATGCTTAAAGATCCGATCTTATTTTGGAAAAACTTTCGATTAGGAACTGAATTACATATTTCAGGTGGTATGATCTATAATGCTTTGTATGCATTTGATCAAATAGAATATTTCTGTTATGAACATGAGATTTTTGAATTTCTTTATAATCTTTCCATTGGGCTAGAACGTCTGGAAAAAATCGCAGTCATACTCATTGAACACGACGGGCAAATTGACCAAGAAGGGTTTGAAAAGACGTTAATAACCCATAATCATTTGGTTTTGCTTAACAGGATTAAGAAAAGCCATACTGTCAACATTGGAAAGCAACATATTAAGTTAATGCAGTTGACAAGTGACTTTTACAAGTCTACGCGGTATAGTAGGTATAACCTAAAATCTGTGTATAGTAAAAATCAGGATTTGGATAGTTTTATTCGTTTCTTGAAAGAGGAACTTCAAGTTGTAGAGGAAGAAGGTATTCAGCCAATGGTTGCCAATAAAAATAGGATTAAAAGATTCATCGGAAAATTAATTGGAAAAATCAGTTCCGAACTGTATGCGATAATTCAGAAGGAAACACGAAGACTTAATATTTATACACATGAAATTTTAACCTATTCAAAGTCATACAAGATATTTCTTGCTCAAGAATTTACGTTTGAAAAAGAGAGATATTTACAAAAAGAGCTTTTAATTTTGCTGCAGTCAGGACGATTGGATGATGGCATGATGAAATTTATAAAGTCAATAAAGCCACTACCATTTGAAAATTATAGTAGTACAGAGTACATCAGGTTTTTGATGGACATTAGAAACAATACTGAAATTGTAGATGAAATGGATACTATATTGGAAGATAAACCAAATACAGAAGAGCGACTAGATCAAGTTAGCCTGATAGGTTTAGAAAACTTATCTTTTAGAGAAAATGATGATGATATAAATGATATGGAATATTAATCTTACCAATTAGTCTATATATGTTGCCGCATGACTAAAGAAGAATTAAGAACAAAGCATAGGGCAGCAGCTCAATTAATAATGAAGACTTAAAGATTTAGTAGACCATAAAAAGCACTCCCACAGCGGACAAAATGCACGTCTCCGAGATTCGCAGGGAATCCATTTTAGTCATGAGTTTGTATTACAATACTCCAAACCTTTTGTCTGCAAGAGGTCTCTTTAACTACCAGCTTCAAGGGTTAAGTTTTTTGCAATTTTTTGTGTTAGCAAATCTGTTTTGATCCGTCCGCCAAGGGAAAATTCATTGACTCCATATTCTAAAGATAAAACTAAGTCATTCTCCTAAACCAAAATCTTTTGGTTCGGAAAGTTCAATGTCTCAACCGTCGCAACAAAGTTTCTATTGCTGTCGTTTCAGAATGTTGTCCGTCAAAAGACTTTAATTCTTAACTTTCATTTTCTGTTATGGTGTTGTTTAGTTGACAAACCTTTGGCCATCAGCAACTGTACTTGTCGTTTAATCCAACTCCATTAAAAATCTGCTGCTTGTATTTTTCAATTCTTCCCATTCTTGTTTGTGATTGTTTGGGTTGTGAAAAATGAATGATATAGCCCCTTTGCCGGCCAGGTGTCAATCCGTAAAAAGCCTTTTTAAATGCAGGGTCCTCCTCAAAAACTTGTAACAATTCATCAGGTATTGGTTCAGGGTTCTTTTTAAATTCTACTTTCTTACCACTTTCTTCAATGGCTATTGCTTCCAATACGTATGATTTTAAAACACCTTCTAATTTTTTGATATCATCTGCATTGATGAATTTGATTATCCTGTCAGACTGTAAATTACCCTGTTGTGTTAGGATTTTATGGGTATCGGTCAATAACACGCCCTTGAAAAAACCAATGTTGGCTGATTCCTTTAATGCCCCAACTGAAACTATATTTTTTCCATTGTTGGTATAAATTGGGGCACCCCACTTTATTTCTTCCTTCAAGCCTGTTTCCAAAACGATTTGTCGGATCAGTTCCAGTTCTTCTCGCCAATTATTGACCTTGCATTGTGGCGTTCCGCCATACTGGCAACGCATGCATCCATCAATCAAATATTTATCTACTTGGGGGTTTAATTCTACTTTCATAATCAATTATGTGAAATTTTACGTCCTGCTGGTCTGTAAAACCAAGAAACGATTGTCAAGACGAGTAACAGCGTTGGGCCAAAATATTCTACCGCTTCGTCACCTACTGCCAAATGTGTAAAGATTGCCCCGGACATCAGAAAGAAAAAACCTGCATAAGCCCATTCTTTGACCAAAGGGAATTTGGGAACAAGAACAGCTAATACTCCCAACAGTTTCCAGATGCCAATGATGGTTAGAAAATAGGAGGGATAACCCAATTCGTTGATCTTTTGGACTTCTTCGTCCATCCGGATGATCTGAACAATTCCAGTTGATACCATTCCTAAGCTTAACCAAATGGTGGCAACCCAATAGATGATTTTGTCTCTCTTTTTCATTGTATGCTTATTTTAATTTGCTGATTATTTTTTGAAGTTGATTGTGTGCCATATTAATACCCTGTGCAAATGGCAGTTTGAGCATATTATCCCTGTCTGCGACTGATTTGAAAACGATTTGCATTACCAGCCGACTTGTTTCTTCATTGATTGATTCGAAATCCAAAAATTCAAGTTGTACAGGAAACGATGTGTTTTCCATTTCAAAAGTCCTTGTGATGTTTTGATTTTCAACAATTTTATGAATAGCACCATTAGCACGGAACAAAACATTGCCTTGTCCGTCTGTTGTCTCAAACTGATAGCTGCCGTGCGCTTTATTTTCTAAATTCAAAACCTTATTCCCCATCCACTGCTCAACAAGTTCAGGTTCTGTGTAAGCCAGGAAAAGTAAGTTTATAGGTAAGTCAAATGTTCTTGTGATCAAAATTTCTTGTTTACCGTCTTCGGCAGTAATTTTTGTTTTTTGTTCCACGTCTTTATTTTTGTTTATATGATTTCATTACCTGTTCCAGCTTGTTGAACCTGTCGTCCCAAAGCTTCCTGAATGGCGCTATAAAGTCAGCAACCTCTTTCATCTTTTCGGCATTGAGGTGATAATAGATTTCACGTCCCTGCTGTTCTTGTTTTAACAATTCACATTCCGTCAGAATTTGAAGGTGTTTTGAAACGGTTGGTCTTGCCGTGTCAAAATTGGAAGCGATAACCCCTGCTGTCATGGATTGTGTAGCGAGCAAAATAAGGATAGACCTTCTTGTCGGGTCAGCAATGGCTTGGAAAACGTCTCGTCTTAAATTCATTATGTAGCTATTTGACTACGAATATAAGAGTAGCCGAATAACTACGCAAATTATTCCTATATTTTTTCTCTTTTATTATACCATCCCAATGCGTTCTGGTAAAGGATGTTTTCGAGTTCGCCGATTGAGAAACTATCTCGTATCAGTTGCAAATCCTTTTCTGAAAAGGGGGTTTTGGCACGGGTGGAGGGTAAATCGGTTCCGAACATCAATGCGTTCGGGTTGATTTGGTAAATGGTTTTCATTGCAGAAATCGGGTCAAAGTCAATCCTCCCAAAACCGGTCGCTTTCACCTTCGCGCCTTTCTCCACCCAATAATACAAATCCTTAAGCCCCTTTTGTGATAGTCCCATATGGTCAATAGAGAATTCGGGAATGTTTTGCAGAACGGATTTTAGACTGCTCAAATCCTTGCTGTCAATATATAATTCCGTATGCCAACCATATTTATCAAAGAGATTGTTGGATAACTTTTCGATATGTTCAATTTTTTCCGAACCACCTCTCTTTACATTGAATCGGACTGCTCTCACATTCGCATTATCCAGCTTTTCCAGTTCTTCATCGGATATGGAGGCAGGAATGTTAGCTACGCCATAAAAATCATTCCCCAGTTGCTTTAATACGTCAATCAGGTATTCTTGGTCGAATGCTTGAAATGAACCCGAAACGATTGCCCCGCCCGTGATACCATAATTGCGGGTGCGGTTGGTATAATCTTCTGCTGTAAATTCGGGTGGCAAATAACCGTTGTTGGCTACAAGTGGGAATTTCGGGTTGATGATATGGAAATGGGCATCAAATATTTTCATAAGAATATTGTTAAGGTACTATTCAATTGAGCATTTAATAGGGGCAGTCGCTTATATAGTTGCTACTAGAAATACTTCCCCACTTGCGGGTAAAAGGTTGTCGGCTCTATTCTTGAAATACATATCGGTCATATCTTTTGTCGCGATGGTTTGGATTTCTTTGAAACCCATGTCTTCTGCAAGTTTTACTATTTCCTTTAGTGAGAAAAAACTCACAAATGGAGTCCCAGAAGCAGCAGCTCCCTTAATGGACATTTCCATTGATGGTTGGTCTTCTTCGTCAAGTAAATCCAATGGCAAATAAAATGCTATTGCGATTGTCGAACCCGATGCCAGTAATGTCATTTTTTTGAGCGTGTCCATAATTGCTTCTTTTGTAAGGTAAAGCGTAACACCGATACAGGAAACAAAGGCTTTTTGATGGATGTCAAAGCCTTTGTTCAGTAATTCATCCCACCAAGATGAAACCTCAAAATCAACAGGTACAAAATGAAGGTTCTCGGGAATTTCATATCCGTTTTCAATTAGCCTTTCTTCTTTCCAAGTCAATGTATCGGGTTGGTCAATTTCATAAACAGCTACCTGCGAAATGATTCCCGGATTTCTTTGTGCAAAACTGTCCAATCCCGCACCAAGTAAGACATATTGACGATTTCTTTTTTTGATCTGTTCTATGGCTAAATCTTCAATAAAACGGCTTCGGGCAACAATAGAAGCGCGAAGCCGCTTCGTATATTTCATATCGGGACGTTCCTGCCAATCTTTGTCCGGCTTAATTAACTCCAACCCGATTTCATCTTCAAGTATATGCGGTTTAGCATCTTCCTGAACATGTAAAGCTCTCCATAATGCTGTTCTTATCGCCGTGTTATCAGGCTGTATCTTTTTTTCATTTTTCATTTTTTATTATTTTTAATTAACATTAAATAGATCATAACGACGACTGCTGAACAGTTTAATCATCGTCAATAACAAGATTATGTTTGTACAAAAGACCTACAAGATTTTGCGTCGAAAATTTTGCCTTTTTCATCTTATTGCTATCCGGATCTATGACAAAATTTATAGCCGTTCTAAAGTCTGCTTTTTCAAGAATGGTATTTGAAAATTTTGCCGAAGACAGGTCACATTCTAAAAATTCCGAAGCGGTCAGGTCCGCTTCGGTAAACTCCACATCTTTTAACGTACAGCCTTTGAAAACTGTTTTTCTAAGTTTCCTACCAAAGAAATTACTGTAATCCAGATGGCATTCAGTAAATGAAAACGAAAAGGCAAAGCTGCTGCATCTTGTAAAGTCCACACCGAGCATTTTGCAACCCACAAACACAGCATTCCTAAAGCCCGTGCCGTCGATATCAACCATGGAGAAGTTACATTGTTTGAATGTACAATCTTCAAAGGTATTGTGCTTTAAATCACTTTTATTGAAATTGCAGCTAACAAACTCGCATTTTACGAATTCCCTGTCCCTTAATCTCTTTTCGGAATAATCAACGCCCGAAAATATTCTATTTTCATGTATTACCGTTTCTTCCATTTACAATATGCAAATATTTCAATGCCTACAATTGTTTAACATAGTCCATGATCCTTTCTTTATCCTTTTTAGAATAGGCTTTAGAATTCATATTTTCTCCAAACCAGATACCATCCGCAATCAGACAGATAATCAAGCTTTTGGTGCTTATTTCTTCACCTTTTGGCATAATATGTTTATTATACCAATTATCCCATTCTGCACTGTATTTAGGGTTAGCCATAATGGCTTGCAGCACTACCCGCATTGTTTTCCGATATTTATCATTCTTTCTTTCGTTCAAAACAAAATCCAGATATCCAAACGCTCCTTCCTTATCAGCGTGGTTTTTCTTGTATCTTTCTACCCAATCCGTTAGTTCCATAAAACCCTCATTCAGCAATTGATCCAAAAGCTCCTCTTTGTTTCTAAAGTGGTGAATGATTCCGCCCTTGCTTAAGCCGGTACGGTCAGCAATCGCCTGAAAGGTAACCTGGCTCCAATCCGACTCGGCACCAATATTCGTAGCTGCATCAATAATCAATTGCCTGTTTAATTCCGGTTCCTTCTTTCTCGTGTACTGGTTATGTTCTTTCATGATTTTTTTTCAAAGATACCGAACATTTGGTTTGTTTCAAAATAAAAGTATCTTTGTAACATCATTTAAAATTTACCGGAAAATGAATTTAGAGACTACGAACGCAAATTATCCTACCTGTTTATCGATACTTGTGTCTATCGTAGTTCTTTTGGTATTACACAAAACAAGCTGGAAGTTAGAAAATTTCAATCCTTTTGGCATTTTCTGCAAACCTATCAAAATACCGACTTTTGTAGCTTATTGGTTTGTGTTATATTAATTCTTCTTTTTCTGCAATTTGTTTACTCGTAGGCGTTTTTGTCTCGAGTCCAGCCAATTTTTTATCGTTTAATATTTAATTCTTATCAAATTTTATGCAACATTCAATTCGCATATGGTCATCTTATGCCTCTATTTTTTTATTGTTATCAGGGTGTGGTCAAGGAAATTCTAACCAGAGTTGGGAGCAAGCCCCCCCTGAATTGCCTTTCGCAACTGTTCAGCAAGGAGCAGCTCTTATCCCAAAAGAATATGCTGCAAGTATCGAAGGTGTCGCCAATGTAGAGATACGTCCTCAAGTATCGGGTTATCTGAATAAAATATATGTAGATGAAGGTGATTACGTAAGAGCGGGGCAGCCTTTATTTAAAATAGACGACCGTGTCTATCAAGAACAAAAAAGAACCGCCGAGGCAGCACTATTAACGGCAAAAGCTCATCTGATAACGGCAAATATCAATTTGGAACGAAAGAAAGAATTGGTAAGCAGCAACGTTGTTACCAACATTCAGATACAGGAAGCACAAGCTAATTATAATGCAGCGCAGGGGGCTGTGGCACAAGCGCAGTCCGCTATCGAGTCTGCAAAAATAAATATCGATTTCTCGACCATTAATGCACCTGTTAGTGGCTATATCGGAAGGTTTGATTGTCGCCTGGGAAGTTTACTGTCTCCTTCCAACCCAGATGCTATCACCGTCCTTTCGGACATTAGTCAGGTCAATGTCTATTTCAGCATGAGCGAAAATGACTTTGTGTTATTTCAGAAGGAATACAAAGGAAATTCGGTCGATGAAAAATTGAGGAATGCTCCCCCCATATCCTTGATTACTTCTGATGGAAACAAATATAAATTGGAAGGAAAGATTGATGCTATAGACGGACAGTTCAATAAAAATACCGGTTCTATTATATTGAGAGCAAAATTTAATAATCCCAAAACATTGTTAAGAAGTGGAAATACAGGTAAAGTTGTTTTAGTGCAAAAGAACCAGAGTGCAGTACTGGTACCGATCGCTTCTACATTGAGCGTTCAAGACAAAATATTTGTATTTTCTGTTGATAAGGAAAACAAGGCAGTTCAGCTTCCTTTGCAGATTTCGGGAAAATCAGGTCAAAACTTTATCGTAACAGAAGGCATAGAGCCCGGTGATAAATACATTGTTTCAGGTTTTCAAAGGTTGAAAAATGGAGATTCAGTGGTAGAACAAACAGCTACTCCAGCTAAAACTCAAAATGCTGAATATTAACCTAAACCTTAAATATACACGAACGAAATTATGCTAAAAAGTATTATAAAAAGACCCGTATTAGCTACAGTTATCTCTGTGCTATTAGTGATATTGGGGATCGTAGGAATGATGAGTTTGCCCATTACCAAATTCCCCGATATCGCTCCTCCGAGTGTAATGGTCATGGCAACCTATCCCGGCGCGAATGCCGAAGCTATTTCACGTTCCGTAGCTCCGCCTTTGGAAAACGCTATCAATGGCGTTGAAAATATGGATTACATCAGTTCGGTTGCTAGCAATGATGGTTCTTTACAGATTACCGTTATTTTTAAATTAGGTACAGACCCCGATCAAGCGGCTATTAACGTACAGAACCGTGTGGCACAGGTTACCAACCAATTACCTGCTGAGGTAGTAGAAACCGGTATTACAACGATTAAAAGACAAAACAGTCAGATTGCCATTATAGACCTGACCAGTGAAGATGGTTCATTGGATGATATTTTCATCGAAAACTATGCTAAAATTAACATTCTTCCTGAGTTGAAAAGGATTAAAGGTGTAGGTGATGCAATGGCTTGGGGTAACAAAGATTATTCGATGCGCGTATGGTTAGACCCAGCAAAATTAAGTGCTTATAATCTAACACCTGCTGAGATATCAGCTGCTATCCAATCTCAAAATTTAGAAGCTGCACCCGGACGCTTCGGAGATCGTACCGATGAAGCGATGGAATATGTGATGCGTTACAAAGGAAAATTTACAGAGCCCCAACAGTATGAGAATATTGTTGTAAAAGCTCAAAATGATGGCTCTGTTCTTCGTTTGAAAGATATAGCAGAAGTAGAATTTGCAGCGTATAATTATGCGATAACTTCCAAATCGAACAAGAAAGAAGCGGTATCTATGGCAGTGTATCAAATGGCAGGTTCCAATGCCAATGAGGTGCAGATCGAACTGATGAAGAAGATGGAGGAATTGTCTAAATCGTTTCCTGATAAAATGGTGTACAAAATTCCATTTGCTACAAAGGAATCACTTGATCAATCCATCAATCAGGTAATTATGACCTTGATTGAAGCATTTATCTTGGTTTTTTTAGTCGTGTTTATTTTCCTTCAGGATTTCCGTTCCACATTAATACCTGCTATTGCCGTACCGGTATCTATTGTCGGAACATTTTTCTTTATGAACCTGTTAGGGTTTTCCATTAATATCCTGACGCTATTTGCCTTGGTATTGGCAATCGGCATTGTGGTCGATGATGCGATTGTGGTCGTGGAAGCCGTACACGCCAAAATGGAAAAAAAGAAACTCAATGCCAAGGCAGCAACGATATCGGCGATGAGTGAGATTTCAGGGGCAATTGTGTCTATTACTTTAGTAATGTCTGCCGTATTTATTCCGGTGTCCTTCATGGAGGGTTCTACAGGATTGTTTTATCAACAGTTCGCTTTAACATTAGCTATAGCTATTGTCATTTCAGCTATTAATGCCTTGACATTAAGTCCGGCTTTATGTGCATTGTTCTTAAAGCAACATCATACAGAATTTGGAGAACATAAAAAACTTAGTTTCAAACAACGTTTCTTTAAAGGTTTCAATGCTTCGTTCGATAAATTGACTTTCCGTTATGGAAAATCAATTTTATTCCTGCTTAAAAGAAAGTGGGTAGCGTTTTCGATAATGGCTGTATTTGGAGGACTATTCCTCTGGATGTCCATGGTTACACCTAAGGGTTTTATACCTGATGAAGACCAGAGCTTTGTTATTGCTACGGTAACACTTCCTCCGGGAGCTTCTATAGACAGAACAACAGACGTGGTGGACAATGCTGAAGATATTTTGGTTAATCATCCTTCGGTTGATAATGTAATGGCGGTAACCGGATTAGGCTTGTTCAGTGGTGCCAATGCTTCTAATCAGGCTTCCTTCTTTATAAAGCTGAAAAAGCCAGATAAACGTGGAGGCGTTCAAAACATTGATGAACTTATTGGTCAATTTACCGGGTTGCTTGCACAAGATAAAAGAGCCAGCTTCTTAGTCGTAAACTCACCTACCGTGGATGGTTTTGGGAATACCAGTGGGATCGAATTAGTTGTGCAGGACAGAACGAACGGCGAACTCAGCAATTTAGGAAATGTGTCCTATGCAATGATGGGAGCTCTAATGCAACGCCCCGAAGTAATGGTTGCCTACACCACGTTTGATGTTACCTACCCACAGTATGAAGTGGTGGTAGACGAGGTTAAAGCTGCACAATTAGGGGTTAGTGTCGCTGATGTGATGGGTGTGATGCAAGGTTATTACGGTAGCATTCAGTCTTCTGACTTCAACCGTTTTGGTAAATACTATAGGGTGTTGGTACAAGCTAACCCTGAAGACCGTAAAGACGAAGCCTCTTTAAATGGCGTTTTTGTAAAGAATAATATCAACGAAATGGTGCCAATCAATACATTGGTTTCACTGAAACGGACAACGGGTGCAGAAGTAGTGGATAGGTTTAATTTATTTAATTCATCAAATTTAACGGTAATACCTGCCAAGGGATATAGTACCGGGCAGGCTATGACAGCTATCGGGGAAGTGGGTAAACAAGTGTTACCCCCTGGTTACACCTATGATTACAGAGGAATGAGCCGTGAAGAAAGTAAATCCGGCGCGCAATCTACTTTAATATTTGCCTTGTGTATAGTCTTTGTTTACTTCTTGTTATCTGCCCAATACGAAAGTTATGTATTACCCTTGTCTGTTTTATTAGCTATTCCTATTGGATTGAGTGGAGTGTTTATTGGAATTACTTTCGCCGGAATATCCAATAACATCTATGTACAGATTGCGCTGGTCATGCTTATCGGGCTTTTGGCAAAGAACGGTATTTTGATAGTGGAATTTGCGATCCAACGCCGGCATGCAGGAAAATCTTTGATTACAGCAGCAATTGAAGGCGCTAAAGCCCGCTTACGTCCAATTTTAATGACGTCGTTAGCATTTATTATGGGGTTGACGCCATTACTCTTTGTTGTGGGGCCTTCAGCATTAGGTAATCATTCTATCGGTTGGGCAGCTATTTCCGGAATGCTATTCGGGACTATACTTGGTCTGTTTATAACACCGGTTCTTTTTGTGGTGTTCCAATATTTACACGAAAAAATCAGTGGTAAAAAAGTTACCGATGTCGATTGGGAATATTAATTTTTAACTTAAAGATGAGTTTAGTGAAAAACATAAAATATATATTGATAGGCACGCTTCTCGTTTCAGGGATATTATCTTCTTGTTCCGTTCAAAAATATAAGCAGCCTGACCTTAACCTGCCTGATACATTCAGAATGGATGCAGAACAGGAAGATACGTTGAATATGGCTAAAATCGATTATCGGGATTTTTACAAAGATCCAATCTTGATTGGCCTTATTGATAAAGCTGTAGAACAGAACAATGATTTAAAGGTCGCTTTAAAACAGATCGAGAAAGCGTCCTTAGGTTATAAACAATCCAAGTGGACAAATGCACCCAAAATTGGCGCTACTATTGGCAGTGCCAACATCAGTCGTCCGTCCAACAATAGTATGAATGGTGAGTCATTAGGATATTTTTTGGGAGAGAGTCACTCGACGGATTTTAATACTACAATAAACCTTTCTTGGGAAGCGGATATTTGGGGTAAAATAAAAGGGGTTAAAGAAGAAATACTTGTAGATTTTTTACAAACACAAGAAGCGGCTAAAGCTGTACAGACCCGGTTGGTGGCTGAGGTAGCACAGGGTTATTACAATTTAGCAATGCTTGACAAGCAATTGGAGATAACCGAAGAGAATTTATCGTTGGCAGAAAACACACTGACCATACTGAAAAAGCAATTTGACTTGGGAATAATCAATTCTTTAGCCGTAGAACAGCAGGAAATCGTTAAAGAGCAAATTTCGAAAAGTATTCCTAACATTAAAGCTTCTATCAATACACAGGAAAATGCTTTAAGCATTTTGTCAGGATCATTTCCTGACAAGATTGAAAGACAGACAAGTCTTGATAATGTGTTAACACCCAATCCAATTGCTACAGGTATACCCGCTGAAATGTTAAGCCATCGACCGGATGTAAAAAGCAGTGAATTGATGGTAAGAAGAAGCCTTGCAAGTATCCACGTCGCAAAAGTCAGTATGTACCCTGCCTTAAACATTACAGCACAAGGCGGATTGAATGCATTAAAAGCAACAAATTGGTTTAATATACCCGGTTCTCTATTTGGTTTGGCTACCGGCACGATTGCCCAACCTATTTTACAAGGCAAACAGCTCAAAACCCGATACGAACAATCAAAAATAGCATTTGAGCAAGCCGAATACAACTTCAAGCAATCGGTTCTAAACGCGTATGGAGAAGTGTCCGATGCGTTGATTCAGATAGAAAAATTGGAAGAGCAAGACGTGATTGCAAGGAGTTTAGTAAAAAAAACAGATAATGTGGTCAGCAATTCTATGAAACTGTACCAGCTCGGAGAAGCTACTTATTTGGAAGTGATTGTTGCTCAATCCAACAAATTGCAGGCAGAATTAGATTTGGTCTCAATACAAACCTTACGATTGAATGCTATTACAGTCTTGTATCGAAGTCTGGGTGGAGGTTGGCAGTAAAAAATAAAACGACATGAGTCGCACATTTATAAATCTTATGATATGAGATATCCATTGCATATTATCGTTTCTGAAATTCAAGAACAGGAAAGAAAGCTGTCTGCCGAAACATCAAATTTTATTGATGAGGCCTATAAAATGACGGTATATCTTCAAGAGTTATTGCGTACCGTCAAAGAGGATATAGTAAATGAGGGATTTCCCTGTAAGCAAGAAGAGGTTACTTTTTTCAAACGAGTGAAGCCGACTATTCTGGGAAAGCTTATTTACTATAACAAGGTTTACCGCATTGAAACGGCATGCCCGGTGGACAATGGCGATTTGAACCAAAGCTATTATGCTTTACAGCTTCGGGTATTGACACAGGAATACAAGGAACATATTTGCAATTCGGCTTTTTATCGGTATTACCGTTCCGGTAGAACCGATAAAGACAAAGAATATTTTATGCTGGGAAATATAAATTACTATGACGGATTGAACAGTTATGTGTTTGAAATAGACCCGAACTTTTCGACCTATTTTGATTACAAGGTGGCGAAGATCGTAGCCAACGAATTAATCTACAACTACCTGACGACAAAACTAAGTCCTGAACAAAACCCCGATGTTCTGTTACGAAACGAAGAAACAAAAGATATCTTTTGGACGCATTCAAAAAATGCCCTTATCGAGTTGATTTATGCCCTCTATGCTTGCGATGCCATTTCGCATGGGAAAATAGGCATTCGGAAAATTAGTATGGTATTCCAAATCCTGTTCCGTGTATCCCTTAATGACCTACATAACAGTTTCCACCGAATGAAAGCCCGTGCAGGCTCACGGACACTATTTTTAGACCAACTGAAATACAGTTTAGAGGAATATATGGACAGGGAAGACAATCAATAATTCGTAACCTCTTTCTCCAGTAAAAGGATGGCATCAATCGGTGCTGTCCTTTTTTTTGCCCATTTGCCGATATGTGTCTATCGGCAAATCCATTGTTTGGATGCCGACCGATTGAACAAAAGTGCGAAAATATCCCAAAAACAGCATTTTACATAAGTTGTAAAAAAACAAAAAAAGTGCCTCTTTGATAGACACGTATCGGACGACACCCTCCGCCATTCGCTCCAATTTTGTGGTGTTAGAAATCATTAAAAAGAAATTATTATGAACATCGACAGAATGGAATTTATCGCTTGGATGGAACGTATCATGGAGCGTTTCGATATTTTGAAAGAGTACGTCCTAAACATTAAGAAAGAACGCCACAGTATAGACGGCGAGGAATTACTGGACAACCAAGACCTGCTTCTAATGCTGAAAATCAGCCACCGCTCTTTGCAACGCTACCGCTCTACGGGCAAGCTACCGTATTACACCATTAGTGGAAAGCTCTACTACAAACTATCGGATGTACACCAGTTCATTAGGGAAAGTTTCAAAGCCCCAATACGGCGTACAAAAGAAAACCGATGACAAACCCTACCACGTAAAGACGGGCGCGGCTATGCCCTACCTGCTTCACCTACTTTCGGACAATAAACTTTAAATAATCAATATCATGAGCGAACAGACAATTGAAAATCCACAGCAATATCCCGAACAGCTTTCGGACGTGCTGTTGGTGATGGACAAGGAAAAAAAGAAAATCCAAGCCGTCACGGGTGTTGACGAAAACGGCAATCTGAAAACCGTTGCTGCAACCAAGAAAAACCAAAGCCAATTCATGCGGGTTGACAGAGCCGGAGATTTGTTTACAAATTTCTTCTCCAACTTCTGGCGACAGCTAAAAGACCCGACCCATTTATCATTCTTTAAAGTACCTGCAAAGGAAGCGGTCGAAACCGCCAAAGAAATGCAGAAACAGGTCGATGCCCCGACCAAAGAGGGCGAGGCTGTCATGGCAAAGCATAAGGTCAAAGAGCCAAAGGAGCAACAACAGGAAACCAAAAAGGATGTGGAAAAACCACAGGCTACACCGGAGACACAGCAAACACAGGAGAAAAACGAATACCGCTATAAGGCAGAAGATGTAGACTGGCAAACTTTAGGACAATTTGGGATAAGCAAAGAGAGGCTTGAAAAAGACGGTCAGTTGGATTTGCTATTAAAGGGCTATAAAACCAACAAGGTATATCCCATAAGTGTCAACTTTGGTTCTGCTATCATGCGCTCGGAAGCAAGGCTCGGTTTCCAAGACGGTGAAAACGGAAAACCTGTATTTATCATGTATGGAGTGCGCCACGAACCCAATCTCAAAGCCCCTTTCTTTGGTCACGAGTTTACCAAAGAGGACAAAGAAAACCTGCTCAAAACAGGAAACATGGGGCGTGTGGTGGAATTGACCAACCCCAAAACAGGTGAAAAGATACCATCCGTTATCAGTATCGACCACCTAACGAATGAGGTCATTGCATTCCGGCAGGAAAGAATAAAAGTACCCGATGAGATTAAGGGCGTAAAATTGACCGAAGACCAAAAACGGGATTTGAAAGATGGGAAAGCCATTTATTTGGAGGGGTTGGATTTTAAGAACAGTACGAACAAAAATGCCCATGTGCAGTTCAACGCCGATAAAAAATATACAGAGTTTCTCTTTGGTGATAAAGCACCCAAACAGACACAGGAAAACGACCCGAAATATTACCGTGGCAAAACGTTCTCCGATGAACAGTATAAGCAACTCACCGAGGGCAAAACCCTTTACATTTCGGATTTCAAGGATGGACAGGGAAATCCCTATAAAGGCTACGTAACGCTGAACAAGGAAACAGGAGGCTATGGTTTCAGCTTTAAAAACCCGAATGCGCTGAAAAATAAGGCACAGCCTGCCGAAGCGCACAGGACACAGGTTGCCGTAAACTCCAACGGGAAAACCAATGAGGCGACCAAGCACATCAATGAACCGCTAAAACCGGAGCAACAAAAGCCGAAAACCAGAACACAACAGCAACGGCAGAACTCCCCTAATATTCCGGCTAAATCCAAAGGTGTAAGAAGATAACCAATAAAAAAGTAAAGTATTATGAAAGCAATCATTGCAGAAAAGCCAAGTGTGGCGAGGGAAATAGCTATGCTGTTGGGAGCGAATGAAAAACGAGATGGCTACCTCACAGGGAACGGCTATCATGTTACATGGGCATTGGGTCATTTGGTCGGACTGGCTATGCCCGAAGACTACGGCGTGTCAGGCTTCCAAAGGGAAGCCCTGCCGATATTGCCCGACCCTTTTATCCTCACGGTACGGAAGATAAAAAAGGAAAAAAGTTATGTTCCCGATAGCGGAGCATTAAGACAGATAAAGATTATCGAACAGGTCATCGGTAGATGTGATAGTATTATCGTGGCCACCGATGCCGGACGTGAGGGCGAACTCATCTTTAGGTATATCTATGAATACCTAAAGTGCCGGAAACCTTTTGAACGTCTATGGATAAGCTCACTTACGGAAAAGGCGATTAAACAGGGGTTTGACAACCTAAAAGCCGGAAGCAATTTTGACGGGTTATACCGTGCCGGACAAGGACGGAGCAAAGCCGATTGGCTTGTAGGTATTAATGCCTCACAGGCGTTGAGTATTTCGGCAGGGCGTGGCGTTTACTCGCTTGGTAGAGTACAAACGCCTACGCTTGCCCTTATCTGTAAGCGGTATTTGGAAAACAAAGATTTTGCTGTCAAAAAATACTTCCAAATCCAGTTACAACACCGTAAAGAATTTGTTGACTTTAAAAGCCTTTCCAAAACCAAATGGGATGAGAGAAAACTCGCTGACGATACCTTGAAATCTGTCCAACGTGCCGGTACAGCCACCGTTACGGCAGTCGAAAGCAAAACGGTTTCGGAGCAACCGCCTTTGCTATTCGACCTTACGGGATTGCAGAAAGAAGCCAACAAAAGAGCATCCTATACTGCCGAGGAAACATTGAACATTGCCCAAAGCCTGTATGAAAAAAAGTTTATCACCTATCCACGTACAGGGAGCAAATACATTCCCGAAGATATATGGTCGGAAATCCCTGCACTGGTAAGGAGTTTGGAAGCGAGGGCTTCCTGCAAAAAAGCGGTCGGGAAAGTGAAATGGGGTCGTTTCAATAAACGTATGGTGAATGACGTAAAGGTCACAGACCACCACGGTTTGCTGATTACCGAAAAAATCCCATCCGAACTGTCTACACACGAAAATGTGATATATGATATGATTGCGCACCGCCTACTGGAAGTCCTTTCATCTGCCTGTACCAAAGAAATAACCGACATCGGATTGCAGGCTTTACACTATGACTTCACATTGAAAGGGTGTAAAATTATCGAAGCCGGTTGGCGTGGCATCAAAGAAAAATTTATAGATGAAGACAGCGAGCCTGTACAGGAACTGCCGGAATTAAAGGTAGGCGATGAACTGAAAATCAAAGAGGCATCGGTATTGGAAAAGCAAACCAAACCACCTGTGCTTTATACCGAGGCAGGTCTATTGTCCGCAATGGAAAATGCCGGAAAAGAGATTGACAACGAGGACGAACGGAAAGCTCTAAAAGACATCGGTATTGGTACGCCTGCCACAAGAGCTTCCATTATAGAAACACTTTTTAAGAGGGATTACATTCGGCGTGAAAAGAAATCCCTTATCCCAACCGATAAGGGGTTGCAGGTTTACGGGGCTGTAAAAGACAAAAAGATTGCCGATGTAGCCATGACCGCCGAATGGGAAATGGCATTGCAGAAAATCGAAAGCAACGAGGCAGATGCAGATGTTTTTCACCGAGATATGGAAGCCTATGCCACTTCCATTACACGGGAACTTTTGGAAACGGGCATTGCCAAAGAAAAGCAACCCGAACTGACCTGCCCTAAATGCAAAAGCCGTCAGCTATTGATTTGGAACAAGGTTGTCAAATGCCCCGATGAGGCTTGCAACTGGCTTCAATTCCGAAATGTGTGCGGGGTGCCGTTGAATATTTCCGATATAGAAAGTCTTGTGACCAAAGGGAAGACCAACCTTATCAAAGGCATGAAAAGCAAATCGGGTAATAAATTCGATGCCTATATTATAATGGACGATAAAGGCAATACCTCTTTTGAGTTTGACAACAGGAAACCAAAAAGGAAATAAATGTTTTGTTTTCTAAACGTCATACAGCGTGAGGGATAGAAGCGACATCCTTTTGCGGTCCTCGCAGATCCGCAAAAGATATAGCGGATAGCCCGACCCGTCTGCATTTTTGCGATTGCCCGTTGTGTCGTGGTAAAATGCAGACGGTGGCACGTCCAAATCCTACTTTTCGTCCTGCTCGTCCATTCTCCGTATAAGTTCCTCCCGAAGTGCATCGAGAAATTTAGTCCGGTTCATCTTTCGGGTTCTCAACTCCAAATAGGTCTGATAAAAATTACCTAAATCCACATTAAACGTACTTTCAAAATGCTTGGCTATTAATCTTATATCAGCATTCCCATTATCGAAAACAGCTTGATAATACAACGCATAAATCAGTTCTATCAATGAAGCCTTACTACCTGTCCAGTTTAACTTTGGCAAGTCTGTTAATACGTCTCGCTGTTCCATATTCTTATATAGCTGGTCTTCGATATAGACCTGTATCAAATCGTTCGCTATTATTTTGGCAACTTTATAATCATGCGATGTGGAAAAGGACTGGTCAGACTGAAAATAATAGGTGTCCAACCATAACTTAATATCATGGTTGCCCCGTAAAAACATCTTCTCGTCAAGGAACGAGTTATTGCTCCGGTAGTACTTATAAAAATCGAGGTTATTGTCAAAGAACCTCTTTAGCTTTTTCAGCTCTTTGTGGAGGTATTTCCTTATGGGTTTTGCTCCATAGGGCTTCTTTGTCTCGATTTTGTAAATGGCATTGTAGTAAATGAGTTTTGCAACTATCGTTGGTTTCTGATATTTAAAGAAACGGATTTCTTCTTCAGAATTCTTAAAACCTCTTTTTACAACGTGTTTTTTTACATCTGATAAGCACTTAACTACAATGTTTATAATTGTTTCTGTCCGTTGTATTGAGCAATCTGCCCCAACGTCTAATTCACTGATTGTTGTTTTCAGGTTGCACAGGGTTTCTTTATAAAATTTATCCATCCGATTAATTTTAATTTGATAGGTTTGTAAAAAGAGATAAAGTTGTCTGTACTTTAGACTTTATTACTATTTATGATTAAGGCTCGGCATATTACCTGTGGGTGTAACTTAGGAAGGATGTTTCCACATTCCTCCTAAGTTGATGTCGTTTTATCACCATCCTTTTAAAAGGGAACAGCAATTGAAAATTTTAAGACTTATTTTGCCAACTTCAATATTCTGTAAGCCCCTCTTGCTACAATTACAAATACAATAGCCCCAATAATCAAATCTGGATAACTTGAATTGAGCCAATTAACTAAAAGACCAGCAACAATAACTCCCGAATTGATAATGACATCATTTGATGTGAATATCATCGAAGCCTGCATATGCGCTTCTTTACTTTTGTTCTTTTGTAAAAGATAAAGGCAAAATACGTTTGCAATCAATGCTAAAACTGAAACGACAATCATTGTCTTGAAATCGGGCATAGCTTCAATTCCCATAAAACGTCTGATAACTTCAACGAAACCTACAATAGCCAGTAGGACTTGGAAGTATCCTGCAAATCTGGCGATGTTGTTTTTTAGAGCGATTGTTCCACCCACGGCGATTAATGCCAATGCGTAAACGACACTGTCGGCAAGCATATCCAAGCTATCGGCTATCAACCCCATTGAGCCTGAAAAAACACCGAATAACATTTCCAATCCAAAGAACAGGAAGTTGATAATCAATACAATCCAAAGTAATTTCCGTTGCTTGTTGCTCGTATCTGTTTTAACAACGAAATTGCTTTTTTCGGTTGAAACCAATGTCGTATTTAGGTTCAGTGTTCCCAAAGCCAAAAAAATTGGCTCTGGGTTTCCATTGTGATAAACGTCCAATTTTCTATTGGCTATATCGAATTCCAATCCTTTTACCGTATCAAAGTCTTGCAGTTTCATACGGATTAATTGCTCCTCGCTTGGGCAATCCATTTTAGTTATATTGAATATGGTTTTTTCCATTTATTTTAAAGCTTAAATTTTATTCCTCCGTTAATCACAAATCCGTCCAAAGGTGCATAAATGTCTTTAAAAACCGGATTGGTTATTGTCCCCGTATAAATGCTGTCAAAGCGTGTTTGTCGGGTGTCGAGGAAGTTTTCAAAGTTGATGTACAGAGAAAATCTTTCCCAAATCTTTTCAGCCATAAATCCAGTAATAAAGTAATCTTTGCCCGTAGTTCCATTATTCAGCTTTTGGCGACTGAAATAATAGGCTTCCAGACCAACTTTCCATTTGTCTTCTATTTCATACATCAGGATGGAATTAATGCGGTGTTTTGGTGTTAAAGGGCTTTCTACAGTAGTTCCATTTTGGTGTAATCGGGCATCTGTATAGGTATAACCCAAAAACAATTTCAGGTCATCATAACCAATTTTAATATTGGTTTCTGTTCCTTTGGTATGGATGTAGCCAGGAGAATTAACAAACTGATACAGATTTGCCGAGGGGTTTTCAAGTAACAAGGGATTATCCAAATAGGTGTAAAAGAATAATTGGTTTATGCTAAATGACCAATCTTCTCCAATGTAGGTGCGGTAATTGATGTCTGCATTTGCTCCATAACTTTTTTCCAATTTATTTGTCTTGTCGTCAATGGGCATTACATTCTGATATTGTATGCGTTCACTTTCTTCCGTAAAAATGGTAGGTGTTTTATAGCCAAATCCACCACCAACTCGTGAAGTCAAGCCCTCGGAAATGTGGAATAGAGCCGAAACTCTCGGTAAGAATACCACCCCATAATCCACAACATAATCCGTTCTAAAACCTGTTTCCAATTGAAACCAATCCGTAGCATTAAAAGAATTTTGTACAAAAGCACCGAATGTGGTCTGATTATAATCTCTCAACGGAGATGCCATAATCTGCTTTTCTTTGAAATTATCCGTCCAAATATTAATACCTGTGACCCATTCCGATTTTTCTGTACTGTTGGTGTAATTGGCTTCGGTAAAACTTGCTGTTTGTGTTCCCTCAAACTGATAACTTGGAATGGTTGTATTTCGGTTAAAATAACTTACGCTATTTTTGACTTGAACAGTACTGTTTTCATTGATGATATGGTCGAAAACAAATTGTGTGGAATAGCGTTGTGTTTTATTTTCCTCAAAATATTGGTTTGTATTATCTCCATTTCCTTTGATGTAAAGCATATCACCTCCCAAACGGTTCTCAATCGTTGTGTTAATACCGAAATTCAGTTTCGTCTTTTCATTGAAATAAATGAAGAGCTTCGGGTTCAGTACATAGCGTTCGAATTGAGGAATAGCAGACAATCCATTTTTGGCAGGGTCATACGCTGCATTACGGTTATGAGAAGCAAATATGGTTGTCCCGATTTTATTAAACCTTTGTCCATAAAAGCCGTTTATATCCAAACCCCTGCCGGATGTTCCATTGAGGTGAAAACGTAAATCTCTCTCATAGGTCGGCGTTTTGGAAATGAGATTGACTATCCCTGCTATTGCTCCACCTCCATATAGCGTAGAGGTAGAGCCTTTGATAACTTCTACCTGCTTTAAGTCAAGCGGTGGAATTTGCAACAAGCCCAATCCACTTGAAGCACCTGAATAAATGGGAAAACCGTCTTTCAGGATTTGGGTATATCTTCCATCAAGCCCCTGTATACGAATACTTGCATTGGCACTGGTAGGCGAAGTGGTTTGTACGTGAATACCTGTACTTTCGGCCAAAAGCATACGAATATCTCCTGGTTTCATATTGCCTTTTTCGCCCAATTCCTCACTTCCAATAAATTCAATACGTGTAGGAATATTTTGTATACTCCTTGTGCTTCTTGTAGAAGATATAACCACTTCCTCTAACTCCTCTGAACTTTCTTTGAGTAAGATTTCAATAGGACTGTTGTCAGCTAATGGAAATTCCAATGTGTCTATATAGTCGTTAAAACCGATATAGCTAAAATGAATTTCCTGTATCCCATCAGGAATATTTGCTATTATGATGAGACCGTTTTCGTTTGATGTCGCTGCTAGCGAGGTTCCTTTTATGAATGCCGTCACACCAATTATTGGGGCTTTGTTTTCACTGTTTCTAATAATAGCATTTAATGTGTTTTGTGCAAATACACAGAGATTTAGTGTCATAAAAAATGACACAAAGAGTATTTTTTTCATTGTAAAAATGATACTTAATGTGAATGGATAAATGATGACGATGCAACGCACCGTTAATAATTAATTTGTGCTGAAAGCACTATACATTAAGAAAGTTGTGGGGGATGCCAAACAGAATAGGGAAAGTCTGAAACAGGTGATGCAGTTATTACACCCAATTTCTTTTCAGGTTGTTGGACAGAATTTATTATTAAAGAATAAAAAGAGGTAATTATAAATCCGGTACAGGTATTGCATTTAGAAAAAGGCGAGCAGCATTCCATACCGCAATCGTCGTTATCTTGTTCCTGAATGTTTGTTGTTTGATGTACGAGGTCAAAACATTTATCTTCCATAAAGCTTGGCAGGGTCGATAAGACCAAGACCATCAATGCTAATATGTATGATAAGTATTTCATCTTGCGAAGATAATGAAAAATTTATTCTAAAATTTCATTTTACAACTTCAAAGTGCTCTTTTATACTTCCGATTTCTTCTTGCTCTCCAAATTTACTTTCACTTATATTACTAATATAATTATCGTTTACCCATTATTCAGTAGATGCTGTAAATCGGGGTCGTTCTTTATGCGTCCCATTTCGCTTTCTACAATATGCACGATGTTCGCTTTGACCTGCCTGTAATTGGCTTCAATTATCTGTTTCATATTGTCGTCTCCGTGTTCATCGGTAAAAGATAATATCTGCGGTATCATCTTATAGGCTTTTGTTTCCGCAGAAACCTTTTCGTTATCCACGACAATTTCAGCGTGAAATATTTTCTGCTCAATGCGTTCATCGAAATTGTCCGCTACCGCTCCGACAAACATGCCCTGTGTGAGCGTGGATATTTTGGAGGCAGGTATAAGCGTATCCAATTGGGTAGATATAGAAGTGGATTTATCATTTCGGTTAATTGTCATGCTCTGTCGTTTCTGCAAAACCTTGCCGAAACGTTCACTTAGATTTTTCGCTGTTTCACCAACTACTTGACCGGAAAAAACATTGCCCACCGTATTTTGAATAACTTTGCTTTCCTTATCGCCATAATCCCTTGTCAATTGCGAATAATCTTGGAACCCCAAACATACGGCTACCATATTGCTCCTAGCGGTTGCTATAAGGTTGTCCAATCCTCGGAAGTATATCGTAGGCAATTCGTCTATGATAACCGAACTCTTTAGTTGTCCTTTTTTGTTGATGAGTTTTACAATCCTCGAATTATACAATCCCAAAGCGGAGGAATAGATATTTTGACGGTCGGGATTATTGCCGACACATAGCAATTTTGGTTCTTGGGGGTTGTTAATGTCCAGTGAAAAATCATCTCCTGTCATCACCCAATAAAGGTTAGGCGAAATCATTCTTGACAAAGGGATTTTTGCAGATGCTATCTGTCCCTGTAACTGGTCTTGCGCTCCACCTTGCCACGCATCCATAAATGGGGATAGGTAATTTTCCAATTCGGGGTATGAAGTCAGTATGGTGAATATATCTGTATACCTCTTATTCAACAACTCGATAGCATGAGGAAACGTGCAATACTTTCCGTTTTCATAGATTTTCAGAAACCAAATGATGGAAGCAAGCAATATAATCGGGCTTTCCACAAAAAAATCTCCTTGCTTTGTTATCCACGTCCGGTTGAGGTTGAGCATAATGGTATAGGATGCTTCATAGGCATCGGAAATATCCGTCATAAAGTTTGGATTGAGCGGATTACAACGGTGGCTTCGCCGAGGGTCATCGAAATTAATAACATAAAACTTGGGTTTCACCTGATACTTATCGGCATGTTTCAGCAAATGGTTGTAGGCAATGGTAGAAAGGTCGTCAAACTTGAAATCGTAGATATACATTGAAAAGCCTTTTTCGATATGTTGCTTGATGTAATTGTTTATGATGGCATAGGACTTTCCGGAGCCTGGCGTGCCAAGCACAGTCGAGGCTCGGAAAGGATTGACGATATTAATCCAACCATCATTCCATTTGCCTTTGTAATAAAATCTTGTGGGAAGATTGACCGAGTATTCATTTTCTATTAGACGGGTTTCCTGCCCAAAACTCTCGTTTTCATGATTGAAAACATCGTCCATCAGATTATTGCGAAGTAGTCGGCTCATCCATACTCCCGCCATAAGCAAGGCTATATATCCCATGCTCGTTGTAAGGATGTAAAGCGATGTGGCAATCTCTGCCGACAGTTTTAATAATGGCGTGTTCAGAAAGAACAGCACAAAACCAATAACTAAGGCGGTGTAAATCTTCGCCCACGTTATCTTTTCATTCTTTACGCCCTTAGTGCCGAGACAGCTTAACGCCAACAACAGCAATACAAAAAACTTGGTGTAAAGAGTGTGCGAAAAAAGTCCTGCGGAACGGTTGAAATTGGTCAGTATCTTACCGATGATTTCCAGTGTCCATCCACGTTCGGCAAAGAAACCGTAGCAGAACCAATAAAAGTGCATCAGTACCAAAAGAATACTTACGGCACGCATAAAAGCCATGATTTTGGCTAATCCTCTCAAATCGTCTTCTCCCTGCATAACAAAAATTTTTAGTGATGCAGGAAATTTAGAGGCTATTTAAAAGGGCTTATCCAAAGAGGTGTTGGATGGCTTTTGGTGGCTTTGTTTGACATTATTTTAAAACCACAATGACCAAGATGTTAATCCTGGTCATTGATGACTAAAGTCCAAGTTCTGCCGTTATAAATTCCTTTGCTCCGTCCGCTCCTGTCAATTCAAGCCACGCTTCACTTTTGTCGCCACTGATAGATATTGTGAATACAAAGAAATTACAGCACGCTCTTTCTGTTTTAATAAACTCGCTCAACTCGTCGAGAATACTATTCGTACCCAAAAACTTAAAAGCATAACCGTTTTGAAGTTCTTTTTTGTCGAGCATCTGTTGCTTCAAACTGGCGATAACAGTTTCCTTTCTTTTTTGCAATTCGGGGCTTGTCAGTGTGCAAGCCATCCCCACTGTTCGATTTTTGCAATAGTTCGTTTAATATCCAAGGTTTCCTTTTTCTCATTCATTTGCTTTTCTGTTTGGATTTGTGAATAACTACTTATGCTTAGTAGTGAAACACCAATGTAAGAATGGCGATAATGTTTGTATAACTTCTATTTGTCCGCATGATAATATGTTTACCTTTACAAAGGTAAACCGTGGAGTATAATCCACGGTCAAGAGAAAAAATCAAAAACATTTCAGAATAATGTTAATCGGCGAATTATCAAAGGCTTCGGGATTGTCAAGAGATACTATACGTTTTTACGAAAAGAACGGTTTGATAGCTGTTGGCAAAAAGGAAAGGCGGTTTAATAACTACAAAGAGTATTCGGAAGAAACACTAAAACGACTGCTGTCCATAAAACAGTTAAAAGGCTTTGGTTTTACACTGAATGAGATTGCTTATTTACTGGATATGCTCGATGTTAACGAAGCGACCTGTAAAAATGTATCCCATAAAATTGACGAAAAGGTACTGCTTATCAATCAAAAAATCAAAGAGCTTAAAGCCGTCCGAAAACAATTGCTGGACGGCAAAAACAATTGTCAGAGCGAAACAGGTTTATTGAAAAATCCCGATGGAACTTGTCCTGTGTTTGTTGTGTGAGTTTTTATAGTTTAAAGAGAGAGAATTTGTATATAGAAATTAAATGGATAAAATCAATAAATACCAAACGGGCGTAATTTTATTAGCTGTAATAACAGGGCTTTTATTAGGGCATATAGAATTTGTGGCAGATTATTCTGCAAAGCTCATTATACCATTGCTAATGATTATGCTTTTCGGACTGTTTTTAAGCATCAATGTTAGCGAACTGAAAAGCTCTTTTCTCAATGTAAAATTCTCTTTGAGCAATATCATCTTCAATTTTGTTTGGACACCTATTTTCGCTTACATTTTAGGATATATTTTCTTAATTAACGAATTGCCAATATGGATTGGTTTTGTAATGCTAATGGTTACACCTTGTACGGATTGGTATTTAGTATTTACAGGAGTTGCCAAAGGAAATGTGCCTTTATCTACTTCGGTGCTTCCCGTAAACCTTATTTTACAGGTTCTTTTATTACCTGTGTATCTTATGATATTTTTCGGAAAGTCGGGCAACGTTGAACTAGGCTCATTGGTCGAAAGTATTCTTTTGGTGCTTGTAGTTCCGTTTGTTTTGGCATTGATAGCCAAAAAGACTATTGGAAAGAAGAGTAAAACAGGAACAAACCTCATTCAGTTTTTTGAAAAATCGCAAGTGTTGTTCCTTGCTTTGGCGGTTGTTGCTATGTTCGCTTCGGAGGGGAAAAACTTAATAGACAACCCCGATGTCATTTATAAATTGCTCATTCCTGTACTCATGTTTTTTGCTGTTACTTTTGTTTTAAGTCAATTAGTCAGCAAACTTTTGAAGTTCAGTTATGCGGACAAGGTAAGCCTTGTTTTAACCACAATGGCAAGAAACTCGCCTATTTCATTGGCTATCGCTGTATCAGCTTTTTCGTCCGAACCATTGATTGCATTATCATTGGTAATCGGGCCATTGATTGAACTACCGATTTTGGTTTTAACCTCGCAAATATTGTTGAAAACTGGCGGAAATTTAAAGGAATAGCAAGATTGTCTGTATTTACTCTTATTGCTTTCTTCCTCGTTTCTTTTTCTTCATACGGTTGGCAAATGCCTGTTCCTCGTAGTCTTCGCCCTGCGCTTCCGGCAATAGCCCACCCAATCCGTCTATCCAGAAATCATCGGTCGGCTGTTCTTTATTTAGGAAGTTAAAGAGTGCATGGGCTTCCTCTTTCTCTACGTCGGTGCTGTTACCTGCTGTCGGTGACTGATTTTGTGCGTTTGTGTTTTCAGTTTCTCGGCGTTGCTCGACTGCCTGCTCGTTCCACCAATTATTAAAAATATTAGCTGACAGGTTTTTGCCCAAAGCTGAACCGTTCCAAACGGTGCGGCTTTCGTGGTCTATAAATGTCATACCGTAAATACGTCCCTCATCATTGCGCCGTACAACGAAATTGATGCCCTGCTCCATCAGCTGCTTCTTAAAATCTGCTTCACCAGTGGCGGTATGCATCGCCACTTCAATGGTGTTTTTGAGGACAGCTCTTGCCGGGTCGGCTTTCATTTTTTCCTTAGCCTGCGCAAAGTGGTTTTGCAATTCGTCCAATCCTGCGTGTTTTCCAAAACGTGAAGCCTTAAATGGATTGCTGGCTTTTTCTCCCTGTTCGTTCAGGGCAAAATACACCAGCCCATTTTTCGGTTGTCCATTCAATTCCATTTTGACTTCCTCTGCTGTAATATTGAAAAGTGAAAGCAAAGCATTGTACGCTCTGAGGCTTGGGTATTTGTAATACTTTGGCAGGTGTCGCACCACTGATGCGATTTGGCTCTTAACGTCCCCAGCTTTGTAATCCACCGGACGGAATACCTGCTCGTTGCCTGTGCGTTGTTTTTCCGTTGCTGGTACAAGATTGTACTTCTGTTCCAAATCCCTGCAAATTGCCATTGACCGTGGATGGTCGTAACTATCCGGTATTTTCTTTCCGTCCAAACCCACACACACCGTTACGATATGGATATGGGTGCGTTCAATATCGGTATGCTTAAAAACAATATAAGGTTGGTTGCCATATCCCATTTCCTGCATATACTGTTGTGCCATTTCCATAAACTGCCCATCGCTGACCCTATCCGCAGGATCAGGGTTCAGAGATATGTGGCGCACTGGCTTTTCCGTTCTGATATTTGCGGATAGATACGGCTCAAAACGCTGGTGCAGGTAGCTTGTGGAATAGAC
>JAALOO010000226.1_pt1 | contig 51748 bp, 39 predicted proteins | sample 7257641 | NCBI WGS metagenome assembly JAALOO01 (sample SAMN14085613, study PRJNA598686) | mite metagenome | biome: ENVO:01001000; feature: ENVO:01001002; material: ENVO:01001226; isolation source: single female mite from University of Michigan culture on fish food culture... ...
TACAATGGCTTAAAAGTACACTGCATAAACTGAGTTTATGCTGACCCTGCTAGTAAAAGTAAAAAAACAATATTTTAAATATTTTATATTGTAAAACAAGTTTTTTAACAATGAAGTTTATATTGTTTGTTTTATTTTGTATTTCGTTTCAAGGTAAAAACATTAAACATCAAAACTTAATTTAAAAAACTAATAAATTTTTAATTGTAGTTGCACAAAGTACGACAGAAAAAACTGAACTTTTAAAAAAAGCTCTTAATTTAGAAAATTTGTGCAAACAAAATCAAAAATTTTTTAATGAACATTATGGAAATTATTATTTTAATTTGTTAAATAATGAATTGCTTAAAATTGAAAAAATCATTAAAGAAATAAATGGCACAAACAATGAATCAAATTTTTCAAAACTAAGTTCACAACTAGAAAATTTACAATTGTCAGTTCATAACATTGACAAATCAGGTCGAAACTTTATAACTGAACGCACCAATTTACAAAATAACACAACTGAATTATGCAACAAGGCACAAAAAGTTGTTGATCATTTAAAAACACAACATAAAGACAAAGAAAGTCAAGATTTACAAATGGATATTAGTTTTATGTATTCATATTTGTTTCGAATTATTAATGCAACAGATGATATTTCATTGCAACGAGTTAAAGTTTTAGTTGACGAGTTATCAATTAAAATTAACAAAAAAATTCAATCTGCAAACGTAATATGAATTTCATTTATTAAATGTTTTTAAACTATTTTTTAAATAAACTCAAAGTAGTTGATTTTTACAACATTGTTTTAATTGTAATGTTTTTACTGTTTTTTAAAAGTTTTTTGTTGTTTTTTTATCAAATTAAAATTTTAAATTGGAATAATAACTAATTCTCAAAACCGTTAAACCAAATGTTAATTTTTGTTTAAAAATGTTCTAAACAAATCATATATCTTTGACAATGTTTTTAAAACAAAAAATTGCGTCATTAATAAAGTTTGTCAATTGTTGTAAATAAAAACATTTATAGTTTTTTAAATTAAAATTGTTTTTAAAAACTACAAAACATTTGCTAAAATATTTTTAACAAAAATACGTATCTTGCACTTTGTTCAAAAAAATGATTTGCGCAATTGCTAATATATTTTGAAAAGATAAGACATATCAACACCAACTTTGACCATGTAGCAAAATAAGTATGAAAAATTTTTGTTTTTGCAGTCATATTTTATTTTGCAAATGCGATTTTTACTGTAGTAAAAATTCAAAAACTGACTACAGCTGATTGTTTAAAAAATGAGACGACTGACCATTTTAGTCACACCAATTGACTGTGTTGGACACGTGAACGCTTGTGCTGGATCAACTGCGCCCTTGCTGAAACGAGGCCATCGAGTGATTTTCGTAGTTGAAAAAGCTTTTAAAGGCAAACTAGCAACGCTCGGTTTTGAAGAAGATACATATGAGCTTCAGACAGATGGAGTGGGAAACAATGCCGGTGAAACTTGGGCCAACGATCTTTTTACCAAAGGAGTCATTGGTCCATATCCGCTGGAAGCTAAGTACGAAGCACTGTTGACTGTGTTTCATTACACGCCAAGAGCAATTGAAGTAGTCAAACAAAGTAACTTGTTCATCGAAAATGCCATTAAAAAGTACCAACCTGATTTAATTTGGTTTGATGCTGCCTACATTTGGCCTTCCATCTACTACTCTGGCATTCCATGGGTGCTCAATATGAGCTTAACGCCGGTCATCTACATTTCTTGTGACACTGATGAGGTTCCTCCCAATGGATCAGGTAACATTTCTGATTAATGAGTTTGTTTTTGTTAAAAAAAAGTGTAATAATAAAACTGTTTTTTAGGATTTCCATCAAACTCACCAAAAGATGAAAAATGGCAACGGTTCAAAAAGCTAAACCGTCTTTTTAAACACAGTAAACTGTTTAATGATTACCTAGAACAAAACGGTTATCCTCGATTTACAAACGACGTTGTTTTGCCAATCAATGAATCTTTGTTGACTTTGTACGCATTTCCAGAAGAGTACAATTACCCAGTAATTCAAAAAACTAATTGGTTTAACTTGGAAGTTTTTAACAAATTTACAATAAATGATAAAGTTTGTTTAAGTGAAATACTTCCTGGAAATTTTTTCAGCAACACGCTTAAAGGCAAATGGTCTGGAAAATGGGTGTACCTTTCGTTAGGTAGTATATTTTTATTTATACAATAAGTTAAAATATTAAACAAAACTTTAATCCAGGTTCAATGGGCTCAATTGATTTAAACTTAATGAATCGAATTTTAGAAACAATTGCTGATACTAATCACAAATATATTGTTTCAAAAGGACCTCGTCATCAAGAGATCAATCTTCCAAATAATGCATGGGGTGATCGATTTTTGCCTCAAATGAAGCTGGTTCCGCACATGGATTTAGTCATAACTCATGGAGGAAACAATACCATAACAGAAGTGTTTGCACTAGCAGTACCAATGATTGTATTTCCTCTGTTTGGAGACCAGTAAGTAAACATTTTTAAACAATATTCTAAAAAATCATTAATATTTTATTTATAGATACGATAACGCTCAACGTTTACACGAAACGGGTTATGGTTGTCGTCTGGATCCATATGAGTTCAAAAAAGAACAACTTGTTGAGAAAATCAATCAATTAATGGCAAATGAAGAAGTAAAAGCCAAATTAAAAAAAGCTTCAAATCGCATAATGATGAGCAACAAACATGAAATTTTGGCTAAAAAAGTTGAACAATTAATGGCTCAAAAATTACTTGACACGTTTGAATAATAAATAATACAAATTTTTATTATTTTAAATGAAATATTGTAAACAATTTAAAAGTTACAAAAAATAAAGTTTAAGATGATTTTTCTTTTAGTTCACGAAAAATAAACACTTTAACAAATATTGCCAAAATGACAAACGTCATTGGCAAACAAATGTAATAAGTGTAATCTAAAATTTCAGGATCCATTTTTGTTAGTTAAGTTTTGTTTTAGAAACTGAGATAAAATTATTATGATGTAATAATTTTATTTTATCAAATATAATAAATGCTGAAGTTTTAAATAAAAATCATGCCAATATATACTATTTCTATTTTGATTTTCCTTGTTTCAATATTGTATGTATGATATGAATAATACAGTTTTATTAACACAACTTTTTTTGTTATACCAATTTATTTAATTATATGGTTTAGTAACATCGACAATTTTGTTTTTTAAAAACACACAAATATTTTCCTTGTTTAAATATACTACAATTTGTGTGCATTTACCCATCAAAAATAAAAAAATGTAATTTATAAACAAAAAATAAAAAATGTTTTTGTTATAATTTTCAAAAAGTGTTTTATTTTTAAGCAAACAATAACACCTTTATTTAAACTTAAAAAATGAATTTTTTTGTTTTTTAGAGTTATGTTACTAATCAAAACAAATAAATTTTTTTATTAATTAGCATTGTTGTTACAATTTTTGTTTGTTTTTTTATTGCATGTAGTTTATAAATGAAATCAATCTGATAAATAATAAAATATAGTTCTTGTTAATTAAAAAATGATCAAAAATGTCTTGGGTTGATGCAAAAGACGGTGAAGTACCAGATGGATGTTTAGTTGCAGGTTATTACAATGATCAACAAGAAGTTTTTGTAGCTCGTGCAAAACATGAAGATGATATGTTGCCTGGAAAGGTAAACGCATTCTAATTTTTATTCTTGTTGTTTAAAATAGGTAATAATGTTTCCGTAGCTGATACCTTCCCATCATGTGTGTTATGTAACAAATGATGCAAGGCAATACGTCTATAACGATTACCAAGTTTTATATGGAGATTATGGATCTTTTATGTGGGTCAGATCAAGTAATGGTCTACTCGAAGATGGTACAGTTGTGGGAGGACATCAGGGAGAGGCTAAATTATATGTTGGTCGTGTGCTTTTAAAAAACAATGTTCTTGTTGGCAAAATAAATCCTGAACATGGAGTTTTATTTGGAGCACACAATGGATCTGAAATATTTTTTCATAATTACGAGCTTCTTGTATGCAGGCCTGCTGGAGGAAATTTTGTGATAACCAATGACTACGCTACTGGACGTTTTGCATACGGTGATCCTATCAAAATATTACCAAAAAATACTTATGGAACTTATCAATATAAATGTGCATCTTCTTTGTCTTTAAAATTAACTTAACTTGTTTTTTTTAAATAAATAATTAAATATATTGAAAGTTTTTAATAAAAACTAGATTGTCACATATGTTTGTTTGTTTATTGTTAAAAATGGTGTATTGTTCAAAACAAACTTTTTAACTTTTTCCGTTAAAACCAAACACAAAGGGTTGTGCTAAACTAATAAAGAACATTCTATGATAAAAAATGTTATTTATAACTCATTACTGTTGTCGTAAAACATAATCTTATCTTTTGTCAAGTTAAACATTTGTCAAGTTTTTTATTTTTAGAATGTTTTTTGTTGACGTCATTATCGTTGTTATTATTATAAATAGTAAACACATGGTTTATGAAAATCATGTGTAATAAGAATTACGTCAAAATTGTATTCAAACATACTTAATTATCAAAAACTAAATAAATACACTATGGCTTAAAAATGTTTTACTCAACATTTTTTTAGTTTATCTAAATAAACAAAATTAAATTTGTAGTGATCTGGTTTCAAGCCGCATCAAAGCGGTTTCAATTGCAACATGTTTGTAAGTTAGAACAAACTAATAGTAGTAGTACTTTATGTTATTTTTTAAATCTTTATTTCATATCTTTGTGCCAAAATTTCATTATAAAAAATTTATTGCATGTTTGAGTAAATTGACAAAAACCGTTAAGTGTTTCTAACTGTTAAATGATTTTGCCCACAATAAACTGAATTAAGGTCAGATAAAAGTAAGATCTTGATTGACAAACAAAAGGAGATTCTTACATTATGAAAACTTTTCCAATGTATAACATCTAGTGAACAATATACTTTGAGGGGCTAGTAACTGTAAATCTATATGCACTTTTATTACCTTGACTCATTTGCGGCAACTACCGCAAAGTCAGGTTTACACTTGAAAGTGATCAACGTCACTTATGTATAACGACTTACTTTTGACCTACTAAACTGTTACATTATCGCTACGTGATCTTTTATTTTTTATAAATAGATAAAGATAACGTTTAAAGAATTTGAAAACCAGCGGTTCAATTGAAATAAATGTGCCTGTTAATCTTGACAACTAATCTCGTAGATTGATACACCTTTCAAAAAGTACATTATCATCATTTTAGGTACAGACATGCTGGATGTCTTTGCAATGACGGCAACAAGTGGATTTTCAAAAGGCTTATGTTTCTTTGTTTAAGTAAACTCTTTACAAAATGTGAAGAGTTGCGCACGGTTTGACCGACGTTATCGGCCACTGGCCAGAAAAAGGCACATCAAAGCGACATCATTAAGACAACAGTGCCGGGTTGTCATGGAAGCTGATATCGCACATAAGAAGTATGTGTCAATGCTGTAGACATTCAAATATAAATTGAAAATGCCGGCATTTCTGTCTTTATCGTTTCATCTTTTTGTAACAAGTTTTTTTCAAAAAGCTGTTTACAAAAATATTAATTTTTTGACATTTAAATCATGTTAAACTCAACAACTGATGAGGGCGACAATGCGATTCCAACTTCCACTGATTCAATGGTTTATCTCAATGTTAACGATTTGACAGTTTCAAGTGATGGCGGAAGTTCAGGAATATCTTCCAACCGAGAAAGTCCGTTTCCACAAGAACAAATATTTGATGGATTTCAACAACAGCCATCTCATTCTGTGATCATTGAGCGCAACATTCTTTTTGCAAAAGATTTTTATCCAATAGCTAAAAATGACACTGAATCACTTAAAATGCCTGAAACACTATTAAAATTAAACTGTTTGAGTAATTCTGTTAAGGAGTGTTTGCCATGTTACAAATCAACTAACGATTCATCATCGAAAACATACACTTTTTCATGTCTTTCATTTTTGTTTAATGTTTTTCCAATTCTCAAATGGTTGACAAGCTATTCTATACGCAAAAACCTTTTGTATGACGTCATTGCCGGCGTAACTATTCTTGCACTTCACATTCCTCAAGGTCTTGCTTATGGTCGTTTGGCTGGTGCCGAACCAATAAATGGTCTTTATGTTTCATTGTTTCCGGTAGTAGTGTACGCTATTTTTGGAGGATCCAGGCAAATTTCAATAGGCAAGTTTAAAAGCGATTAAAAGTTCACACAGTTTACTAACTACTATTTAATTAATAGGAACATTTGCTGTTATCAGTATTGCTTGTCGAGATGTGGTTGAGCAGATTATTCAAAGTGATATTGTGGATGGCGATCAAGATATTGAAAACAAAACAATACCAATTAGTCTAGAATCGTTTGAAAGTTTTCTTCATCAGACGGCGGAATACACAACAAAAGAAAGCAAAATTACTTCAATCGAAGTCCTCACTTCATTGTGTTTGCTTGTTGGAATAATTCAGGTAGCAAAGAGTTATAGTTTGTGTCAAAACCTATTTTAAATTTTTTTTATTTAGTTTGCTATCGGACTTTTGCGTTTAGGCGTTTTGGCAACACTCCTCTCTGACCCAATAATTTCTGCGTTTTGCGTTGGAGCTGCTGTTCACGTGTTCACTAGTCAAATATTTTCTCTTATTGGAGTTGACTCAACAGTTGGAAAAAATGAACCATATTTTCCATTTGAAATCATTAGAGTATGTTGTGCTACACAGTTTAAACAAATCTACCCTAACTTAACTTGTTTTACTTTTTTAGAGTTGGTACAGACTAGGAAGTCGAATAGATACAGCAAATTTAACAACAGTAGGCATATCATTCAGTACTATTACCGTGCTGATTATTTGCAAAAACTACCTTGAACCATATTTAATGAAACGTTTTAAGTTAAAAAGCATTGCAATTCCAATTGACATTATATCGGTAATGTTTGGCTAAATTAACAAGTTATTTTCACATTCTCATCAGTTCTAAATTTACAGATTGTTGCACTCGCTCTGCTTTCCTATTTGCTTGATTTGAACGGTCGTCAACAAGTGCAATTAATCCCCAAAATTACTGCAGGTTTTGAAGGTCTTCCTGTAGTGCCTCGCATTGACCTGTGGCCTCGTCTTTTTACCAGTGCATTTTTGCTTGCTTTCATTTGCTACGCTGGCACGTATTCTCTTCAAAAGCTATATGCCCGAAAAAATAATTACAAAGTTTATCCAAACAACGAATTGTTTGCACTTGGTTTAGCCAACATCGTCAGTTCATTTTTCCTATGTTTCCCCTGTGCTGGTTCACTTGCACGTTCTGCAGTTCAAGACAAAGTGGGAGGTAAAACTCAATTGGCCTCATTGATTTCTTCCGGGCTTATTGTTGTGTTCATCATGTTTTTATCAAAATTTTTGGAGTCTTTGCCTAAGGTATTTTGAACCAATTTTTATTTAAAACACTTTATTTATACTGAATATTGTAGTGTGTTTTAGCTTGCATCATCATTGTTGCATTAATTTCAACTTTTCAAAAATTCACCGAAGTTTTTTATTACTGGAAAATATCTAAATTGGATGGCATTGTTTGGGGGTCTACATTTTGTTTAGTGGTCTTTTTAGGAGTTGACCGTGGACTTCTTTTTGGTTTAGGCGTTGGACTTGGAATGATGATAATTAGATTGGCAATGTAAGTTTACTTATGTTTGTTAAAAATTTTATTAACATTTGCTATTATTTTTAGTCCTGAACTAAACTTAAAATATCAAGTTCCAAATACAGAGTGTTACGTGTCAAGTTGCTCAGAAAACTTGAATTCTTTTCAAACATCATCAACTCATCAAGGAATTATCATTTTTGAATTTCATGGGCCCTTGTTATTTATCAACGTTGAAAGGTTCAAAAAGAAGTTTCAAGAAATAGTTTTAGCAAAAATAAAAAACCAAATACATAAAAAACAAACAATTTTGCAAAACTTTAAAGTATCATCGTCATCTGGCAATCAGTCTAAACTTTTATCAATTATAAATTTTACAAAAAAAGAGCAACATAATTTTAAAAATGACAAAGATATATTTAATTCTTTAGAACAACAAACCCACACGGTCATTTTTGACATGAGTCAAGTGTCGTATTTAGATAGCAAAGCTGTAGAAAGTTTATTAGAAATTGAATCTGAACTAAAACTGTTATCTTTAACAGTTAAACCAATTCAATTGTTTTTGAGCAATGTTAGTTCACCTGTGTTTGACACTTTGTTTTTATGTAAGTTTTTTGAAAAATTTAACAACAAAAATGTCTTTTTAACTGTACATGACGCAGTTTTAGTTGCAAATAATTTGTGACAAACAAAAAATTTTGTTTTAAACTTAATTTAATTTATTTTTTGTTTTGTTTTGTTTTTAATAAGCGTTTATACTCAACTTAACAAAATAGTAGACAATTTTTTCAACAACAATTTTGTTTAACTGTTTTAATTCAAAAGTTTTATCTGTGTAAAATTTTTACAACTTGTAGTTGTTGTTGACATTTACTCAACTTATTTACAAAAAAATAGATTTTTTTAAAAAGTGTAAACAAATGCTCACAGTCAATTGCCCAAAATTTTTAGCATACTCAAAAACTATTGAGTTGTATATGGCTGGAAATCTAAAATTGCCCTAATTACAAATATGCAAGTATCAAAGTAGAACCCCAAATGGTTCCCGAAAAAACTGGGTCCAAACTGTACTTTTGACTATGCTTTATTTACTGCTTTTTATGCTATCTAGCGGAGTGAAACCGTTTGCTGTTGTTAAACTGCAATTTTTGGTCAACTTTGGACCCCCAGTTTTCTTAAGAACTATTTGGGGCTCTACTTTAATACTTACATATTTGTAATTAGGGCAATTTTAGCTTTCTAGCAGTATGCAACTCAATAATTTTTGAGTGTGCCAAAAATTTTGGGCAATTTTGTTTTCACTTTTTAACAATTAGAAATATATTTCATAAACACAAAAAATGTTAAATTTAAAAATATAAAAAAAGTAAAATCTATAACAACAAAAAATATAAAAATTACAAAACACAAAGTTGAAATTTGTCTTATCAACGGCACGGGTTTTTATTTTGCTTAAAAATTGCAATTATCATCATCATAAAAACCAATGCATTTTAGCGAGACTTTTTTGTGTTTATTTTCACTGTATCTATTCAATTAAGACTGCTGCCAGGTTGCATTAACAATGGTTTTTCTAAAATATTTAATAACTCGACAATGATTTTTCTTAAAACACAAGTACGTTACAAAAAACTTTTTTAATGTTTAATTAAATTTGAGTTTCAGCAAGTAAAGTTTCAAGTGAAACATAAACTCAAAATCTCACTTGAGTTTTGCTCATTATTCACCAAATTGTGAACTGCTAATATGATTTAAAAGTTTGAATTTTGGTTTGTTTTTCACCACTTGTTTACACCCGTTTTTCAAACTGAATTTTATTATAAAATTACAAAAGTATGAGTTAATGTTTTGAAAATTTTATTTTATCAGTTTGTTTTGTGCACGTTATGCAAATCCTTTGGTGGTAAGAACATTTGTTTTGCAAAAACTTATTGCATTTTTAAATTTTTACAGCTGTGTAAATTTGAATTTTAGTGGTAAATAATTTTAAATGTCTTACAAAAAGCCTTGCGTTTATCTTAATTTTTATATGGTTTGTGTTAAGAATAACGCAATTACTTAATTTAAAAGCATCAACAGATAGTAAGATGTCACGTTGTTGTAAATGACAAGTCCATTGTCAACTCTAGTGTCACTTTTTTACTAATTGTCTATTTTATGGCCTAGCATTTATCTCATCTGCACCTAAACCAGTGCCGAACGGCGGCATGATCGATAAGGACATGGCAAATTACCAAATTCAGTTTGGGCAAAACTGCCCTTGAAAAGGCTTATTCTTTATCTCAGCAAAATGCATTTTTTTGTAAACGCCGTGTTTTTGGCTGTGTCAGGGTAGAGTTTTATGTTTTTGCACTTCCGAGGGTAATAATAGTCACACTTAACAGAACGATTTTGTTGACTCATTTGTTAACCCGTCAAAAATTGTGCAACATTTTATTTTAGTTGATGTGTTTTTAATGTACCGCAAATTTTTGTACATTTTTTAACAGAATACAACAACAAACATGTTAAATCAAACAAAAAAGTTTATTTAATTGAGATACCCAAAAAGTATAGCACTTTTTAAATAAAATTTAGTGTAATAGAATTAATTAGAATCATTTACAAAAAAAAGAATATGCACATCATGATACGATTTCTATTACAATTAAAATTTTTAGTGTGTCATAAAGTCTTATTTGTGTTTTTCAATGCCGGTCATCATTGATCTTATGCCAAAATGATATGTTTTTAAAACAGGACAAAAAGGTGCTAGCAAAATGCGCTTTAAACCAGTGCAAGTTGGCGGAACGATGCAAATGAAGGTGACGTTTGTTGTCTTACCGTTGAAAAAGCAGTCTGTTATCTAGCAGCAAGGCACACTATCACAGGCAGACACACATCAATTTATTGCCACCATCACTGACCTTTCTCAGTTGTCTACAGATGATGTCTTACAGCAAATGTAAAGAACAAAAAAGGTGGTAAAGTAGGTGGAAAGGACTGTTCATTGCCTGCCTGCCTGCTTGGCAAACAGTACTGCCTGCAATACTGCGGTACCGCCGCTTTATGGTCCTTTTTGTGCCTCTAAAAAACTACTTTATTTGATTTCGTGTTGATGTCGTTTCTGGGCCCCTTTCCAACTGGCCAACCTGCCGCCACTGGCTGATGGCATTTGCACACTGAATGATGTCTTACAGTAAATATTACTGCATGAATAATAGAAAAGAATGCCAGATTTTTATTGTTGACATTGCTGGACTGCATCCAATGATGTCGCGCATCATCAGTCCACAGCCGTCACGGCAACGGGTGTAGGTGTGGGGCACATTAGGTCTGATGCTTACGTGCTGGTATGCCGATTTGCACTCTTTCTATTTTGTACAAAACGAACAATGGGAGTGACGCCAGCGTCGTGGCGGTGTTCACGTGTTTGAAACGGCTGCTAGGGCAACAAGTAATGTCAACGGTGGCCTCAATAAAATGATGTCTTACCTGCAAACCACTAAAAGAAGTACTTTTCCTAAACTAGCAAATGTGCTCTGCGCTCAAACTAGTGTTTTTTCATTGCCATATTAAGTTTAATAAGGTTTTAATGCTTATTGAATTTTATTAAAAACCCATTGCAACTAATTTGCTACAATATTTGAACTTAAAGAAACAACACATTTAACTGTTTACAACAAATAGCCGTCAGACACGTGTTTTTGCGCAATAAATTTTAAATACTTTTACAAACGGTGTTTACTTTAGTCTAATGCACAATTAATAGACAAGTTGGGTTAAACTTTGTCCACAAAATAAATTTTAGTAATTTACAATCTGTTCAGCATTGCTTCGTTTAATAAGAAAAACTCTGGTAGTGTTAGACCTCATAAATCACTTGTTGATGATGATAAATGTTTCAAACACCTGTAAACTTGACACTCATTTTACAACTTTTTTTACTGCAACCAATTGTCACTGCAGACATCACTGATTTTTGAGATTTTTCCACAACAGTTAAACACACTTCACTAAAGAGCATAATTAGTCACATAACAATTCCCAAAATTAAGAATGTCTTTAACTTGTAGTTTGCAATGAAAATTTCTATTACTACATTTGTATAATGCAATGTAACTTACTAGCCTATAAAATGACTAAAAATATTTCTCAATGAACTTAAGTGCAAGTTGAGTCAATCTGTGCACTAAACTTAGATAAATGAATTCAGAACATGTTTGTATGCAATTCTATTAATTACAATTTATGTAACAACAAAAAACAACAACAAATGTAACCTAAACATTATTAACCAGTTATAAAAAAATTCAAATAAGTTTTTAAAATGTTTTTCAGGCAAAACACAATCACGTTTTGTTAAAATGCCACCAGTTTTACCGTAAAATTAATTAAAATCGTTTGTTTTCACTGTACTACAATTTTATTTTGTCAGTGCTAGAACGTGTAGATTAACTAATTAGTAAAAATTAACTGTAAAATGTTTACCTTTTTGATTTTTAGTAGTATTAGCAATAAGCTTGTATAAACAATTTGTTTTAAAGCTTCTAGTTATGTTAAATTTAATTTAATATAATCATTTAAAATTGAATGTATTTTAAACAACAGTTTTTAAATTCTTGTAAGTACTTGTTAATTGATTTTAAATTAAATTTTTAGAATTTCAATTTAACAATAAAAACTTAATTTTTGTTAAATTAATTGCTTAGTTTAAATTTTATTAATTTTGCCAACTAAAAACTAACTTTTTTAAATGATTTTTAAAAAACTAGTAGTTACAGATAAGCCAAATTTATAGAATGTTTAAAAAATAGAATTGGTTTGATTTTTTTTGTAAAAAATGATAACTTTTTTCGTACAAAGTAATAATCGTTCAATGAGTCATTAATGGCAGTTCTTCCTGCATTTTTGATTGTAATCAGTGTAGTAAGTGTCTGCATCATCCCTTCAGACTGCGCAGACAAGGAACAAAGGAGAGTACCGGTACTTACTTTGCAGGTATGGTTGGATGCACTTTTGACCAGCACAACTTTCTAATTGTTGCTGGCACCTTCGTCTGAGAGGCTCCTCCCCTTTACTTGATCCCATAACGGACTGACAGCCAATCAGTGGGCGAGAATGCAGCTCCATTGGCCACTGGTCATGCGCCTCTGTTGACCGTCGTCGTTCCATTGTCACCCGACCCCGACAACCAGACACTGCCAGACACAGCAGCCTTGCTACTGATAAATTTAAAGCAGATTTACTATAAATTGGACATTCGCTCTGATTGACAATCTGTTCAGTAGCTGTACTCCTCTTTTGTCCGTTTTCTATTTTTTTGTCCTTTGTTTTACTCTGTTTTTTGCTGTTCTATTACAGTTTTTCCTACATTGAATAAACCTTAAACTGTGCTTTTTTGTAATGCCACCTCCGCCGACTTCAGAAATAGACAACAACGATTTGCAGCAGCAGCAACAATTTCACCCTTCTCCCGACGACCAACCTGTGAAAGCATCAGGTTGTCCTTCATCAGTTCCAAGTGTCTCTGAAGTGACACCTCCGCCGCAGCCACCTCTTTGGAACATTGAGCCCGCCTCACCAATTGATCAAATTTTCGAGGCCACCTTTGGCAACGACTGCACTGGATCGTCCAGTGGTTTGGAGGACCACCACTCCTGTCCCATCTGCTACCGCACCATCTCCAGCACCTCTGGATCATCGTACTCGTCTTCAGTTCGCTCCTGTGAGGGCTCCCTTCACCGACGGCGACCGTCAGTGCACAGTCAGTCAGTGGTCGACATGCAGACAGGAGGTGGTAGCAATGTCTCCGGAAACAGCAACAGCAACAGCAACAACCATGCCAAAACGATCGTCATCAAGCGAAACCCGGTCACCCTGGAGTCGCTGGAGGAGAGGTGCACCCCCGTGCAGACGCCCTACCGATCGCAGCGGGGCGTGGCGAAGCGCCTGCTGCCGAAGAAAGTGACCCCCTACCAGGTGCTGACCAGCGTCTTTCCCATCATCAAGTGGCTGCCCGCCTACAACGTCAAGGGCGACCTCATCGCCGACATTCTCGCGGGCATCACCGTCCTGGCGCTGCAGATTCCCCAGGGCCTGGCGTACAGTAAGCTGGCCGGCGTCCAGCCGGTGTACGGCCTCTACGCCACTTTCTTTTCCATGCTCATCTATCCGCTGATGGCCACCTCCAGGCACGTCTCCATGGGTGAGTCTAAATAGCTATTAAATGAAATAGGTGAAAAGGGCAACGTTTGCGCGTTTGAGTAAGGATGGATGGCTGTTAAATAGAGAACAGTTACGCTGATTTAGCAGTGGACACTAGTCTCCGTTCATTGTTGGGTTGCCTTAATCAGCGAGCCTCGGTAGCTCCATTGAGTAAAGTAGTGTTCAAACGGTGTTACTTTCTAGAAAGTTGCTTTCTAGAACACGGTGTTGACATCTTCACCAACAGGTGTGAATAGTGACAATTTGGCTCTTTTTATGGTAGACTCTATGCACTTTATTGCGTTCAGCTGTGAGCTGCACAGTGAAAAGACCCATTTTTAAACTGCCCATCAGTGCTTAGCAGCAGTGCGTGCAGTTCATTGCCATTGGCCGATTTAAGCTGCAAAGCGTAGTGATAACTGCTGTTACAATCCAATGTCGGCATTAAAATTAGCTGTTAATATGCAAAAACTAATAGGTTAAGCAAAATTGTTAAAGTTAAACACTTCCTGCATTGCTGTAGAGGCAGCATAGTGATAACAAATTTTATAAGGAAAGCGTGCAATCAAAAAGTATTAAACGATTATAAATGTTTTGGTATTGGAAATCAAAACAAACAGACATTTAAACACGCTTATATTAGTTTATCATTTTTAAAAATTTTTTGAATAAAATGAATATTATTATTTGACAAAATGTAAACAAAATTGATAATTCAATGTATTTTTTCAACAGGTTTATATGCAATCACTTCGATGATGTGTCGAAATGTTATCACTAACTTTAGTGGCAATTTTGAATATCCCCCAATTGGCATAGATATTCTTGTGACATTGTGTTTTATGACTGGCATTATTCAATTTGTCATTGGCATTCTTCGACTTGGCAATTTATCCCTGCTTTTTTCTGACAATTTTCTATCTGCGTTTACCGTGGCGTGCTCTATTCTTATTGTAAACAGTCAAATACCACCAACAATAGGCATCGATTTTGCCATTGATGAAAATGCCAATCTACCAGTGCAATCAGATTGTTTAAATGTAAGTTAAAGTTTACTATTAACAATGTAATTTTAGTAATTTAACATGTTTTCTTTTATCAGAGTTGGATTTCAATTGTTCGGCACATTCCTGAATCCAACGTCGCCACATGTGTGCTTTCAGCATGTGTCATAACCTTTCTTCTTACCATTAAGTACTTCGTTGAGCCGCATATTCTTGTTAAGCGATACAACTTTAGATACCCAATTCCCAGTGATCTTATTGCCGTAAGTGCATTCTGTTTAATTCTTAAACAAATATTAAAATTTAAAAACCTACATAAAATTTCAGATCATTATCACTACAATCATTTCAATGGTGTTTGACTTGAATGGCAGATACAAAGTCGATATTGTGGGAGACATTCCTTCTGGTTTTGAAAAACCCAGTGTTCCGCGATTTGACCTGATGTCTTCCCTGTTCACTGATGCCGTCATTATGGCGGTTGTGGCTTCAGTCAGTCAAATTTCTCTTGCCAAACTGGCCTCTAAAAAGTACAACTATCCGATATCACTAAACCAGGAGTTTCTCGCCTATGGAACGACAAACCTTTTCTGCTCCTTTAATCACTGTTTTCCAACGTGTGCCAGTTTGGCTCGAACTAGCGTCAATGAGAATGCCGGCAGTCGCACTCAATTGACGGCAGTTATCTGCTCCGGATTAATGGTCTGTTTTTTGCTCTTTTTCACCACGTACCTGGGACCGCTTCCAAAGGTATACTGTAACTTATAACTTTTTTTATTTTGAAAAAGCTAACTTACTGATTTTGTAGGCAACTTTAAGTTCTATCATAATTGTGGCAATGATCCCTTCGCTAATTTTAGTGCGAGATTTGATCAGAGTTATTCGCATATCTCGATATGATGCTTTCCTGTGGATTGTTACCTGCATTGCGGTTACTTTTACTACGGTCAACATGGGCATCTTTTGCGGTCTTGGCACATCGATTGCAATCATTCTTCTTCGTGCGGCAATGTGAGTATTTTAGTGTTTGTTTTTAAAGACTAACTCTAAATATATTTATTTTTTCAGTCCAACATCATCAATCAAAATTCCTTTTGAGAAAAGTGAACTATACCTATCTCCCGAGGTGTACACTGGACTGAATAAAATTGAAGCAAACAAAACATTTGTTTTTAACTTTCAAGGACCATTGACTTTTCTTTCTGCTGCCACATTCAAAACAGACGTGTACAAGAAAATTTTGCAACCACTTGAAGAATTGCATGCTGAAAGGGTCAATCAGGATCCAAACAACAACAACAATGACAACCAAATAGTTGACAATGATATCTTAAAGTTAGATGGAATACAGGTAGATGGTCACGACAACTTGTCATTTGAAAAGGGAGACGAATACGAACTAAAAAGTCCGGAAGATAAACCCAAAGCTGAATCGACAGAGAAAATTTTTGTTTGGCACAACGCATTGATTCTTGATATGTCGCAAATCATTCACATTGATGTCACCGGTATTGAAATGCTCGAAGAATTGCAAAGTGATTTGCAAAAATTGCACTGTAAACTGCTGCTGGCTAGCTGTTCAATATCGGTGCTTTCCACACTTGAGCGTGCCAATTTCATTCAGTCAAAAGTTGCCAAGACGGAGTGTTTTCTTTCAGTACACGATGCAGTTATTGCTTCTAAAGCGATGTTAACTGACAGTGAAGAAAGCACACTTTAGTTCACTGGCAGAAACATTACGTTTTGTGTACATCTACAGTGTTCAGTTTTGTAAATTTTGCTATTTTTGTAAAATCATTTCAACAACTTTTGAATTTGATTCTAAGTATATGATTTACAAAATAACAATTTTAATTGCTAGTTTAACAAATACTTCCTTTTGCATTTTTAACTTATGTTAACAGTTTTTGTATTTTAGTTCGAGAAACTCAATTGATTTTTTTGTTTTATAACACATGTTACATTTTAAATTGAATCATTAAAACTAATCATAATTCATCATATTAAATATTATTTTGTATTGTGTTTAAGTTGTTTACATTGTTTTGAGCTGACAAAAAATATTTGTGTAAAATATGTACAAAAGTTAATGAATAAAAGCAATGGTATTGAAAACAAACTTTGCATTGCTTGATTATAAAAAAACCAAGTTCATTTAAAGTTTTTTGTTACATGTATCACAAACACGGACTGGTGAATTCCATCCGTGAGCGGGCACAGTTTTACGCTGTTTAGAACAATCATCACAAACTCCATGACCGCAAGCACGGCAGTGATGAATTGGATTTTTGTCGGTAAAATCCGTTTCACAACAAACACAGCTTACACAATCTTTATCTGGAACCCAGTATTCAGGTCGGGCAGAGTCTTTGATCCATCCTTTAACAAACAAAATATGTTAAAGTGTTTTATGTAAAAGAAAAAAATGTTTTTCAAATTTACCCAAAGAGTAATCAATCACTGAAAAAACCGTCCCAAAAGTGGTTTGGGCAGCTTCAGCAACTTTCCGAGCAGTTACATCATCGTCCACACTGTTTGAGTTTAATTGGCCTAATAAAAATATTTAGTAAATGGCATAGAAAGTTAACAATATAAACATAATGCACGCACCTTTTTCAAAACACAAATCGCACACTCGAACAGGCTGATTGCCCCATCCTCTTTCAGGTACAGGCTGCAGCTTATTACAACAATTTTCACAAAATCCACTCCCACATCGGCGACTACATTAAAAAGAGAGTGTATTATTCATCAACAAAAACAAAATAACTTCAGCTTACCAGTGATGTTTTTGATCTAAAGGTTCAAATTGTTTTTCGCATTGATTGCAATGTTGTATGCGTGCGTTTGGAACCCAGTAATTTGGATTGATTTGATCAGCAACCCAAGATGTAAGCATTTTTGATGGCATTGCCATAATGCTGCCAACAGTTCCAGAAAAGTAACTGACACCGTCAATCACTTTTTGAGCAGTGTTTATATTTTGAAACGCATTGGAATGTTGATTCTAGAATAAAAAAAGTTATTTAACAAACTCAATTTTAGTATGCTTAAAATAAACAAATTAATACTTGATTATTGTTTTGGTTTTCATCAAACTGGCCATATTTGTCGTTGATTTCATGCATGTTTTGTGTTACCATGTGTGTCATTCTTTATAATGCTAAAGAAAAAACACATTTATGTATAAAGCTAAGTGCTAATTAGGCGAGGCTAAATTGAAAGCATGCTCTGCAGGACTACCAAAACAAAACATAGTACGTTTTATATGAACAGATAATTTTTAAATTTTTTTGGTCAACACAATTTGTTTAGATATAAAATAATCAAAAGTTATGCACACAAATGATTTTATTGACAAATGTTTTCACGTAATATAATTTGAAAAAATCTACAATTTTAAAACAATCTATTTTTTGAATAAAATTTTAACACTAATATACTGTTTACAAATCGAAATTATAATATGGAAAGTCATTGCCATCTTTCCATTTGGTAATTACTGGTTTAAACATCCAAACTTTTGGCTGGTCAATATGTTTTGCTTTTTTGCGTGGAAATTTGCTCCAATCAAAAGGTGGCTGACCTTCATCATTCGGACCGCTGACGGCCACAAATTCAAGATGTTTTGCCAGCTGTGAAGAGGTCACCTTAGTGTCAATTGCACCATATAGACCAAAAGTGAAGTCATCTTTTGTGTACTTCCCTTTAGGGTCGTTTAGGTCAGAACGGGCCGCAATGGTTAACACTGAACTGTACGGTGGAGAACAGGCTTCACAGCGAGACAACGGGTCATTGGTGAAATCATTGTACCGCATTAGATGATACAAACTGGTTACATTGACAATTGATGATTCTTCACGAGCAAAGATTTTTGCACAAGCCGTATCTCTGTGAGATCGATAGTCACCATCTTCTTGAAATTGCTCTAAAAATCCTGAGTATTTGTAAATTTCAAAAAAGTAGGGCACATTGTAGCTTGCCCAGTACCCAGTAGAGCGTATGTAGTCGGTCATGTCTTCCCAGTGAATCATATTAGGCTGCTGCTCGAGTACGGTAAAGAATCCGGGTTTGATTACTGGCCGACCTGTAGTGTCTAGTTCTTTTAAGTCAACAATCATAAACTGATTGTTGTATGTGCCTGAATTGTGGCGGCTGAAAAGTTTTGCCCATTGAGAACCCGAAGTTGCAAGTCTGTTAGCCACAACATTACGTATAAACTCCATTACAACGTTTTCAGCCCCAAGACCTTTATATACACTAGAATTGAAAGCGTCAATTGAGGTTTCTTGAATAATAAGATTTTGGGAGGTAATGTAAAAGTCATCATCTGAAAAAACTAAACCCGGATACGAAGAAAAAGAGATAGATTTAGCCATTGAAGTGCTAAAATTAAAAGTGTATTTTTTCAAAATTCTGAGCATTGAAAAGTACATTGTCCAAGTATCGTGAGCTACTAAAACTTCTCCTTGATGGGGCAACCACTTGACCATTGCAGAACATTTGCTCACGTGTTTACGGTTATCAGTTTTGGGTTTTTCATCTTCATCAAAATATTCATCAATATTTTCCTGTTCATCAGCCATGTTTAAAAAAAGACTCCACATGGATTCAATTTTGAGTGAGGTTTTGAATTAGACAAGTTTGAATAGCCATCATCTATTCCTGTCAATTGAAATACTTTGATTTGTTGTTGTACAAAAACGACGTTTGCGTTAATAAAATTAATATAGTTTTTGCACTGCTCATTGCGCATATCCCCATTTGAGCCATAACCAAGAGATTTTCGATAACTGTCAATTAGATGAGAAGTCAAATGCCCTTCAAGATAGCCTGCATAATAGGCTTGTGTTGAATCAAGTTGACGAGCATTAGTAACCAATTCCAATTCGGCCCACCCAGTTTCGTTGATTCGGTTGGAAAATCGAGCATAGGCCACTTGATTTTCACTAAAAACTATAGGTCTTAACAAAAATTAAAATTGGTTAAAAACACAAAACTGAAAAAAATATTAACATATACTTGACACATGTTTCAATTGTTCCATAAATGTCAATACAAGTGTAGAGTGACTCAAGTCCTAGAGCAAATTGTCCAAAAAGAAAGCTTGTCAGCAAAAATAGAAACATGTTAAAATTTAACTTTTTGAATATTTTTTTGTTTTATCATGTTAACAAAAATACTCAGCAGTTACTTAATGGCTATTAGTTAACTTTATTGGGAAACAATGAATCAGACTTAATCAGTTTGAGTGTTACTGATTTGTCATGATTGCAATAAGTAATTCTCTTTAATTCAATGTGTTTTTATTGATAATTCATAAAATAGTTATATAAATTAAACAAAACAAAATTGCTATTTCTTAAATTTAATATTTTATAACATTTATTTATTGACAAATTATTGTTATTTTGAAAAAAATGTAGAGTTTAAAATAAAATAGAGAAAACCTTTGCATTTTTTTACATTTAAGCCGGCAGTTGTAACCCTCATTGGACTTTGTTGTTGAAAAAAAGGCAAGTGAGAGTGACGAAACTAGTGTACAGACACTAAGTGTTAAGGCCGGTCCTTCTCCTTCTGGCCAACCTGTGGCCCAGTCCTGACGCAGCAGTTTGCTAATGACAATCTGGTTTGAGGGCAGAGTGAAGGCTCAGTTCAGTGTTTACCTGAACACCTCATCTGACAGTTCATTTGCTTGTTGCCTGCTCTGCTGTGGCGGCAAACGTGATTTGAGAACACTAACAGAGAACAGCGCAGTGACTGCCCGAACGCATCTCTCTTTTTCTTCCTCTTCTTTTAGTGTTGTTCACCTGAACGCCACTTCTATTGATCCGTAGAGAAGACACACGCACAAACACACACACACAGCGACATGGAGAGACTGGCTGGGCAAAGAACAAGGCAAATTACCGCCAAACGCTTCCCTGCTGGCTAAACTGGCCGCCCGTCCGTGCACCGTCTATTCCGTCCACCAGTCAGTCAGTCAGTCAGTGAGTCAGTCAGTTTGACTCTTGGCAAATAAACTGGCACTTGTTGATGCTGTTGTTGCTGTTCCCCCTGTCTACTCTCCGCACTGGCCATTGTCTGCTCAGGTCTAGTGCGCAAAAAACGAAATAAAGTTTCTTTGGCCGTGCTTTTGCTTTCCATTCGGTGCTCTGCTTGTCATCTCTGTCACGCTGCTCCATCCATCACACTTTGCGGTGTCGTGCGTGTCCATTCGGATACATCCGCAGAGGGAAAAGGAAAAACTTAAAACTCATCTTCAGACGTTCAGACTACTACTCTATTTGATCTCTTTTGTATTTATTTTACGGCTGTTTTGTTCACCACCCAACCGTGTTGCATTGTTTTACTAAGTTTTTTGCTTTTCAACTGCATTTTATTTTCTGCTATCACTGTTTTCATCTATTGTTGTTTTGCAGTTAAAATGTCATGTTTGCATTGATTTTAACAAGTTCACAAAAATGGAATTGTCACAATTAATAATGCACAAACCAAATACAAATTTTCATAACAATCAGCAGTCAACGCAATCTTTGACAATGTTTTCACTTCCTGCTCAACAGCAATCGCAACTTTCCCCACAATCGGCAATGTTACCTGATGATCATTGGAATGACATTGAAATTATATCTTTTGGTCTAAATGATACTCATCTTTCACATCATGATAATGTCATTTCTGCAAATGCAAATAATTCAATTGTTCACTACGCCGCTAGTAACAATTATTTAGACTTGCTGAAAAAACTTATTACAACTGACAAATCTGAAATTGATTTAGTTGATCAAGTAAGTTACTTATTTGTTTTTATTCAATATTTTTTAACATTTTGTTTTAAATAGGACAAAAATACGCCACTTTTATTGTCTTCATCATTAGGAAATATTGAAGTTGTAGACTTTCTGCTGAAAAACAATGCAAATATTAACGCACAAAATCAATTTGTATGCTACAAATTAATTTTAAAGTTTGTTTTTTAAAACAAAAAAATTCAATTACAGGACAACTCAGCGTTGCATGAATCAGCGTGGAGAGGTTACAGTCAAACATTGGAAATATTGTGTCAATATAAACCCAAATTGCATTTAAAAAATAAAGTAAGTTATTTAAAAAAATTATTGTGTTTAACCAATTAACAAATTGTTCTTTTATCATATACAGCAAGGACATACGGCATTACATCTAGCAGCCCAAAAAGGTCACAACCAATGTTGTCGAATATTACTTTTATCAGGTTGTAAACCTAATGTAAAAAATAATGTAAGTGCAAATCAACAAACATTTGCTAAGAACAAAACATATATCATTTTGTGCTAAAATATTAATCATTTTCTGTTATCATTTTTGTTTTTTTTCAGTTTGGTGATACACCTCTGCACAGGTTAGTGTCTTTTAAATGATGTTTTGGTGACTTATTTAGTGATGCACTGAAAGACTTTAACACTTTAACAAATATCACTAAAGTGCTTGGGTGTGCATTGAGTGCGCTGTATGCCATTTGCTTGTGATTTATGATTATTGACGGTGACTATTTCAATTCGACAGTGCATCGCGTTATGGGCACGTGGGCGTAGTGAGGATACTCATCAGTGCATTTGCCAATGTTAATGAGCTTAACAAGGTGAGCGCCTTACTTTTAAAAACAAACTTACAGTAAACGACAATTTATCTAACTTTATTTTTTGCACAACTATCAATGATGGACGACAGAATGACGACACCTCGCTGCACATTGCTGCTGCAATGGGACGTAAAAAATTGGCAAAAGTTTTACTGGAAAGCGGGTGCAACCCTACAATTGCAAATAAGGTAACTAAAATGTGATGTTACTTAACTCAAAAACTAATGCTTGCAATAATAACTTTAGCAAAAAGAAACTCCAATGAATATTGCTTTGCGCAAATCTTTCATTGAAATACAAGAACTAATTGCCAATCCACCGCCACTTAAACCTATTCACCTGAAACAGCAGGAACTTTATAGTCGTCCGCTGCAAGGCAGTTATAAGGACATTTACTGTGCAGTGCCGAAAAATTTTGAAAATTTATATGCCACCAAGGATCACTTAGATGAACGAAACTTTGCATTTGAAAAAACTGATTTATACAATGAAAAAGCAAATCATCTCTATAATGTCATCCCTTCAAACGAACACAAACTGCGCCCTACAAATCGGCGATCTCGAGGTTGCAAATCCGACTACTCCAATGGCTACCTTGCTTCAATCAGTGGTTTACAGCCATTAAACGAAAAACAATCAAGTTCAGTTTCTAAGTACTACTCTTCAATGTTACGCAAACTAGGCGGCACAAGTCCACTAGAGCACACCGAGCTTCTCAGTAATGGGCAAGAGATTGACACTAGATCAGTTTCGCCTAGTAAAACACCGCAGTTTTGCCAACAAATAAGAAGAAGCCAACAGTTCATTAAGCCAAAGCTCAAAACTCTTCCAAATGAACCTTTAGAAAAAGGAGAGCAATACTTTGTTGATTTGTCCGGTCACATTCACAAAGGCAAAATTCCGCCAGGTCCTGATATGGAGCCACTCATCAATGGCAACAGCCATTATAAAACAAAATATAAAACTAATAAAATTTAATACTCAGAGTTTTGTTTTGTTTTGTGCATTTATTTTGTAATTATAATTTGTTTTGTAAATGTATCAGCATTTTTGTCAACATTGATTGAACTTCTTTCTAGTCGTGTTTACACTACGTTAAACAACTTTTAAAACATTCTAAACTTATTTATTGATTTATAAAATTGTTGTGCTAAAAAATATGTTTGTAAGCAACTTATAAAAAATAAAGTAAAGTTGTAAAATTTTGTTTAAATTTAAAACTTTTAACGTTATTTTCCTGCCATAAATATCACTTCATGATGTTACGTAAATTATAAATGTTGTCTATTTTTGTTTGTTTGCTTTGTTGTTAGGTATTATGCTTTGTTTTGCTGTCAGATAAGCTATCTTATTAAAAATTACCTTGCGTTTTATTTTAGTGATAGTACGTGTTTGAATTTTAATAACTTTGTTCCTTGACAGCGGCATTCACTAAAGTTTTTGTTGTCATACCTAGAATTTAGTTTGTTTAACGACAAATCCTGTGACAATTTTCAGCTACTTAATTAATAGTTGACTCTCATTAGCAAACAATTAAAATGTGCTTGTTACAATAAAAAGTCAAACTGTGTTTATTCAAGGTAAAAATAATTACTGGTCTGTTTGTAAAGTTATTTCAAAAGGTATCAAGAAAATAGTTTTCAAAATTAAAAATAAGTTCAAAATTATAAATTAAAACAACTAGTTGCTATTTAATGGTAATTGTCATAAACTTCAAGCATTTTGCAATAAATAAAAAAAGTTGTTTGGTTACGATTTGGTTACCTTTCTAGTGTAATATTTTATATCAAATTTAAACAATTTTAACAAATCATTTGTTTATGTGTGAACATTTATGTATGTTGTGCAAAAACAAAAGTAAGTTTGTGCAATATGCAACAACAAATCACGTACTAATAACAATGAGGATGTGGCTCAATTCACTCACTACTAGATAATTGTAGGTTTTAGTTTTAGATTGTTTAAGCAAACTTGTAGTATTTTTAGTGTATTAGAGTTTCACGTCAGCAGATATTTTCAGTTGTTCAATTAAAATAAATTTAAATGTTTGCAAAACAAACAGTATTTAAATTCTAAATTGACAAAATCTATACACATCTCTCTTTTGTTTGTTATAAAAAACAAGTGATTTTTTGCTGCAAAACTTAAATCAGAAAAACAATATGGCAGCACTTTGTCTGAATTATACGTGTACCTTGTTAAAAAGACGTAATGTGTCAAGCACTACTGATGACGGATGACACTTGGCAACATTGGCCTCTGTTGTGGAAGAAAGGGAAACATAAAAAAAAGTTTGCAGACAGATTTACTTTTTTGTCTAGTCTAGACTAGTCTGTTCTGCATAAAAACACACAAAAGAGAATATTCATCAGCATCTATACAGCTAACACCTGTGGTCAAATGTTCAAGGTTAACATTACCAACAATTGACAAAACTTGATAAAAAATGTCGTCTATTTTAGTGAGATTGATCAACACTCATTGTGCACAAAAACAAATTTTTTTTAAATTGAGTGATTTTTGTTTGACATTACATTACTTTTATTTTGTTATTCGTATTTGAAAAACTAATGACTTACGACTCTAATTGATTGTTTTAAAACAAATTAATATTTTTTGGATTTTTGTATGAACATTCTGTTGAAAAAATGTAAAAAATGCAATTTTCTTTGATTATAAAGTAGTAGAATACATGACAAAATTTTATTAACAAATGAGTAGATAAGATATTAGCTAGTACCCTCAAAAGTAAAATGCAAACTTTTTGATGAGCCTTGCACTTGTATTTTAATAGCTTTTGCATTGAAAACCGTACTTTTTGACAAACGAACAAAAAATGTTGGTTTTTATTAACTTTGAAATACTGCTTTGATACTCACTCTATGACTTTTTGTTTTGCAATTTTTTGTTTTAAAAAACCTTGACGCGATATAAAAAAATGATACTGTTGAGACAATTAAAACTACTGGCGACATTGCCATCTGTCAGGTTGTCCAGTCTGTTTCGTCTTCTTCTTCTTGTTCAGCCTTTCTGGTCATGCACCATTACGACAAGCTTCAGTGGTAATCTACAAACAGTTGCGATTGTTTTGGCCGTCTTTCACTCTCCCACTGTCTTTTTCTCAGTCATTGAAATGATATATACCTTTTGTGAGTTATCAAGTTAAGCGGCAGTGCTGTGCAGTACTACTTGGCCATTACTTGCGCTCTTGCAGGTTGCTAATTTAAGCAGGTACAGCACGTCGGCAAGTCATATCAACACTGACATTGATAACAAGTAGCCTGGTCTGGGTCAGGTTCATCTTTCAACAGATGGTTTTGATTAGAATGAGTTGTTTGAAACAACAGAGTACGGTTGATTTATATGAAAAGCACAACCCTCAATGTACAAACAACATGAAGGTAATATTGAGCTCAACTCAATTTTTGGCATAAAATTTAAAACATATTCAAAAGTTTTAATTTTTAGAGCAAAGTTTCTTTTATTTATAAAAACATTTTTGTTTTAGTTGTGTTTGATTGAATAAACTACTTTTTCATTTGTTGCTAAAACAAAAATTTTGTGTTTTACATGATTTGAAAATCTTGAATTATTCTTCCTTGTTATAAAACTAAAATAAGAATTATCAAAAAACAGAGAGTGTTGCTAATAACAGCAACAGTAACTGTGGCGAATGTAAAACACTATTTGTGGAAGCACAATGCCAGTGCACAGTGTTCAAGTTCACAGATGTCTACTGGAATGGCATACGTTTATTTGGACTGTCATTAAAAAAAGTGAAAGTAAGAAAGAGTGTCTGTTTGTCTGTTTGTTACTGACAAACAGAAGACATTCTCGTCACCGTTAATTGTCCAGCTTACAGGATGACCTCAATTATCTCCAGGATTCATTCTGCCAGTGCTCCTCTTTTCAACCATTTTCACTATTCTACCTAGATGACATACAAGTGAAAGATGGAGAGAGAGAAAAAGAAAATAGACAAGAGAAAGCATGTGCAATACCTAATGAAAAAATGTACAGTTTTCAAATGGACAACTTGGAGAACTTTATAAAACGGACTGGTGCCAAAAGACTACAGGTCATTTCATTTTTAAACTTAATAAAGTTCTGTGACATTTTTTAGTTGACCAAACTTAGCTTAACATTTCAAATGTTTGTGATGATTTGAGCATTTTTAAAATCATGTTTTAATTTTTTTTATAAAACACATGATAGTTTAAAACTTGTGTTTCATTTACACCAGCTATTATTACTGTTCAAAATGTTTTATAATCAGCATTTTGTGAAACCGCTTGTATTTAAAATTTTGCTCAACAAAAAAGCTAGTTTTGTGCGTTACATATTTGTACTTCAGTTTTTATCCGCCTTTATCAACTGCGCCAACTTTGCCAATCAATCAATCAACACTATTGGTAGTTAAAAAAACTTTTTTCTAAACTATTTACAGTGCATTTACCAATTTTAGCATTTGCATCAATTGTAATTTTAGTGTGTGCTACAAATCATGCATAAAATTACAAAAAACAAAAAGTTAAAATTGTTTATCTGTTTCGTAGTCTGGTGTTGCTATCTTGTTGCACACACTCTGTTTTCACACTGATCACTTTTTTACACGCAGATGTCTTCCCAACAAATTTGCACAACCTCGAAAACAACCTTCAAGTAGACACCAGTTTAGAGAAACCGATTGAACTGACTCGGGTATGTAAACAAACACTGGTGATAAAAAAATGATAAATGCTTTATATGAAATTTTTCATTTTCAAACAAACCATAAAAATGTGCCAGTCTAAACGACAAGTGCTGCGCGGTCAAAACCATCACTACCAACGAGGCTACGAACTGAGTCGACTTCGCTTTGAGAATGAACACCCCGACCGTCCAAAGGCCTTCTTCGTTCGGGAGTACCACGAAGGCCGGGACGTGCCCAAGTCGCTGCTGGCACTGACACACCCATCCTCAGTGGGCGATCCGTCGACGCTGGCCAACTCACTGCCACAGCCCAACACTGGCTCTAACAGTGTTGGATCTTCGAACAGGCTCATCGAGGCGGATGTCTCCTCTGGAGGCAAACACTCCGGTGCTGACAGCATGAAGACCATGTCCGATGACTACCGCCAGCGACTGTACGCAACCAAGGCGGCCCTCAAGGCGGCCCTCCAGGCAGGCGACAAAGACCTGAGCATTCTCGAGTACATCAAGGCGAAGCAGGAGAAGGCTAGGGCTAAAGCTAGGGCCAAAGAGAATGCCGCTGCTGCGGCTGTTGCCGCGTTGGCTGGCGGTCCTGGTGGTGGTGGTGGCTCAGATGACAACGACGAGCAGACAAAAGAGGATGGCGCTAGATCAGGCGCCCTCAATCCACTTGATGGAATCAACAAGGGAGTTCTTTTTGACGAGCAGATCAAGGAGGATTTGGATAAAATTGTGCCCTACGACCCAAGGTATGTGTTGTTATTGTTAGTTGGGGGCAAAAAAGTAACTTGATTCGCATTTGTTTAAACCCTAGCAAACCATATGGTGAACGACTGCGACCTTGGACTCCAGGCGGAGCAGGTGGCGGCGGTGGCGGTAGTTTTCCAGCAACGCCTCGACGCCCAACTGGCTCAGCTGGCTACCCGCGAATTCCGGGCATTTCCGGCGTGGGCGGCGGCGGTGGCCTGCCCGGCAGCCAACAGTTTCCCTCCGCTGTAGCGGGAACGGGTGACTACTTGAACAAACTGCGACGGCTGTATCCTCACTTGTTTCCCGAGTTCAACACCGATCCGCTGATTGGCGGCAGTCGAGCAGGTGCTGGTGGCGGCGGCCCTAAGGGATTCCCTCCTGGCGCCAGTGGACGACCTGACGGAGGATCACCAGGTGGTTCTTCCGGTGGTGGAGATTCTTCAGACAGACCTGGACCATCGTCTGTGCCAGGCGGCATTGGAGGTGGTGGTGGTGCTGGCCCAGTCGGACCATTTGGACCAGGCGGCGCTGGCGGAGGAGGAGGAGGAGGACTGTGGCCCGGAAGTCGCCGACCGATCGGCGGCCTCAACGGCACTGTCATTGTGCCGCCGGGAGGCAGCGGTTTCCGCAGTCCCTACCCGAGCCGCTTTCCCGGCACCCGCCTCTCCGGACTGACACTGTGGCCTAATGTGCGCAACTCCACCTACCCGGGCATTCCGGGGTACATTCGCTACGACTACCCGGGCTACAGTACCGTCCCCTACACTGGCTTCCGCTGTGATTTGATGCCCTACAAGTATGGCTACTACGCCGATGTGTCCGCTGGATGTCAGGTAAATATAAAATTTTATAAAACTTTGTAATTTACTGCTTTTTTCAACCAGGTGTTTCACATTTGCCAGAAAGACGGTCGAATGGACAGTTTCCTCTGTCCGAACGGCACTCTCTTTCACCAGAAAGTAATGACCTGCGACTGGTGGTACCACGTTCACTGTCCTTCCTCATCAGGTTTCTACTACTTAAACGGTCGCATTGGTGTGCTGCCATTCTTACCGGCGACATTGGCTCGTTTCGATTAACTCTAAATGCATTCATTTTTTTGTTATTTACATTTTTTATTTCTTTAATGTTTCATTTTTTTGGTTTTTATTGAAAACTTTTATTTTTTGTTTCAATCTAGTAAATCATCAGTTTTTTAAATTAATTTGTAAAATTACTGTTTTAAATAAAATTTTAGATTTTTGACAAAACAAATTTAATATTTTGACTACAGTAATAGATAGTAAATTAAACTTTTTAACTCAAAATGTAGTTTTACTATAATTAACTGTTGTAGTAGTAAAAATTGAATGTTTTGTTTTAAAACAATGCATTAATCAATATACCCAACCTTCTACGGGAAAATCCCAGTCATTATTTGTAGTCATTGTCAACATTTGTCTGCTTTGAAGTTGTATTGTAATTTTGCCTCACTCAGTCTTTTCTTTTACTTGCTTTTTTCACCCATTCTTTAGCCTTTTTTATACTGATTAAAATCTACAAAACAGACAAATGCATAAGCAATGCTTGGTGATTGCACAAAAGTATCAGTGTCAGCATGCTCATCGTTGCAATCAACCCGGTAAAAATTTAGTGCCATTTATGGTGCAAACAAATTTTATTTTTTGTACTGCACTCACTTTTGGTGATTAATTTGGTTATCACTTAATTTATGGCTTTTTATTGTTGAATAAATTAAAATATAAAAAAGTAATTTACAACAAATTTATTTGTTAAAATTATTTAAAAGTTATTCTGTTTAAAAATTTTCGAATTTTTCATTTAATGCAAAATTAGTAATTCAGGCATTTTTTGCTGATTTTAAACAATTTTGGTAATTGTTGTTTCCAGCAATTAATTTAATTGAGCAACAAAATTAACAGCATTAATAAAAAACAATGGTTATAGAACTAATAAGGCACAAGTAAGTTTAAAAATAAAAACACTTTTTAACAACCCCCTTTGTTCATTATTTTACTTTAGTAGTATTAGTAATGACAAAAACACTTAATCGGCTTTAACCATCTTGTTTCTTCGTTTTACGCATTGTTTTTCCAATGGTCAGTTGTGTGTATGCCTTTCATCAAAACTTGGTTTTTACATGTTTGCTTTTATGATAGGCAATTATTTTGAAATGTTGAACATATGCCACCATAAATTGCAATTCATGTTGTTTTTTTTTAAAGTATAAATATTTACTTTAAACCGGCAGTAAATAAATGTAATGAAACTGAATTAACCTGAAAAATCTAAATAACTATAAAAAAATTTTGTAAATAACAAAAAAACTATCGTTTAAACATTTTTAGCGAAACTGTTTAGTTAGCTCAATCAACCAGGAAAAAACTATTGTTTTGTCACTAAGAAAAACTCAAAGTTCCTTGCACGTCAGTCAATCACCAAGCAATTTCCATAACGTTCTTTCTCATGCATGTTTTTGTACAACAATTTGATCAGTTTCCTGCTTTGACGTGTTTACTAAAAAAAATTTCAAAAAAGTGATGTTGAAGTTTGCACGATTACGCTGCTTCATTGTCTTATTCTTTACTAATTGCTCATCCTAAACTGCCGTACCGATTGCTCAATTCTTCAGAAAGCCAGACCGGATGCGTGCACACACACACACACACACACAATCACTTACTCATTTACTCACTTACTCATTCATTCACTCACTTACACACTAACACACAGTGCAGACCATCAATCGACTGCTTGGGATGATGTTGCTGCCTCTGCCGCTTCTTCGCCTGTGAGGGAATTGTGTTGCCATGTGCTGGACGGTTCCTTTTTAAATTTGCCGGTGGCCGTGCCTCTTTTTTGTTGCAGGGAAAGTGAAATCTACCTACCTACCTACCTTTTTTGCGCGGGTAACGTTCACTTTTCTTCGCCTTGTTCAAGTTAAGTCAATTCTTGGTGTATTTTGTAATGGCAGTGCCGAGCGTATAAAAAGGGGGAAAGATGCGGCTTTTAGCAGATGTCCAGTGCCTACTTTACCCACCGTAAATAATAAAAAAAACTTGGCATTTGGTAGTTTGCCATTGTGTTCTCATCCATTAGTGACTGGCTTTTAAGTTATATTATTTTAAAACATTACCACTCTGTCAATCAGCAAATACAATGAAGCTCTTTTGTGCCTTATTGTTGTTTTGTTTAGTTAATGCTCTCATAGTAGAGGCGACCTACTATGACCAAGGTGTCTATACTACCTATCGGGCAAGTTGCTAATCAATTAAAAAAAATGCATGAAAACTGAACAAGTTTTTATTGTTTAAAAATGGCAACAGTGTTTTTTCTAATTTTCAAAACAAATCCTTTTTTTCACCGTTTTTACAATTCAGGTTCGCCGATCAGGCGTGAAGAGCACCTCTGGCGGGCAGTACGTTCAGCAGAGAGTGGAAAACAGTGGCAGCTATGACAGTGGCGCCCAACGGGGCACTGTTCGCGCCCTGCCGCCACGACCCTCATCTCCTCGCTACCAGCAAAGTGGTCAGTACTACCAGGAGGAACAGTACAGCAGCGGCGGTGGCAATCAGCTGCAGCAGACTGGTCAGGCGGACGCCGAGCCGGCCAGCTACGGGGGCGTGCAGGGCGTGCCCGGCAAGGACTTTCCCGCTTATGGGCAGGTGCCGCGGACCCGCTTCACCTGCTCGGGGGTGCCCTACGAGCCGGGCATGTACGCCGATGAGGAGACGCAGTGCCAGGCGTACCACGTCTGCTTCCAGGGCCGCAAGGAGAGCTTCCTCTGCGGCGTGGGCACCGTCTTCAACCAGGCCATCCTCGCCTGCGACTACTGGCACTCCGTGGAGTGCTCACGCTCAAGGGAGTTCTACTCCGCCAATGAGGAGCTGGGAAAGGCTGGTGCAGAGCCCAGTTCAGGCGGTGGGGGTAACACTCAGGGCAAATGGCAACAGCAGCAGCAGCAACAGCAACGACAACAACAGCAGAGACAGCAGCCTCGTCCCCAGCCGCCGCCCCGTCAGCAGTACCAGCAACAACAGCAGCAGCAGTACACCAGCAATAACCAGTACGACCAGTCGGCAGTAACAGGTCAGCAGTGGGGGCAGCAGCAACCACAACCCCAACCCCAGCCCCAACCCCAATACCAGCCCCAGCAGCAGGTGCAGTACGTTCGCAACAAATCGCCCGCTCGTCAGTATCCCCCCGCTCGACAGTCACCAGCTCAGTACAGTCAAGTTCAGTCCAGCTCGGTACAGCAGTACAGCAGCAGCAGTACTGGTCAGCAGCAGCAGCAACAGCAGCAGGTTCAGTCGGTCAGTCAGTACAGTGACCAGGCGGCAGTGAGGGCCCAGGTGGTGGCGCCTGCTCCAGCGCCAGCGCCAGTGCAGCGACCAGCGGTTCAGCGGTACAACAAATCGAAGTACCGCTCTGGTGCGGCTGGCAACCAGATCAGCCCCTCGTATCGCTCCAAGGCGTTGGCTCAGGTTCAGCAGCAGCAGCAGTATGATGGACAGTACACTGTACAACAGCCGCAACAGCCATACCGTGCTCCACAGCAGCAGCAACCGCGTCCGTACAAGTCTCAGCCAGCCCAGGTGCAAGTTGACACCTTCACTGATACTCAGCAAAAGCTGGTTTACTAAGCTTACATTTACTGCCAATTAAATTTGCTTTTTTAAAGATAAAATCATTGAGGATGTTTATGCAATGTAATAAAAAGGTTCTTGAAACATATTATTTTTAAATTGAACAGTTTTTTTGTAATTGTGACAACGATTTTTCAATACGTGTTTTTAATAAACTTCATATCTGCATTGCTTTTTATTGTTTAAATAATTTAGTTTTTTGTGTTGAAAAAAAATGTTGCAAAACTTATTGCATTTGCACTGATTTGTCTATTTGAGCATGCGCAAAACTGACTGCATTCTTTTACTGCAGCTCATTTCTGTTCAGTGTTAATTTGCCTGCACTGTGCACACAGTTCACTCGCCCAACTCGATAACGAGCATTTCTGCCAAGTGTTTACGTTGAGGGTAAGTAGTCACAACAACAACAAGTCATATTTTGCACCGGTAAGGACAATGTTTGCTTGCATTGGTATCATTGGCACATTTATTTCTTGCTCACATTGACAAACAGTTTACATGTGCACGACTGTAGCAACGACAGCAACAGCAGCAGCAGGACAGTTGGGCACAAGGGCTATTTAAAAGTTGCCACAATCAGTCTTTTGGCACAAAACAGTACAGCTGCAGTTTCCTATCTCTTTTAGCCTAAACTCTAAAACGCTTTTTGTCAATTATCATCTCTCTTTCTAATCAAGTTACTATGTTTCTTTAGGTTTCTAACGCACGTCAAGCGCACACTGCTACTGAGCCGTGAACATTGCCGTTCATTGATCTACAAAAGCAACCAGTTAGTAACTACTTTAGCAAACACTCTGTCAGCAACCACCAGCAAACACGGGTCTATTCAACAGCAAACCTACCATGGCGTCACCTGAGGTACAGAAAATTGTCGACGATCTAATTCGCACAAAAAAGGTGATGGTTTTCTCCAAATCGTACTGCCCTTTCTGCACTAAGGCGAAGAATGCCCTTGCTCCGTACAACATTCCAGCCGATGATTACTACGTTTGGGAAATTGAACATGAGCCGCAGATGGCAGAGATTCAAACCTACCTAAAACAGCTCACCGGTGCATCCTCTGTGCCTCGTGTCTTTATCAATGGCAAGTTCATTGGTGGTGGTGATGACACCGGTAAGTTACGCAGTAATGTTGTTGAAAATATTGAAACAGTTTCTAACTACTTGTTTTGTTTGTTTTTAGCTCAACTTCATAAAAGCGGTCAACTTGCTCAGTTACTCCAGTAAACATTAACTTGACATTAAATTAAAGATAAACTTGTTTTACACATACTTTAATACCCAAAAACATGTACTTAAATGCTAGTAAAACAATTTTTACTTTTATGATAATTTGATACCGTTTTAAGTAATAAATAATTAAAAAATTTTGATGTAATTTTCATAGTCAAACACATAAACTGTAAACTGTTGTTTTTAAAATATCCAGTACATGATCAAAAACAAAAAATTAAATGAAACGTTTAAAAACATAAAGAGCAATCTGAAAATGTGTTGAAAGTATAATATCACGGCTAGTGTACACTTATTTAAGTACAATCAGCTTATCTTTCTACAAACGACATTAGCACATTGTCTTTGATAGTGAAAAGTATCTTCATTAAACGCCACTTTCGTCGTACTTCAAGTTCACCGAGCAAAATTGGACAAAAGATATCAACTAGAATGCTTTCATCTTGGTAGCCGCATTGAATGAGGTGCTTCAAGTGCAACAACATAAAACACAGCGTTTGCACACTGCTCGGCGGCATTGCATCAAAGGTGTCCAGCAGATTTTGCTTAAGCTCATCTTCCGACTTTTTGTCTGTTGAGCAAATCAAAAAGAAGAAGTTTTTTGTTAACAAAAACAAAATGTACTACATGTTTTCCCACTTACTCAAGCTGAGCGAGTACTCCTTCCAGTTGGCTGGCGTGAAGACCGGCTCACAGACCTCCGCCAGAAAGTACTTGACCATGCCGCAAAGCTGGTCGACGGTGAAGCCGTCCATCCTTCGGATGCCCAGCTTTCCTTGTGACAGCGTCCTCTTCACCTCATCCTTGACCACCTTCAGGCGTTCACTCTCCACGTAGTACAGCTTGAGGGAGGCCATGTTGAGGGAGGCCAGCGGGCCGCATGCTGCAACAGCTGTGCCGTTTTGGCTCGTCTTCTCCAGCAGCGAGCACTTGGCCTCGATCTCTCGGCAGCAGCGGATGAGCAGCGCCGGCACTGAGGGCCGCGATCGAGGGTACACGTAGTTGGAGATCAACTTGCTTGGCCGCAGGTTCGGATCGACGAATTTGATGCAGGGCGTGGGCACAGTGCTTGCGCAGTTGGTGTGGCACTTGGTGAGGCAGAGGATGCACTGAAGCGTCTTATCGGAGAAGTTAAACGGCTGCCCGCACAGACACTGTAGACCACTTTCGGTGGGGCCATTTTTGCCCAGAGCAGCGGCTACGCGGGAGCCAATGTCAACTACCTGTGTTTTGACTACAAAGTTGTGTCTGGTTTTTGAGGGGAGGGGCGAGAAGGGGTGAAAAGGAGAGATTAAGTTGAAAATAAAACAAAGTATAATAGGAAAGGTTTTCAGTTTAAACTATTGTTTATTACCTGTACACGTTTTGTAGTTTTTCTAAAAGCACATTGTAAGTGGGCAACACCTTAAAGGTGGCAGGTTCTTTAAGTTTACTTTTGTCAAACTCAGTTTGAAGAAGAGCTGGACTGGGACTTCGGCTTAGTTTACTTTGATCAGCACAGAGCAGTTGATCAGTGTTTGGCGACAGCTTGAATGATTCAAGCTTAAGTTCGGCTAGATCTTCTATTACCTGCTGGTGATTGATCAATCGAAGTGGTGTTGGTGTTGGCGGCGGAGATTCGGTTGCGTTTATTGCTGGTAATTCATTATGCACTGGTTCATCAGCAAACTTGACAACTCGAACAGATTCCGGTTTTGCTGTTGGTGTTGTAATGTGATATTCCTTTTTTATGCGTGCTATTCTATCAGTTACTGATTCTTTGTTGTTTGTTGAATCTGTTTCTAAGTTTTCGGTAATTGTATTTTTGATAGCTTTCATACGTACGCGATCTAGCTTTTTTGTGAAACATTTTTGAGATTTGCTTCTTTTGAGTTTTGGAAAGGCCGATCCATTGACATTTGACATGTCAATGTTGCAAAAGTTTTTACTATTAACTTCGGCATTTGAAATTGATTTTTGCAATGCATTAGCAAACAAATCTGCATCGGTTGCAGAAAACCGTCGGGCATCGTTAAATATCGGCAACGCTTTTGGAGTTGCAGTTTTTTGCGCCTCAAAAGATTCAACTTCTTTTTGTAAAGATGTAGCTTTCCATTCAATAATATCATTAAATTGATCTACTAAAACTGGAACCAAGCCTGATTTTAAACTTTGCATTGTGATTGTCATAAAAAAATAAGTTTACAAATAAATTCAAGTGTAGGATATTATTTTAATGCATGAATCTATTTTCATAAAACTACAAATGTAAATAAATAAGTTTTGTTTTAAAAAAATTAATATATTTTTATACTTTTATAACTTAGATTTTGTTTTAAAAACTACTTTTTGTAACAATTCATATTTACGTGTTTAAAATTACTCACATTGTAAATAACAATTTGTTTAAAAGTGTGAAGTTAAAAAACATACAGTAAATACAAATTAACAGATATAAAGTTTAAATTGAGCAAATTAATGAGCAATACAGTTAAAAATTATAATTGTTACAAAATCAACTAAAACAGTGTAAATGGGGCTTTAATTATAAAAAAGTAAATTTTAAACAAGTTTTTAAGTTAACCAAGCAAAAATGAAATATAATGCAAAGCAATCTCAACGGCTGTCAACAGTCAAGAGTTGCTGAAGTGTGCTACCATCGGCAATAAAAAACATTCAAACGCGGGTAACTGCGCGTCTCAACGGGTGTTTAGCCTTCAAGAAATGCCGCACTAGTTGATCGCAGTTAATGTGACTGAGTTGCAGTGATGCTAAAAGTAGTATCAGCGGTTGCACTTTTTACAACGACTGATGATCCTTTCCTTCTTCTTAAAATGACGTGAACTTGAACCATTTTAGTTGCTTCATTCATAAAATTCTTAAAACGTTCCTTACTTTTCTCTTTAAAATTGTCACTCTTTATTACTCAAATGAACAGTGCGTTTTAGAAAAATAATAAAGACGTTCAATTCTTTAAGTAGCAGCAACAATTGCAGAAAAAAAGCAAATTGTTACAATCTAGTTTTTATTGTTAACACTAGTGTCTCATTTAGTTGGTAATACTGAAAACTTTTATAACGTATAAAAGTTTACAAACAATAAAAACATTTATTAAATTTTAAAAAAATACTTAAAAGTATTTTTATTTAAATTGTCAACACATTTTATGAAAACACGCAAAAAACAAATTTAAAAACAAAATGTTTTAAAATTATCAGTTTTTACATTAGAGTACTTGTTGCAATTTTATTTCAATAAAAATGCAATCAATCAAAGTTTTTAGCTGAAATCTGCATTGTACTCAAAAATATTTACACAACAAATTGGTGAACATATAAAAATATGTTTTAAACTGATGTTTATAGGCATTTTTAATTAACACATAATATACAACTTTTGAATACCGGTTTCTAATGTTGATTGCAATAAAAGTTTTAGGTAATTAACCTTTTTTAAAATTGTACAATTTTAACAGCAGTGAAACATCTTTTGTTGAGTTTAAAATGCAGGTTGATTTTATTATATAACAAATAAATTTAATTTTTTAAAGTTTAATATTTAGTGTGCTTGTAATAAAAATAAAATTAACTAACAATGAAAATCTACACAAAAGCCATTATCTGTCTAAGTTTGTTATTTTTAATAAATAACATTGTACTTTCGCAATTGACTGGTGGCATCGGTGATGGCTCCGTCACCGACTCTGAAGTTCAACACCTCATTGAAACTCTTACGCCTAGACTTTCCCAACGTTATCCAGCATACACATTTGAGCGGTTTCTCAAAATAAGAACTCAAATAGTTGCAGGCAAAAAGTACTATGTACTTTTCAGTTTAAAACACACCACTGGCATGCTGAGCAAAACTGAAAAAAGACGCAAAATTTGCCGAGCTGAAATTGTCAGAATGGTTTGGCTTGATGAAACTGAAATTCTCAAATTAAGATGTTCAAAACGTTAACCATAAACTAAAATTCATTTTATAACTAAACAATTTTTTTAAATTTTATCTGGTTTCTTAAGTTTAACATTCAATAAAAATTAAAGTTTTTGTTTTTTCTCACAGTGTGGCGCTTTTGACTATTTTGTGCTCACAACATTGTGTTTGCCCTTGTATCAGAGACAAATTAAAAACATTACAAACTATTTTCTGTACTTAAATTGTTAATTTGTTTCAAATATTTTTAACTTTTTCAGGTAAAATAATTTTTATAATTGTTAAATAAACTAAATGAACAGCTCAAACAAAAACATTTTTAGATAATAGCCCAAATGCAATAAAAAAATGTACTAATCATGACCATTATCAATTATATCATTAACCAAAAAGCCAAATTAGCATTTTATCACAAGTTTTGTACTTATTTTTAAATAATAAATTTTAACAAAAATTCGAAAAATGCTATAAAAACTGTGTTTATGAAATGTTTCTATTAAAGTTTTCAGTATAATAATTTATAATTATTTTCACAGCTAAACAAACATGGTTTCTAAAGTTCCAAACGTAAAACTTTCAAATGGAGTTGAAATACCCATTGTTGGACTTGGAACATACAATGCTTTGGGAGAAGAAATCAAAGCATCAGTTCATACAGCAATTGAAATTGGATATCGACATTTTGATACTGCCGACTTTTACAAGGTTAGTGTGGCGTGTTTTACTCTATTTTTTTAAACATTTTTATCATTTTCAGAATCTTGAGCCACTAGGTGAAGCTTTACGTGAAGCTATTTCTAGTGGCAAAGTTAAGCGGAGTGAACTGTTTTTAACAACCAAAATTTGGCCAACTTGGTATGGACCGGGTAGAGTAGAAGCATCTGTCCGCCGTCAACTTTCGCAATCAGGCCTTGATCAGTTTGACTTGGTTCTGCTGCATTGGCCGGAAATTTTTGCCGATGACGACGTTGAAGGCTTTCCACTGGGTGACAATGGCAAAGTCAAGTTTGGCACTCGCAAGTTGCCTGAAGTGTATGCCGAACTTGAAAGTGTGGCCACCGCCGGGCTAACTAGAGCTATTGGAGTGTCCAATTTTAACGCCGCACAACTGGAAACCATTTTGGCGACTGCAAAAATTCCTCCAGTTATGAACCAAGTTGAAGCGCACTTGTATCTGGCACAAAAAAAGTTGCAAACATTTTGCAACAAACACAACATTGCAATCACGGCCTATTGTCCACTTGGTGCCGGCGGAAATAAACCAAATACTTTTAACGTGCTCGAAGATCCCACACTTAAAGCCTTAGCTATCAAGTACAACAAAAGTCCAGCGCAAGTGGCGCTTCGTTATTTAACTCAACGTGGAATCATTGTTATTCCTAAATCAGTCCGAAAGGAAAGACTTGAATCAAATTTTCAGCTTTTTGATTTTAACATTTCTTCTGAAGATTTGTCTGCTTTAGAGGCGCTTGACAAAGGACAAAGACTAGTTAGTTTTGATTATTATGGAACAAAAGATGGACCAAACTATCCTTTTGCTGCTGAGTTTTAAAAAATTTTGTAATTTGTTTAAATTTTTTATAGATTGTTAAGTATAATTAGTTAAAAACAATAAATGGAAACCCAGTAAACAAAAATTGTTGTTTTGTAGTTGCACATTAAGCATAAAATTTATTAATATTAAAAATAGTGGCATTACTCAGCCAAACAAGATAAATAAAGTTGTAAAATTTCAAAGCATAAAACCATAACTATTGTTTGTAATAACGAGATTTAAAATACTATTTATTAAATAATTATATAAATTAAAACAATGTTTTATGTCTAAAAAATGATTTTTCGTGTGTTATTTAATTTTTTACAATTACACAAAAACGACGTTTTTGAATGAACTGAGTGACGGTCAAGTGCAATTAGAGTGCAAAAAGAGGGTTATCAGCTCTAGTGTCAACACTAGCATCTTCTGCTTACGTGTATTTCAGTTGGTAACCAAATCGTTTGTTATTCGTTTACAGCGAGGCAAAGATAAAATCAATAACTAAACAAGTTTTACAACTGTAGTCAATACTCGATCAAGTTGTAAATCAACTTTTGCATTTATCAAACGTTTTTTGTGTTCATCAAAGCAAACGTAAGTCTATAAATACCATCAATAAACAATTTTTAACTTATATTTTTTACATAGCTCTACAACATATTCAAGCATGGCCTCAAAAGTACCAAATTTGAAATTGTCAAACGGCGTTGAAATTCCAGTTCTTGGACTTGGAACTTATAAAGCTCTAGGTGAAGACATCAAAGCATCAGTTCATACAGCAATTGAAATTGGATATCGACATTTTGATACTGCCGACTTTTACAAGGTTGGTGTGACATGTTTCTGAACTATTTTTTAACATTTTTATCATTTTCAGAATCTTGAACCACTAGGTGAAGCTTTACGTGAATCAATTGCCAGCGGAAAAATTAAACGAAGCGAACTGTTTGTGACAACTAAAATTTGGCCAACATGGTATGACTCTGGCAGAGTGGAAGCATCTGTCCGGCGTCAACTGGCTCAATCAGGCCTTGATCAGTTTGATTTGGTCTTGTTGCATTATCCTGAATCGTTTGCAAACGATGATGTTGAAAACTTTCCATTGGATGCCAATGGCCATGTCAAGTTTGGTACCCGTCCAATGACTGAAGTGTATGCCGAACTTGAAAGTGTCGCCACTGCTGGGCTGGCTAGAGCCATTGGCGTGTCCAACTTTAACGCCGCACAGATTGAAGCTGTTTTGGCCACCGCTAAAATTCCTCCCGTTATGAACCAAGTGGAGGCTCATTTGTATCTAGGACAGAAAAAACTGCAGGCATTTTGCACTAAACACAACATAGCAATCACTGCCTACTGTCCTCTTGGCGCTGGTGGCACCAAGCCCAATACGCTGAACTTGTTGGAGGATGCCACCCTTAAGTCAGTGGCAAAGAAGTACAACAAAAGTCCGGCGCAAGTGGCATGTCGGTATTTAATTCAAAAAGGCTTTATAGTCATTCCTAAATCTATTCGAAAAGAAAGACTTGAATCTAATTTTCAACTGTTTGATTTTGAAATTTCTTACGACGACTTTGCTGTATTGGAATCGCTAGACCAAAGCCATAGAATGGTCAATTTTAATTATTATGGCATAAAAGATGGTGTAAATTATCCATTTGATGCTGAATTTTAATCTGTTTTATGTTTGTGAACGTTTTAGTATAAATAAACAAACTTTAAATAATTTATTGCTTAATTTAAATTAAACTTTTTAGTTTGGTATTTTATAGTTTGACACAATACAAAACAATTTTTTTGTTTTAAAAAAAGTTCAAAATTGTAAAAAATTTTTGTAAACTTTTTTCTGTGTTGACCACTACTATTCAAGAAACTTTTTTCTTATTTTCTGTGCTCGTATGCACACATCTCGCTGTAAACATCAAAACACTTATTTTTGTAAATTAAAAGTATTTTTTACAAGTTATTGAAAAGAATGATTTAAACATTTTTTATGTTTGCACAATAAAAAAACTTGTGTTGTCATTGTCAAATAAAAAAACACAACTTTAAAATTTCAAAATGTTTTGACTTAGAGTTAACAACAAAATGAAAAAATTGGTAAAAAGTTGTTTTCTTTTAGGAGTATTTTGTTTATCCCAACTTGATATTGCTTCTAATGAAATTGGTACGTAATGTATTCAAAACTATATTCAATTTACTAATGTTTTTGTGTTACAGAAAAACCGTTTTTTATTGTTGGTCCAGGATTCAATTCGCCCAATCTTATTTTTCCAAATCGTTATTTTTTTGTATTCTACAAAACACCTTTAATATCACTTAAAATTCTTGCAACTGAAAATCAGTCCGCTAATGATTGTCGGCTATGGACACAAGTTTTCACTGAAACACAATTTTGCGTGCATTTAAACCAATCAAAACTGCACACTTACTCAACATTGTCTGATTTGCTGGATAGTTCTCCATTTTGTGATACAGAAACCAAATCCAAAACACCGGACGGATTTACTTTTTATTTGTTTACTATTGTTCGATACAAACTTTTTGGGCAAAACAAATGCTCAACACCTTTGGAAATTCAAATAACTTTTGAAAATCAACAAGTTGTTTATAAACAACCATTTAACACCGATAATGAAAACACTTTGTTTTCTGATCATTGCCACTGTGCAAGCAGCGCGTGGAGAAACAATTTGCGTTGCGATGATTCTCGGTCAAACCAGCGGCTATCTCAGCAAATTAATGCTGACTTAGAGTAAGTTTTTAAAAAACGTTTTTAGCTATCTTTATTGTTTGTTGTTTTTGTTTCAGACCGTTCAAAAATGGCATCAATTTTGATTCAGTTCTAAACGAATCCATTGCCCGGTTTGCCAAACACACAAGGACCTATTCCTTTTGCCTCTATCAAATTATTTCCAATGAGCTTTATAGAAATTGCTTTGGTGAATACGTCGGTTTCGCTCGATTTTATGATGAAATGTTGCTGTCTCTTTTACAAAAAACTACTGTTCAAGATGTAGAATTTGTCGCAAATTTAGGCGATTGGCCACTTTCATCAAAGTCCAAATCTGCTTTGCCAATGTTTTCCTGGTGCGGCTCTGAAGACAGCTATGACATTGTTTTGCCTACATATGAACTTACCGAATCAATTCTTCACTCACAAGGTCGCATTACCACAGATATTTTGTCAACTTTTGGAAAACAGTCAATGCCTTACACACAAAAAGAAAACAAATTGTTTTGGCGAGGTCGCGACTCTCACCGAGCAAGACTAAAGTTGATCAAGCTAGCTCAAAATGACCCTTCAAAGTTTAATGTGTCCATCACAAACTTTTTCTTTTTCCGTGATGAAATGCATGAATACACAAATGACGCCAGTGCATCTTCAGCAACAGCCAATGAAACTAGAAAAACGAAATCTTCTTACGTGCCATTTTTTGACTTTTTTAATTACCGTTTTCAGCTAAATATTGACGGCACTGTTGCTGCTTACCGTTTTCCGTTTCTTCTTGCTGGAAATTCCCTCGTCATAAAACAAAAATCACAGTATTATGAATTTTTCTACAAACAACTTCAAAGTGGCATTCACTACCTTTCAACTAGAGCTGACCTATCTGATTTAACTGAACAATTGTCAATGTTAATCAACAACAACTCTTCTGAAACCACACAAAACATAAAAACAATTATTTGGACAGCTCGCAAGTTTGTTCTATCTCATTTACTGCCCGAAAACGTTTACTGCTACTATTACAATGCCATTTCTAAATATACTCAACTTTTAACTACTCCAGTAAAACTTCGACCAAATGTTGAACTGGTTACACTTGATGAAGATTCTCAGCCAATGATCGTTGATAAACATAAAGAAAAATGCATTTGCAATCCTGAAAACTTGCAAAAGAATCACCATGATGAATTGTAATAAAATTGTAAGTTTTTTATTTAAACAAAAATATTTATTATAATTTATAAAATTAAATTAAATGTGAAAAATTGACAAAAACATAGCAATAAGAACTTTGAGTTGCATTTGTAGAAAAAAATATTAAAAAAAAATTAAAAAGTTGTGTAAAAATTTTCGGTGATGTTTGGCGAAAAAATCAGTTTAACATGTGTTTGCCCTTTTTAGCTATACAGCCGTGCGGCGTTGTTAAGCACAGGCAAACTAATTTGCTGATTGGACATTCCAAAAATTGTCTTTAGATTATTGAGAATACGTTGATTGCGACGAAATCTAAAGTCTGTTGAAGGCTGTGCCGTCGACTGAACTTCTGACGGTGAAACAGAAGGCTTTAAATGCCAAAACCGCAGTGGCTGAGATTGGCCATTTGCTTGCTGCACTGACGTAGACATAGAACCTTCAAAATGCTTGCCTACCTCACCTTGCTCTTGAGGAGCGTCATTTTGCAGGTTATCATTTTCAACTGTATTTGAAAAAACCGGCACTAGCTGAGTTTGTTCAAACATTGCCGTTCCACTTTCTAGTGGCTCACTTTCCAATGTTGATTCGCTTTTTATCCGATTATTCAGATGTTGCTGCTGACTTTGATTGCCCGTTCGTACTTCATTAAGCATTGAAAGCAAGTCTTTTAACTTTGACTTAACAGTAGGTTTAGCTGTTTCACCTGCTTGATCACTTGAAGGTAGTGGTGGGCGGCTGCTTGGCCCTTGTGTAGTGTTTGGGTGAAGCAAATTGACGCGATTGCTTTCAGCAGCGCCGTTTTCGGCATTCCACACCACCCCGGAGTAGTCGATCATGGCGTTCAGCGGAAGAATTCGGTCGCTGTAGTACTCCTCAAATGGATCCGCTGAGGGCTTCATCAATTCGTGTATTTTACTTTCAGCACTTCCCTCGTCCATTACATCCTGCGGCACGCTCTGCTTTAGTTTTTGTTTTGAGTAAAGCACATCACTACCGGGCGACTTTTGTAGTTTTGGAGTCTGCAGCTCAAGCTCATGTTGTTGCCTGCCCAACAGTGCACGGTTTGGTCTTCCTGAATAAGTTTGAAAGGGCAGTCGATAGTTTTTTGCCTGAGCTGAGTCTACTGAAAAGAGCGGCCCCTTGTTGACAGTATTTTCACTTAGAACAAGGTTTTCATTGCCTTGCAGTGATGGTTCTGACTCAAAAATGGTCGTCTCAACGGGAACAATGTTCGGCTGTACTGCCTCGTACAGTACATCTGAATCGGGCATGAACAGTGCAGAGATGTCAGGATTGGAGGTGGGCTTGCTGGCGATCATTGGCAGTGAGTGCTGTTGAGGATGATGATGATGATGATGATGTAGAGGAACTGCCTTCAGGGACAGCGTTTGTTGACTGGGCGTTGGTCGTTTCAGATTAGTCAGCAGTGAAACATCTCGAAGGTTGACACTGTAGGATTGTGCCTTTTGTGGCGGTGGCTGCTGCTGTCGGTGACTGGCTGAACCAGGTGGAGCACTATTAAAGTTGAAGACTATTGCCTGAGTTGGCCTAGCCGGTGTTGCAATCACTGTCGGCTCAATCATGCGCAAACTTCTGTGGTATTGCTCAGCCTTTCCGTTGTCGTCGTTTAGAATGATTTGACTTTTGTGGCGAGGCTGGCCAAAGTACTGCGACAGTGAACTGGCCGATGGTGGTGGAACGTTAGACAACATTTGACTGTTTTCCTTTAGATTGGCAAAGTTTAAGTGGCTGTCGAACTCAAGTGTGGACGGTCGAAGGTTGCGGTTATTATTATGATGATTGCTGCTGTCATCGTAGTCTATGGTCCTCACGTAGTGCCTTACAACAGTGTACTCGGAGTCGCCGTCTGAGCTGTCGGCGTGGCTCGATTTAAATGGCGACGGTACTGTTCCCGATTTGAGTGGTGAAAGTAGGTAGCTCACTGATGTTGACTTAACCTTCTCATGCCCGGGATGTTTTCCTTTTTGTAGTGGTGGTGGTGGTGGGGCTGCTTCTGGTGCTGATGAAGGCATCGACAAGCCAGGCCTAACGGCGTGATTCAGTTTTTTTGTCGACGACATGTGCTCATTGAAAACAATGGGCATCGCTTTGTTTGGGGTAATGTCAATGGGTTTGAACATGTTCATTTTAGGAAAAAGATGTTTCTGACTGGTAGGCATCATTGTAGGCCGTGAAAGAGGAATGGTGTTTGAAAGGGGGCGATTCAGTATGTTTAACTGGTCAAAAAGTGACAGCGACGAGTCCGGTGTTTGCACCGGCTCCTCTTGGTTGCCTGGAGAGTGGGCCAGTTTATAGTTGACTATTTACCAAAAGTAACAAAACAAAGTTAGTTTTCAAGTATTGTGAAAAAGTAACTTTTACTTACGTCTCGGCTGGTTGCCCTGTTCATAGTAGAATACCATCTCTGCTGGATTTTTCGTCGGTGAAAGTTGTGACAGTGTAACTGGAGCTCTTAAGTGGCGGTTATTATCACTGTGTGGATTGTTTGCCATTTGGTTATAATTGTGTACATTGTAATTTGATGCAGTAAATGGCTTTGCTGAATTTTCACTTTCAGGCTGCTGTTTCACTTTAAATTGGTGTTCTTTTCTGCCAAACGGCAAGTCAAACAGTGCGTTGTTGAATTTGTTTTGTTGATGCTGCTGCTGATGGTGATGATTTTCGGGAAATGGGGGCAGTAAAATTTCCTTTTGCATAGTCGGCGTTTGGTTACGCAAAACTATAAACTGATTTTCAATGGTGACAAACACTTCTGGAGAGGAAGTGGTCGCTGGAAGTGAATGAGACTGAAACTGAGAATGCAGCTTCTCCTGCGGTTGACTTTGCACGAAGTAATTACTAAAGTGATATTCAGAAGCTGAGTCGGGCAAGTGAGGAGGGCTGGACGCTGTTGAGTGCCACTGTCTAGGCGGCGGCGTTTGTGAAACGGATTGCGAAAAATCCTGATGACGAAAGTTTTGCTCAAAGTGAGCCGGTAGAAAAGACTGATGATGACCGCTGTCTGGAACGACTGAAGGACTCTGTGAGCTGAAGTACTGGTGGGCTTGCTCACCGGTGGCCGGAACTGCAGTACTGTAGTAGTAGGCATTCTGTGGCAGTGACATCTTGATGGGATACGGTGTTGACGGCGAAGATGACGAGGAGGTAGACGAAACGTACCGATAAGTTGGAGGAGTGGTACTTGGATGACGGTGGTAGTTTGTCCATCGATTCAGTCCTCTCGGTCGAGCAGTGGTCGCCATCATGTTGTGCCTACTGTACGTCTCCTTCTGATGCTGGCGGACGTTATTTGGCTCGGGAATTTGCTTTTTAGTAGTGTCAGTTGGTGGTGGGACGGCGGCGGAGGCGGCGTTGTGGGAGGGCACATTCGGCGGTGTATCACCGCTTGGGTAAGTAGTGCTCAGATCGTGTTCAATTTTATCGCGTTCTTTTTCTCTAAACTGCTTTTTCCGCTGCTCATTGTTTAAGTAGCCTGCAGTATTCTAAAATGTAGGTAATGATTTCGGTTTTGTTTGAACAAAGTGTAAAGATTAAAATAGCAGTTCAGCAATTAGTGCTCAAACTCACCTTGCTCACCTTCCCTGCCTCGCCGTTCCCCTGCTTCTGTCCTTTCAAGTCCGGTGAACTGTTGTGCTGCTGGTCCTCCAGCTCGTACTTGAGCAGTGACTCAGTGGTGGTGGTCGTCGTGGTGGTGTACTCCACAGTGACCTTATTCGGCGTGGCCGTCGGCGGTACTGCCGCCGACGGTGGTGATTGCAACCGTTGGCCGTTGACTTTGACGTTTGACTTGTACCGATTTCTCAGCGCTTCAATCTGAGAGTTTGCCGACGGTTTCTTTGTCGGCACCTCAAAGGCAGGTACTGCTGTACGGTGTCGGGGGTAGGCATCCGTAGTGGTGGTGGTGGTGCTTGTCACGGCCAAAAAAGACATTGGTCGTCGTGTGCCACTTTCGTAAGGCCGAAGTCTGGGGCGAGCAGTGCTGGGGCTGGTGGTCGTCGTCGTGCTCAAAGCATTTCCTGCTGTCTGTTTGTCCAATTTGTCGCCGTACTTGGCCTTTGAAATGTAGTCCGGTCTTCGAGGGGGGAAGCGAATCTTTGCCGGTCGAGTTGTAGTTGTGCTGGTAGTGGTAGATGCTGGTGAGGTTTTTGCCGTTGAAGTAGAAGAGTAGGGAGGTGGTGAAGGGGGCACTGCTGATGTGCTGAAGTAGGTGGGAGTGATGCTCGATGTGGGTGATGGTGGTGGTGGTGATGGTGGCGGGGAAGGGTGAGCATGACTGTACTGATTTTTGTCACCATTGTCCGCAACCTCATCAGCATCCTCCTCATCGTTGCTGTCCTGTTTGGGGGAAGACATTGTGTGTTTTTTTGACAGGAAATAAGGAGATAGAGCAAATGGTTAAATATTTCACGCCAACACCTTTAAGTAAACTACTTGCTTGCCTTTTCAGAGTTATTCTTATTGTTGGGGCTGCCTGCGTTTAAAGCTATGTTTGAAAACAAGCCAAGTTATAGTAAAGCACATTACAAGAAAAACATTATGAACTGACCTTTTTCAGTTGTTTCATTTTTGTGTTCATCATTTTTGTCTACAGTTTTTTCCTCATTTTTGCCATCTTTTTCTTCACCTTCATCACTTTCTTCTCCTTCGTCATTATCTGCATGGTCGGTTTTGTTTTCACTAGCTGCCGTGTCCTCGTTGCCTGTTTTTGTTACAATGTAGTTTTTACCAGGTGCAGTTAATTTTTCAAACTGAGGAACTGTCAGCGAATGCTGATGTGCGTACAAGATTCCAGTGACAGATTTTCCATTGATGACAGTTATTTCACCATTCGGAGATGTTTTGGCTACAAGTGTTGTTTCAAATTTAAAAACGTATTTTAATAATTAATTTTAACTGCAGATTTTTGTTTGTTTAAGTTCCATTTTAGCTTAAAGATAAAAAACTAAATAAAAATGCACTGTACCGTTAATTGAATGAGGTGAAATAAAATTGTTTGATAAATTACGCCTTTCACTTTTAAATGCACTTGTTGAAGGGTTAATTTTGTCACCATAAAATTTTACGACATTAGGCTTTTGCAAAACAGCCGTACGACAGTTTGCCGCAACTCGAATTGCAGTTTTGTTGCGTTCCTCAAGTGAATTGCCGTTTAAATTGGCATCAGGTGAACAGAGTTCATCGTGCAGGTCACTGCCGGAATTAGAAGTTCTCGTTTCTGCAGCCACTGTTGGATCAGCCTGCTGATCAGCCCAATCATCAATGTTTGACGCATTGGGCGGGGCTGTTGTCGTCAGGACGAGCGATGTTGGGTACCAGTTGTTGGCACTGGTAAGCAATGGAGATTTGCTTTGACTGAAAAGTGATAATGATGATGATGATGATGATGATGGTGATGATGGCGGGGGTGGTAGTGGTGACACAGTGGACGGTAACTTTCCGCGAGTAGATTCAAAGATTTCACTTAAGCCATTAGGCACACACAAAAACACACAAAATACTGTTAACATCATTTTGACTGTTTAGATTTGGAGAACAATGTAAATAAAAAGTGTTCAAATGTCAATTTTTAAATTATTTAAATAAATGTTGACGTATTTTTGACAAAATGTTTTAAATTAATGATGCAAAAACATATAAAAACAATATTCAAGTTTTAATAAACAATTAAAACATTTAGTGAATTTTTAATAACAGTTGAGCTAGCAAATTTAAATATTTTTTGCATCTGAATTTGGTTATCGTCATATTACCAGCCCTAAACGCATTCAATGTAGATCTGTTTTTTATTAGATGGTTTAAAAACAATCAATTGCCGTTGAACAGTCAGTTAGAGCAGCACTCTTTACGAATCACAAAAAAAGTGAAGAAAGCTAAAACAAAGGGGCAAACGCCATAGTGAACAAAAATAGTGGCGCGCACCAGTGACGTGCACTGATGTGCTGACTGGGGGACAGCGGCAACAGCAGCAGCATCGATCAGTTATCCCCACTGGGTCCACCACTGTTTGTTGGTGTGTCCAGCACAACAAAACAAAAAGTGGTAGCAAACAAATGACAACAAACAATGCAATTGCTGGAGAAGAAAGAAAGAACAAACGAAAGAAAGAAAATGGTAGCAGTGCCGCCGGCGGTGATGGCGGCGCAGGATGAAGGCGCAGATCGGCGGTCTAAGGCAAATGAGATTAGTTGATCGATTGCCTGCCTTTTGACAATCCTTCCTCTCAGTCGTACCGACGGGTAATACCGACTGAGGTGATTTCAGCTTGGATGAGCAGTAGCAGACCACACCGAGAAAAAGGTAGCACTCTCTGTTTGTGTGTCTGTGTATCTGTGTGTGTGAGTGTCTCTCTGAAAGTTTGAACTCTACCGCCCGATTTGTCAGTAAAGCCACACTGCACCAGGTGAAACGGGCAGAGTGAAAGAAGAGAGAAGAAGAAAAATGAAAAAAGGAGAAGCAGAGTGAAAAAGTGAGGGAGAGAGAGGGAGAGGGAAAGAGAGAGAGAGTATATGGAAGACAAAAAGAAGAGCAGAGAATATGTTTTGCTGTCTTTACCAATCAAACGGTAGCAACAAGTACTGAAGAAGAAGGAGGGGGAGAACATATGTGGTCATTACTTTTGAGCACTGATGCCACCACAACCGTCAACTGCACTGGCTAAAGGAAAGAGGGAGTGAGGCAAATAACGGGATAAATCGATGTCCGCTTTCCCACAATAAACCTTTGCAGCGCTAAACGACTTTATTATTAAGAAAGCAGTAATCACTTTTGCAAGTATAACTTAATACCGTAGAAGTTATGGGTGAAAGCAGTTACAGTAACTTTTTTTAACTTTACCAATTTATCAGCAACATTTTAAACAGTTGATTAGTTGTAATTTAATAACTTGCGTTTAAAGTTATTGCTCATACTTTGTTAGTTAGCCTTGCCAACTAAAACAATAGTTGTTGTTTTCTGCAAAAACCGAAATGAATCTACAAACCGTTATAATGTTAAATTAATCCAACTTATTCAACCGGTGTCTCAGTTATACCGTTTGAATTTTTGGCTGTTTTCATTTGCTTTCACTAGCAAACTTTTTAAGCCAATTTGTTGTTGTTGTCAAATGCGTTCACTTGGTCGTACTGTGCTGTTGTTTTTTTTATGCCAGCACTTGTACCGTACAATATTTGCATTGCTCGCTTTCATTTAATTACACTTTTTCCCTTTCGTTCTTGCTCTTTTTACCTACAGTCTACAACCGTTGCAAATAACTGTTATCTGTTGTTTGCGTCCTTATAGCATAAACACTGTTCTCAGTCTGCTGTTGCCGCCTAAATTTTTTTTTCAACAAAAAGATAACTTTAGTTTCCCTATCTTCTTTTTTTTGCTTTTTTTGCTTTTTTCAAACACTTTGTCAAAAGTTTTTTTACCTTACGTAAAACAAAGTTCAATCATTTTATTAGCTATTCGTTCTCACTCACTAAGTTTTTTCACTGCTCGACTCATTGATGCTTTATTGTTCATTGCTTTTGGTGCTTTTTTCCCCTCCTTTTTTGCTTAACTAATTTAAATTGTCAAATTTAAAGACAACCTCATGTTTTTTCAGTTGCAAAAAAACATTAGAACTGGTTATTGTTAAAACACTGTCAAAGTAAAAAGTATTTGTTTCATCAAAACGATTCATCAAAACCAATTAAAATTACCATTTTTTCAAATAAAAAATTTTAAACTGATTGCCTGTTATTTTGCTTGCAATTTTAATATACATTTACATAATACAATTATTTTGTTTGTTTTTCTCAGTTCTGTTTTGTTTTTAAAAAATCATCAGTTGTTGTAACAATTAGATAATGCATGCTGATTACAATTTTTGTTTACAATTAGTACTTTGTTTTAAGTAACTAAGTTAAGCAAAAACTAATAATTAACAATGTAGACAGCCAAAATTGACAAGGGTAGTCGTTCAGTAGTGTAGCGGGTTTAAATCGTTAGAGAAAAGAAAGAGAAAGAAAGAGAGGTCGTGAGTCAAACTGCGAGTAGGTCAACAAGAAAACAAAGAGTAAGTTAAGAACAGTAGCATAACTGGTCTGCACTCTATGGAACTGTAGTTTTATTACGTTAGCATAAACACAACACTAAAGCATGACAACTCTTGGAGTTCACCAACTTATGCCGAACTGGCTAGCTAAAGCTGAACGGAGCTATTCAAGTGACAATTGATCGGTTTTCGTTGCCGACTGAGACTGTGTGCTCTGTCAACCTTTTTTAGGTAATGGCTAATTACCAGCGCAGTTCTATTCATGTGTGTTTCACAAGTGCCGTCTTTTAACTAATTCAGTTATCACGCTATTTCAGTGTTTCTATTACTGTCCTAAAGTTGCTACTGATAACTAGTATTTTTATTTACACTCAACAGTTTAATACAAAGTCATTGATGCTCTAATTGTTAAATAATAAATTACAAGAGCGTGAGTGTCGCTTCGCGACACGTACTCTTTAGTTTTTCTAAATTTTT